>Ga0073928_10007411_pt1 | contig 14256 bp, 13 predicted proteins | sample PaiPotPPA55metaG_FD_76969 | JGI IMG/M metagenome (GOLD analysis project Ga0073928, IMG submission 76969) | Iron sulfur acid spring bacterial and archeal communities from Banff, Canada, to study Microbial Dark Matter (Phase II) - Paint Pots PPA... ... | reverse complement strand
TGTTCGCCGCTACCCTCTTCGCCATATCGACTGTCGCCATAGCCCAATTTGGAATGTATTACTGGCGGGCTGTTCTAGCCAGTGTCGCCTCTCAACCGGTTTCCGAGTCCGTGCTCGCGGCCATATCCGCAGAGAATCGGCCGCTGCAAGCTGCTGACTTCGTGCAGTTTGCCGGGATACATGGAATGACCCCGGATTTGGCTCCTCGTGGAGGGGGCCTGGGGCTGGTGCGGTTTTATTATGGGCTGACCCGCGCGCTGAACATCATGGTCGGCGTGCGCGTTCCCGCGGTCGCACAGTGGATAGAACGGGAAGGCACGATTTGCGCGCGCTATGCGGCGGTGCAAATCGATCAGCGGTTGCAAACTAACATGGAATTGGCTGCGGCGCTCCGATCCTGCTAAGGGGCGCTGACTACATCCAGAATGCAGAAAATTTCCAAACGCGAATACGCGTCGTTAGAAAAATCGTCTAAATCTTTTAAGAGCGGCACGGCCTCTTTTTCTGACTAGCCAAAAAATGGCGCCGATTTAGTTCGGCGCCATTTTTTTGAACGGACGCAGATCTGGCGTCCACCTGGTAATTACTCCGAACAGAAATTCAACCAAATATCTGTTTAATAGGCCCAACGCATCAAGACGCCGCCGGTGGTGTAGCCCGCGCCTACGGCGACAAGCAGAACCAGGTCGCCTTTCTTTAGGCGGCCCTCGGCTACGGCGTCGCGCAGGCCTAGCGGGATAGTGCCTGCGGTGGTGTTACCGTAGCGATCGATATTCACCATTACTTTGGAATCCTCGACGCCCAGGCGCTCCTGCATGGCGCGGATGATGCGCAGGTTGGCTTGATGAGGGACGACCAGGGCGAGATCGTCGCTCTTGAAACCATTGCGTTCGAGCAAGTTCACTGCTAGCTCGGCCATGCGGCGCACGGCGTACTTGAAAACCTGCGAACCTTCCTGATGGACGACGTGCATGTTTTTATCCACGGTGTCGTGGGTGGGAGGATTCAGCGAGCCGCCGCCGGGCATGTACAGAAAATTGCCTCCAGAGCCGTCCACATCGTGAGCAAAGTCGAGAATGCCTTCCTTGTCAGAAGCGGGCTCGAGCAAAACGGCGCCAGCGCCGTCGCCAAACAAAATGGCTGTACCGCGATCTTTGTAATCGATGATGGAGCTCATGGTGTCACTGCCGATAACCAGAACTTTTTGGTGCGCGCCAGCCGCAAATTGGGCGCCGACGGTGAGCGCGTAGGCGAAACCGGCGCAGGCGGCGGAGAGGTCGAAGCCCCAGGCTTTGGTGGCGCCGAGTTGGTCCTGAACGAGACAGGCGGTGGCGGGAAACATCATGTCCGGGGTCACGGTTGCGAGCACGATTAGATCGATTTCGTCGGGTTCTGTTTTAGTTTGCTCGAGAAGTGTTTTGGCGGCTTGGACGGCGAGATGCGAAGTGGGCGTGCCCTTTTCGACGATGTGGCGTTCGCGGATGCCGGTGCGGGTGCGAATCCACTCATCGTTGGTGGCCACCATTTTTTCCAAGTCGGCGTTAGTGAGGATTTTGGGAGGAACGCAACCTGCCACACCCGTAATTTTCGCGGCGATGCGATGAGACATGAAACTCCTTCAAGAATGACCTGGCCAGAGGAATATGGATTTTATGCGATAGCGGAGCGGAGTTACAAGGAGTGTGCGCAGAAAACCCTCGCGGGTTCATTGATAGAGAAAAAGAAAACCCCGGGGGTGAATCTGACCCCGGGGCTCTTTAGCAGATGAACATTAAGATGCGGACCGCACCTTAGCTTTCGGTTCGCTGAATAGCGAGATCATTTCGCGATTGAATGCGGGAATATCGCTCGGTTGGCGGCTGCTGACAAAATTGCCGTCACGCACGACTTCCTTGTCGACCCATTTTGCGCCGGCATTGCGGAGGTCGTCCTGAATGGTGTGATAGCTGGTGAGCGTGCGGCCTTTGGTGAGGCCGGCAGAGACCAGCAACCAGGGAGCGTGGCAGATAAAGGCCATGGGTTTGTGGGCGTTGTTGAATTCCTGCACGAATTGCTGCGCAGGACGCACCACACGAAGCGCGTCGGCATTGAAAGCTCCGCCGGGGAGCAGCACAGCGTCAAAATCGGCGGGATTAGCGCTATCGAAGGTCGTGTCGACGGCAACTTTTCCCGATTTTTCGTCGTGCTTCATGCCCTGAATCTTGCCGCTCTTGGGAGCGATCACGGTGGTTTTTGCGCCCGCGTCGTCCAGAGCTTTCCGGGGTTCGAGCAATTCGGCTTCTTCGAATCCATCAGTGGCCAGGATAGCCACGCGTAGTCCGTTTAATTGTTTGTCAGTCATAACGTTCCTCGACTTGTTTTTGGATTGGAGCAATTGTGTGCGGCACAATTTAACGTCGCAAGAACCGCTCCACGATCATGGTTGGCCTGCTAACACAATGGTGCAATCGGGAGAAGGCTGTAGAAAAAAATTCCTAGTGAAATAAAGTTCTTAACATCGTTAACAACCCTTAAAAACATCTGATCAATTTCGCGGAGTGCAATCTCGGTGGCAATTTTCACGCCATTCCGGTGATTGCGTGTTTATTTCAGGATGCGGAGGCGATGCGGGGGAAGAATTTCTTGCCTTCAAAAATGATGCGGACGGCATCCACTAGGTCATTGCCGGCACGCGCTTTAGCGACGTAGCCCCACGCGCCTACATTGGATATCTCGCGCATCATTTGCGGAGAATCATGCATGGTGAAGAAGAGAATTTTTGTGGTGGGATCATCCTTGAGGATTTGCAGAGCGGCCTCGATGCCGCTGACGCCGGGCATGCTGACGTCCAGAATCAACAGGTCGGGGTGCAATTCCCTGGTCTTGCTGATGACCTCATGGCCTTCAATGGCTTCACCGCAAACCGACCATTCCTCTTGACTTTCCACGAGACCGCGCACTCCACGACGCATGACTTCGTGATCATCCGCGATCAGGATGCGTTTACGAACAGCCGGACGCTGCCCGGGACCGGCTTGAAAATTTTCGCTATCGCGAAAAAGTTCGGCTGTTGATTGCTCGGCGGATTCTTCCGTTGAGACCGCCATGGGCAGCGAAGCGTGCACGCGTGTGCCGTCTTTGCTAAATTCCACCTCCAACTGGCCACCTAACTGGCGGATGCGTTCGCGCATGCCGGGAATACCGACACCGAGAGTTGGGGCGCCGGCGTAGGAAGAAGAACGTTCGGTAGCAGCTTTCACGCCTTTTCCGTGATCGACAATTTCGAGGTGCACCTGGCCGGCTGATTGAAAAATGCGTATTTCCGCGCTGGGGCTGCCGGAGTACCTGTGCACATTGGTGAGGCTTTCCTGCAAGACACGAAACAGAGCGGTCTCGGCATCGGTGGTGAGCCTGACTAACTCATCGTCTATGGATACATTCAGATGAATGCCGCTGCGCTTTTTAAAACCTTCGGCGTACCAGAGCACCGCGGAAGCAAGTCCGCATTCGTCGAGAAGCGGCGGATGCAGCAGATAGGAGAGGGTGCGAATCTCTTCGCCAATTTTGCCGACCACGTCGCGAGATTCCGCCAAAGCGTCTTTCACGTCGACTTTTTTGGTGTCAACAAGCTTGGCGAGGCGATCGAGGGTCATGGAGAGAACGGCAATTTTTTGGCCGGTGGTGTCGTGCAGATCGCGAGCGATGCGGCGGCGTTCTTCGTCCTGAAGTTTCAAGAGGCGCGCGGAAAGTTGGCGGAGCGAAACTTCGCTTACGCGCAAAGCTTCGTTCGTTTCGATCAATTCCGTGAGTTCGGTAGCAACCACACAGATGGTGTGGCCGCCCTGCTCGCGAACCGGACTGAGAGTCAAACGAATAGTGCGCGGGCGCTGCCTGTGGCTATCCAGACGAATTTCGCCGCGGACGATATTGATATTGGCATCGGCGATTAGCGTGGCCAGAAGTTCGCGGTCTTCGCCAAATACGAAATCGTTCAGCGGGGCACCGATGAATTTTTCGAGAGGAACGTCAAAGATTTCGGCAAAACTGCGGTTGGCATAGAGAACGGTGCCGTCGTCGGAAAGCGTTGCCGCGCCTTCGTCGATGGTCTCCACCATCAAGCGGTAAGGATGCTCCGCGCCTTGCAGGGTGAAAACTTGATCGCCGTGAGGGCCGGACACCAGCACTGCGTCGACCTCACCCATGCGGATGGCGCGAAGGGTTTCTTCCAGTTCCGCGATGCGGGCATGCAGGTCGGTCACCTGAGTGGACCGCACCGGTTGTTTTTTCCGCTTAGGCACTTCTTTAGGCACTTCCCTGCTCCTCATTCAACTTGATATCCAACCCGAGAATTACGCGGTTCTGGTCGGAAAAATCGCCGACCAGCCGGCGCAACGGCAAGGGCATGGACTTGATCAGGGTAGGCGCGGCGATGATCTGGCCTGCCGCGGCCATGGCCGGTTGCTGATAGATGTCTACGACTTCAAGATCAAATTGGTTGGGAATATATTTGTCGCACAGTGCGCGAAGATTTTCAACGGACTGCCGGGAGCGCGGGGTTTGCCCGGTGATGTACAAACGGAGAGTGTAGCGGGCGATGGAACGTTTTCTGGCACGTTTTTGCGAGGTGCTGGCGACCGATTTTTTTCGCTTCATTTTTGAGCGGCCTGTTGCTCTGGGTTTCATGGCACTCCACTATTTCGTTTCGGGGCGAACGTCGAGACCCACGAGGACACGCTGGGTGTCAGAAAGGTCGCCGATAATTTTGCGGATGGGCTGAGGCAGGTTGCGCACCAGGGTAGGAATAGCAAGTATCTGGTCGTCCTGAGCCAATTGCGGGGTCTTGACCAGATCAATCACGTGCAACCGGTAGCGGCCTTGCAGATGTGCCTCGCAAATTTTCTTCAGATTCCTAAGGGCGATCAAGGACTTTGGTGTTTGACCGGCGACGTAGAGGCGCAACTCGAGGGTGGCATTTGCGGTGTTGCCGATGGCCTTGGGCTTAGGAGGCTTCGCTTTCGCCTTGGAGGTCCTCATGAGTTCACGACCTGATTGGCCGGAGTTACGCCGCGAATCTTGCCCATTTCCTCCCGATCCAAGGCCACCCGATGCTGGCGTTCGTTACGTTGCCGGGCGAGACGCGCAAATTCGGCTTCGCCGGAAGATAATTCCGCGCGCAAGGCGGCGATCTGCGATTCCAGAAGATTACGCCTGGTAGAAAATTCCTTGCGCTTCTCCTCGAGGTGCTGCTGCTCGCGGAGGGCCTCAGCTCGTTCGCCAGCTTCCTGGGCAACGCGCGCCGATCCAGTGTAAACAGTTCCCGATCCTATGTACGCCGGCAGCAAATGAACGCCGGTGCGGCTTAGCACAAATTCGCGAATCTGGTTGGAGTGGGCCATGCCGCGAGATTTTAATACATACAGGCAGCGGTTGCGTTCGCCATTCAGTTCCAGGTCGCGGAGCAGGATCCAGGTATCGGTGAGCGAGGAAATGCCCACCTCGGTTTGTTCTTCCGCGCCACGGTTGGCGGTGAGGGTGGTGAACATGGCAGTGATCTGGCGGTCTTTCAAAAAATCGAGGAGCCGCATCAGCATACCGTGAACTTCATTGAGATTAGCGCTAATGAGATTGGTGATGGGATCGACGATAACAACTTGAGGCTTGAAATCGTCGACCAGATCGTGAACGCGGAGCAAATGCATTTCCAGGCCATGTTGCGTAGGGCGCCAGGCGCGAAACTGCAGTAGGCCTTTTTTGATGTATTGATCGAGATTGATGCCCACGGAACGCATGTTGCGGCTGACTTGCGCGGAGGATTCTTCGAAGGCGACGTACAAGACGCGCTTGCCACTGCGGCAGGTTTCGTTGGCAAAATGAGCGGCCAGGGTGGACTTGCCGGAGCCAGAAGTTCCGGATACCAGGATGGACGAGCCTTTGAAGAAGCCCCGGCCTTCGAGCATTACGTCGAGATCTTTTATGCCCGAAGAAATGCGGTCCTTGGAGACCTTATGCTCCAGGCGAATAGAAGACAGGGGCAAGACGGAAAAACCTTTCGCGTCGAGCAGGAAAGGATATTCGTCAGTACCGTGACAAGAGCCGCGATATTTTACGATGCGCATGCGGCGCGTGGAAATTTGATCGTTAACGCGATGATCCAGAGAAACTACGCAATCGGAGACATATTCTTCCAGGCCATAGCGAGTGAGGGTTCCTTCGGTACCGCGCTCGGCGGTGATCACGGTGGTAAGGCCGCGATCCTTCAGCCAGCGAAACAACCGGCGAATTTCGGCGCGCAACATGCCCACGTTGGCAAAACCGGAAAAGATGGCTTCCACGGTGTCCAGAACCACGCGCTTGGCGCCGACCGACTCCACGGCATGCTGCAGACGCACAAACAAGCCTTCGAGATCGTATTCGCCGGTTTCCTGGATCTCGCTGGGCTCGATGCGCACGTAATCGAGAAATAGTTTCTTTTTCTCGACCAGCGATGGCACGTTAAATCCCAAGGACTCCACGTTGCGGCTCATCTCTTCGCCGGTCTCTTCAAAAGTCATCAAAACGCCTGGCTCGCCAAATTCCGTGGCTCCGCGAATGAGGAATTCCATCGCAAACATGGTTTTTCCGCAGCCCGGACCACCGCACACAATGGTGGGCCGTCCAGCGGGAAGGCCGCCGCCAGTGATCTCGTCGAACCCAGTAATACCGCTGGGCGACTTTTTTAACTGCGGGAAGGCGCGAGACGCAGCAGCGGTTTTGCGTTTTGATGCACGAGCCATAACGGCGTTCTGAGCCTCACAACGTGAAAATCAGCCGGTGACGACAAAAGTCTTATGTAGCGAAAACTTATTATCCACAGAAATGGGCGCTATAACAATTCTGGTACGCGGAATTTAAAATTATAGGCCCCGGGCAAGGGTGGGCAAATCACAGAGGGTGGCATTCCCTAAGTGGAATTTTAGTGTGAACTGCTAAGCTGCCTTTGGCAACGAGTTAAATATCGATGGCCAGTCCGGAAGACGGCGATCATCGACGTGAAAGCAATGAAGAGGTACCATGCGGGCGCGATTCGGAATTAGGCCGAAATTACTACACGGGAGAGAAGGCGATTATGAGAGCTGCAGGGAAATTTTGGATTTTGACGGTGGTTTTTATGGCCGGGCTGGCGCTCGGCGCGCGAGTGTACGCAGGTCCGTCACAGAGCGGCACGGCGGTAGAGACGAAAGACGAGCCATACGTGGTGGAATATTATTACAAGGCCAAATGGGGACACGCGCAGGAGTTTCTCACGCTGTTCAAGAAGAATCATTACCCGGTGCTGAAGAAAGAGATGGAACTGGGACGCATCTTGCGGGTGAGCGTGGCTGCGCCGCGGCTGCACAGCACCGAAGACGGGCGATGGGATTATCGGGTGACGATTGTGTTTAAGAGTGCGGCGATCGCGAATGACAATTTTGATACCGAGGCGCTGCTGCGGCAGCTTTATCCGGACCAGGAAGGTTATAAGAAAGAGGAACAGAGGCGCTTTGAGATATTAGACGGGCACTGGGATGTGCCGATTAAAGATGTAGTGCTCGAAAAACACTAAAGTGATCATCAGGAGCACATCAAGCGAGCGGAGGCGGCGCTACGGCGGCGATTTCAATGATGGGATTGGGCAACTGGCGCATGGTGCGCACAAAGACTTCTACGATGGTGGCGTCGAACTGGGCGTTGGCGCAGCGTTCGAGTTCCTTAAGGGCGTCGGAAGAGGGGCGGCCTTTTTTGTAGACGCGGTCACTGGTGATGGTGTCATAGGCGTCAGCCACGGCGATGATGCGCGCACCCAGGGGAATTTCCTGGCCTGACAAAGCGTCGGGATAACCTGAACCGTCAAAATATTCGTGATGGTGGAGAACCATCTCGCGGACATGCGCCAGCGGCGTCAAAGGCTCCAGAATTTTCGCGCCAAAGGTTACGTGGGATTTCATGGTTTCCCACTCTTCGGGATTCAGGGCGCTGCCTTTATTCAGAATAATTTCCGGGATGCCAACCTTGCCAATGTCATGGAGCACTGCGCCGAGACGAATTTCGTCGATTTCAGCATCGGTCATGGACATGGATTCGGCGATGAGCGCGGCATAGGCGGAAACTTTTTGTGAATGGCCCTGGGTGTAATGGTCTTTCGCATCGATGGCGAAGGCCAAGGAGGTTACGGTGTCCAGAACGGCTTGCGGCAGGGCCTGCGGGCCTTCCGCTACCGCGGGCTTATCGCTGACGACTTCGGTGGCCGCCAGCGATTCCGTAAATTGCTTCAGGCGCAAATAAATTTCCTCGAAAGCTTCGGGGCCGGTGGAGAACAAGCGCTTCAGCGTGACGCCGAGATAGGCTTCCAGGACGTCGCGCTTCCATTTCTTGGCTTCGTTGGGATCGAAGTGATCGGCCGTCGAGACAGTGTTACCGCCCTGATGCTTTGAGAGGTACATGGAGGCATCCGCCACCTGGATTAGTTCCTGCGGGGACGAGCCGTGCAACGGATAGCAAGCAATGCCAAAGCTGGCGCTGATATTTTTTTCGCGCAATAACAGATCAGCGGCCACCAAGCTGCGGAGCTTGGAAGAAAGCTGGCGCGCGTGCTCCATGTTGGTTTCCGGCATCAGCAGAACGAATTCGTCTCCGCCGTAACGGGCCACCACATCGGAGCGGCGGCAATTCGTTTCCAGAATGTGTCCAACGCGCTGCAAAACAAGATCACCCTCGAGATGGCCGTAAAAATCGTTCACAAATTTGAAGCGGTCGAGGTCCATCAGCACCAGAGCAAAGGCGCGAGCGGCGCGTGTGGAGCGCTTCCACTCGTTGCCCAGAGCTTCCATGAAAAACCGGTGCGTTTTGACGCCGGTGAGGCCGTCGGTGATGGCTTGCTCCTGGGCCTTTTGGAAGGAATAGGCATTGTGCAGAGCGCCAGCGATGAGGTCGGCAAGGGTGCGAATGAGGAGAAGTTCTTCCTCGGAAAATTCGATGTTGGCTGAGGACTCGATGAAAAGTATTCCGTGAAGCTGCTCGGCATAGAAAATAGGAAGGGCCACGGCGGTAGCAGTGTCCTGCAGAAGCGGCTTAAGCGCGGCATCGGCGACATTTGCGCCACGATAGAAAGCCATCTCGCCATTGCGCGCAACATGTCCGATGAGGCCTGCGCCAAGAGGTATGCGTTGACCTAAACTGCCGCGACGCTTGCCGGCTTCGGCTTGCACCACGATTTCGCGTGTCGAGTACTCGAGAACACCGATGCCGATGTGATCGTAGGTGAGGCCCTCTTCAAGTTGCTCGGCGATTTTGGCGAGCATTTCGTCGGGATTAAGAGTGGCGATCGCGTTTCGAGAAATAATATTGAGCAGGGAGAGGTGGCGTGCCTTGGTACGCTCTTCCTGGAAGAGGCGCGCGTTTTCGATGGCGATGCTGGCTTCGCTGGCGAGTACGCGTAATAGTTCGAGATGACCTTCATCGAAGGCGCGCTCGTTGTCCGAGAAGACCGCCATGGCGCCGATGGCGCGGTCGTAAGCCACCAGCGGAACGCCGCAGAAGCAGCCACGCGTGCGGATGGGATCAACACCCAGTTTTTTAACTTCGTCGACATAATTTTCGCGAATCAAGACGGGCTGGCGGGTGCGGATAATGTATTCGGTAATGTAATTGCCGGAAGGGCGGGTGCGTTTGAGCATCCGCGCACCGTCGATCATTTCCAGGTCGAAGGTCATTTCATCGCTGGTGGATTCGAGGGACGCGATATAAAAATTTTCGGCATCGAACAAGCGGCGTAATTCTTCCCACACTTTGCGCAACAGATCTTCTTTGTTGAGCGTGGAGCTGAGAGCGCGGCCAATCTCGTAGAGGACATGAAGTTCTTCGGAGCGGCGAGAGGTTTGTTGGATCAAATAACTGTTTTCGACGGCCATGCCAATCTGATGGCCGAGCGCGAGAAGCAGGCGAAGCTCCGCAGGGCTAAATTTACGGCTATCGGAAGTGCCGAGTAAAAGAACGCCAAAAGCGTTTTCCTTGGCCTGAAGGCTGATCGCGACAATGCTGCGCAAGCCCTGCGCCAGAGCAATTTCACGGAAGCGGCGAATGGATGGTTCTTTGTCGAGCGCGGAAAGAGAATCATCGCGCAAATCGCGAAAACCTAGCAGGCCACCGAGGCGAGCGACCAAGCCGACGAGGTAGTCGTCCAATCCCTCTTCCTGAACAGAGCGGCTGAAGGCGTCGTTCAAACCTACGGCGACGACGGATGTGGGACCCTGGGGGTCACCGTGATGAAGAAATAGCGCACCAGCAGGAAGGCGCACAACACCAAGGACGCGATCAAGAGCCTGAGAAAGCATGCGCTGGATTTCTCCGCCCACGAAGCTGGAGGTGGCTAAATTGAGATTGGAAAGCGCGAGCATGTTGCGCTCGATGCGGCGCTTCTCTTCTTCGTACAAGGCCATGACCATCAGCATGGCGACGAACGCGGAAGGCACCGCGACTACGGCGCTTAGAGCAATCTGCTGGGTTTCGCCCGCGGAAGAGAAAAATAAAAACAGCGAAAGCTTCAGGATGGCCCAGCAGACAAAAGAAATGGCCAGCAAATGGTCGGCAAGAGTCTCTTGCCGCCGGGTTTCCTGCCAAAAAATAATGGCCACGGCCAGGAAAAGACACGCGGACGGAACGACCACCGAGATGGGCACAAAATGTAGAGAATTGCCGATGGTCCACAGGGCGAGGACCCCCGCGGTGATGCCGGCCGGCATGATCCAGGGTGTGCGGTGAGCGTAAAGCTGCGCGCCGATGAAGAACAGGATTGGAACGAGTGCGTACAGCCAGCAGCTGATGGAGATTTCAGAAGGGCCTTCGGGAACCCACCGCCAAATCGCGGGGCCGAGAAAGTGCAATGAGTACAGCGCCCAGCCAATGGTCCAAATCAGAAGATAGGCCTGGCGTTTAATGGTGTAGATATATGCGAAGAATCCGGCCACCAGAGCGGCAGCAGCGAACAAGGCGTGCACGATTAGGTTCTGCGGCATCAAGGTAGTGGTCGTTCCTTATCAGGAGTTGGTGCACTCGCGTGCTTGGCCCGTTCCAAATATGCACAAAAACTCGAAATGGTACGTCCATCCGCAAACGGAACGCGGACAGGCTTCGAGCTGTGCACAAAACAAAGTACTTGCGATTATGCGGCATAGAATTTTGCAGAAGCAAGCGTACCCAAGTACTGGTAGCCAAAAGATAACGGAAGGAGTCAGGGTCAGGAAGAGCCCATTCGAACTGCCGGAGATCACAGCGTCCGGAAGCGCTAGCGGAACGAGTTTGTGATAGGCTCTGGCATTCGCAGGTCCGATGTTTTTCGTGGATTTTTTATGCGGACCGATATTCCCATCATTGGAAACATTTGTTCACGATTTAAAAGGAGAGTTGTCATGAACCGACTTCGCTTAGGGATTTTTTCATGCGCGACTTTGGCGATGGGGATCGGGCTGGCGTCGTGCGGCGGGGATTCGTATCACCAGAAAGAGGAACGCTACGTTTTCGTAACCTTCAATTCAACTTTGCCGTACTGGCAGGAGGCGGAGGCGGGCTTCCAGGATGCCGGGAAATGGCTGGGCGTGAAGGTGGAATTCAGCGGACCGGAAAAGTTTTCGCCGGAGGAGGAGCTGGCCGCTTTTCAAAAAGCGGTGAGTGAGAAGCCCGCGGGGATATTGTTGTCCGCTTCGCGTAAGGAGATGTTCAGGGATGCCATTGATGGGGCCATTGGGCAGGTGATCCCGGTGATCTGCATCGATTCCGACGCGCCCAATTCCAAGCGAGTACTGTTTATCGGGACCGACAATCTGCGGGCTGGGATGGAAAGCGGGAAGCGCATGGGCGACCTGCTTAAGGGCAAAGGAAACGTCGTGATTGTTTCCATCCCAGGACAAGACAACCTGGATGAGCGGGTGCGCGGCGCCAACGAAGTACTGAAAAAATTCCCGGGCATCAAGGTGGTACAGACGATTGACGACAAAGGGGATCCGCGCAGCGCGAATGATCAAATTTCGGCGCTACTTGGAACAAAAAACGCCAAAGAAAAAGTCGATGGCATTATCTGCCTGGAGGCTTCGGGAGGACCGGGGGCCGCGGAAGCGCTACACCGGCTGGATCAGACGGGCAAAATCCCCATAGTGGCGTTTGACAAAGACCCGGAGACGCTGGACTTCGTGCAACAGGGCGCCATCGCGGCGACGATTGCACAAAAGCCCTATGTAATGAGTTATTACGGACTGAAGTTCCTGGATGATTTACATCACAATGCGGTGCACGAATTCAAGGAATGGAACACCGCACCGGCGGCGCCCATCCCAACGTATGTGGACACCGGAACAGCCGTCGTGGATAAATCAAATCTGGCAGCGTTCCGCGAGGCGTTGGCGGCGCATCCGAAACCACTCTAAGCAAACCTAAACCGTCGGGCCAAGCGGCGACGTAGACCATTGGGCGACGCGGCGTAAATGCACAGTCGCGCGCCTACGCCGCCCACACGACGTGGCAAATGTGGAAAGCGTTAGCCTTTTTTGTGCTTAAAGAATTCCACTTGCTGCAATCTCTTCTCGGGCTTCCTTTTTTGTTTTGTAGGGGCCGCCGAGGTTTTTATTACCCTTCTCTGAAACAACCTTGTAGCCGCCTTCTACTTTTTTAATCATGGCGACCTCCCAGGCAGTCAAGAAACTTCAGAGAAATGCCACAAACGCAGCTTTACGGTCCATACGGTTTGTTACCGAGCAGGCAAGTCGGCGTCTAGAGAACGGATTGTTTGGGTTGGGTAACCAAATGGCGCGGCGGAACATCGAAGCCTGATGCTCGTCGGTTAGCGTACGGCCCACCTTCGAGGTTTATGCGGCGATTACACAATTTCCTGTTGTGTAATACGGTGATCCCGAGCCGCTGTTCTATTGACACTGCTAACAAGTCGGCCTACACTACGGAGTTTTTAGATACCCTCAATGACTCACTATGAGGGCGGGAATAATTATGGATAAGAAACGATTGGAGTATTTCAAGAAAAAACTTGCTACGCGCCGCGAAGAATTGATGAAGACTATCGCGCGCACCCAGGAAGAGGGCCGCACGGCAGATGACGATCAGACGGTCGATCTGGCGGACAAGGCTGCAAACTCGTACACCAAGGAATTTCTCTTTGGCATGACCAACACGGACCGGACCATCCTGAACATGATTGATGCGGCGTTGAAGCGCATCCAGGTAGATGAGTACGGTGTGTGCGCGAATTGCCAGGATGAGATGCAGCAGAAGAGGCTGGAGGCCGTGCCGTGGGCCAAGCACTGCATCAGCTGCCAGGAAAAGATGGAGCAGGGGTTGCTGTAGGTAAGGCTTTTTACCCATCCAGTTATATAACTAAATAATAATTACTTTTGCGGCCCGAGCGCGTAGACTTCTCCCATGAAAGCCGGACGATCGCTGCGCGCCGATTCGCCTTCGGTGCGCGGATTTGCGGGCGGGTGGCTTACCAACGTGCGGGCTGCGTTGCTGAGCGTGGTATTTCCTGCCGGTTGCCGGATCTGCGAGCAATTGCTCACCGGGGCTACGCGCATTCCCATCTGCAATGATTGTCTTGGCTCCTTTCGACCAATCAGCGGGACAGTTTGCGAGAAATGCGGACGGCCTGTCGAAGGGGCGGCGAGAGCTGAGGTGGAAACGTTCGTGTGCCCCACCTGCGTAGACGACGAGTGGGGCGGGTATGCCTTCGACCGGGTAAGGAGCTGGGCGGTTTATGAAGGCGCGCTGGTGCACGCGATTCTACTTTTGAAATTCGAGAATATCGACCCGCTGGGCAAACTGTTTTCGCGATGGCCAGCGGAAGTTGTGGTGCATGGCGGGGCGGCTTTTTAAGCGGACGTGGTGGTACCAGTGCGGCTGCACCGCCAGCGCGAGCGCGAACGGGGCTATAACCAGGCGGCGCTGATCGCCAAACCGTTGGCTAAACAGTTGGGGCTGCCGTACAAATCCGTTTTGCTCACGAGGATCCGGCCGCGTCCTGACAAGCATTTACTGAGTTTTGAAGAACGTTGGGAATCGGTGCGTGGCGCTTTTGCCACACGTCCGGGCAGCCAAGTTGACAATTTACGCGTCTTACTGGTAGATGATGTAATGACTACTGGAGCGACGCTGGACTCGTGTGCCAAGGTTCTGCGCGAGGCGGGCGCCAGATCGGTGATTGGATTGACAGTGGCCCGCGCGGTTTTAAGGAACGCCACTGAACGTCTTCGTTAACATCGT
>Ga0073928_10007410_pt1 | contig 14257 bp, 9 predicted proteins | sample PaiPotPPA55metaG_FD_76969 | JGI IMG/M metagenome (GOLD analysis project Ga0073928, IMG submission 76969) | Iron sulfur acid spring bacterial and archeal communities from Banff, Canada, to study Microbial Dark Matter (Phase II) - Paint Pots PPA... ... | reverse complement strand
GGTTATCCTGGATTTTAGCGGCGTCCCCTTCATCGACTCAGCAGGCCTCGGCGCTTTGGTCGGCGCCTACGTCGCCGCACAGAAAAAACCTCAAAGAATGGCTGTGGTGGGGATGAATACGCAAGTAAAGGCCCTCGTCGAAATGACCAAAGTTTCGCAGCTAATCAAAGCATTCGATACGATAGGAGAAGCAGAAGAGCAGCTTTAGCGGCCTGCCAGGGAATCGCATCGCGAAGATTTACGCAGTCGCCATTTTTTCCGCTGGGAGTTTCGGATCTACCCATTTCATGACCGCGCGCACAATAAATACATTCAGGAATATCGAAAGCAGAGATCCCGCTAGAGTTGCGGTAAATACTTCTTCACCCACCAGCCCTGATTTCCTGGCCACTTCCACCAGAATAAATGACAGTTCGCCAATTTGCGTCAATCCTGCGGTGACCGCTATCGACGTCCAAATCGGATACCGGAAAAGCCGCATCACGCCAGTCCAGATAATAAATTTCCCGAACACGATCAGGAAGAGCATCACGCCCAGCAGTTGCAAATGGTGAACGATCACTTGCGGCACCACCAGCGTTCCGAGCGAAACAAAAAATAGGGCCACAAACGCATCGCGCAGCGGAATTAGTACTGTATGCGCCTCGTGCAGATCCTTGGCGCCGCTGATGGAAAGTCCCGCCAGGAACGCTCCCAGCGCAACCGAAAATCCCAAAGCCTGCGCGATTCCCGCGGAAACCAGGCAAATGGCAATGGCGAAGAGCAAAAACAGCTCTTGGTCCTTCGTGCGCGCTGCTGCGCGAAGGATTTTCGGCACTACCGTCATGGCCAGAAATACCAGCGGTATCAGCAGCAGAGCGGCTTTGCCCAGGGTCCAAGCAGCTCGCGCAAGGCGCCCCTCACCAGGCCCGGTGAAAATCGGAATAATAACGGTCATGAAAACCACGGCTATATCTTCCACCAGCGTGATTCCAATCATTACTTGCCCGTACGTTTTCCCCATGGCGTGGTGATCGGCCAGCGTTCGCGCCAACACCATGGTGCTGGCCATCGATATTGTGGCTCCCACCACCAGGCCTTGGATCATGCTCCATCCCATCAGTTTGGCCGTCCCCAGTGCCAAGCCAATGGAGAGCAGGATGCCCAACGTTCCACCTCCCAGAGCGATCCATTTCACGCGCATCAGATCCGGAATTGAGAATTCCACGCCAATCGAAAACATAAGCAGCACTACACCAACTTCCGCGAATACTTCGAAGGTATGCAGATCGGAAAGATGAGGCCCGGGGGTAAACGGGCTGATGACGATTCCGCCCACCACGAATCCCAGAATTGAAGGCAGTTTCAGGCGCCAAGCGACCAAGCCGCCTGCCACGGCTGCAAGAAAGATGTATGTTAAATCGCGAAAAAGTACTGGGTTCGCTTCCACCGCGCAATACTACCTCAACAATCTTGCGCGCAATCCATCGAATGCTAGATATTTCAGATATTTGGGCACCGTTGAGCCCCTCAGCAGATTGAGAACACGCCGTTGACCCCCTCACCGCAGCCTCCGCGCGAATGCGATAGAATGGAGAAACATGGAACGGTTCTATCGCGCAACCATGAGGATTACCGGCGGAACGCTCTTCGGCCGCCTCGCATTCACATTTTTATTGTTGTGTTCCATCGCTGTGGGCGCTGCCGTAGGACTGCTCTTCGTTTACACCAGCGATCTGCCCGAGATTCACGCGTTGGAAGATTACCGTCCTAACGTCGTCACCGAACTGTATGCCGACGACGGCCAGTCCATCGGCACCTTCGCCTTGCAGCGCCGCATTCTACTCACTTACTCGCAAATTCCAAAAGTCTTAAAAGACGCAGTCCTTACAACCGAAGACCAGCACTTTGACGAACACTGGGGCGTGGACATCCCGCGCGTTCTCGAAGCGGCCTATCGTGACATCTCTAGCCGCCGCATGGCGGAAGGCGCCAGCACGCTAACCATGCAGCTCGGCGGTGGCCTTTTTCTTAACCGCTCCGACCGCAGCTTGCGCCGGAAAATTCAGGAAACCATTCTGGCCATCCAGATCGAGCGGCATTACACCAAAGATCAAATTTTCAGCATGTATTGCAATCAGATTTACCTGGGTGCGGGCAATTACGGCTTCGAAGCTGCCTCCGAATATTATTTCAACCGCCCGGTAGGACAGCTAACTCTCTCCGAAGCCGCCACGCTCGCAGCAATCATCCGCGGCCCGATTTACTCCCCGGTCAACCATCCTGAGCGCGCCCTCGCGCGCCGCAATCTTGTTCTTTCGCTCATGGCCCGCGACCACAAAATCACCACCGCGCAAGCTGCGGCCGCCACAAAAGAGCCGCTGGGTTTGCACATTTTTACAGACGCAACGATCTCGCGCCTTATTTCGTCGAAGATGTTCGCGAATATCTGGAACATACCTACGGCACCGCGGCCGTTCACGAACAGGGATTGCGCGTTTATACTTCGCTAAGCGCCTCCATGCAGAAAGCCGCCGACCAGGCTGTACGCGACGGCTTGCACTCCTACGACCGCCGCCACGGCTGGCGCGGAAACTTGCCGAACATTTTGAAAAATAGTCTCGGCTCGCTCGACAAATATCAAAACGAAGATTGGCGCGGCTCGCTGCAAAAGGGCGATTACGTCACCGGCTTGGTCGCCGCCGTTCAACCTACTTTCGCCACCATAAAGATCGGCCAGTATCACGCCATGCTTACGCCCGCCGACTTTTCCTGGACCGGTCGCAAGTCCCCGGGGCAATTGCTCATGACGGGCGACCTCGTCTGCGTCTCCATCAAGGAAGTTTCGGGCAATACTGTGCGCGTCCAACTCGAACAACAGCCCGCGGCCCAAGGCGCGTTGCTTGCCATCAACAATCCCACAGGTGAAATCAAAGCTATGGTCGGCGGCTACAGTTTCGACGAATCGAAATTCAACCGCGCCACTCAGGCTTTGCGGCAGACCGGCAGCTCGTTCAAAGTTTACGTTTACGCCGACGCGCTCGAGCAGGGTATCTCACCCTTCGATACCGTCGTTGACGAGCCCGTCACTTTCCGCTCCGGCGGCCAGAATTATTCTCCGCATAATTACGACAACAAATTCGAAGGCCGCATTACCTATCGGCGTGCGCTCGCCGATTCACGCAACGTGCCGGCCGTGCGGCTGCTGGACCACATCGGCGTACAAAATGTGATCGAGCTCGCCCGCAAATTCGGAATCACGAGTCCACTGCCGCCCTATCTTCCGCTGGCGCTCGGCGCTTCCGATCTCACGTTGATGGAGCACACTTCTGCCTTCACCGTTTTCCCCGACGACGGCATTCACATCGAACCGCATTACATTCGCCGCGTCACTTCTTACGACGGTGCCGTCCTCGAAGAGCCTCGCCCGAAAGTTACCGACGTGATTCCACCAGAAGTCGCACGCACCATGGTCGCCATGCTCGAAGAAGTGGTGCAGTTCGGCACCGGCGTACGCGCCAAAGATTTAGGCCGGCCGTCCGCAGGAAAAACTGGGACCACAAACGATTTCACGGACGCCTGGTACATCGGCTTCACTCCTCAACTAACCGCCGGTGTGTGGGTCGGCAATGATGACAAGCGCATCTCGCTGGGCAAAAAAGAAACCGGTGCTCGCGCTGCTCTACCCATCTGGCTGGAGTTCATGCAACAAGCCGTGCAAGGAACGCCGATCGAGGAGTTCCCAAACGTTGTGCCGCTGGAAAAGCTTGCTACTGGCAAACAGATTCAGGTGGACGTCGCCGATACTGCCCCGCCTGCCGACGCCGCCGAGCAAGGCCTAACCGAGACTCGCGCCGCAGCTCCACCGCCTAAGCCGCAAAAAAACGCGTCCCCGATCACTTCGACCTCGCCGACGCCAGTTCCGCGAGCGCCGCAGTCCCCACAGCATCCGTCGCAACCAACCCACGCCAGCATCCCCAATTCGCCACACAGTTAGAGGTTCATCTTTCCTCAACTGCTGAAAAAATTCTGCGCGACCGTCCGAATGCGCTAGTCTTGGGGTCTAGTTCTAAGTCCGGTAAAGGAGCAGTGAAGCAATGACTGCGAGTAAGAATATAGGGATCTTGACCGGAGGCGGCGATGTCCCAGGTCTGAATTCGGTGATCAAATCGGTGGTGTACGGCGCGAGCGAAATAGGACGAAACGTGATTGGTGTGCGAAAAGGATGGCAAGGCCTGACGCACATGAATCCTGCGGAGAAAGCCGATGCCGACACTATGTATCATCGGCACCTTACGCGTGAAAATACGCGGACGATCGACCGTACCGGCGGCACAATTCTGCATACTTCCCGCACAAATCCGAGCCGCGTCGCAAGCACCAAGGTTCCCAAGCATATTTCGAGCGAACAATTGAAAAAGCTTCCTTTCGACGGCAAGAACTATGATTTCACATCGATCGTCGTGGAGAATTTGGAGCGGCTAGGGATCGGCTGTTTGATCGCTATCGGAGGGGACGACACGCTCGGCTTCGCGACGATGCTTTCGCGCGCCGGATTTCCAGTGATCGGCGTTCCCAAGACGATGGATAACGACGTTCACGGCACCGAGTATTGCATCGGATTCTCTACTGCAATCACGCGTGCCAAAGAAGCGATCACGCGTCAGCGAACGACCTTGGGTTCACACGAGCGCATTGGGATTGTCCGTATCTTCGGGCGCGACGCTGGTTTTACCGCTCTGTACACAGCCTATGTAACGGCCGCCCGATGTCTGATTCCTGAATACCCATTTGACCTGGCCCGCGTCACCGAGCTCTTAATGGAAGATAAGAAAAATAATCCCAGCAACTATTCTCTCGTTGTCGTCTCGGAAGGCGCGGTGTGGAAAGAAGGCCAGGTTGATGAGTTGGGCGAGGCTGACGCTTACGGCCACCGCAAAAAAGCGGACATTGGCCATGCTCTAGCGGAAGAATTACAGCGGCGAACAGGTGAGGAAACCATGGCCAGCGATTTAACCTACGATTTGCGCAGCGGGGAGCCGGACGCCATCGATAAGATCGTGGCAATAACGTTTGCAAACATTGCCTTGGATTTGATTCGCGACGGCGTGACCGGCCGGATGGTCGGAATCCAAAACGGCTGTTATGCCCACACGTCGCTGCCGGATTCTTCGTCGGGATCGCGCAAGGTCGATATAGTTTCACTCTATAACACCGATCGTTATAGGCCCAAGTACACCCATAAGTTGGGCGCGCCGCTGCTATTCAGCCATGTCTAAGTGTGGCGAGCGAAGACGCAGTTCTTGCGAAGGCTAGACTCCTGCATATCTCTTTTCGCTTCTATGGGAAGCGGTCAACACCCGCCGATTTTAGTACCCCCGCATATGACCCGTTACTCCCCCGGGATGTTCGTCAGTTGGTGTAAATCCCAAAATGGGAAGTGCGTAACCTTTGCGGTTCGTACCGATTTGTGCACTAAAAGTAAATACCAAGAGTAAAAACTGTGCTGTTTTGAACAGTCCCTCCGTAGGTACTGAACTACGGTACTCGATGGGGAACCTTCCATTCTTAGGGGCCGGTAGCGGTGGGAGGATGCGTCCGATCTGGCCGGGGCATTTTATGACTGTAACCTCTCGAGATCACGCCAAGGAACCAGCGCTTGCTCCGATCCTGCACGGACCGGCGAACAGAAGACGGACCCTGCGCGTCTTATTTGTTCAGGGCGCCGCCGCGGATGTAGAGCCATGCGTGCGGGAACTTAGGAGGGCACACTGCAAAGTCAGAGCAGATGTTGTTTCAAATTCGGAGCAGTTCGTTAAACATCTGAACTCGAAATGCTACGACGTCGTCCTAGCCAAGTATCCCGCGCGCAATGGACATGGTCCACCGATATTGGAAGTATTGCGACCGAGGGAAAGGCGCATCCCAGTTATCTTTTTGTCCGACACCATGAAACCGGAAATCGCAGCGAAGCTTATGACGCAAGGCGCTGCCGATTGTATTGATACAGAACACCTTGGTCATCTGCCTATAGCGATTCGCCGAGCGCTCAGCGAGAACAATCTGCGCGAAGAGCGCGATCAATCGGAAAAAAAGCTGCGCCATTCGGAGGCACGCTATCGCGCCCTGGTCGGCAACCTAACCTACGGAATATGCCGCTGCGGCGAAAATGGCAAGTTTCTAGATGTGAATCAAGCGCTGGTCACCATGCTCGGTTATTCTTCGCGAAAGGAGCTCCTAACGGCGACCCATGCCCGGGACATTCTGTGTGACTCTTACAAACGGGAACAGTTGTTGGGCCAGCCCGGAAACGAAAATGGCGGAGGTTCTATTGAAGTCGACTGGAAACGAAAGGATGGTACGCCTCTGAAGGTTCGGCTCAGCGGACGCGGAGTCGTCACCGACGGCGGGAAAGACAGTTACGAGATCATCGTTGAAGATATTACCCAACAGCGCAAGCTGGAGGATAGCTTGCGGCAGCAAGCTACCAAAGATCCGCTCACGGGGCTGGCTAATTATCGCCATCTGGTAGAAGTCATTGATACCGAAATCAAGCGATCCGAGCGCACTGCACGTGAATTTGCCCTTTTGTTCCTTGACCTGGACGGGCTCAAGAAAATAAACGACGCCCACGGCCATATAGTGGGCAGCCAAGCACTCTGCCGGCTCGCCGATGTGTTAAGCAACTCCAGCCGAGAAATGGATACGGCAGCGCGTTTCGGTGGGGATGAGTTTGCGCTGGTGCTGCCTGAGACCGGCGAGGTACCGGCAAATTTAGTAGCTCGACGAATTTGCGCCAACCTGGCGCATGACGGCAGAAAGCCAAAGCTTTCAGTGAGTATTGGTGTCGCTATCTATCCAAAAGACGGCGTAAGAATCGATACGCTTATGGGTGCGGCGGACGTCGCTGTATATGCCATGAAGGCTAGAGCACACGCTCCTGGAACCCACCATCAAAGGACAATTAGTAAGCCGAGCTATCAAGCGGCCGCCGGCGGTGGCAGGAAACGTTCAACCTCGCGTGCTGTGAACAGTTAACAAAGCAAGGAAACCAGGACATCGCAAACCGAATCGTTACTCGTGTGTGTTCCCTTGCCGCCGCTCTGTGCCGTGACGCCGGCACCATCAAAGCGGGATGTTGCCGTGCTTCTTGCGCGGATTGGTGTCGCGCTTGTTTGCGAGGGAGCGGAGAGCGGTGATTAGCTTGGCGCGGGTCTGTGCGGGCTCGATGATGGCGTCGATGTAGCCGCGCTCGGCGGCCACGTAAGGATTCGCAAACCGGTCGCGGAAGTCATCGATTTTCTCCCGACGAATTTTCTCGCGGTCGGCGTCGGCGGCACGGTCGATTTCGCGCTTGTAGACGATATTCACCGCGCCTTCCGGACCCATCACGGCGATTTCCGCTGTGGGCCAGGCATAATTAATATCAGTGCGAATATGTTTTGAAGCCATCACGCAATAGGCGCCGCCATAGGCCTTGCGCGTGATGACAGTGATCTTCGGTACCGTGGCCTCTGCAAACGCGAAAAGCAATTTTGCGCCATGCTTGATAATCCCGCCGAATTCCTGCTGCGTTCCCGGAAGAAATCCAGGGACGTCTTCAAATGTAATGAGTGGAATATTGAAGGCATCGCAGAAGCGAACGAACCGCGCCGCTTTCACCGATGCGCTGATATCGAGCACCCCGGCAAGAAACGCCGGTTGGTTTGCGACGATGCCCACGGTGTTTCCGTCGAGGCGCGCGAAGCCGACGACAATATTTTTGGCGAACTGTTCGTGGACCTCGAAGAATCCGGAATCATCCGCAATGGCGTGTATTACGTCCTTGATGTCGTAGGGCTTCTGCGGATCTTCGGGAACGAGCGAGTTGAGCGCTGGATGCGCGCGATCCCAGGGATCACTCGACGAACGGCGCGGAGGGTCGTCCAGATTATTCGAGGGCAAGTAGCCGAAGAGTTCGCGGATCATGGCAAGACATTCAGCATCGTCGCGTGAAACAAAATGTGCCACGCCGCTTTTTTCGTTGTGCGTCATCGCGCCGCCGAGTTCCTGCTTGGTGACTTCCTCGTGCGTTACGGTCTTGATGACGTCGGGGCCGGTGACGAACATGTATGAAGTATCGCGAGTCATAAAAATAAAATCGGTGATGGCCGGCGAATAGACCGCGCCGCCCGCGCAAGGTCCCATGATCGCGCTGATCTGCGGAATCACTCCGCTGGCCAGCGTATTGCGAAGAAAAATTTCAGCGTAGCCTGCCAGTGACTTCACGCCTTCCTGAATCCGCGCGCCGCCGGAATCGTTCAAGCCGACTACCGGTGCGCCAGCGCGCATAGCGAGGTCCATAATTTTCGTGATCTTTGAGGCATTGGCTTCGGAGAGCGAGCCTCCGAAAATCGTGAAGTCCTGCGCGAAGACGTACACCAAGCGGCCTTCGATGCGGCCGTAGCCGGTGATGAAGCCATCACCCGGCGGGCGCTGCGTTTCCATACCGAAATCGTGGGATTGATGCCGGACAAACTTGTCAAGCTCTTCAAAGGAGCCTTCGTCGAGCAACAAGTCGATGCGTTCGCGAGCGCTGAGCTTGCCTTGTTGGTGCTCGCGTTCGCGGCGTTCTGCTCCGCCGCCGGCTTCGGCTTCGGCGTTGAGCTCACGCAGCTCTTCCAATCGGTCGCGATGTTTTCCGTCCGTGTTTTTTGTGCTCATATTTACCGCGTCAGGCTAACACACTGCGTGGAAATTTTCCGAGCGGGAAACTCTCTGGATGAAATGAGTCTGCAACTTAATCGGCGCTGTGGCGAGCGCCGATCGTTTCCCATCTGTGTACGCGAACAGAAGGCATCCCTCTAAGAGAGCTGAGCGATATCCTGTATAGGCGATCAGGCTATTGAACTATGACGGCTGTTCGGCTCCGGCTCCGTGATGGCGCGACTCAGACGCAAGCCCCGCAGATGAGTCGTCCCTTTTCGGGACGAGCAAATCTTGTTTCTTCGGTGTCGTGGTGATGGTGACCACACTCACCAGAATTAGAAGCGTCCCCAGCACCGTGCGCGGGCCAATAGGTTCCTTCCCGATGAGATATCCCACGGCGACCGCCACCACTGGGTTAACGTAGGCGTAGGTACCGACTTTTGTGGGAGATTCATAGTGCAGCAGCCAGATGTAAGCGGTGAATCCGACGATAGAACCGGCGATGATTAGATACACCAGCGACCACCACGCAGCCGACGATACCGTTTGCACGTGAAATTCCGAAAACTCGTGCGTCAGAGCGGCGAGAATGAATAGCTGAAGTCCGCCCGTGAGCATTTGTGCGGCAGCGCTCATCGGTTTTGACGTGGGAAGCGGAAGGCGCCGTGTAAGAATTGTCGCCACTGACCAAGTAAAAGACGCGAGCAATAGAGCGAGCCCACCAGCGCGATTGACGGGAGCTTCCCCTAAAGAGAAAGAATGATTCATCAGCACGGCCACCCCGCAAAGGCCGACCCCGAGCGCCAGGGCAAGACGCACGGTGAGCCGTTGCGTGCGCAGAAAGATGACTTCCAGTAAGGTGATAAACACGGGAATTGTCGCAAGCACCACGGCGGCGATTCCTGAAGGGATGCGCTGCTCGGCCCAAAATAAGCAACCGTAATCCAGGAGAAAAATTAATGTGCCGAGAAAGGTCGCCGCTAGCCACTCGCGGCGGCGCGGCGACGCAGTACCGGTGATCCTCAACCAGCCGTACAAGAAAAACCCCGCCACGCTGAAGCGCATGGCTGCCAGCAGGAACGGCGGAACTTCACGCACGCCTAAACGAATGGCTAGGAACGTCGAGCCCCAGACGAAATAAATGATGCCGAAGGCTAGAAGGATTTTCCAGGTTGGCGGACGACTAATGGGCAATTCGATTTCTCCCGTCCGGGACTTAGAACGCTACGTTCAGATTCAGGATTTTATTTTTCCGCTCTTAAATAGGACACGTTTAAACGTCAGGCCACAACAGCCAAATTGGATATTCAGTTTCGCAGTCTAGATAGAAAGGCCAGGACTCCTACCTGAAGGCAGCGCCTCCTGCGAGGTAGGCGGGCCTACATTAAACCTAGAGTAAAAGACTATTGTGCGCGACAAGCGTCCGCTGTGTCCGGGACGCTTTGCTGGACCAGCAGTGGCGGGAGGTTGTACTTAGCCAAAAGCGCGTTTACCGGGGTAAAACCCTGAACTGCCAGATCGCGCCATGCAGCAATACTCTTAGTCAAGTTGGAGCACGTTTCGTCCAGGGCTGATTCGGCGCTTTGCGAGGGAGCCGCGTCTCCGCTGTGGATCATAAACGAAATGCGAGCGAGATCGCGGTGTGCAGGGCCGATTCCAGGCGCGCTGAAGGTGCCTTCCTGAATCAGGGCGACCTTTTTCCGCAGGTCCTTCAGAGCGTCGGCGAGGTCCTGCCCTTCCGGGACTTGGACTGGCGCGGCCGCCGCGTCTTTCGCCTGCGTGTTCTGTTGCGGTTCGGCGGCTACGTCTTTCGCATGGGGACTCTGCGTGGCCGCATCGGATGTATTCGGCGTTTGTGTTGTGGTTTTTTGCGCCTCGTCGGTAATCCCTTTTCCAGGCGGATTTTGCTTCTTGTCAGGCTGTGGATGCTGCTTCATGAAATCCGCCGAGCTTTTTTCACGAGCAGCAATCGCGTCGCGCATTGGTGCGATAGCGAGATATGCCTGGTAACTTGACGCGAGACCAGCGTCGATTCTGTTCCCAGCGTCCAATTGCTTCTGCAGCTCGGCCTGCGAAACGTGCACGCGCGGATCGAGAGTTATGGTGAACGGCTGCTTCATCAGCACACCATTGGCGATAAGCACGGCCTCATATTTGCCCGGAACGGCGATAGGGCCGAGCGTTTGCTCTCTCGGAGTGTCTTCAGGAATCGCATGATCGGAAAGTGTGTACTCGATGTAGTCAAGAATGTTCCCGTAATAGCTAAAGGGCAGGGTTCTAGGCAAATCGTAACGCAGATCCCAGACAAAGCGGTTGTGTCCCACGTTTTTCGAAAGCGCGGGCATGGGGCCAAACCAGTATTCGGGGACGTTCTTTGGAGTTGAATCAGGCGTAGGGGTAAGACTTGTAAATCTTCGCACTAATTTCCCCTGCGCATCGTGAATTTCCAGAGTGAGGACTCCGCTGGGAACCGATTTCAGGTAGTAATCGAAGATTGCGCCGTCCGGAGGATTTTTTCCTGCAGGCGTTTCCGGCGGCAGCGGAGTTTCCTGATCGTTGTCCCAGCGAACGCGAATTGCCGTAGACGGACGCATCAGATAGGCACTCGCGCCGGCTATTTCCGCGCTAGCTTGGCGCAGCGGCGAGAGGTCGTCGAGAATCCACATGGCTCGGCCGTAGGTAGCGGCAACAAGATCGTCGCCGTGCACGGCAAGATCACGAACGTCAGTCGCCGGGAAATTTAACCGCAAAGATTGCCAGTGATCGCCATCGTCGAAAGAAACGTACAGGGCGTTCTCTGTTCCGGCGTACAACAGTCCTTTGCGCACGGGATCTTCGCGGACAACGCGAGCGAGCCAGGTCTCCGTGAGGCCCTTGGTAATTTGTTGCCAGGACTTGCCGGCGTCGTGAGTGCGATAGATGTAAGGATGTTTGTCTTTAGCCGCCTGGGTCACAACGTAGGCCGTCTCCGCGTCGTAATGCGAGGGCTCCATGGCGATGATCGCGCTTTCGGCCGGCAAGCCCGCAGGAGTAACGTTTTGCCAGGTCGCGCTGCCGTCGCGCGTGACTTGAATTAGGCCGTTACTGGTACCAACCCAAATTACCGCAGCTTGCACCGGTGAGGGCGACATCGACATGATCGCGGCGCGACGGCCGGGCCGTTGAAGCTCGAATTCTTTATCGGACTCATGGCCATCAAGCGTATTCATTTCATCGGGGTCTTTGGCCGCGTTGGGCGATACCTGGTCAGCTTCAGGAGGCGTATGACCCGAGGCGCCAGCCGGCGATTTATCGCCACTTGGTTGAGCATCAGGGCGAACCGTTAGGTCGGGGCTGATCGTTTGCCAACTGTTGCCTTCGTCCGTGGTTTTCATCACAAACTGTGTGCCCAAGTAGAGTGTTTTTGGATCCTCGGGCGAGAAAACCAGTGGAGGCATTTGGGTAGTCCGCAATTTCCCGGTGCGCACAAAAACATGGGTTATCTGACCGGTGGTTTTGTCGAAGCGCACAACGCTGCCGTACCACCCACCGGAATAAATGATATTCGGATTGGCGGGATCGGGCGCGATGTAACAAAATTCGAAGCCACCGCTGGAGAACCAATCGCGGAAGCTAATCTCACCGTAATCGCTGCGATTCGGAACCACGGCGGTGCCACTGTCCTGTTGCGGCGCGTACGAGTAGTAGGGAAACTGGTTGTCGGTGATCACGTGGTAAAACTGGCCGGTGGGCTGGTTAAACCAACCGCTCCACGTTTTGCCTTCGTCCACGCTGATGGTGGCTCCTTGATCAACGCCAAGGATCATACGTCGGGAATTTTGTGGATCGATCCATAGGACGTGGTAATCGTCCCCGCCCGGCGCACCTTTATAAGCGGTGAATTTTTGGCCGCCGTCGGTGGAGCGATAGACCGTGGTCTGCATCACGTAAACGATGTCTGCGTTATTCGGGTCCACGAAAACGCGGCTGAAATAAAGATTGCCTGTCACACGCGAGTCAGTCGTAATTTTGCGCCAGGTTTGGCCCCCATCGTCGGAGCGGAATAGCCCGGGATCAGCGATGGCGAACACGCGCTGGCCATGAGTGCCGGGGGCCACTGCGAGTCCGGTGCGGCCCAAGGGTTCATCCGCCGGGAGGCCGGTGGTGGGAAGCTCCTTCCAAGTGGCGCCTTCGTCCTCCGATTTGTAAATCCACGAATCCAGTTTTCGGACGTCTGGAGGGCCACTGAAGAAATCGAACGGCTTCCAAAGTGCCGTGAATAGCACGCGCGGATTGTTGGGGTCGGCAACAGTGTCTGCGGCGCCGGCGAAATCATCGCGATAGAGAGTTTTCGTCCAGTTTTTTCCCCCATCGGTGCTTTTGAAAATACCTCGCCAGGGACTGGCCGCCGCCACGCCGAGGATGGGGTGTCCGAGCGCGCCTACCACCAAAATGTTGGGATCGTGTGGATCGACGATGATTGAATTGATGTAATGGACCTCGGACAAGCCAATGTTCGTCCATGTTGCGCCGGCGTCGACGGATTTGTACATTCCATTCCCGTCGGTTTGCTCGCCGGTTCCGACATACACAATGTTCGGATTTGATGGTGCAATTGCTATCGCGCCAATCGAAGCTACAAGCTGATCGTCAAAAATCGGCTTCCAAACGCGGCCCGCGCTGGAAGTTTTCCAAACACCGCCGCCGGGGGTGCCCATGTAATAGACCGCGGGATCTCCAGGGATTCCGGCCACAGCAGAAACACGACCCGCGCGGTACGGTCCGATTAAACGCCAGCGCAAGGCGGAGTAGAGGCTCGGATCGACTGTCGGAGAAGTTTGCTGTTGGGCATGCAGGGATATTCCCATGGCGGCAGAAATGAAGAAAGCAGCGGCAAGATAGCGTTGGATGCGTCTCAAATTGCCCTCCAGATGAACGAAGAGTGTATCACCGCGCGCCCACACAATTAATCACGCACAATGGGTCGTCGACGGTGCAGGGCTTCGGCCCAAAAACCTTCTCAGTGCAAGCCTGACCAATCATCTGCGAGCAGGATGGAGTTGCTCGGATTTGACGGGTCATATTTTACGCTGGCCGTTTGGCCGGCAGCGACGCGCGTGAGAAGCAATCGCTCTTCGAGCCCGGTTACATCCTGGGCCGTTTCGTAAGTAACGCCGGAGATAGAATACGTGTAGTAAAGAAGTTTCTGAGTACCGTTGGCCCCAACACCAGCGGAGGATGCTTTGGCCTTGGCGCGAATGCCGGCCGGCCGTTCCAGGTGAGGATTGCGGACGTGGTCGACAATCTCTAGAACTTGGCCTTCCACGATACGTCCTACACGATTCAGAAACGCGCGGCGCTGGCGCTCGATTTCGCCGGGATCTTCCGGCTCGCGCCGCAGCCAGAAAATAATCCCTATGAGCGCTAGTGCTGCCAGGGCCGCCAGAGGAAGCCAGTTGTGCCAGTCTCTCAGAAGTTCTTTCAAGGCTCGCCTTGCGCGCGCAGCAGCACTTTCAAGAGCAGATTCGGCTCAATTTTCCCGCTCGTCATCCGGGCCGATAACAAAGTTTCGCAATGTGCCGACACCGCTCACGCTGACTTCCACCACGTC
>Ga0073928_10007409_pt1 | contig 14263 bp, 11 predicted proteins | sample PaiPotPPA55metaG_FD_76969 | JGI IMG/M metagenome (GOLD analysis project Ga0073928, IMG submission 76969) | Iron sulfur acid spring bacterial and archeal communities from Banff, Canada, to study Microbial Dark Matter (Phase II) - Paint Pots PPA... ... | reverse complement strand
TGCCGTACTGAATCAGGGCGACGAGCTGCGGATTGTACAGCTCGATGATGCTGGGTGCGCGTATCGCCTTGTCATACGAGGCGCGGAGGCGGTAATCCGCGATCGGCGCATATTGCACCTCGAACTTGTACGTGTGCGTCTTGACGGCGGTCGAGTAATCCGAATAGCGGTAGCCGGTATCGAACAACAGTTCCTTGGCGAACGGCTTATCCTGCACCAGGGGCGCCCGGATTTCCGCGAACCCTTCCTTGACCGAGAGACTGTTGTCGATCGGCACCGAGGCGCTGCCGAACCCGGACAGCTGACCGCTCTGCTCCGCGGAGTCCGGTTGGAAAAATTCGTGCTCGTTCCGGTGCTCGAACCCGACGTTCACGCCGATGCCGTCCGTCGCCAGCGGCGAGGTAATGCCGTACTTGCCGAGCTGTCCCGTGATTTCGGCGTGCACGGTGCGCAAGGTCGAGGCGCCCTGACTGGTGCCGCTGAGGTAGAGGTAGTTCAGCGCCGCCTGCGTCACCCCGCCGTCCGACCAGATATTGTAAGGCACACACGCCCCGCCGCTGATGCACCTCGGGTTCGCCGCGGTCCCCGTGACTTGCAGCGCGTTGTCGATACTGGCGAAATTCAAGTACTTGTTATTGGAGTTGAAGAAGGTCGTGTAGTAGTACTGCCCATAGAGGTCGTAACTCCACGCATCGTCCAGGAAATTGCCCTTGGAGCCGACAACCGCCCGATAGTTCTCGTGCTCGAAATCCGAAAAGCGTCCGCCGCCCTCGATGTTGCGGCGGCCGATCTCGACGTTGGCGCAATTCGGAGACGTCACATTGCCCTTCGCGTCCGTGTTGAAGGCGCACCTCTGCCCCGGATTGGCGGCGACATAGGCGAGCTGCGCGGGAGAGCACAAAATGCCGCGTTGCTGCCCGCTCAGCAGCGGGTTGTCGCAATTGACGTTGTAATTGCTGAGGCCGAAGGGATCATTGACATCGGAGCTTCTGAACAAGGCCGCGGGCGCGATCTGCTGATGCGTCTTGTCGTCCATGAAATAGACTTCGGCGTACGGCTGGAAGTAGTCGGTGACCTCGTCGTGCGCGAGGAAGGCCGCGTTGTAGCGATCGTCCTCGCGCGTCATGTAGATGTACGGCTGCGAATTGAAGCTCGCCGGGGGCGTCGTGAGTACCGATCCGCGGGGGACGAAACCATTGCCGTAGACGCTGTAAACGGCGAGCGGAGGATTAGCGCCCGTCACATTAGGTCCGGTCGCCGGAAAAAAATAGTTCGAATTGGACGATCCGCCGCAGACCACGCCGGTGACGTTGCCGTAGTTATCCGTCGCCGGGTTCAATTGACAACTGCCGAAATCACGCTGGCTGCTGGTCACCGGATCGGCGTGGCGGTAGCTCAAGAAGGCCGTGATGTTGCCTTTGCCGTCGGCAAAATTCGTGCCCATGAGGATGTCGAAAGTCCGCTGACGCCCGTCCGTCGTGCTGCCCGTGGGGACCGTGGAATTGTTGAATGCCCTCACGTCGTTCTGTATCCACCCGATGCCGTTGTTGTGGATGTTCTCATTGAACTGACCATCGACCTGGACGCCCTCGAAGTTCTTCTTCATGATGAAGTTGACGACGCCGGCGATGGCATCGGAACCGTAAGCCGCGGATGCGCCGCCGGTGACGACTTCGACCCGATCGACGAGTCCGGCGGGAATCTGGTCGAGGTCGGGCGCGGGCGATTGGATGGCCGTGTTGGGAGAACCCTGGCCCAGACGGCGACCGTCCACGAGCACGAGGGTTCTGTTCGGCCCAAGCCCGCGCAAATCCGCGGTGGAGACGCCGCCGGGGGTGGTCAAACCGCTGGTGCCGTTGCCCAAGTCCTGACCCAATGAGTTGTTGAAGTTCTGCGGCAACTGGGTGATGAGGTCGCTGATATCCGTCTTACCGGACGTTTCAATGTATTTCGACGACAAGACCTGTATCGGGCTCGTGCTTACCTCATTCGGCGCGGCGATGCGGGAACCCGTGACGATGATTTCCTGCAGGGGTTCTGCCGCTTCGGCAGGTGCCTGCTGTGCGAGGGCAGACATGCTGGGCAGACTGACAGCCGCAGCAAGCAATAACCGCTTGTTGAAAGCGGACAAAAATTGATACATGAAAACCTCCCTTTACTGATGCCGGACCCCAACGGCTGGCAGACTGCGCGCTTTTCTTAGCACTGTCGTGCAAACGCAACAGTCACATCCCACCGTCGAGACTAGTTGTTTAAAAACATGCTTATGCAAGACGATGAAGCGATGGTATCGGATTTTTTCTGTTAAGAAAAGTCAATCGAGCCAGTATATTGTGACAATGACGCGGCGTTGACGCCCTGAGAAACCGCGTAGCGGAGGGTTTCGTCCGGCCGCCGGTGTTGTAACACAGCTACAACCGCAGACTGTAATACCTACAAAGGCGGTGAGAACTGGCGGCAGTCGCGAATTCTCGACATGTGCGCACGTCCGCGGCGTCGGTGGGTTCGCAGGCGAACTTCTGAATCAGCATGCATTTTCCCGTGTATTTGCCAGGCGGCACACGCTGATGGCGTTGCAGAAACCAATGAAAAAAGCCCCGATAGCCACCCCGGTCGCGGCCAATAATCCGCCCAAAATCATGGGTTTAAGACTAGTGATCCGCCGGCGCGGCCGCGCCGTCTTTCCGCAGCCGGATTTCAAACAGCTTCGGCCAGTTCTTTCCGGTCACGAACAAGCGGTCACGCTTGGCGTCGTAGGCGATGCCGTTCAGGACGTCGGTCTGTCCCGTGACGATATCCGACGGCTTGAGAAGCCCGGAAAGATTGGCCAAGCCGACAACTCGGCCGCTGCCCGGGTCGATGCGGACTATCCAGTTGGTCTGCCACACGTTGGCGTAAATCTCCCCGTTGACCCATTCCAATTCATTCACGTCGCGCAGCGGTTTACCCTCGAGGGTTACTTGAATCCGCCCCGTTTCTTTCAGGGTCTCGGGATTCAGAAAGCGAAGTTCCGACGTGCCGTCGCTCATGATGAGCTGTTTGTCATTGCGGGTCAGCGCCCATCCCTCGCCTTCATATTGGAATTGCCTCTGCAGCTTGAGGGTGGCGAGATCGAAGACAAATCCCACATGCGATTTCCAGGTGAGGCTGACGAGGTGTCGGTGCCAATCGACGATCCCTTCGCCGAAATATTGGGCCGGGATATCGAGCTTCTGGACGACTTCCCCTGTTTCTATGCGCACCTTGCGAATGGATGAGTGATGCTCGAGGCCCGTGCTCTCATACAAGAAGCCGTTCAGGTAGAACAGCCCTTCGGTGAAGGCCGATGGGTCATGGGGATAGGTATGCACTATGTCGTAGCCATACCGCGGTATCGCCGCCTGTGATATGGCCACTCGGGACGCCATTCCACAGGCCAACGTCCCGAGGACGAATGCGAACTTCAGTATTGTCATGCGCGTGTTATTCAGCGATTCGATAATGCGAGGGCCGCATTCAGTTCTTCTGCGTGTCGTAGGTGACGAGCCCGGCAAACTCGAAGGTGCTCACCAGCACTGCGCCGTCGCCGCGAACCGCATGCGCGGGTTGCGTGCAGAAGCCACGCGCTTCGAGGCGGTAGGAGCCCGGAGCCTTGAGCGCCCGCTGCGTCAACGAGTCCACGGTGCAACGCGAGTCGCCGAGGGTGCCGAAAATGCGGTCCGTGCCTTGCACGATCACGGTGAGATTCGCCCCCGCTTCGCGCAGCGGCTGGCCCTCACGCACACCCGTGATGCCGAACACGAACAGCAAATCCGTCGCACCGCCCGATGCCCGCTGAAAGCTGAGCCGCACGCCCGGCGGCTTGTCTCGAGGTTCGCCCTCACAGCGGGTGCCGCTGTTCGGCCAATCAATGGTCGCGTCGATGGCGCCCGCCACGCGCGCTCGGAAATAGCCGTCGCCGGATTGTAGACAGGCCGTGGCCGCCGTCGTCTCCGCCGCCGGCGCCTTGGCCGGCGCCATCGCTTCGGCTGTTGCGGGCACCGGGGCGCTGCGTTGCGAGTCCGCGAGGGCGGCCGCGGACGTGGGGGCGCCTTGCGGCGAATTCGCGAAGGCGGTCGCGGCACCGGTCAGTATCAAAACCATGCGCGGAATAATCGGTATCATTTGCGCCCATGTTGCCACGCACACCGTTGCTGTTGATAGGCTGGTCGCTGTGCCTGGCCGCGTGCTCGCTGATGGCGCCCAAATTCGAACGGCCGACCTTGTCAGTGACCGGTATCGAACTGGTGAACGGCAACCTGCTGCAGCAAAACTTTCGCGTCAAATTCAACATTCAAAATCCCAATGACCGCGCCCTCCCAGTCAGCGGATTGCATGCCGCCTTGAGCGTGGCGGGCGAGAACATCGCGCAGGGACAGAACGAGCGCGCCTTCGTGGTGCCGGCCAAGGGCGACGTCGAATTCGATATGGTGATCAGGGCCAACATGGCGCTCGCCCTGCTCAAGCTTGGCCAGGTGATGGACAACCGCGCCGATTCGATCGCGTACGACGTGAGCGGTGCCGCGAGCGTCGACTTGCCCTTCCTGCACGACCTGCCGTTCCATCAAACCGGGTCATTCTCACTCAAGGGAATGCAATAACTCTTTGAAGTGATTGCATTTTTCTAAGTGAGGCGTCCGGATCTCCGCCGCCGTCTGGTAAACTTCCGCGCCCAATGATTGCGCCGCTGTCTTAAGCGTCGCCTAACAAGGTAGCCATGGCCGCTTCGCCCTACGAGCAGTTGGAACAAGAGTTTCGTCGTCTGCACGCTTTTCGCGGTGCGTTATCGCTGTTGCGCTGGGACGCCGCGGTGATGATGCCGCGCGGCAGCGCCGATGTGCGCGGCGAGCAGCTCGCAGCGCTCGAGACGGAGCATCATGCCCTGCTCACCACGCCGAAAGTGGCTCGTCTGCTGGAGCGCGCCGAGGCGGGAGCCTCCCAATTGGAGGACTGGCCGCTCGCCAATCTGCACGAGATGCGCCGCCAGCGCGATCATGCGATTGCGACCCCGCCGTCGCTCATCGCGCGCCTTGCCAAGGCCGCGGCGCGCGCCGAGGTGTTCTGGGTCGAGGCCAAGAAGGCCAATAACTTCAAATTGTTCGCGCCCCACCTGGAAGAGGTCGTGCACCTGGTGCGCGACAAGGCGGCGCTGCTCGGGCAGGCGCGGGGATTGGCGCCCTATGACGCGCTGGTGGACGGATTTACGCCGGGCATTTCAACGGCCGACATCGACACGATATTCAAAGCGCTGTCGCGCAAGCTACCCAGCCTCATCAACGAGGCCATCGAAGTCCAGGCGGCCCACGCACCCACGCCGCTGGCCGGCAAGTTCACGGTGGCGCGCCAGCGCGCCCTGTCCGTCGACGTACTCAAGGCCTTGGGCTTTCCTTTCGATCGGGGGCGGCTCGACGAAAGCGAACATCCCTTCACCGAGGGCGTGCCCGGCGACATTCGGGTGACCACGCGCTTCGATTTGAACGATCCGTTTTCGGGTCTGTTGGGCGCGGTACATGAGACCGGTCATGCCATGTACGACTTAGGGTTGCCGGCCGAGTGGCGCGATCAGCCGGTGGGCCGCGACCGCGGCCTCGCGCTCGAAGAGAGCCAGTCCCTGTTGTTCGAAATGAATCTGTGCCGCAGCCGCGCCTTCGTGAAGTATGTGCGGCCGCTGATGGAGAAGTATCTGCAGGTGAGCGGTCCCGAGTGGGACGAGGCCAATCTGTACCGCCATTTGATCCGCGTGCGGCGCAGTACGATCCGCATGGACGCCGATGAGCTGACTTATCCCGTGCACATCATGCTGCGCTACGAGCTCGAGAAGAAAATCCTCGAGGGCTCGCTGCCCGTGGCGGATCTGCCCGAAGCGTGGAACGCGAATCTTGAACAGCGCCTGAACATTCGCCCGACGAACGACGTCGACGGATGTCTGCAGGACATTCATTGGGCCGTCGGCCACTTCGGGTATTTCCCGTCATATGTCTTGGGCGCGGTCATCGCCGGCCAGCTCAACGAGGCCATGCGTGCGGCGCGTCCGTCGCTCGATGAGGAGATCGCGGCCGGTCAATTCGGCGGCGTGATGGATTGGCTGCGCGACAACGTGCACGGCGTCGGCGCGCGCTTGCCGGTGCAGGAGCTCATCAAGCAGGCCACGGGCAAACCGCTGACCGCGGCTGCCTATCTGCGCTACTTGGAAGCGAAATATCTCGAGATTCCTTGAGCTAAGCATCCATGACCCCCTCCGCACCACGCTCCTCGAATAATTTCAAGAAACTGCAGGCGCACCTGCGCGGCTCCGTGGGCAAGGCCATCGCCGACTTTCATATGATCGCCGACGGTGATCATGTGATGGTGTGCCTGTCCGGCGGCAAGGATTCCTATACCTTGCTCGACATCCTCCTGAGCCTGCAGCGCAGCGCGCCTGTGCACTTCGACATCACGGCGGTCAATCTCGATCAGAAGCAGCCGGGCTTTCCCGCCGAGGTTTTGCCGCGGTACCTCGAAGATCTGGGCGTTCGCTTCCGCATCATCGAGCAGAACACCTATGCCGTGGTCAAACGCGTCATCCCCGACGGCAAGACCATGTGCGGCTTGTGCTCGCGCCTGCGGCGCGGCGCCCTCTATCGATTTGCAGCCGAGAACGGCATCACCAAGATCGCACTGGGCCATCATCGCGACGACATCGTCGAGACGCTGTTCTTGAACATGTTCTTCGGGGGCCGTCTGAAGGCGATGCCGCCGAAACTGCTCAGTGAAAATCGCCGCCATATCGTGATTCGGCCGCTGGCCTATGTGACCGAGGCATCGATTGCCCGCTACGCGGCGGCGCGCGAATTTCCGATCATTCCCTGCACGCTGTGCGGTTCGCAGACCAATATGCAGCGGCTGGTGGTGAAGAACATGCTGCGCGAATGGGAACAGAAATTTCCCGGCCGTATCGAGTCGATCTTCTCCAGCATCTGCAACGTCGCGGGATCGCAACTCGCCGACCCGGCGCTGTTCGATTTTGCGGGACTCGACGGCCGGCGCAGCATACTTCCGATGACGGAGACCGACGAGGATGCGATGGCAGAGGAACTGGAGATGCGTAGCTGAGCCGGCCTTGGGGCGCACACCGTCAATGCCAGTCGTGGCGGGCCGAAATCAAATGCTGCAACACCCAGGATTGCAGCCCTTCGCCCGATCTTGCCGTCATGTAAGCGCGCCGAGCCAAGCGCGAGCGCAGCCGCCGGTTCTGTTCGTACGCGGATTGATAGTCGATTTGGCGCGGGCCCCAGCGTGTCTTCGAGATATCCTTGGTAGGCGATAGGTTGACGGTTTTGATGCCCTGCGCAATCGCGTACTTGATCGTTTCGGCCATGGTCGTGGTCATGACGCTGTATCGAGACCATGCGGGATCGAAACCCGAGTAGTACAAGTAGAGGCTGCCGCCCACGACGAAGCCGATCCGCATGGCGACCGCTTGCGAGTCTACGTTGAGCTGAAAAAGGCGAACGGCGCCGCGCTCGGCCAGAAGCTCGCAGACCTCGTACAGGAAATTCCGGCAAACGTGGCTGGCAAATCGGTTCGGATGCCTCACCGGCGATTTGAAATTGGCACGCATGACGTGCAGCTCGAGGAACCGGTCCAAGCTCCGGCTTACCTCAGCCGGATCTTCGACCACCTTGAGTTCCAAGCGATGGTTATCGCGTTTCAACGAATTGTAACAATGACGCAATGACTCTCGAATATTGCGCTTGAGGCGGCGTCTAAACTCCTCCCAAGTCGGGGCCAGATCGAGCACGTAATCGGATAGCGCGGGCTGCCAGTGCAGATTGCCGCCGGCGGCCAGCGCCTCGCCAAACCCCTTGCTGATTCCGGTCCAATGAACCCAATCCCAATCGCCGACCGTGGCCAGGTGATGTTGCACCGCGCCCGCGGTCAGATATTCATAGTCAGGATCGACCATCGGGGCGCGAAGCTCGGTGATCGCGGGGTCAGCGCCCAGCAAATTGACGGACGCGATTTTGAGCGGGCCCACTCGGCGCCGGCTGATGATGAATGGAACTATGGCGACGCAGTTGCCCGCTGAATTGCGCAGCACATAGAAAAGCGGCTCGTCGTGGATGCGCGGGTTGCAGTTCAGGAAATGGCGGCACCAAGCCAGGTGCCACTCGTGCAGGGCAAACGGCGACGTGTTGCCGGTAACGCGCTGGAGACGCTCGTAGCAGGGCCGAAGCGCGGCTATGCCTTCGACGGCGGTCACCGTTTCGACCGTGACTTTCGAGAGCTGACCGTTTCCCGCGATTATTTTGTTCAATTAGCCCCAGCGCTCGTCCTTGAACGCCCTCGTGAGATACGACCGAATTTGATGACAACGAGTGAACCCCAGGAAGGGGAGGGTGGATAGCGGAAATCGTCGCAAAACGCCGTAGGCATTCCACGGACACGCGGCCGCAAATGGCCGAGCGGGGGGTGATATTGAGACGCCGGTGTCGAAGTGACAATATAGTTCCACAAATATGTCCCAGACCCACAGAAAGGCGGCCGGCTCCCGCCGGCCGCAATACGCGTGGGAAACGCTGTCGGACGACCAATTGCTCAACCTGCGCTTCTGCGACTTGAAGCTCAAAGTTCAAGGCACGGAGCTGGAGGATGCCATCCAGCGTCTGTACCGCGAGCTCGAATCGAGAGGGATACGCTTTCGGCCGCATTATTGGCTCGCACAAGAATGGTTCTCGCCCGATGGAATTCCGGGGATCGCCATTCCGTTCTATCTCGCGCACCCGCGGTTGATGAGGATCGAACGGCGCTTCATGCGCGAAGTCGAGGGCGGCAACCGCAATTGGCTGATGCGAATACTGCGCCACGAGGCGGGGCATGCCATCGATTCGGCTTATCGGCTGAGACGCCGGAGCCTGTGGCGGTCGGTGTTCGGCCCGGCCTCGCTGCCGTATCCGGACACCTATCGTCCGCGGCCGGGCAGCCGCCGCTTCGTGCAGCACTTGGGCGCGTGGTACGCCCAAGCGCACCCGACCGAAGACTTCGCCGAGACGTTTGCGGTCTGGCTCAAACCTCGTTCCGCCTGGCGCCGAGAATATTTGGGTTGGCCGGCATACGCAAAACTTCAATACATCGACGCGCTCGCGAACGATATCGGCCGCAGCAGGCCGGCCGTGTTGGACCGCAGCACCGTCGAGAATGTGAGGCACGAGACGCGCACCCTGCGCGATCACTACGAGCGAAAATTGGCGCGCACGCCGCTGCCCCGCCGCTCGGGCGCCGATGAATTGCTGCTCAAGGTGTTCACCGCGGCGCCGCGCACCCGCGACCGTCCCAAGGCGTCGAGCGTGCTGCGTGAATTGCGCAATCCCTTGCGTCAACGCATCGTGCGCTCCGGTGCATTCAGCGAATACCTGGTGCATCAAGTGCTGCGGCTCATGATCGAACGGTCCGAGTCGTTGAATCTGTATTTGCGCGGCTCGCGGCGCGAACTCAAGCCCCAATTGCTGTGGGTGATCGCGCGGCTGGCCGAGTCCTACGAGGAGCGGCAATTGCCGAGACTTTCATTGTGAGGAAGGTGCGCGCCCTGGTGCTCGTGCACGCAACCCTCGTGCCTCCGGATTCTCTGAAGGGCTCCACCGAAAAAGAAATCGACGAATGGCGCACCGAATACGACGTCATCTCTCATTTGAAAGCCGAGGGTCATGAGGTCAGGCCCTTGGGCCTCAGCGACAGCCTGTCCGAATTGCGCCGTGCCATCGTCGACTGGAAGCCGGACATCGTATTCAACTTGCTGGAGGAATTCGACGGCATCGTCACTTACGATCAACACGTCGTGGCATTTCTCGAGCTGATGCACCAACCGTACACCGGCTGCAATCCGCGCGGCATGCTGCTGTCGCGCGACAAGGTTCTGTCGAAGCAACTGCTGTCCTATCATCGCGTGCCCACCCCGCAATTCATGGTGTTCGCCCGCGGCAAGAAGCCGCGTATTCCGAAGAAGCTGCGCTTCCCGCTGTTCGTGAAGTCGTCGACCGAAGATGCGTCGCTCGGGATCGCGCATGCGTCGGTGGTCGCGGACCAGAAGCAGTTGACGGAGCGAATCGTCTTCATTCACGAGCAGACGCATTCCGACGCGCTGGTCGAGGAGTACATCGAGGGCCGCGAGCTCTATGTGGGCGTGCTCGGCAACGACCGGCTCAAGGTGCTGCCCGTGTGGGAAATGACTTTCGGATCGCTGCCGGAGAACCTGCCCGCGATCGCCACGCGCAAGGTGAAATGGGACCGCGGCTATCAACAACGCTACGGCATCACCACGGCGGCGGCCGAGGCTCTGCCGGAAGGCACCATGGCACGGCTCGAGCAACTGTCGAAGCGCATTTTCCGCGCGCTGCATTTGACGGGCTACGCGCGCATGGATTTTCGGCTGCGGGCCGACGGCGAGCTGTTCGTGCTGGAAGCGAACGCCAACCCCAATATCTCCGCGGCCGAGGACTTCGCGCAGTCGGCGCGCACCGCCGGCATGAGTTATGACGATCTTCTACAACGGATCATGCAGTTGGGCGAAAAATACCCGGCGGCATGGCGTGCTGTCGAATAGGGCGCGGGAAGGGCCTGGCGGGGTGGGAGGGGAGCGGGCAACGGCGGATTCAGTTGCCCGCTCCCCTCCCACCCCGCCAGACCCTTCGCTCGTGCCCGTCGACGTCACCCAGTACGGTCGAGTTTTCGGCGCCCAACCGGCACTGTGGTGTATAGCGGTTCGAGCACTCGTCCGGCGGGGTAAGGCATGTCGAGGCAACTGCTCCCCCCGTTGCCTCGACATGCCTTACCCCGGCGGGCGAGTACTACCGCTGAACGCCGTGTGTCCAGCGGTTCAGCCAGGCGAGTACGGTGTCGTACCACTGGATGCTGTCCGCAGGCTTCAATACCCAGTGGTTCTCGTTGGGGAAGTACAAGAGCTCGCTCGGAATGCCTTGGCGCTGCAATGCCGTGAACACGGCCAGCCCTTGGGAGTCGGGGACGCGATAGTCCAGCGCTCCGTGAATCACCAGCGTCGGGGTCTTCCATTGACTCACGTAGTCGACGGGATTGTGCTTGGCGTAGGCGGCGGGATTGCGGTATTCGGGGCCGCCGTACTCCCACTCCGGAAACCAGAGTTCCTCGGTGGAGTAGTACATGGTGCGATTGTCGAATATGCCGTCGTGGCTCACGAGACACTTGAAGCGGTCCGGCCACTGGCCCGCGATCCAATTCATCATGTAGCCGCCGTAAGAAGCGCCGAGCGCACAGGCGTGATCGCCGTCCAGCCAGGGATACTGCTTGAGCGCCGCCGCAAGGCCGAGCTTCAGATCCTCGAGCGGCTTGCCGCCCCAGTCGCCGCTGATGGAATCCGTGAACGCCTGGCCGTAGCCGGTGGAGCCGTGGAAATCGATCATGACGACGCCGTAGCCGGCGCCGGCGAAGGTCTGTGCGTTCCAGCGCCAATTCCAGGAGTTCGCGAAGCTGCCCTGCGGCCCGCCGTGCACCACGAACGCTACGGGATATTTCTGATCGCGCTTGAAGTCGGGAGGCTTGACGACATAGCCGAAGACATTTTCGTTGTTCCAACCGGCGAAGCTGAATTGTTCGTACTCGCCGAGCTTTCGCTGTGCGAGCGCCGCCTGGTTCACGTGCGTCAATTGTTTGGGTTCGCCGCCGGCGAAGCCCACCGCATAGAGATCGGCGGGGTTTCCCAGGCTGCTGAAGGCGTAAAAGACGGTTCGGGTGCCGACGCTGAAACCTTCGACTTCACCCGCGCCGGTGATGGCGGACGCTCTGCCGGAACTCGCATCCACGGCCCACAGCGGCCGCTGGCCCAAATGGTCGGTGGTGGCAAACAAAGTCCTGCCATCGCGCGACCAGGCAAAATTCACGATCGATCGATCCCAATTCTGGGTGAGTGGGCGCTTCACGCCCGATTTCAGATTCAGCAGCACCAGATGAAAGCGATCGGCTTCGAAACCCGGCCGCTCCATGGCCACGTAGGCGAGCTGCGTCCCGTCGGGCGAGAAGGCCGGCTGCCCATCCCAGGCGGGATTGTCCGCGGTCAGGTTGCGCGGCGTTCCGCCCTCGGCTGCGACCTCATAAATGTCGAAATTGGTCGACCACGGCTCTCCTTCGACGGCACGGACGGAAAACGCCACCTGGGTGCCGTCCGGGCTGAAGGCATAGTCCTCGCGAGCCCCGAAGGGCTTGCTCGGTACATCGCCGATGCCGTTCGTCAGGCGCACCGGGGTGCCGCGCGCCACGTCGTCGAGAGGCATGGCAAACAGCTGCGAGCGGCGACCGTCGCTCCAGGCATCCCAGTGGCGCACGAACAGCCGGCTGTGCAGAACTCCCGTGGCATTGGAATGCGCCGCCGCGTCCAGGCGTTGCTTGGTGCATGCGAGATCCGCGCAATCCAGGTAGACCTCCACGCTCACCAGTATCCGGTCTCTCTTGGGAGACACACGAAAGCTGCCGACGTCGAGCGGTAGATTGGTGACCTGCAGCGCGTCGGCGCCAGGCGCGTTGACCCCCGGTGCATCGACTTTGCGGGCCGCACCGCGCGACTCCGTGCCGCCCGCCGCGACCCGCCACACCTGAGTGGAACCGCTGCGATTCGATAGAAAATAAATGAAGCGTCCGTCCGCACTCCACTCCGCGGAATTGGAGTTCGCGGCGATATCGGTGAGGCGCAGCGGAGCGGCTGCGCGTTTGCCGGTATCCACCAACCAAACGCCGGTGCGCGCCTTGTTGGTATCCATCTCGGTGGTCCGCAGGGTATACGCGACGCGCTTGCCGTCGGGCGATACGGCAAGTTCCGACACGCGCTCGAGGCGCACCAAGTCTTGTATGCTGAAGGGCTGCGAGTGCTCCGCGGCCGAGATGCCGGCGGCGGCGGTTGCGGTGGCCGGTGCGGCAGCGGCAGTTGCAGTTGCAGCAGCGGTGGCCGGTGCGGAAGCGGCGGCGCCGAGGCTCAGCAAAGCCAGAGCGGCTGAAAAACGATAGGCAGCCATTGCGTGTTCTCTTTTTTGGAAGGATGGTTTCGGCAGATTGTAGCCCGAGAAGCCCAGAGACCGCGAAACGCCGGCCGCTTTGGCCGGGATGCGAATGTCTCGTTCACGATCGCGGTAAGATTTCGGCGCCCGTCAGACCGAGATGATGGTCCGTACTCCAAACTGTTTTGATTTTTCGCAGCTCGATCCAACCAAGCGAGGCTGCGTCTACGTACGTCAGCTTGGTACCTCGAAACCGATCGAGCACGCGCAGGGTCCTCGCGTGATCCTCGAGGGTCACGGGGAGGATGGTAAGCCCCGTCAACGCCGCGATGAAGTTCCTCAAACTTCTGGCCGCTTCCTCTCCATGACGGTGCAGGAACCAGGAGTAGGATTCCGACACCACCAGCAGGGAAGTGACCCAGCGAACCCCCACGCGCCCGAAAAGTTCGACTGCCTGAACATGCAGGCGATCGCGCCGACTGAGAGCGGCAATGAAAATCCCGGAATCGAGGAAGGCGGGCTCGCTCACGGAGTCTCGCGTCCGTAGACCACATCGTCGACGCTCGAACTGTCATTGGCATCGCCGTCAACGACGCCCATGTAATTCATCCAAGGACGCCCGGTGTCGTCGCGTCCCACCACTTCGGCGACGCTGCTGCGGCACAATTCGGCCAGCGAAACGCCCCGCCGTTTGGCGGCACGCTTGGCTCGCTCATAGAGCGCCTTATCAAACGATATCTGCGTCCGAATCATGTTATCACTCCTTCGGTTAATGATAACATAGAATCCATGATGAAAATCAACGTGGATACGCGGCCGATTTGCATAGGAATTCCGCCGTGACGGCGCCGCTCGTCTTGAGCTTCGATTTGGACGATACCTTGTGGCCGGTGGGCCCGGTCATCGCCGCCGCCGAGAGCGAGTTGTTGTCGTGGCTGCGCGCACGCTATCCGCTAACCGTCAGCGGTCACGGCATCGATTCGATGCGCGCGCTGCGCGCCGGAGTGGCGGAACGGTTTCCGGATCGCGGCCACGATTTGACTTTTCTGCGCCACCGCGCGCTCAAAGATCTTTTCGCCGCGGCGGGCCATGCGGAGGCGCTCGCCGACGAAGCGCTCGAGGTGTTCTTCGCCGCACGCAATCGCGTCGAATTCTATGACGATGTGCGGCCTTCGCTGATTCGTCTGCGCGCGCGCTATCGCCTGTTCGCTCTCAGCAACGGCAACGCGGATCTCAAGCGCTGCGGC
>Ga0073928_10007408_pt1 | contig 14269 bp, 14 predicted proteins | sample PaiPotPPA55metaG_FD_76969 | JGI IMG/M metagenome (GOLD analysis project Ga0073928, IMG submission 76969) | Iron sulfur acid spring bacterial and archeal communities from Banff, Canada, to study Microbial Dark Matter (Phase II) - Paint Pots PPA... ... | reverse complement strand
CCGCTCGTACCATGCCCTCAATGCAGCATCCTGCTCTGGCGAGGAGATCAACCTTCCCAGGTCATGCCGCTGCTGACCGTACTCCTTCAAATCTCCAAAGAGGCTTGCCGCCGCCCGCTGCGCCGCCGAGGCAGGATTATTCAGTTCGTGCGCCAGGCCGGCCGCCATGGTGCCCAGCGAGGCGAGCTTTTCCCGTTGCTGGGAGTAGCCCTCCATATTGCGCATTTTGTTTGCCGCGGTTTGAAGGATGCTCCGCGCAACTTCGTGGCAGGTGCTCAACATCCGCCAGAAATCCTCCTGGCCGAGCCGGAAAATTCGGGCCGGCTTCCCTACGCGGACTGTGCCGAGCCAGGCCATGTCGAGCAGCAGCGTGATTTCGCCCGTGTAGTTGCCGGGTTTGATGACTCCCATCAAGACTTCCTGGCGATCATAATTCCGTGTAATGCGAATTTCTCCTTCCAGGACCAAATAGAAATAAGCGGATCGATTCCCCTCCGCGACGAGCACGGTCCCGGCGGGCAAGTCGATGACCTCCCCCGGCTCGATGCATTTCAATTGGTCGTCGGTCAGTCCGGAAAACAGCGGAGTGGAACGGACTTGCTGAAGAGTGGCGGGATCCATGGCTACAAGAGGCCCAGGTATTCGTGAACGAGTTTGACCGCCATGGCGCCCTCGCCTACGCCGGACGTGACGCCCTTGGCCGACCGATGACGAACATCGCCCGCGACGAAAATGCCCGGCACGCTGGTTTCGAGGTAGAACGGATCTCGATCCGCCGTCCATCCTGCCGGGCGCCGGCCCTCGCGCATCAGGTGCTGACCGGAGATCAGGTATCCCAGCTCGTCCCGCTCCACCATCCCGGCGAGCCAATCCGTGCGCGGAATGGCGCCCGCGTAGATCAGCAGCGCATCGGCGCGCACGGTTTCCTGCGAATTGGTTTTGCTGTCCTGGATCGTGATCCGCTCGCAACGATCAGCACCATCGACCGCGACAACGCTGGAGTTCAGTCGGACCCTTATATTCCTGGTCGCCGCAATTTGGTTTTCCAGGTATTGCGACATGGTATCGGACAAGGCATTGCCGCGCACGAGCATCGTGACTTGTTTGGCTAACTTGGAAAAGTACATGGCAGCCTGGCCGGCCGAGTTCGCGCCGCCGACGATGTAAATGTCGCCGTCCCGATAGGAAAACGCTTCCGACATGGGCGCATAATAGTAAACACCCGCGCCGTTGAGCTTGTCCAGTCCGGGTACCTCCAGCTTGCGGAAAGCGATGCCCGTGGCAATCAGCAGCGCGCGGCAGCCGATCTCCCCTCCGTCCGCAAGCGTCAATACGCGAGACGGCCCCTCGACTCGGACGCCGCGGACTTCCTGTGGCGCGAGAATCTCCACGCCAAAGCGCCGCGCCTGGGCCACAGCGCGCCGCGCAAGATCCGAACCGCTCAGCCCCATCGGAAAGCCCAGGTAATTCTCTATGCGCGAACTGCGGCCCGCCTGCCCGCCCGGGGCCTCGCGTTCGACGAGCAAGGTGTGCAATCCGTCCGCGGCCCCATAGACTGCCGCGGCCAGACCGGCCGGACCGGCGCCCACCACGACGAGATCGTAAAACGGAAATTCGGCTTTGGTTTTCAATCCCATTTTGCGGGCAACCTCGGCCATCGGCGGGTTGCCCAGGAAAGAACCGTCGGGGAAGACGACGACGGGCAAGGACGAAACAGCCGCGCCGGTCGTGGCCAGAAGCTGTTTCGCCGTCTCGTCCGTTTCGACGTTGAGCCACTGGTGCGGAACAAAATTGCGCCCGAGAAAATCGCGGATCTCGTTGGCCTGGGGAGACCACCGAGTCCCGATGACGCGCACGCCTTCGAACACCGGATGATACGAAGCCTGCCAATCATCGAGCAGATCATCGACCACTCCGTAGAGTCGCTCCTCCGGCGGGTCCCAGGGTTTCATCAGATAATGATCGATTTGCACGCTGTTGATGGCCTGAATCGCCGCGTCCGTGTCCGCGTAGGCGGTCAGCAAGGCGCGCTTGGCGTCCGGATAAACTTCGATGGCCTTCTCAAGAAACTCCACGCCCGACATACTTGGCATTCTTTGGTCCACGAGGAACAGAGCCACTGGTTCGTTGCGAAGTTTTAATTGCTTCACCGATTCCATGGCCGAAGAACCGGAATCCGCGGAGATGACCCGGTAGCGATCGCCGTACTGCCGGCGCAAATCACGTTCCACGGCTCGCAACACATCCGGATCGTCATCCACCGTCCAAATCACGGGCTTGGGCATAATGGAGTACGCTGCGGCTGTTCCTGGGGCCTGGACAGGACGGGTTCGGCAAGCCAGGAGTCGGCCGGAACCTGCGCCACGCCCGGAAAAACGGTGTAGCCCGCAAGATTCGCAAGGTTGAGGATTCCCACGCCGCCTCCGCGCAGGCGCATGTGAAGCGTGCCTTTGGACAATAGGAATTGCATGAAGGATTGATTTTCGGCAGGCAATTTGACCGGAACTTCGATCATCAAAAACGTTGGCCCGCGCCCTTTCCACTGAAGTCTGAGAAACGAAACGAGCAAGTCGCCTACAGGGATAGTTTGTTGCCGTTTGGCCATCAACTCGGGCTGGTCCAGATGCGTGTTGCGGCGAAATTCGGCTTCGGATAGCTCGACCACGTCGCCGTAACCCCCGGGAAACTCCCAGCATTGGAGTCCCTTCTGAATGAAATCAATCCGCACGATTTCGCAAGAGACGAAGACGGATTTTGAATGCGTTCCCGCCACGACGAGGCGATGTTGCGAAAACAACCGCGCGGGTTCGACGGCGTCCCACATTCGCCGCGCTTTCGCTGCGTCCGTTTGGACGAACGACGTGATCGTGTCGTCCGTGAGATGCACCCGGATGATTAGGGCGTCCGGCGAAGTTTTCGCTTTCATGAATTTATGTCTAAGTTTTCCTTCTGATTACGGCGTCTTCACCTTTCCACCGGTGAAGGGACTTCCAGATTCGGGTTGCCACCGGCGGACTCCAGCCCGTCCATCGGCTCGCCGGGCCGCGCCCCCTGGACATCCACCGTCAATACGAGCGGAGCGCGGGAACTCGATTCCAGTGGATAGTTGCGATCCCGCCACGCGTCGATCCCTCCCAGCAAAGGCCGCACGCGCGTGATTCCTTTGCGGCGCAGGCGTAAAGCGAGCCGCGCGCTGCTGACCTCATTGGGGCAGGAGCAATAAAGAACGATCTCGCGGTCGAGGGGAATTTCATCCAGCCGCCGTTCCAACTCATCCAGAGTCGTGTGGCGGGCACCGCGGATCACGGAAGGATGCTGTTCGAGTTCCGACACAGGCCGCAGATCGAGAATGATTGGCCGCTCTCCCGCCTCCTGCTTTTGATGCAATTCATCCACGGTAATCCGCGCCATGCGCAATTCTCTCAGCAGCCGCCGCCTTTGGAAATACTTATAACCCACGTAAACTGCCACCAATCCAACGACCACAGCCAGCGCGTTGCCTCCGAGACTAGCCAGCGCGGCAATCACCTGGTCCAATTGATGGCTGAACAGGACGCCCAGCAACATAAAGCATCCGGTGTAAAGCATCGAACCCGCTCCATCAAAAAGGAGGTATCGCGGCGTGCTCACGCCGGAGCTGCCCGCCAGCGGTGGCACCAAAATGCCCAGGCCGGGAAGGAATTTCGCCACCAGGACGCCTCGCATCCCATATCGGGTAAATACGTTCTGCGTCCGCCGGACACAAGAGTCCGGTTCGAAGGAGATGCGGCATAGCAGGCCCAAAATACGGTTGCCTTTCCGGCGCCCCAGGTAAAACCAAATCAAGTCGGCGGCCATCGCGCCAAGAGTCGTGGTGGCGAGCGCCATGACCCAATTCATTCTGCCGGCGCCGATCAAAGCGCCCGCCGCCAGCAGCCACGGCGCGGCGGGAAGGGGCAAGCCCAGTTGTTCGAGGAAAAGCGCCGCGAACAAAACCGTGGCGCCATGACGTACCAGAAATTCAAGAATCGCATTCATGGATGCCCAGCGGCTGGTTCTGGAAAGGTGTTCGAAGATTCGCTCACGCGGCGCGCGGTCGGGTGAGGGCGGCGATCAATGCGCCGACGTCGGCCGGACCGTCATGGCGCACGCCATTGACAAAAAAGGTGGGCGTGCCGTTGACGCCCGCCCGAACCCCGCTTTTGAAGTCATCCCGCACGCGCGCCGTATGCTCCCCGGCCAGAACCTCGGCGATCAGTCTCCGCGCATCCAAGCCAAGAGCGGTGGCATACTCGGCGAGATTTTCGTCGTCCAACGCATTTTGATTCTCATAGAGCATGTCGTGCATCTCCCAAAAGCGGTCCTGTGCGCCGGCCGCTTCGGCGGTTTCGGCTGCGTGTTCGGCATGCGGGTGCGAGTTGGCCAGCGGAAAGTTGCGGAACGCGAAGCACAGGCGTTTGCCCAGGCGCTCCTGAACCGCCTTGACGATGGGATACGCCTCGCCGCAGTAAGGGCATTCATAGTCGCCGTATTCGACGAGCGCGAAGGGCGCGTCGATCGGTCCTTGAATGTGGTCCTGCTTCGCGCGCGGCAACAGGAGCTTCGACGCGGGAACGCTGCTGGAAACATTGGATTTCACTCGGCCTCCTTCCTGCTGCGCAATTCCTCAAGTGCCGACAAGATGCCATCCGCGCCGGGATTCACGCCGATGGGAGAAACGTAGCTCCAGTATATGACGCCGTTTGCGTCGATTACGAACAACGCTCGTTCGGTGCAGCCATCGTCGTCGCGATACACGCCATACTGGCGCGCCACCGCTCCTTTCGGCTCGAAGTCGGCGAGGAGCGGAAAATGCAGTTTCCGATCCCGGCCAAACGCCGCATGACACCATACCCCGTCCACGGAAATGCCCAGAAGTTGCGCTCCCAGTTCGCGGAACTCCGGCAGGATCTCGTTGTAGAGCGCCATCTGATCCCCGCAAACCGGGCTCCAATCCGCCGGATAAAACGCGAGCACCACCGGCTGCCCGCGGAAATCACCCAATTTCACCGCCTGGTCCGGCGTGCTCTTGAGACTAAAATCCGGAGCGGCAGTCCCCGCCGGCAACGCGGCCGATTCCCGGCTTCGCGGGCTGTGCTGTTCGATTACGGCTTCTTTGTTCATCAGAATTCTCGTCATAATTCGTCGGACACCGCCAACGAGGCTCGCCTCTACTTCGTCGCCTGCAAATGGGCTTCGACGAACCACAACCACTTGTCGATGCCACGCGATATCTCGGTGAATATATCCGCCGTATCGGCATCTTTCAACTCGTCGGCTTGATCGATGGTATATCGGGCCTCGTGGCCGAAAGTGGACAATGCCTTGGCAACCGCTGCGACATGAGCGAGGCCGTCGGCGATCTCCAGCGGATACTCTTCCAGGCGCGAGCGCGCGGCGGCCACGCGCACCGTGCCCGCCGCGATGCCGCCCAGTTGGACGATGCGTTCCGCAATCAGATCCACGTAGGACTCGGCGTCCTCGGCAATCTTGTCGAAAAGCTCGTGCAAACCGATGAAGTGCGGGCCTTTGACGTTCCAATGCGCCTGCTTCAGTTGCATCTGAAGATCAATGGCGTCGGCCAGTCGTTGGTTGATCAACACATCCAATTCCGCGCGCGCCGATTGCGGAAGGTCGTTTTCGGTTTCGTACAATTTGGGGGCGTTCGTCGTTCTTGCAGGTGATGTTTTCATGGAACCATATTTGTCATTCGCTTTCAGGTTGCTGTATTGCCGCAAGTTCAGGCTCTTCGTGGAACTGCGGGCTGCGTTTTGTCTCTTGTCCGTTCTATTTTTCATTTTGTTGCTCCTTTCTCCGGGTTGATGGATTGAAGGTTGGCTGACGGTAAAAGGGAATAAATCTGCAACAGCATATTTTGCTTTCTTGCCAGATGTTCAGCTCTTGATGAACGCGAGGAGATCCTCGTTGACCTGATGTTTGAGTGTCGTGCACATGCCGTGCGGCGCGCCTTTGTAAACCTTGAGTGTCGCGTTCTTGACGATCTTGCCCGAGCGCAGTGCCGACGCTGCGATAGGCACGATCTGGTCGTCGTCGCCGTGAAGGATCAATGTCGGCACATCGATTCGCTTGAGATCTTCCGTGAGGTCCGTCTCGGAAAATGCCTTGATGCAAAAGTAGGAGGCGGGAAAGCCGGCGAGCATTCCTTGCCGCCAGAATGACTCTCGCACACCCTCCGAAATTCTGACGCCCGGCCGGTTGTAGCCGTAAAATGGCAGGCTGAGATCCTTCCAGAACTGCGAACGGTCGGCGACGACGTTGGCCCGGAGCTGGTCGAACACTTCGATCGGCAAGCCTCCGGGATTGGCTGCGGTCTTCAACATCAGCGGCGGTATTGCCCCGATCAACACGGCCTTCGCGACTCGCTTCGTCCCGTGGCGGCCGATATAACGGGCCACTTCGCCGCCGCCGGTGGAATGTCCGACATGAATCGCATCTTTCAGATCCAGCTTCTCGACCAGGGTCGCGAGGTCGTCGGCGTAAGTGTCCAGGTCGTTGCCGTTCCAAGGCTGGCTCGACCGGCCATGGCCGCGCCGGTCATGAGCCACACAGCGGTATCCACGCGAGGCCAGAAAAAACATTTGGTCTTCGAAGGCGTCCGCGCTCAGCGGCCAGCCATGGCTGAAGACGACCGGCTGACCCTTGCCCCAGTCATTGTAGTATATCTCGGTGCCGTCCCTGGCAACAATCGTGCTCATTTGTTTTGTTCCTTAATTTTTCCCCGACGAAACCGTCGCTTCCAAAAAGCCAACCCGACCTGCGACTGCCTTGGTTGGAAGCATACCTGTCTCGTTACTAATGGCACCATTTTTTCGCCCGTCAAGGAAAACGTTGCGTGGAGAGTTGAGACGGCGGACGTGAAGATTTCCATGGTTCTTTGACATCTCGAGGGGTAACCGGTAACTGGTGACTGGCAATGCGCGAAGACGCCGAATTGAGAGGCAAGCTCTATTGGATTGGAGCGTTGGGGATCAGCATCGCCGCCATCTGGCTGCACCTTACTCTTCTCACGCACGCTGGCGGACTGTGGCGCGATGAAGTGAACCTTATCAACCTGGCCAAACTCCCTGCGTTGAGCGGGCTCCGGCAGGATTCGTTTCCCGTAGCCATGCCGCTGCTGGTGCGGGTATGGTCGGGCCTGGGATTGGGAAGGACGGACTTCGAATTGCGCTGCCTGGGCGCGTTGATTGGTGTGGCCGTGCTCGCGGCCTTTTGGGCTGCCGCATGGATCACGAAACGCGCGCCCCCGTTGCTGGGCCTGGCCTTCATTGGACTGAATGCCACCGCGCTGACTTATGGCGATTCGTTGCGCGCCTACGGCCTGGGGAGCTTGTTCATCGTGCTGGCCATGGCGGCCACCTGGGCATTCCTGGCCAGGCCATCGCTGGCGCGTTTTGCCGTCATCACCGCGCTGATGGTGGCGAGCGTGCAAACTCTCTTTCATAACGCGGTTCTGGTTGGAGCGATTTGCATCGGAGCCTGGTCCGTCTGCGCGTGGCGCAAGGCCCGTCGCGAAGCCCTGCTTATCCTCGCCGCCGGCTCTTTGGCCGCGGCATCGTTGCTGCCGTATTTGGCCAATGTCGTGTCGGCGTTGGATTCCACGGCCGGCTGGCGGACGGGGTTTCGTCCCAAGTTCACTTTGCTCGACTTGCGGCGGGCGGCGGGTTTTCCGCACGAACGATACGTTTATGTGTGGGTGTTGTTCGTTTTGGTCGCGGTCGGCGGCGGCATCGGCTGTTTGCTCCAACGGGCGAAAGTGCCGACTGGTGCCCCGTGTGGGACGACTTCGGATGTGACGCCTGGCACCGAAAAGTCCGGCGAGGACCGCAGCCTTCTCGATGACAAGCAAGGCGCGCAGTTATTCGCGGCAGTAACGATCATTTCCGCGGCGATTGGCTTCGGCCTTTTCCTTGGGTACGCGGGACTGGCCACGCAACCGTGGTATTTCCTGCCGCTCATGGCGCTTGTGGCGGCGTGTTTCGATGCGGGCTTGCCGCCGCTGCACCGGTATTTCGGGATGGCGCTGCTGGTGTTCGCCGCGGGCACGGCCTTGTTTGCTTTTCCATTGGCTCATGTGAGCGTGCTCAGCCGCTTTACGAATGTCGATCTGCTGGCGCGCCGGTTGACCATGGAAGCGGCACCCGAGGATTACGTGGTCGTGACGCCCTGGTTCTGCGGTATCAGTTTCGATCATTATTACCGCGGTCCCGCGTCCTGGTCCACGTTGCCGCCTCTGGACGATCATCGGTTCCATCGATTCGATCTCATCAGCGCCAAGCTTCGACGAAAGGATGCCATCCAACCTGTGCTCGACCGCATTGCGGACACGTTGAAAGCGGGCCATCGGGTGTGGCTGGTGGGCTGGATCGAGATCCTGCCGCCCGGCACGTCACCGCCTCCGGATCTCCCGCCACCCCCTCTGAAAGGTTGGGGATGGTCCCAAACGCCCTATACGGAGAATTGGGACGCGAAGATGGAAAGTTTCATCGGCACTCACAGCCGTGCATTCGAGATGGTCGAAGTTCCTGCCAGCGGCGATGTGAACCCAAACGAAAATTTGAAGCTGGCACGGGCTGTGGGTTGGCGCTGAGGTAGCGGCGTTACTTCTTTACGAACAGTGCGAGCGAGGCCGTGTAGCCGTGCAGAAAGTTCTTCTCGCCCACCGGGCCGATTTCACCGTTGCAAAAGAAGCCTGCCAGACCCAGCGGACCCAATTGTTCCTGCACCATCTGGGCGTCGTGATTCGGACGTCCAAACAAGCCGCGTCCCCGTCCATTGCAGGAGCAGAGACAGCCCCCATAGATCGTGGTGTTGCCGAGCTGCTTCCGCGCGCGGGCGAGCAGTTCGCTCATGTCTTCGGTGGCCGCGGCGGCCGAACGCCGCTGGAATTGCACGGTCTGTCCCGGCCGCGGCAGCGCGCCCACGGCAATGCTGCCGGAACGAGGATCGGCTCCGAGCAAATTGCGGATGAGGAAGTCGCCGCGATGAAAATCGTCGAGATACTCGTTGACGACCAGGCCGATGAACAGGTTGCCGCGCGCCTTCTTTTGTTCTTCCGGATCGAGATGGTTGAATGTCTCGGCTAACACCTCGTAGGCGGGGCGATTCCCGATTTGATGGATGATATTTTCTTCGACCTTCGTAAGGGTCCACGTCTCGCCGATGGGCGTGCAGCCTTGCGACGTGACGCCTGCCAGCCTGACCTGGCCGCCGACGGATATCGCGACGCCGCCTTCTTCGAAAACCTCGCCATTGAGATAGATCTGCGTCTGTTGTTCGGTGAAATCGCCGGTCGCCAATCCCCCCAGGACCGGCAGTGGAGCATAGGCCTCGTTCCAGCCCCGCAGCCACGTCTCGCTGTCGAGATGGAACGGATCGATGAAGACGAGCCAGCCATTTGTTTTTCCCGTCTCGATTCCGGTTTCCAATTGCCAATAGCCCGGTCCGTCGGCTTCCTCGACTTGCTCTTGTATGAAGTGGATCGCCTTCAGCTCGGCCCCGGGCAGCGAGTAAAGCGCCATGGTAATGCCCGCATCCTTTTCGACCTCCTCCGCCCCCACGATGAGGCTCGGACTGGAGCAACCGGCCAGCAACGGGATTTGGGCGTGAACGCGAAGGATTTCCAAAATCTGCTTCGCGTTCGCGAAGTGTTTCGGCGAGACGAACACCAATCCCAGATCGACCCGCGCCGCACTCAGCCGGTGGCGCAAATTCTCCGCCCACTTCTGAAGGCCTGCCTCCTCGAAGTCGCCCGCCCAGTGTGCCGCGGTCGAGAACTCGTGATCCACTAACCCAAACTTACCGGCCAAACCGCCGATTGCAAACCCGAACCGCCGCGGACGGCGACGGCGTTGCTTGGAACTGCCGATGGTTCAGGAGACGATGCGGAAATCGTGGCCACGGCGTCCACCGGCTCGGCCTGCACTGCGCGTTCGCTTTGCTCTTCTCCCTCGCCGGCTCGGCGCGGCCAAATATGGAAGCCGCCGTGAAGGAGCCTGCCGATTTTCCATGTTCCCCAAATCCCCTTGCCTTCGCGAAAGCCGCGATAAAGCACGTCGTGAGCGCCCAGATAAGACTTGGTCCAATCGCACTCGCCGCTGGCGGCGTCGTAGCGGCCCTTGATGAGGAAGGCTCCGATGTCATCGTTGCCATCACCCGACATGGTGCCGCCGGCGAAGGTAAGTTGAAGTTCCATGCGGTGCCGGCCTCCTGGCTGGTAGTTGTAGAACCCGGTCCAAGGCCCGGACGGAAACAGTTCTTCGCTCATGCAGCAAATTAAACCGTCGTTTGAGACGGTCAAATATACGTATGAGGAGGTTCTTCCGCTTTTGCCCTCCCGGACTGTTCATTTCACGCTTCACGCATCCCCGAACTAAATGAAGTCCATATGTGTTCGGGGAGCCGACAAAAGCCACAATTGGATATAGGTCGGCTCACGCATCACGTTTCACGTTTCACGCATCACGCCTCCCGCCCCCCGCCCCCCGCCGTCCTCGAAAAGTCAGTTCCGCGATGCCCGATTTGTCCAGTTCGCCCAATCCCTCGGCCACCATTCGGTCATATTGCTTTTTCGTGGCGGTGGCCAGCGGCAGATTGAGACCAAGAGTCCGGGCCAATTTGAGCGCTATGCCCGAATCCTTGGCGGCGTGGGCGGCAGAAAAGAAGCACGCGTGATCGCGATTCTGCATGTCTTCGCCGTCGGTCTTGAGCACTTGCGAATTGGCGCCCGTCTGGGACAACACTTCGCGCAGCATGGATAGGTCGAGCCGAAGGGCATCGCCCAATCCCAGTCCCTCGGCCAGCGCCGCGGTGTTGCAGTTCATGACCATATTGACCAGGGCCTTGACCTGCGCCGCCTTGCCTGCCGGGCCGATATAGCGCAAGGACGCGCTGAGCTTCTCGAGAATCGGCTTGGCCCGCTCGAAGACTTCCGGCTTGCCGCCGCACATGAGGTAAAGCGCGCCCTGCCGCGCCTGCGTGATGCTGGACGCCATGCAGGCCTCCAGCGATTGCGCGCCAGCCTTTTCGGCTTTGGCTTCCACCCAGACATGCACCGCCGGTGTGATGGTGGCGCAATTGATGAACAGCTTGCCGCGCGCCCGGCGCAATAAACTATCGAGGTAAATCCTCTTCATCGCCTCGTCGTCTGTCACGACCGTGACAATGACATCCGAAAGTCTTGTGACCTCCGCCAATTCCGTGGCCGCCGCGCAGCCCAACTCCTGCGCCAGCGCCTGCGCCGCCGCCGCGTTCGCGTCCAGCACCGCGGCAATGGCATATCCGCACTCCTTCAGCCGCCGCGCCATGTTCGAACCCATTCGGCCCACCCCGACGAATCCAATTTTTTCAGTCATAATCTTAATCGTATAGTCTGCCTAAAGCCAACCTTCGGCCAGGCTTGAGTTTGCCTTCGGCGAGCCTTGAGTCGGCACCCGGCCAAGCCGCCCCCCTAGCTTTCGGCCTTTCGGAATCCCCCTCCCCCCCCGTCTTTTTGACTTGATTAGGCTTGATTAGCCTTGATTGGGTGCGCAACGGCGGCGGATTTCGGGGTCGCTGGAAATCAGAGTGGGAGAGGAGGATCAGGAAGGGGAAGAATCTGCCCAGCCCCTCATGGAAACATCGAGGACGAGGACGAGGAGGATTACGATTAAGATTAAGATTATGAGGAGAAATACCGGCCCACCCATACAGGGAAATATCGAGGACGAGGAGGAGGAGGATTACGATTATGATTAAGATTAGGAGGGGAAGGGGAGGCACCCCCCATTGCCCCCGTACAGACCGTCAACCCGTCAGGACCCCTGCAAACATTGCTCCAAATGCACTTTCAAACCGTCAACCCCCTGTAAATAACGTTAAAGATCGACGTCTGGCCGAAAAAATATAGGAATTCATTAGGGATTTCACTGTGTCAATCAATAACAAACCGTCAGCAAACCGTCAGGAAGCGTCAGGAACCGTCAGGCAATCGTTAGATCGAACGTAGCGGCGTCTCGGGAGCCTGCCCGCCAAAGTTCCCGACCCAGAGACCGACAGAAAATGCACAACTCACTTTACGGAACGTCCGCGACCGACCCAGGCGCGGAGCGCCGAAAGACGGCAGCCCACGGCGCAAGCCGTGGGTTATTCGGCATTAACAGTATGTCAACCCATGCGAGCGCCTCTCGACGGATTAACTCATGCGCTTCTCCCCATTCGAGCAGTGCCTTAAACGCATGGGTGAACGTCTTGCCGCTTCTATCAATCGGGAAGCTTGCGCTCGAGCTTCGCGCAACGTAACTCTCGGCTGATTCGAGCGCACTGAGCCCAGCCTTGCGGTGAGCATCTTCAAATTTGTCGCCTGCCCGTTTTTTTCATCCTGCGGGCTTACAGCCTACTCGATTTCGTTCCCAAAGTCATTAAGAATCGGTAGTGGGCTACTTTGAAAACCGAGGCTAAAAACGGGGGTCGGAAGTCGGACCTTGTGATATTTCCGCTGGAGGTTGTTGTTTTTTATGCGGGACGATTCGGATCGTTGGTTTACCACCGCGCTCTCTGTGTATTCCCCGATGAGGTTGATAAATATTTCGACCTTCGGCGTGCCAACGGTCGATTAGAATATTTTCGATATCGTCTTCTGTTAGCTCATTTGTCGGCTCAAATGGACGCTGCGACTCGCGGATCGAGAGGCTTAAAGCCCAGTCTAACCTGATTGCGAGAATGTCCTTTTCGTCTGGCGACAGCGGCCCGAAGCGGCCTTCCCGCGCTATGGCGCGAATTACGGCATCAATGTTGTTGGCTTTGTCTCCTGTGTCTTTGCTTCTGGCGAACTCGATCTTGGGTTCGGTCCATTCTTGCCCGTCAAAATATTCGGCGTGCAATTGACGAATTTTATGCTGAAGACCAAGCCAATCCATCGGAGGATTATCTACAATTTTTGGATTTGGTCAACGCCTGCAATATCAGTCTTGAATCAGGGCAACCACTTCCTCAAGGCTCCAAACGTGGTCTGTGACGCCCGATTTCGCCGCGGCTTCGTGGCTGTGTTAGTGGGCGCGCGAGTGCTAACTACTACCGCCGGGCGTACTGGGCTGACAAGGTTAGACGGGGGCAAGAGGACCACTGCGCTCCAACAGCCTTCAAGACTGCGGTCCTCTCCCATGTTAGCCCCGTAGGCTGACCTATCCGCTCGGTACGCCACAGGCGTCGCCGAACTAACTCGGTTTTTGATCCAACCGCGCCAAATTGGAGCCTCAAGACAAAAGTACCTCAGCCCCGGAAGTTTCGGGTTGCTTGAATCCCAAGACTTGCTTGGTGCTCTGCTTTGCAACAATGGACAAACTCGCGGAGAAATGAGAGGCGGGACAAATCAACACAGTTTCAACGCCGTGAATGTCGAAACCATGAATGATTATCGTGTTGCCATCTGGGCCGCCCTTAACCCCTTGGATTCTACGCGCTTCAATACCCAGTGCCTCTACGCGTACGCGCTCATCCTGCTTGACCTGTCGTCGCAGACATTCCAACTGCTTTATGAATACTTCACATGTTGTCATTAGGTCACAAAATCAAAGCGTGATGCATCGAAACGGCGCTTCTGGCACTCGTCGGTTATTTTCCTGCGCAGGTAATAAAACGTATTATGGGTTTTCGCTAGAACGCTGACCAGTACCCAGCCATCGTCAGCGCAGAGATTGAGCCTCTCCTGCTCTTTTTCAGGAGTCAGTCTCGCGTTATTCAACGCGCCAACCATGTGACAGTATTCGCCTATGAACCGTAATTTATTCCCGGAAGCGGACCTGTCCAGTCGAAAACAAATTGCACCATTTCGCTTAGCTCCGTTTCCCGTTAAAACTGTTAGCGCAAGGGCGACTTTGTTTTGACGAAAGCCCGCCGCTGCTGGAGACGGGTGAAACTGTCGGCGTGACTCGAACCGCGCGGAAGCCGAAATCGCGCAGCCCGGTGGGCCGGGGACTATCAGGCACGCGGCGGGCTCTGGGGCGTGTGCCAGACATGCACTCTTTACCTACTTTTACCGCACCCTCTCACGCTTGCCGTCGTATCGGCGGCGGCGCTTCCGGGGCGTCGGTTTCGTTGCTGGCGCGTTGCGGTTCAACACGGGGGCGGGGAGGCGTTTCAAAGCGGCCTTTGGTGCGTGGCGCGGCGGGCTGGCCTTGCTGTTTGGCTGGCCGTGTGGTGCGTAGGGCAAGCGGTGGAGCATTCAGGAACCACGGCAGGGCATCCAGCGCGCGGG
>Ga0073928_10007407_pt1 | contig 14269 bp, 8 predicted proteins | sample PaiPotPPA55metaG_FD_76969 | JGI IMG/M metagenome (GOLD analysis project Ga0073928, IMG submission 76969) | Iron sulfur acid spring bacterial and archeal communities from Banff, Canada, to study Microbial Dark Matter (Phase II) - Paint Pots PPA... ... | reverse complement strand
GAGTACATCAAGGCCCTGATTCATGTGGTGATTTTCGCGTCGCTGATTGCAGCAATGGCTTCCGACATCAGCGACTCGCTGCGAGGGTTCGTGATCGCCGCGTTCGTCGCGTTCTGCTGCTACATGCCGGTGGACGCGTATCGAGTGGCGAAGGCGCGCGGCACGGGCGACGCTGCTCCGCCGGATTTGATGGCAGGCGCGGGACGGAAACCGGTGGGCGCAATTGTGCTGATCGGCATCGGCGTGTTGCTGCTGCTGGCAAACTTCCATCTGCTGGACCAGGAATGGATTGGGAAGCTGTGGCCGGTTGCGCTGGTGGCGCTCGGCGCGTGGTTGCTGATGGACCGCCTGAAGGGAAAGTAGAAGGGAGATTTTTTGATGGCGGATACACAAAAAACCGCATGCCCTTGTGCGCATTGCCGAATGCGGGGGCTGATGGGACCGGTGGTGCTGATCACCGTCGGCGTGCTGTTTCTTTTGGGAAGTTACACGCGATACGGATTCTTCGATCTGTGGCCGATCCTGCTGATTGTGATTGGTGCGGTGCTGGTGGGCCAGTCGCTGGTTTCGCGCGAGGGCCACATTGGGTCCTGAGGGGCTCCTGAGGCACGCGTGACCACTTCCCAACAGCGAAGATCGATCCTCTCGGGCCTGCTTCTGATTGTCCTTGGCGTAGTTTTCCTTCTGTACCGCTTCGAACCCCAACTGAATATCGGAAGCCTGATTTGGCGATTCTGGCCGGTGCTGTTCATCGTGTGGGGAGTGGCGAAGCTGGTGGACCATCTGGCTGCGCGACGGAGCGGCGAACACACGACCGTTCTTTCCGGCGGCGAGGCGGCGCTGCTGATTCTGGTGTTTTTCGCACTGGCGGGGTTGGGGGCGGTGGACTACGTCCGCAAACGCCATCCTGACATCGATCTGAGGATGAATCCGTTCTCGCAGAAATATTCGCAGACGGACGCGTTGCCAGCGAAGAAAGTGAGCGCGGGCGCACACATCACGATTCAGACGACACGCGGGAATATTTCCGTGCATGCGGGCGATGGCGATGAGCTGCGGGTGACCGCGAACAAATCGGCGTCGGACGAGAACGAGTCTGACGCTGACCGCCGCATGGCGGAAGTGAAGGCCGTGATCGAGGAGACCAGCGATGGTTACAGGGTGCACCCGGCGAACCAGGAAGACTCGGGCGGCGACGTGGGCGTCGATCTGGAGATCGAAATTCCCAAGAAAGCCAGCGTGAATGCGAGCACTTCGCGCGGCGATATCACGCTTGCGGGAATTGCGGGCGCGATTGACGCGGACACGCGCAACGGCGACGTGGAGATTCATGATGCAGGGTCGGACGTGGGTGTAACGCTCGAGAAGGGGAATCTTCGAGTCACGGGCGTTGCGGGGAACCTTCACTTGAGCGGGCGCGGGAACGAGATTGACGTCTCCGACGTGGCGGGCGATGCGACGTTAGATGGTGAATTCTTCGGGCCGATTCACATTCGCAACGTGGTGAAGACGACGCACTACACTTCGCAGCGGTCGGACTTCACACTGGTTCATATGACGGGACGCATGGAACTCGATTCGGGAGACCTCCAGGTTTCCGACGTGGCCGGGTCTGCCAAGCTGACGACGCACAACAAGGATATCGACGTCGAGAACGTGGCGGGACGGCTTGATGTGGGCGATTCACACGGCGACATCAAGATCAGTTATTCGCAGCCGCCGGCGGACGAGATCAACGTTACGGACGATTCGGGAGAGGTCGAGCTGACGCTGCCGGGGAAATCGGGCTTCGAGATTTCGGCGCTTTCGCGCGGCGGCGAGATTTCCACCGATTTCGAAGGTCCAACGCTGCAACAGACGAACGACGACAACGTGGGAAAATTGAACGGCAAATTCGGCTCGCGGGGGCCGAAGATCACGATTGTGACGAGTTACGGCACGATTTCGCTGCATAAGAGCAGTTGAGAGTTCACGCCGCATGCTCTGGACGATCTCCTCGACTTTGGAGCGTGGATTTAATGCAGGCGCAGAATGTTCGTGAGGACAACCAAACCAAATAACATCGCAAATGGTATCGCGAAACCGACGAGAATCATCATCGGCTGCCGCGGCCGAATGTTGATAGCGGCGCCAATTCCCACGATCCAGAGAATCGCGTTCGCCCAAATCAGAAGCACCATATCTTGAGTTTCCCCAGGGCGAACGCCACCGAATCCGCTGAGTCCAAGAAGAATCACGATAACCGGAATCACCGCGAGCGGATACCCAATGGCCGCGCCGACAGCAAGCGCCCTGCTGTCCGTTGAGTGGAATATCGCGAAGAGATAGACAGCGGAGTAAAGGATGCCGAAAATCGCGGCGCGCCAAAAAACCGCTGATGTTGCGTTGTCCCAAAGCGGCGGGGCGAACAGTATGATCAGGCACGCTCCGGCGGAGCTCCGGAGGAACGTTGCCAGCAGCGGTTCGAACCGGCGCGAATCGAGACACGCGAGCAGCCCAGCCGACAGGAGCGGAATAAATAGAAGCAGGAGGAGAATCCAGCTTCCTGGTCCAGGAGTGAATTCCCGTGCTCGGGAAATGAACATCTGCTCAACGGTGCGAAACGAAACCATTCCCGCGTAGAAGCCGCAGGCGATCACCGCGTGCACGGCGAAAACACCCGAAAGTCCTGGTCGGTAGTTTCGAAGCGCTGCGGTGATCAGAAAGAGCAGTCCCGCGACAATTGGCAGATAGAAATAATTTCTCGGCCACTGCGGGTAGAAATCGCTGGTTTGCAAGACGTGAAGCATCGCCGGATTGCCGATGAATACCAGCGGATGAAATAACAGGACGAGGCCGCCGACGGAGCAGATCGCCTGCACGAAGAATTCGTCTGGCTTCGCTTGGTCGGTGACGTCGGCTGCCGCCTGGATCATCGTACGATCGTAACTGAACCGAACGAGTCAATTGCGTTTCGGACGTCGTGCTAACCCGCAGTAGTTAACGGCAAACGACGCAATCCTCGCCTTCCCTTCACGATGCAGTTTTGCCGCGAAGCTGCTCCAGTCGCTCGAAGAATTCGGGGAAGGAGACGGCGGCGCAGTCGGCGTCGAGGATTGTGGTGTTGCCTTCGGCGCCGAGGGCGGCGACGGCGAGGGCCATGGCGATGCGATGGTCGCCTTGTGGGTCGACTTTGGCACTGTGCAAACGCGGGACGGGCACAGCCCTCCGCGGCGGGTCTTCGACATGCTGTGCCCCTACGGCGGCATCCTGGTTGGGCGGCTGCGCGGAGTCGCCGGCTACGCGCAGGCCATCGGCAAATTCTTCGACGGTGGCGCCCATCTGGCGGAGGCCTTCGGCCAGGGCGGCGATGCGGTCGCTTTCCTTGACGCGCAATTCCTTTGCGTCGTGAATCTCAATTCCCTTCTCTGTGTACGGGCCGAGGGCCGCGAGCATTGGAAGCTCGTCGATCATCTCCGCCACTTGCGCGCCGGAAATGCTGCCGCCTGAGAGCGGCGCGTGGCGGACGGCAACGTCGCCCACGAGTTCGCCGTCGCGCAACTGCACGGAGGCGATGTTGATGGGCGCGCCGATCGAAATGAGGAAATCGAGGACGCGCGTGCGCGTGGGATTCAGGCCCACGTTGTGGAGCATGAGCTCAGAGCCTGGCAGGACGAGCGCGGCTCCAATCATGAAGACCGCCGCCGAAAGATCGCCGGGCACGGTGAGCTGGCGGGCTTGAAGTTTTGGGCGCGGATGAATGCGCGCGAGACCTCTTTCGATATCGACGGTGGCGCCGAATTCGCGGAGGGCGAGTTCGGTGTGGTCGCGGGTGCGAACCGATTCGCGCACGGTGGTGGCTCCGTCGGCATAGAGTCCGGCGAGCAGGATCGCGGACTTTACCTGCGCGCTGGGAATAGGGGTGGTGTAGTCGATGGCGCGGAGTTTGCCGCCTTGAATTTCGAGCGGCGCGCGATCACCGTTCTCCGTGTGAATCCCGGCGCCCATCTGGCGCAGCGGCTCGACGACGCGGCGCATGGGGCGCTTGCGAAGCGAACTGTCGCCTGTGAGCTTGGACTTGAACGGTTGTCCGGCGAGGACGCCCGCGAGCATGCGAATCGTGGAGCCGGAATTTTCGGCGTCGAGCGCGCGCCGCGGGGCTTTCAGGCCATCGAGGCCGACGCCCGCGATGCGGGCGCGGTCTTTGGTGACGTCGATCTGGACACCCAGGCGACGGAGGCACTCGAGAGTGCTGCGGCAGTCGGCGGCGGAGGCGTAATTGAAGATTTCGGTCGTCCCTTCGGCGAGCGCCGCGAGAATCGCGTAGCGGTGCGAGATGGATTTGTCGCCGGGAAGGTCGACGACGCCGGAGACGGTTCCGCCGGGCGCGATGATCTTTCTTGCCATCGCGCAATCGTAACACGGGGGTTGAGGGGTGAGGGCGGGGGCAGGTTTCAGGTGTCAGGTTTCGGGGCGAACGACAATTCGGCGAGCTGCGGAGAGGGCGACGGAGCGGGACAGTTCCTCCAAAAACCGAGGAGATGGCGGGATGACAAGGCGACGCGCCTGCGAAAAAAGCGGAAGAGAGGTCCCTCTCTGCGTCCCGCGCCCACGCTTCGCGTGGGAAATACAAAGGCGCGCGGGACTACGCTCGGGATGACAGCTCCTGGGAGGGCGATTCACTACTGAATGTCGGTGCGGGCTTTTCCTTTCTCCCAGATGGGGAGCGTTGCGGGACCGAAGTTCCAGCCGCGGACTGACAATTTCACGTTGGGGACGCCGTCGGCAGCAGCGGCGGGATATTCGATATCGATTTCGCGGGTTTCGCCGGGCAACAAGGAAATGTAGTTGTCGGTGTAATACGCGGGGAGAATGCGCGAGCGGTCATTCCCATTGATAAGAGTGAGCTTGTCGGCGAGGGACGGGTACTTGCCGCTGTTGGTGACGCGCACGTGGACGTCTACCGTATCTCCTGTGCGGCTCCAGACGGCGTTAAATCCCAAGGTGGTAGCGGGAATGCGGTTCAGCGCTCGATAGGACGAACTCTGCGCGCCGAGCCAGTAGAGATTTTGCGAGAGCAGGTCACCCGCCTGGTTTCGGAGTTCGAGTTTGACGAGGATCATGCCGTCTTTGAGGAGCGGCTCGAGGTCTAGCTTGAAACCATCGGCTTCGGAGTCTGCGGCTACGTCCTTTTGCTCTTCGTGATGAAGCAGCGGCTTGTTATCGAGCGAGAAAATGCTCGCGCTGACGGTCAGACCGCTTAGAGCGGCCCGCGTCGTATTGACCACCGCGACGTCGTAGTTTGAAAGATCGAGCTGCACGTGGATGGGTTCGCAGGCTTCTTTCACGCCGTAGAACGAGGCTTGCGTGTCGTAGTCGTGGCTGAAGATTTGCCACATGTTGCTCGGCCATGCGGGTTGCGTCATCCAGAGCAAGCGGCCGCTGTTCGGCGCCCACAGGTGCGCGTTCATCCCTTCGAAGATGGCGCGATGATCGACGTAGTTGAGGATTTGCGCTTTGCGCTCGAAATCCTCGAGGCTGGTGGGCGCGCCGAACTCCGCCTGGATTTGGGCCATGAAGGGGGCGACGTCACCGTTCCCGCTGTGATGCCAGTCGTGATAGGCCCAGACGTCGTCGATGGGCCACTGGTCTTCTTTGGGAATGGAGGCTTGGAACGATTCGAGCGTTGAGAACGACGCGGTGCCGGTCTCGACGGAGAATCCGCGATTGAGCGTGGTGTAGTAGAGCGCCGGGTCCTGATACTTGTATGGGCCGCTGTTCTGCAGGTTCACCTGGTTGGAGCTGGGGGAATAGTAGCGCGTGCCGTCGAGCGAATTGATGAGGTCGATGAGGCCTTCGTTGATCACCGGCTGAGGAACGCCTTCGTTGCGTCCGCACCACATTACGATCGATGGGTGATTCCGGAAACGCAGGATCGTGTCGCGAGCATTGGCAAGGAACAGGGCGGGATCTTCGGGTTCGACGTTGTAATTCTGCGTCGAGGCCCAGAAATCGTTCCAGACGAGAAGGCCGTACTCGTCGGCAAGATCGTAGAAGACTTCTTCGGTGTCCTGGCCGACCCAATTGCGAATGATGTTGAGGTTGGCGTCGCGATGAAGGCGGAAATAAGGCTCGAGGCGCTCGCGCGAGACGCGCTTGCGCGAATCGTCCATGCCCCAGTTGCCGCCGCGGCAGGCGATGTGGACGCCGTTGACCTTGATGACGAGATATGGCGCCGCTTTCATGTCTTCGTTTGGTGCGGCGTGAATCGCAGCGGAGGATTCGCCTCCGGGGATTAGGGATGCGACCGTCGAATGCCAGGAATCGCGCCAGGCCTCAGGGACAAACGACGGGAACGGGTCAGGGTTCGGGATGTCGCGCATGCCGTTGTGAGTCACGTCGACGGCGGATTCGCCCTTCGCGCGCGACGGAGTGTATTCGACGCGGTTCAGATGACCCGTCGAATCGAGCAGGCTGAGTTCGTAAGTGATTTCGCGAATGCCGAACGTCACGTGCTTGATGCTCGAAGCGTTGTCATTGCTAGCGCCGTTCTTCGCGCCGCCCTCGGAGAAATTCAACTTCAGGTGATACAGGTCCTGCTTGCCGTAGCCGTTGGGCCACCACAGGCGCGGATTCTGCACAGTGAGCTGCGAAAATCCCGAGGGCGCGAGTTTCAGACTGGTTTCGCCGGGCGGCACCGTGACGGACTTGGTGAGCGTGGTTCCTTCGAAGGATGCGCTGAGAGTTCCCTGAATCGGAGCGGTGGAACTATTTTCAAGGGGAATGGTGATTTCAACATCGGCGCTATTTGTGTCGGGAAGCGGCAATCGCGTGACGACCTGCGGGTCGCCGATTTTCACGGAGCCGCTCGCAGTGAGTGTGACCGGCTGCCAGATTCCCGTGTCGCGGTCGCGCACGGCGGGAATCCAGTCCCAGCCTTCGGTGGCGACAAACGTGGGGCCGTCGAGACACATGATTCCGCCATTTTCGCCGGGGCCGCCTTTGATCGATTGCTCCTGCGGAATGCCGGGATGCGGAGGCGGCGAGATGCGGACGGCGAGCGCGTTCGTCTGACCCGGCTTCAGGATAGCGGTCACGTCGAAAACGCCGCGGATGAACGCGCCTTTGGTTGCGCCCAGCGAATGGCCGTTCAGCCAAACGGCGGCGGCGTAGTTGATGCCCTGAAACGTGAGCGTGAGGTGGCGTCCATTGAGCGCGGCAGGAGCTTTGAATTCGACACGATACCAATAATCCTGTTTGTTGAGCGTTTCGGGAATCGCGAGATTGTTGAGGCCGTAGTCGGGATCGGGATATACGCCGCGGTCAACCATTGTAGTGAGAACGGTGCCGGGCACGGTGGCCGGCCACCAGTCTTTATATATGCGACTCCTTCGTGCCGAAACCGGGCTGAGACATTTCGGAGCCAGTTGCTTTTATTTCGGGCGCGGGAGTGAGAGTCCAGCCGGCCGCGAGCGTCCATTCGTTGTCGCCGCTAGCGCGTAGCGATTCGCGTGACGGTGGCAACTTGCTCGCGACAGGCTTCGAAAACGGCGCTTTGCTGACGGGCATGGTGGAAGGATCTTGCGGGGCGCGGTAGCCGGCCTGGCCTCGGGTTTGCACGGGCCAGGGCTTTGAGCCTTCCTCGAATTCGACTAGCTCAAAATTCGGAGGCTGCGCGGCAAGTTGCGCGATTTCGTTTGCGTCGAGCGCGCGGCGCAGGAGGGTGAGCGAGGCGATTTTTCCGCCGAAGTGATGGCCGTTGGGCCAGGGTTGGGCGGCGGGGGCGATGAGAAGCACGGGGCTGACGCTGCCGAGTGTGAGCTCGCCCGTGCCGACCTGCTGGCCGCCACTGAAGAGATGAAAGGCTGCGCCGTCGAATGTTGCCGCAGCCAGATGCCACTTCCCTGTCGCGAGAGTAGCGGCGGCTTCGAGAGTGTTGTCCTTGCCCATCCAAAGAAGAAGCTTCCCGGCGTCGATGGCGAGGTAGCGCGGGTATTCTTCGGTGGTCGTGCCGAGGCCCGCGACAAGAGTTGGCCCCTGAGGCGCTTCGTCCGCGCGAATCCAACAGTACAAAGTCCAGGGAGAGTTGGCTAGCAAGACGGGATCGTGTTCGCCGAGCGGCTTTTTGAGTCCTTCGCCGTCGGGGAGGAACACGGCGTTGTAGGGGCCATATTGCGGAGGATCGTTGGTTACGACTTGCTGAGCGCGAGCCGGGGGCGCCAATGCGGAGCCAAGTGTCGCCAAGAACGCGACAACCAACAACGCAAGGCAGCGGAATACGAACGCGTGCGAATTCATGAAGTCTCCCCCGCGAGGCGTGTGGCAGTCGAGTGCCAAACCGATATTCAAGGGGCGTTGCGCAGGCCCCGCCGACGCCGGCCATCATACTCCAGAGCCGCAAGGGCTCTGTCGACATCCTTGCATCAAGGTCGGTCGACCAGATGCCGTACTAGCGTTCCCCACACAATCGTCCCTCCGGGACTCGTACTTCCTATTTCTCTGCCTACCCGGCACTCCGCTTCGCTCTGTGCCGGGCTAAGTACAATCGCCGCTCCGCGGCTTCGACGTGGTAGGTTATTCGGTCGTCCTGAGGAAACTCCTATGAACTTGATACTGCAGCAGCACCTACCTTCGGAGTGGTCTAACCGCGAGATTTCGCACGGCAACGCACCGCCGCGCCGAAGCGAACTCCGGCGAAGCGAAAGCGGTAGCAAGCTGCCGCACTCCCAAAGCGGCCTGCGGCCGCGGGCCGCGATATGCGCCCTACTGGCGATGATTGCGGTTGCGGGCGCGCGCGCGCGGGAGAAGGCGAGCGCGACGCGGCTGATTGAGCTTACGAAGTCGAATAGCGCGGAATTGCGCGGCGCGATTTCGGCGACGTTTGATGCGAAGGACCTGAGCGCGGGAACGGCCTCGGCTGGGCAGGGGCCTGATTTTTTCTTCGCGACGAATGCGGCGACGCAACCGTCACTGATGATTGACGACGCGCCCGGGCCGAAGATGCAGGCGATTGCTGGTTCCGATCTGTGGTACGCCGCGGCGCACATCGAGCCGGTGGGGAGGCTGCATTCGTTCTATTACATGGTGAACGGAGTGCGATTCGGCGGACGGCTGGATCTGCCCGCGTACGGGCCACTCTCGTATCTTCAGCCCGGCGTGCCATCGGGCACGCTGTCGGAAAAAATAGTTCACACCAGCAAGATTTACGACGGCATGAAAAGCGAATACTGGATCTATGTGCCGGCGCAATACGACCCGAAGACGCCCGCGGCGCTGATGGTGTTTCAGGATGGCGGCTGGTACACGCAGCGCGACGGCAATATTCCCGTATTGAACGCCATCGACAACCTGATCGCGCGGAAAAAGATTCCGGTGATGATTTGCGTGTTTATCTTTCCGGGTCGCATCGGCGATTCGCCGGGGACGCCAACGTACAACTTCGTGAAGGCATATTCGGACAAATGGCATCGAACGCTGGACGATTCGATGCGCAGCACTCTGTACGACACGGTGAGCGACCGCTACGCGCGTTTTCTGCGCGACGAAGTGCTGGCGGACGTGGCGGCGAAATACAATATCCGAAAGGATGCGTACAGCCGCGCGATTACGGGGCTCTCGTCGGGCGGAATCTGCTCGTTTAACGCGGCGTGGCAGATGCCAGACCAGTTCAGCCGCGTGATTTCGTGGATTGGCAGCTTCACCAGCATACAGTGGAGGGAAGATCCCAATAATCCCGATGGCGGCCAGGACTATCCCGAAAAGGTGTTGCGCGAGCCGAAGCGAAACATTCGGGTGTGGTTGCAGGATGGATCTTCGGATATGGAACAGGAGCGGTACGGAAGCTGGCCTCTGGCCAACGTGCGGATGGCTAACGCGCTCAAACTAAAGGAGTACGACTTTCACTTCAGTTTCGGCAAGGGCGCGCATAATCCGGGCCAGGGCGCGGCGGAGTTTCCGGAGGAGATGATCTGGCTGTGGCGAGACTACGATTCCAGCCAAACCGCGCAGACCTATGAGATGGAACCCGCCGAGAAGGCCAAGCCGGTGTTCCGTGTGGCGATCACGGGACGCGATAGCGAGTAGAGGGCGCGAAAAGGCCAGCTCCGGCGTCTAATTATTGTGTGCTTACGGCCCTTAGCCTTTGTGCGCATACCGCTTTCGAGACCATCCGAGCAACAGAGGCCACAGGGAAGGCATCTAGTACCATCGTGATTGGGACTTAATGCTTAGAACGAGGGGTCCATTTGCGCCGATGGATGCAGGCGCGTATTATCGTAATCCCATGCCATCCGTGTTTCGAAGGTCCTCCGCCGTTGGTGCAGTAACAATCCTTAGTGTGGTTCTTGTTCTGGCGCTTTTCTCGGTACCCGTTCGCGCGCAGGTTCGCGCGAGCGATGGTCCGCAGACGATTCCCGTAAGCGAGATCAAGCCGGGAATGAAGGGCGTCGCCTACACGATTTTCGAGGGAGATCAGGTGGAGAAGGTGGACCTGGTGGTGCTCGGCGTGATGCAGAACGCGCTGGGGCCGCAGGAAGACGTGATTTTAGTGCAACTCCTGGGCGACAAGGCCGAACACAACGGAGTGGTGGCCGGCATGAGCGGCAGCCCCGTCTATTTCGACGGGAAACTTGCGGGCGCGATTTCGCTGAAACTCGGCATTTTCACGAAGGAAGCGATTGGCGGAGTGACGCCGATTGAAAGCATGCGCGACGCCGAAAGGTCGAGTGCGACGCCGGCTTCCGCGGGGACAGGGGTTGCCACGGAAGCGACAGCCTCGGCGATGGCGATGCGTGTTCCGCTGCCGGCAGACTTTTCGCGGTTCACGAGCGCAGGCGGAGCTCAGTTTCTGGTTCCGATCGAGACGCCGCTGATTGCGGCCGGGTTGTATCCACAGACGCTGGCGCAATTCAGCAAGGAGCTTTCGTCCTGGGGCGTGGCCGTAATGGCGGGCGGGACGGCGCCCGCGTCGCCGGAGGATTTCCAACTGAAGCCGGGCGAGATGGTGGGAGTGGACCTGATCCGCGGCGATTTGTCGATCAGCACGGGTTGCACGGTGACCACGGTCGAGCGAGACGAGATCACGGCCTGCGGCCATCCCATATTTGGGTACGGCGAAGTGAAGTTGCCGATGTCGCGCGCACATGTAATCACCACGCTTGCGTCGTCGATGGCATCGACGAAAATCATCACGACGGGCGGCATCATCGGCACGCTTACGGGAGACCGGGCGACCGCCATCATCGGCAAGCTTGGCGCGGGACCACCGATGGTTCCCATGGAAATAACGCTGCAAACGCCGACGATGCAAAAGGATTTTCATTTTGAAGTCATCGAGAGCCCGCAACTGACGCCGCTGCTCGTGGCGCTGACGGCTTACAACGGAATCGTGGGCAGCACGGCGTACGGAGAGGGATTGACGCTGCAGCTCGACGGGACGATCGAACTGAAAGGTCACACACCGGTTCAGATCGACGATCTGTTTGCTCCGACGGATTCACCGATTCCGGCCGGTTACATGGTGGCGATTGCGGTGCAGGGAGCGTTCGCGCGAATTTATTCGAACCCATACGAATTGCCGCAAGTCGATAAGATCAGCCTGCACGTGACGGCGATGAACGAGCGCCGCTGGGCGATGATCGAAAACGCCTGGATCGAAAAGAGTGAAGTGCATCCCGGCGAGACGGTGTCAGCGAAGGTTTTGCTACGGCCGTATCGCGGCGCGCCGTTCATTCAGGAGATTCCGATCACGATACCGGACGAAGTAGCGCGAGGACCGCTGCAACTGGTAATCAGCGACGCCGATACGGTAAACCGGAACATACAATTTCTAGCAGCGAGCTCGCAGGCGCAGTTGCCGGGCCTGGAGGAGCTGATCAAACTCGTCAACCGCGAACGCCACAACGACCGCCTGTACGCAACCCTCCTGCAGCCGACTCCAACCCTGCTCGTGGAAGACAAGGAAATGCCGAACGCCCCGGTTTCCGAGATCAACGTGCTCAATGAGAGACACAATCCGGGCGGCGCGCGGCTACTGTGGCAATCGACGGCGGGCCAGTGGTCCGTCGAAATGCACCAGGTGATTGCGGGCGAGCACTCGCTGACGATTACAGTGAAGTAAGCTGTCCTCAAAGGAGAGCCGGCATTATGAAATGGCGAACAACTCTTGTGTGCGCGCTGGCGGCGGCGTTCCTGCTGCCTGCACTCGCTTACGCGGAACACACGCGATATTGGCGGCAATCAGACTCCGGTGAGTTCGAAAAGGGGACGCCCAAAGGCGTGGCGATCCGCAGCGACGGTAAGCTGATGCCCGCGCCGAAGTTCACGGCACTGGCTGACCCGAATCTGGCTTATATCTGGCAACTGCGGCTCGACTCGCGCGGACACCTTTACGCGGCGGGCGGACCGAACGCGAAGGTGCTGCGGCTGGACGATTCGGGAAAAGCGACGACCGTTTTCGACTCTTCGGAGTTGGCCGCGCAAGCGATCACTTTTGACGCGAAAGACAATCTGTACGTGGGGACGTCGCCCGACGGAAAAGTGTATAAGGTAACGCCGGACGGACAGAAAAGCGTCTTCTTCGATCCAAAGACGAAATACATCTGGGCGCTGGCGATGGATAGCCAGGGAACGCTTTTCGTTGGCACCGGCGACAAGGGTGAGGTGTACGTGGTCGCGCCGGACGGCAAAGGCGACGTTTTCTACCAGAGCGATGAACGCCACGCGCGCTCGCTGGCGTTCGATTCGAAGGGCAATCTTCTGGTCGGGACCGAGCCGAATGGCTTGATCCTGCGCGTGCCAGTGGAACGAAAGAACGCGCAGGTGATTCCCGCCGCGGGAAATTCGTTCGTCATTTACGAAACAAATAAAAAAGAGGTGACTTCCCTGCTCGAGGACGCGGACGGGAGCCTGTACGTGGCTTCCATCGGCGAGAAGAGCCGCAATCTGCTGGCTACGCCCGCTCCCCCATTGCCACCCCAGGGAGGGCAAGGAATGATTACGGCTCAGAGCGGAGGCAATATCACCGTGACGCCGAGTCCCGCGCAAGGTGGAGCGCCGGTTGCGCCGCTGACGTATTTTTCGTCAGCCACCGGCGGAGCGGAAGTAGTGAAGATATCGCCCGACGGTTCGCCGCAGACACTGTGGACTTCGCGCGAGGATCTGGTTTTTTCGGCGGGACTTTCCCCGACGGGGAAATTGCTGCTGGGTACGGGAAACAAGGGCGCGGTAATTGAGCTCGAAGGAAATGACGTGTATTCGAGCGTGGCCAAGTCCGCGTCGGCGCAGGTGACCAGCCTGGTGGCGGGAGCCAGCGGGAAGGTGTTCGTGGCCACAGCGAATCCGGGCAAGATTTTTACGCTGGGGCCGGGATATGAGAAGGATGGCAGCTTCGAATCGGATACGTTCGACGCCAAGATCTTTTCGCACTGGGGGCGGCTGAACTGGTGGGGCGAAAACGGAGCGACGCGAGGGAAGGTGGCGTTCTACGTGCGCTCTGGCAACACCTCGAGCCCCGAGAAAAACTGGGGCCCCTGGGCGGGGCCGTACAAAGACCCCGATGGCGACGCAGTGAGTTGCCCGCCCGCGCGATTCGCGCAGTGGAAGGCAGTTTTTCAGGATACGGACGGCGGCGGGACGCCCAGCATTTCCTGGGTGAGTCTTGCGTACCAGCCGAAGAATGTGGCGCCGGTGGTGGAGGATATCGCGGTGCAAGAGCCGGGAGTGCGAATCCAGGGGTTCGCAGCCCAGGCTGCGGGACCGGGAGGGTTGGCGAACGTGCAATTGCGAATGCCGCAGCATGAAGGGGCATTCATGCCAAATCCCAATCCCGAAGCTTCGATCAGGGCTGCGAGAATGGACGTGCCTCCGCAGGGATTCGAGGACAAGGGCTATCAGAGCGCCCTGTGGAGCGCGCGGGACGACAATGACGACGACCTGGTTTTCACGATCTACTATCGCGGCGAAGGTGAAAAGAATTGGCGGCTACTGAAAGACAAGGTGACGCAGCATTATTATTCGTGGGACACCACCACGATGCCGGACGGCGCCTACTATCTGAAAATCGTCGCTTCGGACTCGCCGTCAAATCCTCCCGATCAAGCGCAATCGGACGCACGCGAAAGCGATCGGTTCGAAGTAGCCAATACACCGCCCCGAATCGAGGCCCTGCGAGCGCAGGCTCACTCGCCGACGGCAACGGTAACGTTCGAGGGCGTGAGCACAGGCGGTGCACTGGCACGCGCGCAATACAGTCTCGACGGCGGAGACTGGCAGGTGGTATTCCCTGTCGGGT
>Ga0073928_10007405_pt1 | contig 14273 bp, 10 predicted proteins | sample PaiPotPPA55metaG_FD_76969 | JGI IMG/M metagenome (GOLD analysis project Ga0073928, IMG submission 76969) | Iron sulfur acid spring bacterial and archeal communities from Banff, Canada, to study Microbial Dark Matter (Phase II) - Paint Pots PPA... ... | reverse complement strand
GGCATCGACATCACCGAACCGCGCCTCACCTGGGTGCTTCAATCCGATGAGCGGAACCAGAAGCAGACCGCCTATCAGATCCTGGTCGCCAGCAGCGAAGATGGTTTGAGGCAGGAAAAAGGCGACCTGTGGGACAGCGGCAAAGTCGAAAGCGATCGCACCGACCAGATCGTTTACGGCGGGCAGGCGCTGGAAACAGCGCGGCAGTGTTTCTGGAAAGTGAAGGCGTGGGACCGCGACGGCAAGGAATCGGACTTTAGCGAGCCGGCACGGTGGGAAATGGGCCTACTGAAGAGCGGCGACTGGAAGGCGCAGTGGATGGAGGCGGCGGCGCCGACGCCTGACAAGCTGGATTTCGAAGGCGCGTCTTGGATCTGGTATCCGGAGGGAAACCCGGCCCAAAGCGCCCCTGCCGGCCGGCGGTACTTCCGCCGCACCTTCGATCTGCCCCAAGGCAGGAAGATCACCAAGGCGATGATGCTGTTGACGGTCGATGACGGGTTCACGCTCTACGTGAACGGCCGGCCCGTCTTCCAGAGCATCGGGGTGCCGGACGACTGGAAGAGCCATAAGGAGATCGACGTCACGCAGGAACTGGTGAGCGGCGGCAACACGCTCGGCATCGCCGCCATCAACGAGAAGAACCCCAACGGCGATAATCCTGCCGGCGTGCTCGGGAAGCTGGTCGTCGAAATGGAAGGACAGCCGCCGCTCGTTGTCGTCACAGATAAGCAGTGGAAGGCGTCGGACAAGAAGCGGGAAACTTGGGCGAAGGGCGACCTCGCCGCCAACGAATGGAAGGACGCAATGGAGGTCGCGCCGCTCGGCGGTGGGCCGTGGGGCGAGTTGTACAAATCGACGACCGGGGCGCCCAACGCCCCGCTTTACCTGCGCAAACAGATTACGCTCAAGGCCGACGTGCAGCGGGCACGCCTCTACGCGACCGCGCTTGGCTTGTATGACTTTTTTATCGACGGCCAGGCGGTGACCCAGGACGTCTTAAAGCCCGACTGGGACGACTACCACGTCCGCGTCCAGTACCAGACGTTTGACGTAACCAAGCTGCTCCAGAAAGGGGACAACGCGCTGGGCGCGATCCTGGCTTGCGGGTGGTACTGCGGCCACGTCGGTCTCACTCCCGGTCACGTCTACGGCGCCCGCCCGGCCTTGCTGGCGCAGCTCCACGTGGAGTATTCGGACGGCTCGACCGAGACGTTCATCACTGACAAGAGCTGGAGGTGGGGCGCTGGTCCGATCGAATCTTCCGATCTGCTCGACGGCGAATCCTATGACGCCCGCAAAGAAATGCCGGGATGGGACAAAGTGGGGTTCGATGATTCCCAATGGCAGCGGGTCTCCATCCGCGATTCGTCGGCGAAGCTTCAAGCCCAGATCGGCCCGCCGATCAAGCGGCTCGATGAGGTCCCCGCCAAAACCGTAAAGGAGCCGCAGCCGGGCAAGCTGACGTTCGACCTGGGTCAGAACATGGTCGGCTGGGTGCGGTTGAAGGTCAAAGGGGAGGCCGGGACGAAGCTCACGATCCGTCATGCCGAGATGCTCAACCCTGACGGCACCATTTACATCGCCAACCTGCGCGCGGCCAAGGCGACCGACTACTACACGCTCAAGGGAGGCGACGAGGAGACGTGGGAGCCGCGCTTCACGTTCCATGGCTTCCGATACGTGGAGATCACCGGCTGTCCCGGCAAGCTCGGCCCGGAAGCGGTAACCGGGATCGTTGTCCACTCCGATATCCCGCGGACGGGCCGGTGGGAATGCTCCAACCCGGAGCTGAACCAGCTCTACCACAACATCCTCTGGGGCCAGTGGGGTAACTTCCTGTCCGTGCCGACCGATTGCCCGCAGCGCGATGAGCGTCTCGGTTGGATGGGGGATGCACAGGTCTTCATCCGCACCGCGGCTTGCAACGCCGACGTCGCCAGCTTCTTCACCAAGTGGCTGCTGGACGTGTCGGATGCGCAGTCGCCCAACGGCGCTTACACGGACGTGTCGCCGCGAGTCTGCTGCGGGGAGGGAACGGCCGCCTGGGCCGATGCCGGCGTCGTCTGCCCGCACACCATCTGGCAGGCCTATGATGACACCTGGATCATCGAGCGGCAGTACGAGTCGATGGCCCGCTACATCGAGTACCTCAAGCGGCACAGCAACAACCTCATCCGCCCCGCGGAGGGGTATGGCGACTGGCTGGCGATCGGCGCCGACACGCCCAAGGACGTCATCGCCACCGCCTACTTCGCCCACAGCACTGAGCTAATGGCCCGCATGGCCAAAGCCATCGGCAAGGCGGACGACGCGCAGCAGTACCGCCGGCTGTTCGACGAAATCAAAGACGCTTTCAACCGGGCCTTCGTCTCCGACGATGGCCGCATCAAGGGAGATACTCAGACCTGCTATCTGTTGGCGCTCGGCTTTCACCTGCTGCCCGAAGACAAGCAGCCCAAGGCGGTCCAATACCTTGTGGATGACATCAAGGCCAGGGGAATACACCTCTCCACCGGGTTCGTCGGCGTCCGCCAACTGCTGCCTGTCCTCACCCGCTACGGCCATCTCGACATCGCCTATGCCCTGCTCAACCAGGACACCTTCCCCTCATGGCTGTTCAGCGTGAAGCACGGCGCCACGACGATCTGGGAGCGGTGGGACGGGTGGACGCCCGAGAAGGGCTTCCAGGACCCCGGTATGAATTCCTTCAACCACTATTCACTGGGGTCGTGCGGACAGTGGATGTACACCACGATCGCCGGGATTGACCTCGACCCGCGCCAGCCTGGCTACAAGCACATCCTCATTCATCCCCGCCCCGGCGGCGGGCTCACCATGTGCAAGGCCTCCTACAACTCCCTTCATGGAGCGATCCAAACCGAGTGGCGTCTCGAGGGCGAGGCCTACAAGCTAACGGTTACCATTCCGGCCAACACCACGGCGTCCGTCTTCATCGACGCGCCGCGGGACAAGATCACCGAAGGCGGCAAGCCCGCCGAGGAAGCGGAGGGCATCAAGTTCGATCGCGCCGATGGAGATACTCAGATCTTCACGGTCGGTTCCGGGACGTACGAGTTTTCTGCGCCTGCCTCAAAATGAGTTTCACCGCGAAGGCGCGAAGGACGCGAAGGAAAACAAATTGGTTCACGCGAGGAGGATAGTATGACCCAGTCGATTTACCTTGCGGTCTTTGGTTGCGCGGTTCTGACGGCGCTGACGGCGACGGCTGGCGATGATAACCCAATCCTGGCGCCCGGCGCCAAGCTCCAGAAGCTCGCCGGCGATTTTCTGTTCACGGAAGGACCGGCCTGTGATGCGGACGGCAACGTCTACTTCACCGATCAACCGAACGATCGGATCATGATCTGGAGCGCCGAGGCCAAGCTCTCCACCTTCATGCAACCCTGCGGCCGATCCAACGGCCTGTGCTTCGACAATCAGGGCAACCTGATCGCTTGCGCCGACGAGCACAACCAGCTCTGGTCGATCGACGTGAAGACCAAGCAGCACGCGATCCTTGTCAAAGACTACGACGGCAAGCTCCTCAACGGCCCCAACGACGTGTGGGTCCGCCCCGACAACGGCCTCTATTTTACCGACCCGTATTACCAGCGCGAGTACTGGCGTCGCGGCCCCAAGGAGCAGGACGTCGAGGGCGTTTATTTTCTCTCCGCCGACCGCAAGACGCTTAAGCGGGTGATCAGCGACATGGTCCGCCCCAACGGCATCATCGGCACGCCCGATGGGAAGACCCTCTACGTCTCCGACATCGACGGCCACAAGACGTACTCCTACGCCATCAAGGACGACGGGTCGTTGTCCGACAAGAAGCTCTTCTGCGAAATGGGCTCGGACGGCATGACGATCGACGATGCCGGGAATGTTTACCTCACCAATCACGGCGCCTTTGCCTTCGACAAAACAGGCAAGCAGGTGCTCAAGATCGACGTCCCCGAGAATTGGTGCGGCAACATTTGTTTCGCCGGCAGGGACCGCCAGACACTGTTCATCACCGCCAGCAAGGGGATCTACGCGATTCGCACGCGGACTCGAGGCGTCGGCAGTCAATGACGGGTAAGCGGCGAATCAACCGATTCCGAGGCCCGGATGGCCCGCCGGCTCGGTTCCAGGCGCGCTGAAACCGAGCGCGGTGGCGTAGATCACTTCCCATCCGGTCTGGAGCAAGCCGAGGAATTGGCGGACCTCATCGTCGTAGAACGACCCGATCCCCGAAGCGGCGATGCCGCCCGCGCCGGCGGCCAGCGCAATTCGCTGGCCGGCGATACCGGCCTCCAAATGGGCCATGCGATAGATGTCGGGCCCGCCGCCCTGCATCAACACGGGCAGGTTGGCGGCCATCAGGCAGAGCGCCGAGCAGTTGCCGCACCGCGGCTGCTCGAGGCACATGTAGCGACTTTCGGCGCGATAGTCGCCGCGCTTCAGCAGCACCCATCTGTCAGTTGGGGGGTGGTAATACCAGATGCCGCTTGTCATCCCGGTCACGTCGTGGATGACCCAGAACGGGCGGATCAGCCCCGGGTGCGGGCCGTCGGGGTGGAGCGGGATAAACGTGCCGGTGCGGAACGCCGATTGATTGATCGCCAGGAAGCGGTTGCGTGGGATGCCCAGGTGGGCGAAATCGCGGGCGCTGCGGCGTTTGAGCAGCACCTGCCGCAGCGACGGGCCGCCGGCCAACGCCTCGGCGATCAGCAGCTCTTGCATGGGGTGTGCGGCCGGCAGCGGTGAGAGCTCGGTGAGCGGCGGGCGGATTTCGCGGATCGGCACGCCCGGGGCGACGCAATCATAATGTGCCGCCACGATCGACCCATACGGGACGAAATTGGGCGACAGCGGCGCCCGCTCAATCGGCGGCATGGGGTGGTATCCGCCGCCGTTGCCAACTATTGGGTGAGCGGCGTCGTCCGCCCAGACGACCATCGCCTGCACCGCCTCGAAATACCCAAACTCACACTCCGGCGGGACGCCGATCAACTCGCGCGTCGTGTTGTCGTTCAGTTTCAGCCGGGTCATGGTCTGGATGCCCAAGCCATTGGCGGCGGCGACGAGGTTGGCGATCAGGTGCCCGGCATCGAGCGTCGCCATGCGAAAGCCCCGGCCCCGGTACTTCCACGCCGACCGCCAGTAGATTGTTGACACCAGCAGCGCCGCCGGGACGTTCTTCAGGAACGACAGCTCCGGCCGGCCGCGCTTGATCTGCGCCAACGCCTCGGCCCCTTCCCGCAGCTTTGTCAGCGCAAACTCGTGCGGGTTGAAGGCATACAGGCCCGGCTCAATCCCATCAATGGCGAACGCGGCAACGTAGATCTCGCATGGGTATAGGGCGCTGGCGCTGGGGCAGGTGCGGAGGCGGTACTTGTAGATCCCAAACCGCTTCTCGACGTTCACCCCGTACGCCATGAACAGCCAGGTGGCCAGCGTCTTGAGGTCCTGCGGCGGGGCGATCTGGCTATCAGGGAGAGCACCCAGCCCCTCCCGCATCAGAGCGAGCGCCGGGACCGGAAGGTCGAGCAGGCCGGTCGGCAGTGCCACCTTCTGCATTTCCGGGAACGTCCGATAAGGACCGGGCTGGCTCGACAACGCCGTCTGCGGCTTCAGCAAACGCACGGATTCGTGCGTGTGTTTGCCCAGACGATGGTATTCCAGGACGCGCTCGACCCGCTCGAGAACGTCCCTCGGCAGGGCAACCGCGCCCGAATCCTGATTCTCAGCCGCCCGGATGTGCATAGGGCTTCCGTGACGTGCGGAAGGTGCTCAGTGCATTGTATACAGTGTCCCCCGCTCTCGCAGCCATCAGAACAACTGATCCAGGACGTTCTCCATCGCCATCTTGATACAGGTAAATATTGGCGTGTCGCGCAGGGTGAATTTGCTGCTCTGGGTTTCCCGCAGCTCCATCACCAGATCCAGAAAGTCCTTTGGCTCATCGGTCTCGAAGGCGACCACGAATTCCTGGTCGTCGAGGCCGAAGCTATAGGTCGTATTGAGCTTGACGCTGGGGTACTTGTTCCCAACACGGATGTGCGCGTCCATGATCTCCTGCCGCTTTTCCAGCGGCAGCAGGTACCAATCGCGGGTTTTCACAAACGGGTAGATGAACAGGTACTTGCGTTTGCCGGGAATAATGTGAGTGCGGCTCTCGGGGGTGTGAAACGGGTCGAGCTTATCGATGTACACGCTGCGCTTGGTCATGGAGACGAGGGAGTGGGGCGTCTGGAGGTAAGCGCCCAGGCGGGATTTGTTGATCGCCTGCGTCTGTTTCTGGAATTCATCGGGCGAGTAGGCGATCCGCCACAGCAGAAAATCCGCGTCCGGCCGCAGGCCGGCGGTGCTATAGGTCAGGCAGATCAGCCCCGGCCGAGGCGCCTGGAAGAGTTTCAGGAACTCGCTTCGGGCCTGAAACTTCTCATGATCGTCGAGCCGGCGGAAGGCCGGATCGAGCTTGAAGAACGCGAAGTTCACAAACTGTCGCTGCTTCGACGGCTCGGACGAGCCCTCCGCAGGAGCGGACGGGGCCGGGGTGGCTTGTTGGGTCATGATGGCGTTCCTCTGACGCGGGAATCTCGTCCGCGACACCTATAACAGTATGAACTGTGGCTACTTCCGGCAACAACGGGCAATGATTCGGGGCGAGGACGCCGTCAGCGGGCTGCCGTCGTAGTTGCCCCAGATTTGTTCGATCTGCAAGCCGTTGCGCTCCAGCAGGACCTCCAATTCGCGCGGGAATATATAAGTCATGTCGAACTCGGTCTTCTCCCGGTGCTGGCGGCCGAACTCGTCGAACCACGTGTAGTGAAACGTTACTCGTGACACCTGCGCGGCCACCCGGCGGAGGCTCGTCTTCATCGCCACCGTCCGCCCGAACCGCGGCATGAAAAACGTGTGTGCGTCCCGCTCTTCCACCCTCGGGTTGGGGATCAGCGACAAGTCGGGGAGAAAAATGTCGAGCCAGAATCGGCCGTTGGGCCTGAGATGACTTCGGACGACGCGCAGCAACCGGTCCTGCTCCGCCAGCGTGGTAAACACCAGAAATGTATTGAAGAACAGACAGACCCAATCAAACCTGCTTTTGAGCTTGAGCCTGAGCGCATCGCGCAGAACCAACTCGAGCTGGCGGTCCGAGAGTCCCACGGCGTCCCGCTTTCGGCGGGCGATGGCGAGCATGTCGCGGGCGTAGTCCACGCCTACGACCCGATGCCCCGCCTGGGCAAGCGGGATCGCCGCCCGGCCGGTACCGACGGCCAGTTCCAATATCTCCTGCCGGCGCTTGGGGAGCTGCCCGAGAAAGAACGGCACGTCCTGTTCGAGCATCTTCCGATGGGCGTACTCCGCGTCGTAATACTCGGCGACGTGCATGTATCGTTTGGGCATGCCTGGTTTGTGAGTGGGCCGCGCTGAGATCAGTGGAACGACGTGGCAAACACCAAGTTGAGAATGGCCAGCGCCACCGACAGCGCGGCCGTCCAGACGGCGGCGTCCAACCAGCCGGGCCGGACCCGGCCCTCGTGCTCGTCCAGGTAGACCAGCGAGATGACGAAGAGGCCGAGCACGGCCGGCATGAGAAGCAGTCCAAAATCCCGGGCCATCGCCGCCGCCTCGTCGTCGCGGAGATTTGTTAGGAGCAGTGCCGCGCCACTGATGTTCGCAAGCACGTTCGTCACCAGCAAAACGATCCCGCCGACCGTCAGCGACCTCGGCCGGTTCTCGGGATTCGCATAGGACAGCACGCGTTTGTCCATATCTGTATCTGTTGCCGTCGCCACCTCGCACCTATTCTAGCCGAAGTGGAGGGGTCGAGTTGGTCACGGCGTTGTCCGGGAATATCATTCCGGAAGCGACCGAAGCGGCTTCCGACAGGAGATCGGCAATGGAATCACAACTTACGGGCTCTCACCGGAGCACTTACGACGCCATGTTCCAGCACCCGGTCGCGCGTAACCTGCACTGGCGGGAGGTGCGGGCGATGCTCGCGGCACTGGGCGAGGTTGTCGAGGAACAGAACGGGAACCTCAAGGTCACGCGCAACGGGCAGGTGCTGCTTCTGCACCGGCCTGGCAAGAAGACCGCTCAAGTCCAGGAGATCATGGACATCCGCCGCTTCCTCGAGCGGTCCGAAGAGTCCTCGACGCCGCTGGTAGTGGAGGGTGCACACCTGCTGGTCGTGATTGACCACCGCGAGGCGCGGATCTACAGGGCCGAGCTGCACGGGTCCGTGCCACAGCGGATCACGCCGTACGATCCGCACGGGTTTGGCCGCTACCTGCATTACGTCCAGGACGACTCCAACGGCCAGCGCAAGCCGGAGCGCAAGAGCTTTTACGAGGCGGTCGCCAAGTCGATGCAAGGCGCCCAGAAGGTCCTGGTGTTCGGCAATGGCACCGGCGCGAGCAGCGCGATGGACCAATTGCTTGCGGAGTTGAAGCGCCACCACCCCGACCTAGCCCGCCGCGTTGTCGCCTCGATGGCAGTTGACGAGCAGCACCTCACCGAAAATCAACTGCTGGCGATGGCCCGGGAGTTTTATGCCACACCACCAACCCAATCCAACCAGACGGAAAATGAGCTCCCCTGAGAATCGTGAGCGGTCGCGGCGCTGCGCCCGTCATAACCACCTGCTCTCGATGGCATGGGAGCAAGCGCTCGCTGCCTGGCGATCTCGTTGGCGACGACCTCGCCCAGCGCCGACAACTCCGCCGGGGGCATGCCCCTGATCTTCCGGCGGAACACTTCGACACGATTAACGCTGATGCGGATGGTATGACCGGCGGGAGGCGGAAGCTACCAGAGCGTCGGATAATTCCTGGATAACCCGGGCGCCGAGGGCAAAAAAGAAAGAGAGCCACTTTCGTGGCTCCCTCCCTGGTTGAAACCGAGGATTAGACGCGACTGCGACCGGGGGCATAATCATGGCTGCCCCGGCCACGGTTGCCGCCGCCGTCGCCGAACCCGCCGGTACGCGGGCTGCGGTTCTCGCGGGGCTTGGCTTCGTTGACGGTGAGAGCACGGCCGTCGTGATCTTTCCCGTTGAGCGCGCCAATGGCCGCCTGGGCCTCCTGGTCGCTGCCCATCTGCACGAAACCGAAGCCCTTACTGCGGCCGGTGTCCCGGTCGGCAATAATCTCGGCGCTCTGCACGGTCCCGTGCTGAGAGCACAACTGTTCCAAATCCGAGCTGGTTGTGTTGTAGCTCAGATTTCCGACATATAACTTGCTGCCCATATAATAGCTCCTAACGCTTCTTGGGCCTGACGGACCCGACTTTTACTTTCCAGGTCCGATTCGGAAAGGGGCCGACGTTCCGGCCCGAAAGGTAGGAGAGAAAAAGAGGCAGGCGGTGCGGACTAGCTACAGACCACTAACCGAGAGACTCGTTCTGCAAACTTACCCAGACAGATACGCTACTGGCTCCCCGTCGGTTCGTCAAGCCAAGTATCCCAAAAAGACAGAAGATACTGCTTCTTGCCACCTTCTGACGGGCGCCGGGTCACCGTGTCTACAGACCCGGCGTACCTCCGCTTTCGCCATGTTGCTGGCGCCGTGGCGGAGCTATAATGCTAGCGGCTGAGCGACGATCGGACCCGGCTACTGCCGCTTCGCTCGCCCCTCTTGCCTGTAGGCCAAATCGCTGGCCGTTCCATGCTTACCCTGGGCCGTTCGGCGAGCGGCAATGAAGCGCATAAGCGATCCGGTCTTCGTAAGGGGAAACTGATGTGCGGCTCGGCGCACTGGAACACTCGATCGGGTCGGCTGCTGCCGATCCTGGCGGCGCTCTGCTGGGCGGCCGCGCTGGGCGGCGGCGCATGTGCAGCCCCAGGGAACGGGCCCCGCAAAGACGCATCCGGTACGCTGGGCAGCGCGGGCGGCCAGCACATCACGGCCGCAGAGCTCGACGAGCTGACCCGCGCCTTCGCCGACCGGTACGTCGGTCTCCTCTCTTCCACCTGCGACGCCCTGAAAAAGGACAACCCGGACCCGGTGCAGCGCCGCGAAGCGCAGGACCTCCTGCTGAACTGCGCCACCAACGTATACGACATCGCGAGCAATCCCGACGCATTCACCCGCATGCTCGATCTGGTCGTCGTCACCACGCTGGAGAGCCAGGTGTGGATCGATGACGACAGGACGGGAGAAGTGTTTGGGGAGCGCGGCGAGGTGCTGGTCCGGGCGCTTCACCATGGCCGGGTGGAGGCCTGGGCGCTGGCGGGCCAGGTGCTCCGGCCCGACCAGCTCGACCTTCTGGACTACACGATCTGGGACTGGCGGCGGCACAACCCGGACATGGTCCGGGCGCCGTTCGTCCGGTTCTCCAACTTCGCGGTCGGACGCGGCAAGTCCGCCGCCGCCGAGGCGCTCGCGGCGGGTGGGTTCTTCGACCCGCAGGGGCAGGCCTACAAGGCCGTCGACGAAGCCCGCCGGCTGACCGAGCGGATGTTTTATCTGGCCAAACGTGAGCCCACCTTGCTCCGCTGGGAGGCCGAGGCGGTGCAGGACGAGGCGCTCGCCACGCCGGAGATTGGCGACGCGCTGACGGATGTTCATCGGTTGACGGCCGTGGCCGAGCAGCTCCCGAAGAACATTGCCGCCGAGCGGAAGGCGATCGTCGCCACCGTGGATGACCATATGAAGGCGGTGGAAGGGACCGTGGCGACGGTCAGGCAGACCGTCACCGAGGCCAACGAGGCTGCCGCCACGCTGCCTGAGACCGCCCAGTCGCTGAACACGATGCTCAAGACGGCAGACGCCCTGTTAGCCCGGTATGACAGCCGGCAGAGAATGGCCACCTCCCGGCCGTTCGACGTCCGTGAGTACACCCAGGGCGTGAAAGAACTAGGCGCCGCGTTGACACAGATGAATGATCTGCTGAAGTCGTCCAACGAGTTGCTCGGGTCCTCCGACTGGGCGCGGCGCATCGAGCAGGTGAACGAGTCGGCCGACGGCCGGATGAAGATCGCATCCCAGCGAAGCGAAGCGCTGGTTGACGTCGTCTTCCGGCGGGTCTACCTGACAATCGGTGCGTTCTTCGGGCTGCTGATCCTCTACCGGCTGTTCACGCTGCTGCTCAGTCGGCGGCTCCGGACCGTCGCGATCGACGCCACTGAGCTGCAAAAAGGCAACGGGCACGAGCCGCCGCCCGCCGCCTCCGAGACCGGAAGGCGAGCGAGGTTGTCGAAATGAACAGGCTGCGGTCGCTGTTCGCGATGACGCTCTCCTGCGGCATCTTCGTCGGGTGTGCCTCCACACCAAAGGGCGATCGAGGCGACGCCGCGGCGCCTCCGCCGCGCCGGTACCAGGCCCTCGCGGGCGATGCGCTGCCCTCCTATGAATCCGTCGCTAACCTCAGGGGCGTGATCACCAGCATCGGCGCGTCCACGACAACGAACCTGGTCGCGCGGGCTTCGACGCAATTCAGGCGGATCTACCCCGACGTCAGGCTCCACGTCAGCGCCGGGCTGACCAGCATTGGCCCGCCGGCGCTTTTGGAAGGCCGGGCCGACATCGTGCCCATGAGCCGACCGCTCACGCCTGAAGAGATCCGGGCTTTTCGGGCAAAGTACGGCTACGTACCGACCGAGATCAAGGTTGCCGCTGATGCGCTGGCCATTTACGTTGAGAAGAGGAACCCGCTGCTCGGATTGACCCTCACGCAGTTGGACGAGATCTTTTCGGGAGCGCCTCGGCGCGGCGGCCCGTCGCTCGAAACGTGGGGACAGGCCGGGCTTACCGGCGAGTGGGCGGATCGCCGCATCAACCTCTACGGGTACGGCCCGGAGGACGGCGTCAACCAGGTCTTCCGGCGGCAAGTGCTGGATGGGGGCGAGTACCGGCTGGCGATGCTTGTCGAGCCGGCCGGCTCGTCGATCGTGCAAGGCGTTGCCGCCGACCCATCGGGGATCGGATGTGCCAGCATCTTCTTCTTGTCCAGGCGGGTTCGAACGGTGCCGCTTGCCGGGATGGATGGACGCTTTTACGAGCCGACCGCGGAGAACGTTCACGCCCGTTCCTACCCGCTGGTCCGGTATCTCTCGATCTGTGTGAACAAGCCGCCGCACCGCCCGCTGCGCGGTCCGGCAGTGGAGTTCCTGCGCTTCCTGCTCTCCCGCGAGGGGCAGCAGATCGTCGCAGCCGAGGGGAACATCCCTCTCGATGCCAAGACCGTTCAGCAAGGCCATGACGCGCTGGACGAGCAGTGACCAGGGACGTATCCTGTCGCGGTTCGTAGTTGTATACTTGTCGCTCGCCCGTGGTCGACGATGCGCAATTTTCCCTCGTTCCACGGATTCAACATGGAACTTCCCCGTCGCGCTCGTGGAGACGAACTGCTCAGGCAAGGCGAGTTGACGAACCTGCGTCAGCGGCTCGGACGAATCGCGGTCCGGCATGATGTGGCAACGGTCATCGCCTGCGCCTTCGATCACCGCACGCGGATGCTGCCTTTCATATTCGCCGACACGCGGATGGCGCCGGCGGGTGTTCGCGCCATCGGCTCGGCCATGGTAGACGCAGGCTTCCAAAAGACGCGGATCGTGCTTCAGCAATGGAACCGGCGGTTCCGGCCCTCGCGCATGCAACTGGACGGCAGGACACCGGACCTGTTCATGGTTTCCAGCATGGGCCTTCACTCCGAGCAGTGCATGGAGTTGATCCGCGACGCGCGACGAATCGACCCTGCCCGGCGGCCGTTGATCATTGCCGGCGGCCCTCACGCTGTTTACCAACCTAACGAGCTGTTCAGCGCCGACCCGGCCGACCCGACTTCGGCCGACGTCGTCGTGACGGGCGAGGAGTACGTGCTGCTGAGTCTCCTGGAAGTGCTGCTGTCGTTCCGCGGCCGTGGCGAATCGATGCGATCGGCGTTCACCCGGGCCCGCGACAGCGGGGCGCTCGATGGCGTTCCCGGCCTGGTCTACCCGCGTGGCGGCGGCGAGGGCGTGGCCGAGGAATTGGTCGATACGGGCATGCAGCGCCTGGTGGGCGATCTGGATGAGTTGCCGGATTCCGTGCTTGGCTACCGTCTTCTGGAACCGCCGAGCCGGTGGGAAACGCTCGCTTCGCAGCCGTTGCCGGCGGACCGCGTGCGCAAGCTCAGCCCCATTAGCTCGATCGTGCTGACGTTCGGCTGTAAGTTCGCCTGCCCCTACTGCCCCATTCCCGCCTACAACCAGCGGCAGCACCGCGTGAAGAGCAGCGGGCGGATTGCCGAGGAAATGTGGCGCCTGCACAAGGAGTATGGCCTCCGCTACTTCTTCGGCGCCGACGACAATTTCTTCAACAACAAGGCGCGGACGCTGGAGATCGTGCAGACTCTGGCGCGTGCCGAGTTCGAGGGCGTGCCGTTGCGGCGCAAGGTGCGCTGGCACACGGAGGTGACGGTCCACGATACGCTGCAGATGAAGGAGCACCTGCCGCTGGTTCACGAGTCGGGCTGCCGGGCGCTGTGGCTTGGGGTCGAGGACATGACGGCGACGCTGGTCAACAAGGGGCAGAGCGTGGACAAGACGACCGAGGCGTTCGGCCGGCTGCGGACGGCGGGAATCTGCCCCATGCCGATGATGATGCACCACGACTCTCAGCCCCTGTACTCGCGTAAGAGCAACTACGGGCTGCTCAACCAGGTCAAGCTGCTGCGTAAAGCGGGGGCGGTCTCGCTCCAGGTCTTGATGATCACCCCGTCGGCGGGCACGAAGCTCTACGAGCCGACGTTCACAAGTGGAATGGTGATCGACCGTGTCGGCGGCCGGCCCGTCACGCCGCACATGTACGATGGCAACTACGTTATCGCTTCGCGCCACAAGCGGCCGTGGCGAAAGCAGCTCAACATGCTCACCGGGTATCTTTATTTCTACAACCCGCTATGGCTGGCCGTCCTGCTGCTGGGCAAGAAGACGAAGGTGTCGCATAAGGCGGCGGGGATGCAGGTCGTGGGTATGCTGGGGCTGATCCAGACAATCCGCCGAACGTCCGGCTGGGCGGCCCGCCTGATGTTCGGAAGGGTCGAACGCCTCACCGGACCCCCTCTCAACATCATACCCATGCGAAGTGTGGACGGCGCGCCGGCGAGCCACGCGACATGTGCCGAACCGTCCGGCGGCCGGCGAATCCCAACCGTACGTCTTCCAGTGGTGAAGGCCGCGGGGTGACTTCCCATCAAGCACCGCTGCCCCATTTTCTGTATTGGTTCAGCCGGAATTGGAGAATGAGTGCTCGCGCCTAATGCACTCCAGCCATCGGACGGTGCGTTTTTGAAGGCATGGG
>Ga0073928_10007402_pt1 | contig 14277 bp, 11 predicted proteins | sample PaiPotPPA55metaG_FD_76969 | JGI IMG/M metagenome (GOLD analysis project Ga0073928, IMG submission 76969) | Iron sulfur acid spring bacterial and archeal communities from Banff, Canada, to study Microbial Dark Matter (Phase II) - Paint Pots PPA... ... | reverse complement strand
CTGCTCGCGCTCCCGGCATTGTTCGTATTCGTCATAGGGATCGGGACCGTCAACGGCCCGGACATCATCTTGGCCATCGCGGTTTGCGTGCTCTGGATCGGGCTGTGCGCCCTGGTCGTGTCCTGCATGACCGGGGTCTACCGTGTCGCCGTTTACCGCTTCGCCGCCACCGGCGTCACCCCCGGGTATTTCAGCGCCCTCGACCTCGGCCAGGCCTTTCGCTGATCGCGGAACGCTGGACCCTGAAAGCTGAACTCGAAGGCGCGGGCCGAGGGTGCGGACGGTGGCGGAGCACGGCCAATAATGCCGCTCCGCGACTCGAAATATTGTCGCCAGCCACCAGCGCGGCCCGGATCACGCTGCGACCTGCGTCCAGACCATTTCATTCAACACTCAAGCATCTCGCTGCGCCCGCCCACCCGCCGCGACCTCAACCCTCACCCCTGCCCTCACCTCAACCCTCACCCCTGCCCTCGTCGCTGCGCTCCTCGAGGAACTCGACCCCGCGCTCCCTCCGTTGCGCCCCACACCCGGCCAACCACCTACGGAAGCGACAAGGGCGCCGGATTAATTCACAGGGTTGCAAAATTGACAGGGCTCCGTCGCGGCGGCGACGATGAATCCATGAGCAGCCGCCAAACCGCCCTCACCAGGCGCCGCGTCATCGACTTGATGCGCGTGGGCCGCTCCTGTTGTCCGCTTCTAGGCGACCAGATCTAGTCGAGCGGTCGGACCCCGCCTGCGGGTCGGCCTCGGGACCTGCCGACACGGTTCCACTTTCCGGAAGCACCCACGCGTGCCCAGGACCTCGCTGAGCCGGCTGAGATCCGGCTGATCTGTCATTGCCCTTCGTTCCACCACTTCCACCACTTCCCGACTGCCGGGCCACCGCGGGCAGCCGGCCACCCCTCGACGCGCGCACCGGCACACCGCTGCACCGGCTTTATCTCCGCGCCGTTCGAAGGTCGGCCCGGCGTGCCGCGCGGCGATGGCCCACGCCCCAGAGCGCCCAGAACACCCAGAGCACCCAGAGCGCCCCGACCGACCGACCGACCGACCGAAAGGCAGACCGCCGTGCCCGCCGACCTCCGCTCCGCCGATCCCGGCATTCCCGGCATCAACCGAAGAACCCTGCTGCGCACCCTGGCCGCCACCGGTGTCGCGCTCGGGCTGAGTTCCTGCGCGTCGCCGGGCTCCTCCGGGCCCAAACTCGCCGCGAACGCCGCCCTGCCCACCTCCGTGCCCACCGACACGGCCGTGGCGATCGCCTCCCCGCTCGGCGAGACCCAGTTGGCGCTGCAGCTGGCCGACCTGCTCGGCAAGGTGCCGTTCAAGGTCTCGTCCTGGCCGAACGTCTCCGCCGGCCCGGACGTCATCGCGGCGTTCCGGGCGAACTCGGTGGACCTGGCGGAGAACGCCGGCATCCCGCCGATCCAGGCCCACGACCAGGGGTTCGAGACCAGCATCGTCGCCATCAACATCACCCGGTCGCCCACCTACGTGTTCGCGACCAAGCCGCACAGCGACATCCAGAGCGTCGACGACTTCCGGGGCAAGAAGCTCGCCTTCTCTCAGGGACAGGCGCAGGGCGTGGTGCTGCTCCGGGCGCTCAAGCAGGCGGGCATCTCGTACTCTGACGTGAATCTCGTGACCCTGACCAGTGACCAGTTCCTCGTCGCGCTGGAAGCCGGTCAGGTCGATATCGCGCCGCTCGCGATATCGCAGCTGCCCAACTACCTCAACAGCTACGGCGCGGACGGCGCGCACTCGGTGGAGACGAACGTCGTCGACCTGCTCACCCAACTGTGGGCGCCGCAGTCGGTGCTCGCCGACGCGGACAAGGCCGCCGCGATCGCAGCCTTCGTACCGCTGTGGGCCAAGTCGCAGGTGTGGGTCTACGAGAACCCGGCGCAGTGGGAGCAAGACTTTTACGTCAAAACCCAGAACATCACGCTCACCCAGGCCCAGCGGGTGGTCAAGCTGTCGCCGAAGCCGTTGTTCCCGCCGAGCTGGGACGCGGCGATCGCCTGGGAGCAGCAGACGGCAGACCTGCTGGCGCAGGGCGGGTTCGTCAAGAGCTTCGACGTCTCAACACTCTTCGACCGCCGCTTCGAATCCCTCGCCGCGGCCGCGGTCCCGGCCACGTATCGGAGTTGAGTGCGATGAGCGACGTAGTCCTCGACGCCCACCTCAAGTCGCGCTCCGCAACTGCTGAAACGGCCGAAGCGGCGGGACCAGCCGGAGTGACTGCGGCGAAGCCCGGCGAGTCTGTGGATGCAACTCCGGCCGACGTCCGGCGCCGCGTCCGCAGACTCGGCCCTGGCAAGCAGATCCCGCTGAGCCGGGGGATCGGCCCGCTGCTGCTGCTCGGCCTCTGGTCGCTTGGCAGCGTGACCGGCCGCGTCGACCCGCGCATCCTGCCCGCGCCGTGGACGGTCGTGTCCACCGCGGTCCAACTGTGGCAGTCCGGCACTCTCGGACCCGATCTCGCGGTCTCCTTGCAGCGCGCGGCCGAGGGATTCGCCATCGGCCTGACCGCGGGCACCGCGCTGGCGCTGTTCGCCGGGCTCAGCCGCGTCGGCGCGGCGCTGATCGACGGCAACGTGCAGGTCAACAGGGCACTGCCGATCCTCGGCATGATTCCGCTGTTCATCCTCTGGCTCGGCATCGGCGAGACCTTCAAGATCGTCATCATCGCCATCGCCGTCTACATCCCGATCTATATCAACCTGTCGGCATCCCTGAGCGGCATCGACGGCCGCTTCGTCGAGCTCGCCGAGACGCTCGAACTCAGCCGCTGGCAGTTCCTGCGGCACGTGGTCTTCCCCGGTGCGCTGCCCGGCTACTTCACGGGACTGCGGCTCGGCGTGACCGGCTCCTGGCTCGCCCTCGTCGTGGTCGAGCAGATCAACGCCACCAGCGGTCTTGGCTACCTGATGTACCAACAGGCCACATACGGATTGATCAACAGCGTGGTGGTCGGCTTGGCCATCTACGGCATCTGGGGCTTCACCTCGGACCTGGTCGTCCGGCTCATCGAAAGGAGAGTGCTGTCATGGCGGCGGACGTTGGCGAGCTGACGGCGGCGAAAGAGGCGGCGGTAAACGAGGTGACGGTGAACAGGGCGGCGGCGGATCCGACCGGGCACAGCGGCCTGTCCATCAGTGCACTAACCAGGCGCTATGGCGCCCGCGCCGTACTCGACGACATCGATCTGGAAGTGCCCGCAGGCCAGTTCGTCGCCCTGGTCGGTCGCAGCGGATCCGGCAAGAGCACTCTGCTGCGCGCCATCGCAGGGGTCGATCACGAGGTCGAGGGGAACGGGGTGATCCTCGGCTCGCGCCGCGTCTCGATGGTCTTCCAGGACTCTCGACTACTGCCCTGGCGACGCGTGCTGCCGAACGTGCTGCTCGGCCTTCCGCAACGCGGACCGCGACGGCGCGAAGTGGCAGAGCGTGCCACGGCCGCGATCGCCGAGGTCGGTCTGGCCGGCCGTGAGCAGGCGTGGCCTAGCGAGCTGTCCGGAGGCGAGGCCCAGCGTGCGGCCCTGGCCAGGTCGCTGGTGCGCGAACCCGAACTCCTGCTGGCGGACGAGCCGTTCGGCGCGCTCGACGCGCTCACCCGCATCCGGATGCACGCGTTGCTACGCGAGTTGTGGTCGCGCCACCGTCCCACGGTTCTGCTGGTCACCCACGACGTAGACGAGGCAGTGCTGTTGGCGGACCGAGCCCTCGTGCTGGACAAGGGGCGTTTCGTCCTGGACCTGCCGATCGACTTACCGCACCCGCGCACGCACCGCGACCCACGCCTGGCGGACTACCGCAGTCAGCTGCTCGTCGCGCTGGGCGTGCCCGAGGAAGCCGAGCCGCCAGCCACCGAATCTGGCCCCGACTTGCGCACCGAACCGCGCTCCGAACCGCGCTCCGACCTCAACCGTGAACTCCAGGAGGTGAAATCGTGAGCCCGACCGCCGATCCGCTCCGACGGCAACTGCACCTCAACGCGTTTCTGATGAGCACCGGCCACCATGAAGCCTCATGGCGGCTGCCGGAAAGCGATCCCCGCGCCAACACCGACATCGAGCACTACAAGAACCTGGCCCGCATCGCGGAACGCGGCACGTTCGACTCGCTGTTCCTCGCCGACGGCCCTGTTCTCTGGGGCGACGTCGCGCAGCGGCCTGCCGGGGCCATCGAGCCGTTGACGCTGCTTACCGTGCTGGGCACGGTGACCGAGCACATCGGCCTGATCGCGACCGCGTCAACCTCCTACAACTCGCCGTACAACCTGGCCCGCCGCTTCGCCTCGCTCGACCACGTCAGCGCGGGCCGGGCCGGGTGGAACATCGTGACCACCGCGGGTCCCGCAGCCGCGCGCAACTTCGGGCTCGAGGACAGTCCCGACCACGGCGAGCGCTACGCCAGAGCGGCCGAGTTCACCGAGGTGGCGCTCAAGCTCTGGGACAGCTGGGAGGACGACGTCTACGTCGGCGACAAGGAGGAGGGGATCTGGGGCGACGACGCGAAGATCCACCCGCCGCGTTACCGAGGACGCTTCCTCTCCGTCGAAGGAGCGCTGAACATTCCCCGTTCTCCGCAGGGCTATCCGCTGCTCGTCCAGGCGGGATCCTCCGAGGATGGCAAGGATTTCGCCGCCCGGTACGCCGAGGCCGTCTTCACCGCACAGCAGACGCTTGAGGAAGCGCAGGGCTTTTACACGGACCTCAAGGCTCGAACGAAGGATGCGGGCCGCGACCCCGACGGCATCAAGATCCTTCCGGGCATCGTGCCGGTGATCGGCTCCACCGAGGCCGAGGCGCGCGAACGCGAGGCCGAGTTGGAGGACCGCATCACCTACCGGCACGGCCAGCGCCGGCTCTCCGAGCTGCTGAATCTGCCGGTCGAGTCGCTCGCGCTCGATGCTCGACTGCCGAAGGATCTGCCCCCGCCCACGCAAATCAACGGCGCGCAGAGCCGCTACGAGCTGGTGGTCGAGTTGGCGCACCGGGAGAACCTGACCGTGCGCGAACTCATCGCCCGGCTTGGCGGCGGACGCGGCCACCGCACGTTCACCGGCACGCCCGAGCAGGTCGCCGACGCGATCGAGGACTGGTTCACCCAGGGCGCGGCCGACGGCTTCAACGTGATGCCGCCGGTCCTGCCATCAGGGCTCGAACTCTTCGTCGACCACGTGGTGCCGATCCTGCGTGACCGCGGGCTCTTCCGCACCGAATACGTACCCGGACTCACCCTGCGCGAGCGATACGGCCTGCCGCGTCCGGCCAACCAATACCTGTCCCTAACGACCGCTAACGCGTAGATCACGAACAGAGGAGCTCCACATGACGCTCACCGAACTGCCGACCATACTGAAGATCGAGAAGGTGACCGCCCGCATCGGCGCGCGCGTCACCGGCGTGGACATCACGCGTGAGCTCGACGCCGACACCGTCGCGGCGATCCGCGGCGCCCTCAACGAGCACAAGGCTCTCGTCTTCGACGCCGAGGGGCTGGACGACGCCGGACAGCAGCGCTTCGCCCGCAACTTCGGCGACCTGACCACGGCGCACCCGACCGTGCCCGCACTCGACGGCACGCCCAACATTCTCCCCGTGGACAGCGAGGAAGGTGCCCGGGCCAACCACTGGCACACCGACGTGACCTTCGTGGTCAGCCCGCCCCAGGCCAGCACCCTGCGAAGCCTGGTCATCCCGCCGTACGGCGGCGAGACCCTGATCGCGAACTCTGCCGCCGCATACCGCGATCTGCCCGAGCCGCTGCGCGCCTTCGCCGACACGCTCCAGGCCGTGCACACCAACGACTACGACTACGCGGTCCCCAAGGAGACCGAGACCGAGGAGGGCCGCCGCCGCAGGGAGGTCTTCACCTCGATCAAGTTCCAGACCGTCCACCCGGTCGTCCGCGTGCACCCGCTGACCGGCGAGCGCGGCCTGTTCATCGGCGGCTTCGCCCAACGCATCGTAGGCCTGTCCGGTGGCGAGTCGCGCAAGATCCTCGACCTCCTGCAGGACTACGTCACCCGCCCCGAGAACGTCCTCCGCTGGCGCTGGCAGCCGAACCAGCTGGTCCTGTTCGACAACCGGATCACCCAGCACTACGCCATCGACAACTACGACGACCAGCCCCGCCGCCTGCACCGCGTCACCGTCGCCGGCGACATCCCGGTCGGCGTGGACGGCAAGAGTAGCTACTCAATCCAGGGCGACGCCTCGCACTACACGACGGTGGCCGACGTAGCCGCGGCTTCGTAAGCACATCCCGTAGGAAGTCGTAGACGGAAGTTGCCGCGGGCGCGCGTGAACTGCACCTGACCGTGCAGTGCATGTGCGCCCGCGTCACGGGGAGGCGCTGATCGTCGTCGAGGTGGGGTTCGCGGGCCCAGCGGTGTTGTAGCAGGAACTAGTAGTGAGCGACACGCCGTCACCGGAGGCGCCCTTGCTGGAGTTTGCGGCGAATTGGAAGCCCCCGGCGTTGGCGAACGCGTCCTGGTCGGCGCCGGGGCTCTGCGCGCTCACACCGCTGAATGTCGAGTTCGAGCGCCAAAATGCCACGATCTTCGCCATCAACGCCTCGCCTGCCGCGAGCGTCGATTGCTGCGGAAAGTAGAAGTTGACGGCGATGTCACCATGAGACGGATCGGTCTCGTTACATTGCCCCCAGTACAGCTCGAACTGGCGCGGTCCGGCATACCCGATTCCATCGAGTGTTGCGTTGATGTACCTCTGCGCGGCCGCAATCACCGTAGCCTTGTCAGGAAGCGATGGCGTCGACGTGCATGCTGCGGGCATGACCGCCAATGTCAGGGCGAAAGCAAGCAGGCCTGCACCGCGCGTCCGACGCCTTTGGGTTCTCGATCGTGGGATCATGTTAGTTTGCTGTCGCCTCTGCAGAGTGGACCAAGCGCACATCACTGTACTGCCCTGAAATGATGCGGCCGATGTTCTGCAGGGAGCTCTCTCCTCGGTCACCGTTGATGTTGGTGCTGGAGTCGAAGTAATCGCCGTGCTGGTACATCGGGAGCCCGCCGCCAGTGGCGTCGACGGTGAACTGATTGGCTCCGAAAGACGGGTCGGTCGGCGGTGTGCTGAACCAACTGCTTCCGGCGACGGGGTCTGCGGGCGCGCGCCCGGTCCATACGTGCGAAGGCGAGATGCCGAGCTGGCTCGCCTTCGTCGCATCCACTCCCGGGCTGCCGACGAGAACGATGTTGTCGACGGGTAGATGGGAGTGTTGGGCGGTGACACCGACTACGAGGGATCCGTAGCTGTGGCCGAGGAGGGTGTAGTTGCTGATATGCGGGTTGGTGATGCGCACGCCATCGAGGTAGTTCGTGAGGTCCGATATGGCGGCCTTCGCGTCGCTGTCGCTCAGGACTGCGGGGCTGATGTTGCCGGACGTCGGGTCGAACTGTGGGGCGTTGTAACCGAGCCATAGGACCGTCGAGGTGTCGGCTGATCCAGTATCCAGATCGGCCTCCAAGGTCATGTTCTGGGTGTGTTGCACGTCGAATTGGAAGTGGGGGTCGTTCGAGCTCGTGTTCAACCCCGGGACGTAGACGCATACGTTCTTGGCGGTGTCCGGGTTGCCGCAGGCGACGACCGCGTGTCCGGCGTCGTTGGTGTCGAATCCAAGCAGATACATCGGAGGCATGGCCATGGCATGGCCATCAAAGCTGACCTGTGAGCCGCCCTGCTGGAGTTGGCCATGGAGATTGTCCAGAGCTGTCAGCTGCGAGTTGATGGAGGCCAGTTGTGCTTGGATTCCGGCGAGCTGGTTGCCGGCTATGTCGAGAGGGTCGTTGCTGGACAGAACGCCGCCTCGCCCGGTCCCTTGCCCTGTCCCCGTCTCTTGCATGTGCAAGATTTCGGCCTGCAGCTGATTCTCTTGCGCGGTGAGGGTCTGGACCTTGGCTTTATCGGCGGCGATGTCGTTGGCGAGCACGGTGCGGTTGGCCTTGTCGCGGACAATTGCGGGAAGCCCGTTGAGCGCTCCGATCAGCGCGGGCTGGCTTCGCACGTACTGCACCTGCAGGCTGGCAGAGCTTAGAGCCTTCCACCAGGCGGCGACCTCGGCGGCATTCGTCCCGGCGGCAGGAATTTCACTCTTCTCCAGTCCCGCCTCCATCGCCGCCGAGGAGGATGCCGCGACGGAGGCGTCCGCCTGCCAATGTTTTCCTCGGCCGTACTGCTCGGGGTCGTCCATGGCATGGGAGACCTGGTCGTTGACGTCTTGGGCGGTGGAGAGGGCCCGGCGGATGAGATCCTGCATTTCCGCGTATTCGGGGTTCCCGGTCATCGACTGCCACAGTTGGTCGACCAGCGCCCGGTTGTGAAGTGCCGGGATGACGACCGGCCGGGCGTTTCCGTACTCGTCCAGAACCCAGCCGTTGTTCAAGGCGATCGACTCGGCGGCGTTCAGGTAGGCCTGGGCGTCCGTGATCCCCTCGTACGCTGAACGCAGTAGACCCACGAAGCGGTTGAGATAGTCGAGCGTGGCCTGGTAGTCGGTGACGGTGGTCCCTATCGTCGAGAGCGCCGCGCTCGCCGCAGGTCCGGACCAGGATTCCTCCAGGCACTGGTAGACCTGCTGGTTCAGTTCGACGGTGGACTGTTCGAACTCGGCGACTTCTTTCTGCACGGCGTCGGCGGCGTGGTCGTAGGCCTCCGGCTGGGCCGATTTGAGCAGGCTGTAGGTGATCTGGGTGGTCACAGCTGGACTCTCCCGCCGTGATTCACGGCGTCGATGCTGGAGAGGACACCGGACTCAGCCTGGTCGTACGAAGCGGCGTTAGCGTTCAGGTTCGAGCCGATCCCTGTGGCTTCGCCTGCCAACTGCGTCAAGCGCGTTCCCCACGCATGTTCGGCGCGCCCGATAGACACGCCAATATCCAGGCCTCCGGCAACGCCCAAGGCGAGCGCGGCCCGGATCTGGGGCGAGAGCGACTCGACGCTCTGCCCGACGCTGTCGGCTATTCGGGCGAAGTTGCGCAGCGCCTTTGCGTTGACGGCGTATCCGCCGCCGTCTGCAAAACTCGCGATCATCCCTTCCCCTTTGCCCATCTGCATCCCCGGCGGGGCGATCACTCGACATGATCGACCCGCTACCCTGCGCGCTCAGCGTAGCGCGACCACTTGCACCCGTACAAGAACCCTGGCATGCGCAAGCCCAATGGCAGGCGCATAGTCCCATGTCAGCCCGTAGTACGCGGCAGTGCTCGGGAATATCTCTAGGGGTTAGGCCTCCTACGTATATCCGTACATTCATAAATTTCGAGCGGCGTGCCGTCGCCTGATGTGCACCCGGTCGGCTCAGGCATCAACGCGCTCAGGCAGCCCAGACCCGCTCCGCGTAGCTGATGAAGTTGCCGCCCATGACCTTGGCGATGCGGTCCTCGCGCCAGCCGCGCTGCTCGAGCAGCCGGATCAGTTCCCTGAACTGGTGCTTGCCGCGCAGGTCGACGACGAACGGGAAGGTGTCGGCTCGCTCGCCGGCTGCGCCGACGCCTGCGCGGGCGCGCTCGGCGACGTGTTCGGCCAGGGTGGCGCGGTAGGCGTCCAGGTCGTCGATTGCGGTGACGGAGCCGTCGGTGCCGATGCCCACGGCGTCTTCGCCGCACACGTTCACGGCGTGGACCAGGTGCTCGACCACGTCTTTTGCCCTTGCGTGGCTGTCTGGGGCGAGGAACGGCATGAAGTACACGCCCACGAAGCCGCCGCGCTCGGCCACCAGCCGCAGCTCTTCGTCGGTCTTGTTGCGCGGCAGGTCGGTCAGGGCCCGGCAGCCGGTGTGATTGATCGAGATCGGCTGCGCCGAGGCGCGCACGGCGTCTAGGCAGGTGCGCTCGCCGCTGTGGGACAGGTCGACCATCAGTCGGTGCTCGTTGAGGCTCTCGACGACCTCGCGGCCGAAGGCGGTGAGGCCGCGGTTCTCCGGAGCCATCGAGCCGTCGCCCAGGTGGTTGGCCTGGTTGTACGTCAGCTGCACGACGCGCACGCCGCGGTCGGCGAACTCGCCGATTCGCTCGCCGATCAATGCTCGATCTTCGCCTACTGCTACAGCGTTCTGGAAGCCGTAGATCACACCCACCCGGCGCTCCGCGTAGGCGCGGCGGATGTCGTCCGCCCTGCGCACGTGGAGCAGTTGTGCGGTGTTGGCGGCGATGATGCCGTCCCAGACATCGAGCTCGTACATCGTGTGTTCGTATGGCGGCAGGTCTCCGAGTGTGTAGCCCAGGGTGATGTTGACGGCGGTGAGCCCGGAGGCCTGGGCGTCGGACAGCGCCCGGTCGTCGATCACCATCTCCTCGCTGGTCTGCTGGAGTTGGGCGGCGGACTCGGTCTCCGCGTTCGGGTTATCCAGGCCGCCGAGGGCGTTGACGATCGGGAAACCGATTCTGGGTGCGACGGTGCTCTGGCGGAATTCCGCGCGCTCGTAGCGAAGTCCGCGCTTGACGACGGAGACGACACTGCGCAGTGCGGCCAGATCGCGGGTCGGGTCCTCCGTCAGGACCACGAAGTTGGCCAGCTTGCCCGGCTCGATCGTGCCCATCCGGTCCTGCGCACCCATGCTGAGCGCGCCGGCCCAGCTTGCGCAGCGCAGTGCGTGCTCGGGAGTCAGGCCGCAGCGATTGACCAGGAAGTCCAGTTCTTCGTACAGCGGCGGCCACGGGTCGCTCAGCTCTGGGTCGCAGTCGGTGCCGGCCGACACCGTCACCCCGGCCCGGAACGCCTGCATGGTGAGCGCGGCGGAGAGCTCTTCGTTGGCCGTCGCGCGGGCGAACGCTTCGTCGTCCCCTGATGCCTTCGCCTCCCGGGCGATGCGCGCCCACAGGCTCCCCGTCGCGTCCAGCACCGTGCCTTGGCGGCGCATCTGGTCGAACAGCTCGCCCACCTGCGCGTCGTCGCCGGCGTTCAGGCGTGCGTGGTCGAGCGGCGGCTTGTCCTGGTACGTCGTCAACGCGCGTTCGGCGGTCTCGTAGGCGAGCAGGTGGACGTGCGAGACGGCGTCGACGCCGGACGCGATGACCTCGGCCGGCGTGGCCGGGAACACAGCGGCGTGGGCCCACACGGCGATGCCCTGGCGGTGCGCCTCGGCGGTGATCGCGGCGACGGTCGCGCCCGGTAGATCGGCGTAGATCTTGATGGCGGTGGCGAAGGTGCCACGGGCCATCGCCACGGCGAGCGGCAGGTCGGTCGACGGCGAGATCGCCTGCATCCAGGGCACCTCGCCGGGAGTCGCCCCCTGCGACACCTGCCAGGTGCGCGGATCGGTGAAGAAGCTCGGCCCGGCCATCAGCGCCGCGTAGTGGATGTCCGGCGCCTCGATCTCGCCGACGAGGGCGGCCCGGGCCAGATCCCCGACCTGGCGCAGGTCGTCGGCCATGTCCCGGGTGGCGGTGACCCCGCCGTAGAGATCGCGGCGCAGCGCGGCCTCGGCGAGCGGGCGGTCCGGGGGAGTGGCGATGTGCTGGTGCGAGTCGATCAGGCCGGGGATAACGTGGAGACCGGCCACATCGACGACCTCGGCCCGGGCGAGCTCGGCCGGGGGCACGTCCGCGTCCGGGGCCACGAGGCGGATCTCCTCGCCGGAGACCAGGATCGTCATCCCCTCGCGGGCCGGAGCCCCCGTGCCGTCCAGCAGTGTCGCGCCGCGATACGCCAAGTCCATGGTTCGCCTACCTTCTTACTTCCCACACCGGCTCTACTGTTTCACCTGTTGTAACAGCTACTGCAACTCATGTAACATCATTTGTCGGACCCACATTAGCCCAGCCACCCCGCACCTGACGAGGACCCCGACCCCATGCCCGCATCAGCGACCTCAGCCGTCGACAAGGCCCTCGACCTGATCGAGACGGTCGCGAGCTCCGACCAGCCGCTGCGGCTGAGCGAGATCGCCGACCGGCTAGGCCTGCACCGCGCCACGGCCTACCGCGTGCTGGTCGATCTGACCCGCCGCGGCTGGGTCATGCGGGTAGGCGACCACTACCTTCCCGGCACCGCCATTCTGCGCCTCTCCCACCGGGCCGCGGCGAACTCGCTCGCCGGGCTGGCCCGTCCGGTACTGGAAGGCCTGGTCGCCGAGACGGACATGATGGTCAACCTCCAGGTGCTCACGGCCGACAGGTCGCGGGTGGTCGAAGTGCTCCGCCCGGCGAGGCTGGCGATGATCAGCGACCTGCGCGACGAGCTGCTGCCGGTACACCGCTTCGCCGGTCCGCTTGCGCTGGTCGCCGCACTCGAGCCCGAGGCGCGCGCGCCCTACTTGAGTGTGGCCGAAGCGGACGGCTTCCCGATGCGCGGCGAGCACGGACTGCTCACGACGCTGCGCCACGTCGCAGACCGCGGATTCGCTGTGCAGCGCGGACGCACCCAGCCGTTGGTGGCTTCGGTGAGCCGGGCCGTGACCACGTCCGCGGGCGCCCCACCCGCCTGCGCGCTCACCATCGTCGGGCCGATCGCGGAGTTCGAAGATGACGGCCTCGCAGTGCTCGAAGAGCGGCTGCGGACGGCAGCGGACAGGCTGGCGGACGAGTTGCTGCGGCTGACCGGAAAAACGATGGAAGTTGAGGGGGACCAGTGACGACCATAAACGGGCTGCGTGTGCTCGGCTGTGCGGAGACTCGGGAAGCCCTTGCCGACAGCGCGGCGCTTGCCGCGGCAATCGGCAGGGCTCTGATTTCAATAGCCCGCGGGGAGGATTCATGCCCTCCCCGCATCGCCGCCCGCTCTGCGCACGGGCAGCTCGGCGCGATGCCGGGCCACGTGCCGGGCCTCGGGCTGGCCGCCAAGCTGATCGCCGTCTTCCCCGACCCGGAGCACCCGGGACGCAGCACCCACCGCGGCCTGGTCGCGTCCTTCGACGAGCAGACCGGGCAGCCGCTCGCCATCCTCGACGCCGAGCCGTTGACCGCCATCCGTACAGCGGTCACCGCGACCGTCGCCATGCGTGCCCTGGCTCGTCCGGACGCGCGGCGGATCACGGTTATCGGCACCGGCACCCAAGCCACGGCCCAACTCGAGTTGATCGCCGCTGATCCGCAGTTCACTGTCACCCTCGCCGGACGTGATCCGGACCGCGTGCGTGCGCTGGCCGAGCGTTTCGGAGTCCGGCCGGGCGTCTCCATCGAGGAAGCTGTGCGCGAGGCGGACGTTGTGCAGTGCTGTACCGGAGCGCGCGAGCCCGTACTGCGCAGGGAATGGTTAGCGCCGGGGACGCACGTCAGCTCCGTCGGCAGCCACGAGTTGGACGCCGCGACGATCCGCGACGGAGCGCTCTTCGTCGAGTGGCTCGGCGCGGCCACGAGCGCGCCGCCGGCCGGAGCCTACGAACTGCAGGACGTGCCCGTCGGCCGGGTCACCCTCCTCGGCGCAGTGCTCGCAGGTGAGCACCCGGGCCGTCGCGGCGAGGAAGAAATCACCGTCTTCAAGTCCACCGGCCACGCAGCCCTCGACGTCGCAGCCGCCGCAGTCGCTTGCGCTCTCAACTGAGGTAGCGGTTGAACCAGTCCGTGATCGCCGCGTCGACGAGGCGCGCCTCGTCTGTCTGCGGGGCCGGCTCGATGCCGGGCTCGGCGGCGAATCCGTGCGCCATCCCGCGGATGCTGGTGAGGGCAACGCGCTGTGGGTCGCGGTAGTGCTGCCGAAGCTCGGCGTGCAACCGTAGGGTCTGGAGTGGGAACGCCGGGACGTCCTCGGCCCCGGTGACCAGCAAAAGTGCGGGCTGCGGGTCGCCGGCGGCGATCTCGGCGGCCCGGGCTACCAGGTCGAACCTGGCGGCGACTGCACGCGACGCGTCGTTCCACGGATAGGTCACGCTGAATCGGCGCTCGTTGGCGGCCACCACTTCCGCGAGCTGAATCACCGGGCTGACCAGCGCCGCAGCGCTGACTCGCGCGCAATGGCCCGCCATCACCAACTGCGCGGGCAGCGCGCCGATCGAAGCCCCGACGAGGCCGAGCGGGCCGTCCTCGACCGGGAGCTGCTCGCGCAGCGCGGCGAGCGCCGCCGGAAACTCCTCGACCGCCTGCGTGACCTGGGGTTCGAACGCCTTCAGTACCGCGTCCTGATATCCCAGCTGCATGAACTCCTCGAGGCCGCCGGGCAGCTGCCGTCGACCGTGCATCGGCAGGTCCAGGTACACCCGCCATGCGTTCACCCCGGATAGCGGCAGCGCGGCGGCCATGGCGGCTGCACTGCGCGGCGGGTCGTTCAGATGCCAGGAGATGATCAATGCAGCGGTCTGCCCAGATGCCAGG
>Ga0073928_10007401_pt1 | contig 14278 bp, 9 predicted proteins | sample PaiPotPPA55metaG_FD_76969 | JGI IMG/M metagenome (GOLD analysis project Ga0073928, IMG submission 76969) | Iron sulfur acid spring bacterial and archeal communities from Banff, Canada, to study Microbial Dark Matter (Phase II) - Paint Pots PPA... ... | reverse complement strand
CCTTCGGCCTCCTCGATGGCCGTTTCCACAAAGGGCCTGGGCAGCGAGGCGGCCAAGTTCGCCCGCGCGGCGCGCATGACGCTGGGCACCTGTCCGAGGATCGCGATGATCGAACGCACGCGCTGCTCCAGCGGCGCAAAGTTTCGTTTGATGTAAATGTTCACATCCAGCGCACCCGCGTAGGTCATGGGGTTCTGCGAGAAGCTTTGCATTTTTTCGAAGGTGAAAATCTCGCGCTTAATCGCGCCGCGCAGAAGGCGGTAGTCATAAAAGGATTGGGAGCTGAGGTAATTGGTCTCGAACCGGTCCATTCGCTGCTCGAACGATTTGAGCCGCTTAAGCTCGGCCGCCACCGAGGCCGCCGCATAGTCGGTGAGCTTGCCGTCATACTCATGAAGTCCCAGGGACGTGCCGTTCTGGGGACGCCAGGCCAGATATCCAGTGGTGTATTCGTCGGCGAGCCGGGCGAAAGCGGTGTCGGCTTCCTTTGTCCCCACAGATTGCGAAAGTTTCGCGCATCCGCTCAATAACAGCGCCACCAATAGAATGATGTTTTTCACACCGGATTCTTACACTCCGCGGGCCGCTCTGAGAAGCACGAAGAAAGTGGCCGGCACGGGAAGGAGCGCAGGCTGATTCCCATCTGATAGAGTTCCGCGCCCAAAATCTTCATTGGCAGATGCCCCGGCTTGCTGCTAACTTTCGCGGCGGAAGCGAATAAATTACTGCGAACACACCCATGAGCCTGACTCGACGTCAATTCCTCCACACGACCGGCGTGGCCACCCTCGCCGCGGCCAGCCTGCCGTCCGCCCTGGCGCAGACGGACAAAAAAATCACGCTGGCGCTGGTCGGCGCGGCCCACATCCACGCGCCAGGAATCGTCGATTTCATGAAGGCGCGCAGCGACGCGCGCATGAAATTCGTCTGGGACCATGATGCCGCGCGCGCGAAAACATTTGCCGACAAACTGGGCGCGCAAGTGGCCAATGATCCCAGCCAGATCTGGGCGGACCCGGAAATCGCCGCCGTGGTGATTTATTCGGAGACGAACCGCCATTACGACCTGGCGCTCGCAGCGGCGAAAGCGGGCAAGCATATGTTCGCCGAGAAGCCGCTCGGGATCACGGCCAAAGAGAGCCTCGCCATGGCCGATGCGATCGAGAAAGCCGGATTGTTGTTCACCACTGGCTATTTCATGCGCACGGACCCCAAACATCTTTTTCTCAAGCACGAAATCTCCCTGGGAAATTTCGGCCAGATCACGCGCGTGCGGGGTTCCAACTGTCACAGCGGTTCTCTCGGCGGCTGGTTCGACGGCGAGTATCGTTGGATGGCCGACCCCAAGATAGCTGGCGTGGGCGCCTTCGGCGATCTTGGCACGCACAAACTGGACATTCTCATGTGGCTGCTGGGCGACGTCGAGTCGGTGACGGCCGACATCAAGTCGGTGACTGGCCGTTACGGAACCTGCGATGAGACCGGCGAGGGCATGCTCCAATTCAAAAACGGCGTGATTGGCACGCTGGCAGCCGGATGGGTGGACATCGAAGATCCCGTCCAACTGCTCATCAGCGGAACCGAAGGCCACGCCGTCGTGGTGGACAACCATCTCTATTACAAAAGCAAAAAAGTTTCGGGCACGGACAGCAAGGAGCCTTACACGAACCTGCCCAAGGCAGCGCGCGCCCCGCTGCATCAATTTTTGGATGCCGTGGCCGGCTCGAAAGACCAGCCGCTGGTCACGCCGCACGAAGCCGCTGCCCGCGTCGTCGTGATGGAAGCGATGTACAAAGCCGCGCGCGAACACAAGTGGGTGAAGGTGGGAAGAGGGGAATGACGAAATCCGAAGGCCGAAATCCGAAGGAAACCCGAAACCCGTCGAGGGGAAATTGTCCTGAGCGGCGTTACCGCGTCATTGTGCGATAAAAAAAAGCGCGTCGCGTAAATGCCGGCAAGGACTCGGTCCGTTGCAGCCGGCTTTGGGTATCGTTGCGTTCTCGCCATTCCGGTCGGCGGGTCGCCGACCGGGACGGGCGGGTCGCCCGTGCTACCCCTTTATTGGGCGGAGTTTGATGTTTTGGAACCAGACTTCGCTGTTGTGGTCCTGGAGGAGGAGGTGGCCGACGACCTTGTTGCCGAAGCCGGCGGTGTTCTTGAACTTGCTCTCGGCAACGGCGGCTTTCATGGCGTCGCTGCCGCATTCGTATTCGAGCACTTTCGTCCCATTGAGCCAATGCTCGACGTGGACGCCGCGAATGAGAATGCGGGAGTGGTTGGTTTCGCCGGGCTGTTTGGTCGGGGTGTGCTCCATCGGCTTGAGCACGTCGTAGAAGGCGGCGGTCACGCGTTTGCGGTCCGCCTTGCTGGCATCCGGTTCGCGTTCGTCGTCGATCATCTGGTATTCGTGGCCAATGGCCGAAGGGCGCGTATCCAGGACGAAATACTTCAGGCCGCTGTTGCCGCCGGACGCTTGTTTCCAATCCCACTCCAACTCGAAGTTGTCGAACGATGCGTCCGAAATGACGTCGCCGCCGCCTTTGCCCAGGCAATGGAGCCAGCCGTCTTCGACAACCCAGCCATGGTCGGGGAAAGTTTGCTTCTTGAATGTGTGCCAGCCCGAAGTGGTCTTGCCATCGAAAAGCAACCGCCAGCCGGCGGCCCTTTCTTTCGCTGTGAGTTGGTTTGCCAGAAGTTCTTCCGCCCGCCCCGGCAGGACGCGTGTGGTAAGGCAAGCCAGCGTCACAAATGTTGCGGAGAGGCAAAGGTTTCGCATGAGGATATTTAAGATAAGTCCGGCAGGAATTGGCAATAAAAATAAGAACGATGCGTGTTACGTGATGCGTGAATGAATTCGGGTTTCGTGTTTCGGATTTCTCTCTGCCCGCGAAAGCTCCAGCTCGCGATTTATCGGAGTTCGGTGTTCGGATTTCGACATTCGGACTTCGGGTTTCCTCCGCAGAGCTCATTTGCCCCTTGACCGGCAGCGGACGGGCTTTCATTTTCTGCAGGTGCTGAAAAAGCCTGCGGCGATTTTTATTTTGTTGGCGTGGCTGGCGGCCGGGCGCGCCGGCGAGTCGGAGCGATCGGTCATTCAGATCATGACCTTCGAACAACAGCCCGCGTGGGATGCGCCGTGGCGATTCGAAACGGTGCAGCGCCTGGGAGGTTCGGGGTTCGTCATCAAGGGCAAACGGATCATGACCAACGCGCACGTGGTAAGTTGGGCGCGGCAAATCATCGTGCGACGCTACCAGGATCCGCGCCCTTACGTGGCAGAGGTGGAATACATCGGCCATGACTGCGACCTCGCGGTGCTGCGCGTCACGGACGAGAGCTTTTTCGACAATCTTCAGCCGCTCGAATTTGGCGATTTGCCCAAAGTGCGCTCGGCGGTGGTGACGAGCGGCTATCCGGCGGGAGGCGACGAAATCTCGTACACGCGCGGCGTGGTGTCGCGCATCGAGTTGACCACCTACGCGCACATCGGCAACCGCCGGCTGTTGAGCGTGGAGACGGACGCCGCCATCAATCCCGGCAACAGCGGCGGGCCGGTCATTCAGGATGACCGCGTCGTCGGCGTGGCGTTTCAGGGGATTCCGGGTTTGCAAAACGCCGGGTTCTTCATCCCGACGCCGGTCATCGAACATTTTTCGAAGGACATTGCCGACGGCCATTACGACGGGTTTCCACAGGCGGGCGTGCGGCTGGAGGCGCTGCAAAATCCCGCCTACCGGACGCTCCTCAAATTGCCGGATAACGATGCGGGCGCGCGCGTGGACAGCGTGCTGCCGATTCCCAGCACGCAAAAAGTCCTCGAACCGGACGATGTGCTGTTGCGCATCGGTCCCTTTCCGGTGGCCAGCGACGGAACGATTCTTTACCAGGGCAATCGCGTGTCCTCGGCGCTGGCTTTTCAATCGGCTCAAAATGGCGAAAGCGTCGCCTTGCAAATCTGGCGCGAGGGTAAGGCGATGGATGTTTCCCTTCCGGTTTACGTTTATGAGGCGGACCATTCGGCCGGTTACCAATACGGGGCGCTGCCCCACTATTTCGTTTTCGGCGGATTGGTTTTTACACCGCTGAGTTGCGATTACCTGAGGACGCTGGCGGGGAACCCAAGCGACCCGTTCAATCGCGATTTGTTTTACGAGTTGTACTACCGCAGGCAGGAAACTCCCGCCACCGCGCGATCTGAGCCAGTGGTCCTGTCCTCTGTGCTCGCGGATGCCGTCAATGCGAACGTGGCCGCGCGCGGGCGCGAGTTGGTGGACAAAATCAACGGTGTGCGCATCGAAAAGCTCGAGGATGTCGTGCGCGCGCTCGAATCGAGCACGAACGCTTTCGATGTGATTGAGTTCGCGCCTAATCACACGCTGGAGAGTCTCGACCACAAGGAAGCGGCCAAAGCCGGGGCCAGAATTCTCCACAACTACGGAATGGCCGCGGACCGGCGGCTGCAGGGTTGACGCATGAGGAAAGAAATGCAAAGCAGTTATCTCGTTCTGGCGCTTTTGATCGGCTTCGTGAGTTTGGCCGAGGCGCAGCAAGGGAAACACAATGCGCCGTCGGTCTGGGAGCATTCGATCGTAACGATCGAAGTGGCGCGCAAACAATACGACTATTACCAGCCCTGGAGCAGGCGGACGAAGAGCGCGCAAAAGATGGGCATCGTGGTTGGCGACCACGAGATACTGACTACTGCCGAAGACTTGTGGGACCGGACACTCGTTCGTTTGCAGAAGGGCGGACGAGGCGCGTGGTCGATCGGCGACGTGAGCTGGGTTGATTACCACGCGAACCTTGCGTTGGTGACGACTGCCGATCCTGCGTTTTGGCACGATCTCCGGCGGGTTGTCCTGGGCGGGGCGATGCCCGAAGACGGCGCTTTGCAGATCATGCGCTGGCGCGAGGGCAACCTGGAGAATCGGCGGGCCGAGTTCACGCAATTCGTGGTCCGCGAGGGACAGTTGAGCCCCATCAATCATGTGCAACTGGAGGCGAGCAGCGAAATTCAGGCCGCCGGCTGGGGAGAACCGATCATTGCTGGATCGCACGTCGCCGGCATCGTCCGCGCGCAGGATGGCCGGACATGCACCGCGACGCCGGCCACATTCATCCAGAGCCTGCTTGAAGCGCACCGCAAAGGGACTTATCGAGGCCTCGGCTTTTTCCATTTCTACTGGCAGCCGGCCGACAATCCGGCGTCGCTGGCCCGGCTGAAACTGCCGGGGGCGCCGCGCGGCGTCATCGTGGACAACGTGCCGGATCGGCCAGACGGCGGGGAAAAAGTGCTCAAGACCGAGGACATCATCACGCGCATCGACGGCTTTGATTTGGACATTCAAGGCGATTATGAAGATCCGGAGTACGGCCATGTCATGCTCGAGAACCTGGCGGTGCGCCGAAAGTGGGCCGGAGACGACGTGAAAATGCAAATCTGGCGCAAAGGCCAGCAAATGGACGTGACCTACCGCCTGCCCAAGTTCGAATACACCAACTCGCTGGTGCCTTACGCGACCTATGATAAAGAGCCGCGGTACATGATCGTCGGCGGCCTGGTGTTTCAGCCGCTGACCGACTCTTACCTGCAAAGCTGGGGCGCGGATTGGAAGCGCCGGTCGCCTTTCCGATTGGACTACTACAACTACGGGCAAGCGACCAAAGAGCGGCCCGCGTTGGTGGTGCTGTCTCAAGTGCTGCCGGACCCTTACAACATCGGTTACCAGGAGCAGAATTATCTCGTGCTGGACAAGGTCAACGGCCAGCGCGTCAGCCATTTGGCCAACTTGCGCGATGCGTTGCAAAAGCCGGTCAACGGCTTTCATGTCCTTGAATTCATGAAGGGCGATTCCACGCGGCGAATCGTGCTCGCCGCAGGAGAGGCCGAACAGGCGGCGACGGGACGCGTGCTCAAACGATTTGGGATAGCGGAGAGCGCGGTGATTGGGGAGTAGCGGCCCGGGGCCGAAATCCGAAACCCGAAGGCCGAATCAGAGGTTTCTCCATAAGGCAAGAGCAGCGGTCATTCGCTTTTTTCGAGGCCACATTCGTTAGACCACGAAATCCCTTGTGATCGCTGCCAAATTTGGACAACCGGCCAGGGCCATTGCCAGGTCCAGCTCCTGGCGCAAAAGGTCGAGGGCAAGTTCGACTCCTTGCTGGCCGGCGGAGGCGAGGCCCCAGAGGATCGGACGCCCGACCTGGACGGCGGTGGCGCCCAGCGCCAGCGCTTTGATCACGTCCGTTCCCCGGCGTATGCCGCCGTCGAGCAGGATCGGCAGTCGGCCACCGACGGCGGCGGCCACTGCGGGCAAAACGTCGATGGTGGCCGGTGCGGTGTCCATTTGCCGGCCGCCGTGATTGGAAACGACTATGCCGCGCGCGCCGTGTCCGAGCGCGAGTTTTGCGTCGTCCGCGCGGCAAATGCCTTTGAGAATTACGGGCAGCCGCGTCAGGCCGCAGAGCCAGTCCACATCCGGCCACGCGAGCGAAGCATCGAGCATCCAGCCGAAGGCCTGGCCGAGGCCCGCGCCCTGGTGGCTGAGGAATTCGCCGCGTTGATTCGAGGACGCGAGATTGACCGCGTGCAGGCCCGGCGGCAGATGGAAGCCGTTGCGCACGTCGCGTTCGCGCCGGCCCCATTCGGGAGTATCGACGGTGACCATGATGGCCTGGCAACCGGCCCGTTCGACGCGCGCCACAAGGTCGCGGGTGAAGCCGCGATCTTTGTTGATGTAAAGTTGAAACCAAAGCGGACTCGAGGCCGCGGCGCTGACTTCTTCGACGCTCGTCGTGGAGAGGCTGCTCAGCACCATGACAGTGCCGGCAGCGCCCGCCGCGCGGACCGTGGCCAGTTCGCCATCGGGATGGGCCAGCCGGTGAAACGCCGTTGGGGCGATGAGTATCGGCAGGGAAATCTTTTCCCCGAAGAGCGTGAGGGAAAGGTCGCGTTTGCTGACATCGACGAGGACGCGGTAATGGATGCGAAGGCGCTCGAAGGCCGCGCGATTTTCGCGCAGCGTTACTTCGTCCCACGCTCCGCTGGCGAAGTAATCGCAGGCGGTCTGCGGGAGTTTTTCCCGGGCCAATTGTTCCAGATCAAAAAGATTGAGCGTGAGGGCAGGCAAGGGAGTGAGGGGTTAGGTTGGGGGAAGGACGCAGCGATTCAAATCCGAAATCCGAACTCCGAAAGCTTTCGCGAGCAGAGAGAAATCCGAAGCTCGAAGCCCGAAAGAGGCCGGAAGGATCGGATTTCGGCATTCGGATTTCTTTTGGGTTTCGACGTTCGTCCATTGAGATTCTGAAACCGCGCTTCACGCGGGCGCTTCGTCCTGGATGTAGGTTTTGCCTTGATAGAAGCGGGAGAAAAAGAGGAACAGCACGGCGGTGACGAAGATGACGGCCACGAAGAAGAAGAAGTAGGAAGCGCCGCTGAGCTTCACCGTGCCATCGCGGTTTCGGATCAAGAAATTCACGGCGGCCGTGAACACATTGCCGAGGCTGATGGCGCCCAGGTAGGTACACATCACGAGGGATTTCAGCGCCTTCGGCGCCTGGGTATAGGCAAATTCCAGATGCGTGACGGATACCATGATCTCGGAAGCGGTGAGAAAGAGAAAGGCCAGGATCTGCCAGCCGATATGCGGCGTCTGCCCGACGTCGATGCGGAATTGAATGAGGGCGATGATCAAAAAGGAAAAGGTCATGGTGAACAGGCCCAAACCGATTTTGCGGAGAGGAGTCAACGGAAAGACTTTGTCCAGCGCCGGATAGATGAAGTAAGAAAAAAGCGGCAGCATCGTGAGGATGAAAATGGGATTGACGGTTTGGATTTGCGCCGGCTTCCAATCGATGCCGAATAGGTGCCGGTCCATGTGCTCGGATTGAAGGACCCAGGAGGAGAAGTTTTGCTGCCACAAGGCCCAAAACATCGAGACAAACGGCACCAAAATGAGGAGGTTGCCCAGCGCCTTGAGGCTTTCGGCCTTGAAAATTTCCCGCACGTAATTCTCCAGGCCGGTCGGCGGCAGATGGACAAACCGTCTTCGCCCGGCCCAAAAGATAATCGTGGCAATCAGCATGAAGATGCCCGGCGTGCCGAAGGCAATGTGGGGGCCGTGCAACCCTTCGAGCAACGTCACCAGCCACGAGGGCATCCGCGCGCGCTGGCCGGCAGAGACTTGATAGGGATCGAGCATCCACGGAATGAGCAAGGTGGAAAAAGCGGAGCCTAAATTTATGGAGAAATAAAACCAACTGTATACGCGTGTTAGCAGATGTTGGTTGGAAGCGCCGAACTGGTCGCCGACCATGGCGCTGACGCAGGGCTTGATGCCGCCGGCGCCCAGGGCAATCAACCCGAGGCCGAAAGCCAAACCATGACGCGTCTGGTTCAACGCCAGCGCGAGGTGGCCGAAACAATAAACGATCGAGAGGAACAGTATGGTGCGGAACCTGCCAAAGATTGCGTCTGCCAGGAACGCGCCCACGACCGGCAGAAAATAGGCGCAAGAAACGAACGTGTGATACCAGCCATCGGCCTCCGTATCGGCCATGGGGGCGGGCGCGCCATGAGAGTCGAGCAGATACTTCGTCATGAAATATACCAGAATGGAATTCATGCCGTAGTAGCTGAAGCGCTCGGCGGCTTCGTTGCCGACGATGAAGGGGACGCCCGGAGGCATCTTGTCGGTCCTCAGGGGCGCCGTCAGATATTGGGCTTTGGCCATATTGGGGCGGACTATACCGGGAAGGCCGGTGCGCAGGCGATAAACAAAAAAGTGGCCATTGCGGGTTTTGTTCACGGGTTTGTGGGTGGCCTCCCAATCTTGATCCTAATCTCTTCCCTTGTTCACCGGTCATATGCCCGGGCCCATCCCAGTGCGTCACGCAACACTTTCTTCACGGCTGCGACTCTATCACAAACGCGCGAGTCGTAAGTCCACTACGTCCACTATGTCCACTATGTCCACTATTTTTCCATTTCTTGGATTTTGCTCAGCAAAACGAGAGGTTTTTTCGGGCAAAATCGGCAACTTTTTTTCGAATTTCATGTGTATTCGGCACGATGGAGCAGAGAAAAGGATGAATTGGAGTCTCGTCAACCGACTCCTCGCTTTGCTCTACGGCGCGGCAGCGCGACGTACTCGACCAGGTCATTATCATTGGCGGTGGTTCCAAAATGGACCCGTGTTCGTTCGCCTGCGTAATCAACCCTTGTCAATGTGGATTGACTTAGACAGAATCGTCCCGTCGATGATGGACGATGCGAAGACTTCAGTTGGAATCCGGCGTTTCCTGCCGAAGATAGGCTCGCCGGCATATCACTTGATGCTCGGGTGCGTGGCGATTTTCATTCTGGGTCCGCTGGGGGGAATTTCCAGCGCGTTCATGAATTTCTCTATCGGTTTTTTCGTGGGTGGACAGGTCCTGGCGGGGATATTGGGGAGCACGGTAACGTTTCCGTATGGTCCGGAAGGCAAGCACGGGGCCAACTACATGCAGACCATGGCGGCTTCGGTGGCCGGGATGTGCGCCATGGGCGTGTTGGCACAGGCAATGATATGGCTGGGCTTGCCGGAGCCGCAGGCATGGAAGCTGATACTGTATTACTTGTGCATTGGCATGTTTGGAGTCGGCGTTGGGATGCTCTACACACCCATCCTCGTGGACCGGATGCAATTGTTTTTCCCCTCGGGCTATGCGGTGGCCAACATCCTGCGGGCGCTGACGGACAAGACGCTGCTGAAGCGTTCGGTGGCCAAGCTGGGCAGCGGGATGTTCGTTGGCTATGCGGGTGGGTTATCCTCGCTGATTTTTAAATTCGTGGGCGAGACGCTGGGAGTCTCGGCCTCGACCTTCGGCGCGGGAATGATCGTCGGCGCGCGCATCGCCATACCGGCGCTGGTGGTGGGGTTGATTGGGAAATGGCAAACGCCGTATCTGGTGAGCATCGGTTGGCTGGATGCCGGCGCGCCGTTCCGCAAAATCGGTTTCATCATCGCGCTCGGAATGATCGTCGGGGCGGCGCTGCTGGACGTTTCATTGATATTGATTCAAGCAGCGGCGCAGTTTGGCAAAAGTAGCGCCGCGCCGGCAAAGCCGACGGAAGATTGGAAGCGCGTGAACAATGTTCGGCTGCTGCTGTGGATTTTATTTTGGGGCGCGGGCATCGTGTTGGTGGGACACGAAGTGTTGGGCCAGCCGGTGTTCTACCTCATGGCGGCGGTCATCCTTTGCTTTTTCTTCGTTCTGGTGAACGGCATTTCGACGGGGATTTCTGATTCGAATCCCATTTCCAGCGCGTTCGTCCTCACAGTGTTCATTCTCGCGGCCCTGGGATTGCGCGATCCGGGTGTGGGACTTCTGTGCGCTTCGATATTGCTCATCGCGTGCAGCGAAGGGGTGGACATGCAGCAGGACCGCTCGACGGGCTGGCGGCTGGGAACCAACCGCGTCGTGCAGTTCCGCTACCAGGTCATCGGCATCGCGGTCGGCGCAGTGCTGGCCGTGGTGCTGGCCAAGATTTTCATCAGCGCCTATCCGGTGCTGCGAGTGGACCAGTTCAGCAATCCGCACGTACCCGGCACCGAGAAATGGCAATCGGCCATGACCTATAAATTCGTCGGCGCGCTCAAAGGCATCACGAATCCAAAGCCGCACGTCATGAAGGCGCTTCGCCTGGGAATCCTGCTGGGATTGGCCACCGAGATCGTAAGGAAACTGCTCAAGCGCAGCCAGGGTTACAAAAAATTTGCCACGGCTTCGACGACGGGCCGTGTGACGGACTTCGCGCTCGATGCCACAGTGCTGGCCAGCCCGTATGCCTCTTCGTTTGGCGGTTTCGTGGAGTTGCCAACCGTTCTGTGGTGGGCTGCGGGCGGAATTGGAGCGTCGTTGTACGATGCACTCCAGGCGCGGCTCGCCGCGCGGCGGCCCAAGCCGGCCGAAGGCGAACTGCCGGCCGATATGAGCACCACATCGCTGGTGGGCGGCGGGTTGATTGCGGGTGACTCCCTCTCCGCGCTGAGCTATGGGATTTACGCGCTGGTCAAGAACCTATTGTGAGGGTTCGGGTTTCGCTTGGAGTTCGGAGCGCGTTCGAGCTTGAAAACATTTCCCGCGATTGCGGCGTTGGCTTCGAAGCGAGAAGGAGATATGCCGTGCGTCATGGATATCGAAAACGCAACCCGCCGCGGGCTTCCCTGGCAGCTTGTCATGACGGCGGTGGGTCTGGGCGCGCTGGCGAGCGCGCTGGCCGAAGAAGTCCAGGACACGGCGCGTGTGGCGAGCCGATTTCCTTGCCAGGAGGCAGAAATCGCCCACTACACGGCGTATCGTACGACCGAGCCGATCAAAATCGACGGCAGTTGAATGAACACTGCTGGCAAACGGCGCCGCGTTCGCCGCGGTTCATCGACATTCTGACCGGAAAGGCGACGCTTTACGACACGCGCGCGGCCGTCTTGTGGGACGACACAAATCTCTATGTGGGTTTCTGGGTCGAGGAGCCGCACGTCAAAGCGACCCTCACCCAGCACGGAGCGCACATCTACGAGAACAACGACGTGGAAGTGTTCATCGCCGGGCGCGATACCTATTATGAGTTTGAGATCAATGCGTTGAACACGGTTTACGAGGCCTTTTTCATCTGGCAGGACGCCTATGACAAAGGCGGCTACGCGGAAGCGCCGGAATTCCAGCGTTCCAATCCCAAGGTCAAGCCGTTCAACGGCGTCGATTTCACAAACCACCCGCGGGGGATGCGCGTCGGCTCGTGGGCGTGGGATTTTCCCGGCCTCAAAACAGCGGTGCGCATCGACGGAACGCTCAACGACGACCGCGATACGGACCGGGGCTGGACGGTGGAGCTCGCGTTTCCCTGGGCCGGGATGAAATGGCTGGCCAAGGCGGATGGGCGGGCCTTGCCACCGAAGGACGGGGATGTTTGGCGCATCGATTTCTCGCGGTTCAACCAGTATAAGGCGCCGCCTCCTGCCCAGGATTCCAGCGGCTGGTTCTGGAGCCGGCACGGGGTATGGGATTCGCACATTCCGGAGTGTTTCCCCTATATCCATTTTTCGGCTAAAGATATAATGCAAACGAAGGCCGGGAAGCGTTAGAGCATATCAAAATAGTAGGAGCCGACGTGAGGCGGCTCGGATCTATTCCAAACACCCATAAAATTTGAGCCTCCTCACATCGGCTGCGACAACTTTCACTCGTGCGTCGAGGGGGGCAGCGGTTTGGTCGCCGTCAAAGTGAGTGTAGGGATCACGAACAGAAAATTGGGCCCGGCCAATTTGACGCCGACCATCCTGTTCTCGCGAAAGATTTGCGCATACTCCCGGGCATGGCGGATATCGATGATGGTGGCGCAACCTCCCGGCTTCAGCACACGGATGATTTCGCGCACCGCCTGATCGCGTTGGCTCCGATCGTAAATGTTGTGCAACGCCCAACTCGAAAGGACAATGTCGAAAGCCGCGCCGGCAAACGGCAGCTTGCGGGCGTCGCCATCGCGCAACTCGACCACCTCGGTCACGTTTTCCGATTCGACATTTCGGAGCGTGGCCGCGCGGGAATTTCCCGCCTGATCCTCCTTCTGCCATAGATCGATACCGATGGCTTTGCCTCCGCGCAGCCGTTTGGCCGCGCCAATCAGCATCAGCCCGTGGCCACACCCGACATCGAGCACCTGTTCATCGCCCCGCCAGGGGATGGCCTGGATAATTTTGTCGCGGAATCGCAACTTGCCAATTCTACTTCCCCACCACATGACCGCGGATTCCAGCAAAAAGGTGCCGCCCATCCAGAGACTGGGGCCGGCGATCCATCCGGTCCAGCGGCCAGGCCGGCTCCCCATGGCCATCGAGGCAAGCCCGGTGGCCAAGCCGAGGATGCCGGCCAGGAAAAGACCGAGGACTACCTTTGGCGCGTCAATCCCGTAATTTGGTTTTTGCGGCAAGAGCAAGAGTCCGGCGCATAGGCCGGTTCGCAATTATCGATTCAAATACTATTGCAAATCAAGGTACTTGGAGCAGGAAAAATCTCTGGGGCAGGGTGGGATCCAGGACGTTGGTGAGCGCAAAGTTTCCGGCGCCGTCAAACGCGCCGGTCGACACAGCCGTCCAATTGGTTACCGGAAGGGCCGCGTTGGTCGAGGCAAGCAAGTAGTAGGTCGCGCCGGCCGGGCCGTTGGTGCCGCCCAACAACAAGTTGGTGCCCGCAAGGGCAACCGTGGTGATGACCGGCGACGATGGTTCCACCACGACGAGAGTCACCGGGACGGAGTTCGTGAGGCTGCCGGCGTTGCCGTTTACGATGAGCGGGTAAGTTCCCGGGGATGCCGTGCTGGAAGCGGTGACGCTGAGAGTGGAGATAGCCGAACCATCGACGGAGGGGGGATTGAAGCTGGCGCTGACCCCCGCAGGCAAGCTGCTCACGCTGAGGGAAACCGGATTGGCGAAGGAATTCGTGAAAACGATGCTGATCGAGTAGCCGATGCTGGACAGGCCGGCGACTACCGTGCGCGACGATGGCGATGCCGCGAGCAGGAAGGCCGGAGTAGCGAAGGAGCCGTACACGACCAATTGGTGCGTCGATGCAGTGGCGACGTAGACTTTCCCGTTGGCAATCGTCGGAGAACAAAACTTTACATAAGCACCGAGCGAATCCCGCGCGGCGTTCATCTGGCTGTCCCATAATTCAAAGGGAATGAGCGGCGGATTATAGGCCCGGACGGTGCCGTTATTGGCATTGTCCGTGACCCAAAGGATGCCGTTGGTGTTGCCGTTGGCGGAAAGCGAAACACCTCCAGCCCGGCCTTGAGTCACGGAACCTGTGGCCAAAGGGGTGGTTCGAATCGTCGCGCCGGTGAAAAGGAAGGACTTCGTCTGCGCGTTGCCACTGTCGATGAAGATGTACTGGTTGGTCGGCCCATTCCAATAGACCGGGCACTGCCCGACGGTGGGGGTAGATGCGGTGGCGGAAAATTCCTCGACGATATTGGTATCGCTGGAGCCGTTCAGTGAAAAATGGCCCAGATTGGTCTGATTCAAAAGGAACAAGGTGCCCGACTTATCCAAACCCAGCATCAAGGAGGAGCCCGGCAGCAACACGGCGCCGCCCGTGCCTATGTCCTGGTCGCCCCCGCTCAGGCTCACGGCGTTCCAGGGGGCGAACCAGTCCGCGACCTTAAGCCCGTTGGTGGTGCTGAACTTGATGAAGGATTGGCCGTAGTCCGAGCCGCCGGTGTTCGCGTCGAAGGTGCCGT
>Ga0073928_10007400_pt1 | contig 14279 bp, 12 predicted proteins | sample PaiPotPPA55metaG_FD_76969 | JGI IMG/M metagenome (GOLD analysis project Ga0073928, IMG submission 76969) | Iron sulfur acid spring bacterial and archeal communities from Banff, Canada, to study Microbial Dark Matter (Phase II) - Paint Pots PPA... ... | reverse complement strand
GGAACTGGTTCAGCGTATTTCCGCACAGAACCCCCATTTGTACCAGCGCGACGTCGAGAACATCGTCAACGCTATTCTTGGGGAAATTGTCGCGGCGATGTCGCGCGGCGATCGTGTTGAGCTACGCGGCTTCGGCGCCTTTTCGGTGAAGCAGCGCCCGGCACGCACCGGTCGCAATCCCCGTACCGGCGCCCATGTCGCAGTCGATAAAAAATGCGTGCCGTTCTTTAAGACCGGCAAGGAAATGCGCGAACGCCTTAATCGGCCGGGCGAAGGTTGACCAAGGTTACTCGATCGGCCGGGAACGTCGTCCGCAAGGTCATCGCGGCAATCATTCTCGTGCCGCTCGCCGTTGTCATCATTGCCTTCGCCGTCGCCAACCGGCAGATCGTCACGGTATCTCTCGACCCGTTCAGTTCGGAACATCCGGCGGCTTCGCTGACGCTGCCGTTGTTTGCACTCGTCATTGTTCTTCTGGTTGTCGGCGTCCTGATCGGCGGCATAGCCGCCTGGCTGCGGCAGGCAAGGTGGCGCCGCACGGCCCGCCGGCTGGAGCGCGAAATCGCGGACTTGCACATTGAGATTGAAGGATTGAAACAGACCGGCGGCGGCTTTCCCAGTGGCGGCTTTCCCGGCGGCACTGCGGGCCCCACCGGGTCGGAGCGGCTGCAATTGCGGCCGCCGTCCGGCTAGCCTGGTCGGCCGGCCTTGCAAGACAAAGCCGGCGTGGCGATGTAGAACGGCGGCAAGGAATGACCGCTAAAAACAGCCTAAGCTTGCGCCGGCAATGTCGCTGATTGTTAAAATATGCGGCCTCTCGACTCCTGAGGCGCTTGATGTCGCGCTCGAGGAGGGTGCCGATATGGTCGGCTTTGTTTTCTTTGAGCCGTCACCGCGCAACATCTCACCTGCTACAGCGCGTGCGCTTGGTGCGCGTGTCCAGAAACGGGGAAAAAAGGTTGCTTTGACCGTTGACGCAGATGACGATCAGTTTTCAAAGATTGTCGGGGCACTCTCACCCGACTTCCTGCAACTTCACGGCAAAGAATCGCCGGAGCGCGTCGCCACGCTCAAAGAACGCTTCGGCTTGCCAATAATTAAGGCGCTCGGTGTCGAGGCAAAAAGTGATTTCGAGCAGGTAAAAGAATACGCGGCTGTGGCCAATTGGCTGCTGTTTGACGCTAAGGCTCCAGCGGAGGCGACCAGGCCCGGCGGTCTCGGCAAACCTTTTGATTGGGTGCTGTTAGGAGGCGCTGTTCCTAACAAACCCATCATGCTGTCGGGTGGCCTTGACGCCAGGAATATTGAAGAGGCGCTAAAAATTACACGGGTACCCGCGGTGGATGTTTCCTCAGGCGTCGAAAGTTCGCCTGGAAAGAAGGATGTTCAAAAAATTCGCGAGTTCATTCGGGCTGCTCGTCAAGCGCACGCCCATCTGCCCCCATACGAAGTAGTGAGAAACCCGTGACCGTGCAGCAACTCAATTCATTCCGTACCGGTCCGGACGAGCACGGCCATTTCGGTATCTATGGCGGGCGTTTTGTCGCCGAGACGCTGATGCCGCTCGTGCTCGAACTGGAAAAAGCCTACGCCGCGGCGAAGGCCGACCCCGACTTCAAGAAAGAGATGGATGGCTATCTGACCCACTACGTCGGCAGGCCGTCGCCGCTTTACTTTGCCGAGCGCCTGACGCGCCATTGCAACGGCGCCAAGATTTATCTCAAACGCGAGGAGCTCAATCACACCGGCGCACACAAGGTGAATAATGTGCTCGGCCAGATTCTGCTGGCGCGGCGCATGGGCAAAAACCGCATCATTGCCGAAACCGGCGCCGGCATGCACGGCGTCGCCACCGCAACGCTTTGCGCGCGGTTCGGACTCGAATGCATCGTCTATATGGGCGCGGTCGATGTCGAGCGGCAAAAAGCGAATGTCTTCCGCATGAACATGCTCGGCGCCAAAGTCGTGCCGGTCGAATCCGGCGCGAAGACACTGAAGGATGCGATGAACGAGGCGTTGCGCGATTGGGTGACCAACGTCGAATCGACATTCTATTGCATCGGCACCATCGCCGGCCCGCATCCCTATCCGATGATGGTGCGCGATTTTCAGTCGATCATCGGCCGCGAGACGCGCGAGCAAATGCAGGCGGCAGAGGGCCGTTTGCCGGATTCGCTCATCGCATGTATTGGCGGCGGCTCGAACGCGATGGGACTGTTCCACCCGTTCCTCGACGACAATGACATTGAAATTTATGGCGTCGAGGCCGCGGGCCATGGGGTTGCGACCGGCATGCATGCCGCCTCGATCGCCGGCGGCCGCCCGGGCGTGTTGCACGGCAACCGCACCTATCTGCTCATGAACGAGGACGGACAGATCAACGAGGCGCATTCGATTTCCGCGGGCCTCGATTATCCGGGCATCGGTCCGGAACATTCGTGGCTGCATGATGTGGGCCGCGTCACGTTCCTGTCGGCGACCGATGACGAGGCGCTGCATGCTTTTGCACTGCTGTCCAAGCTCGAAGGTATCATCCCGGCGCTCGAACCGGCGCATGCCATCGCCAAGGTCTTGGAGCTCGCGCCGCGCAAGCCCAAGGATCATTTGATGGTGGTCAATTTGTCCGGCCGCGGCGACAAGGATCTCGACACCGTCGCGCGGCATCTTGGCAGCAAAGCGCGATGACCGGCCGCATCGACCGGCGCTTTGCCGAGCTGAAGAAGGAAGGCCGCGCCGCGCTGGTCACCTTCACGATGGCCGGCGATCCGGATCACGCGACTTCGGTCGCGATTCTCAAAGCGCTGCCCAAAGCAGGGGCCGACGTCATCGAACTCGGCATGCCGTTCACCGATCCGATGGCCGACGGGCCGGCGATTCAGGCCGCCGGATTGCGCGCGCTTAAGGCGGGACAAAACATGAAAAAAACGCTCGCCGCCGTGCGCGACTTCCGCGCTGGCGACGACGCGACGCCGCTCGTGCTGATGGGCTATTACAATCCGATCTATATCTACGGCGTCGAACGGTTTCTTGCCGACGCCAAAGCGGCCGGCGTCGACGGCCTCATCGTGGTGGATCTGCCGCCCGAGGAAGATTCCGAATTGTGCCTGCCGGCCATGCAGGCCGGGCTTAATTTCATTCGCCTGGCGACGCCGACGACGGACGATAAGCGCTTGCCGACGGTGCTCACCAATACATCGGGCTTTGTCTATTACGTCTCGATCACCGGCATCACCGGTGCCGCGGTGCCGGACGCTGCGAAAGTAACCGCGGCGGTGGCGCGTATCAAACGCCATACGACGCTTCCAGTCTGCGTTGGTTTCGGCGTGCGCACCGCGGCCCATGCGCGCGCGATCGCGGCAGGCGCCGATGGCGTGGTTGTCGGCTCGGCCCTGGTTGATGCTGTGCGCCAGAGTCTCGGCCCCGATGGGAAGCCTGGCCCGGCAAGCGTGCGGGCGGTTACCGATCTCGCGCGGGTGCTCGCCGAGGGCGTGCGCAGCGCGCGTGTCGCGGCCAAGATTTAGAGCAGAGTTCGCTCCCCACAACGTCTGCGCCGGTTGAATTCGACGCGCCGGCCCCACACATAAAACCGGTCACACTGGAGGGGTTTTCATGGCCCGCGACGTGCCCCGCGATTGGATGTGGTCGGAAGCCTGCGAAATGCTGGCGCGCGCCGAACGCCTGCATCGTGAGCTGTTTCGACCGGCCGCCGCACCGGCGCAACTGCCGGCCTGGGAACCGCCGGTCGATATTCTGGAAACCGAATTTGAAGTCTTGGCGCTGGTCGCTTTGCCGGGAGTCGATCCAGACGATGCGCAAGCCCTGATCGAGGACGGCGATCTCGTCATCGCTGGAACGCGCGTCGTGCCAGAGCAATTGCGCACCGCGACGATCCACCGGCTCGAACTACCACAGGGACGCTTTTACCGGCGCCTGCGGCTGCCGCCGGGCCGCTATGCCGACGTGCGCCGCGCGGCAGCGGCCGGTTGCCTGGTGATTACCCTGCAAAAGGCTGGAACAAGTCGTGGCTGAACAAGAAAAATTCAGCGCAAAGGAAGGCGCGTCCGTGGGCGGCACGCCGCCCTCGCCACCCTTGCCGCCTGACGCGCTCATTGTCGTGCCGGTGCGCAATACCGTGCTGTTTCCCGGCATGGTGCTTCCGATCACGCTCGGCCGGCCAAAGTCGATCATGGCTGCGCAACAAGCCGTGCGCGATCAACGCCAAGTCGGCATCCTGTTACAGCGTGCAGCCGAGGTTGAAGATCCGACCGCGATCGACATGCATCGCATGGGCACGCTCGCCAATATCGTGCGTTACATCACCACTCCGGACGGCGCCCATCATCTGGTCTGCCAAGGCGAGCAGCGTTTCCAGATCGTCGAATATCTCACCGGCTGGCCGTTTTTGGTGGCCCGCGTGCTGCGCATTCCGGAACCGGAAACCCGCACATCCGAAATCGAAGCGCGCTTTGTCAATCTTAAAGCACAAGCGGTGGAGGCAATTCAGTTGCTGCCGCAAGCGCCGGCCGATCTGCTCGCCGCGATCGAATCGATCGAAGCGCCGCCGGCGCTCACCGATCTCGCCGCGGCCTATATGGACATCAAGCCGGAGGAAAAGCAGGAAATCCTGGAGACGGTCGACATCACAGCGCGGATGGACAAGGTCTCGCGCATGCTCGCCCACCGCATCGAGGTTTTGCGCCTATCGCAGGAAATCGGACGGCAAACCAAGGCCGCGCTCGACGAACGCCAGCGCGAAGTGCTGTTGCGCGAACAGATGGCCGCGATCCAGCGCCAACTCGGCGAAGGCGAGGAGGGCAAGGCGGCCGAAATGGCCGAGCTCGACAAGGCGATCACCGATGCCGGCATGCCTACGGAGGTCGAGGACCAGGCGCGCAAGGAATTGCGCCGGCTGCAGCGCATGCCGGAAGCGGCCGGCGAATACGGCATGGTGCGTACCTATCTCGATTGGCTTATCGAGCTGCCCTGGAAACTGCCCGAGGAGAAACCGATCGACATCGCGGCGGCCCGCCGCATCCTTGATGAGGACCATTACGATCTGGAGAAGATCAAGCGGCGCATCATCGAATTTCTTGCGGTGCGCAAGCTCAGTCCGCAAGGCAAGGCGCCGATTCTGTGCTTTGTCGGTCCTCCCGGCGTCGGCAAGACCTCGCTCGGCCAATCGATCGCGCGCGCCATGGAGCGCAAGTTCGTCCGCGTCAGCCTTGGCGGCGTGCACGATGAGGCCGAAATCCGCGGTCACCGGCGCACCTATATCGGCGCGCTCCCCGGCAACATCGTCCAGGCGATCCGCAAGGCGGGCTCGCGCAATTGCGTCATGATGCTCGACGAGATCGACAAGCTTGGCGCCGGCATCCAGGGCGATCCCGGTGCGGCTTTGCTTGAAGTACTCGATCCGGAGCAGAACAACACGTTTCGCGACAACTATCTCGGCGTGCCGTTCGATTTGAGCCGGGTGGTCTTCATCACCACGGCCAATATGCTCGATACCATTCCGGGTCCGCTGCGCGACCGCATGGAGATCATTACGCTTGCCGGCTATACCGCCGACGAGAAACTCGAGATCGCGCATCGTTATCTGGTCCGCCGCCAGATGGAAGCGAACGGGCTCAAAGCCGGACAGGCTGAAATCGACGACGAGGCGCTGCGCGAGATCATCCAGAACTACACGCGCGAAGCCGGCGTGCGCAGCCTGGAGCGCATGATCGGCCAAGCGCTGCGCCATGCCGCGGTGCGCATTGCCGAAGGTCAAAACGGTCCGATCCGCATCACGCGCAGCGATCTAGCCGCGATCCTCGGCGCGCCGCAGTTCGAAAGCGAAACGGCGATGCGAACCAGCGTTCCCGGCGTCGCCACCGGGCTCGCCTGGACGCCGGTCGGCGGCGATATTCTCTTCATCGAGGCAACGCGTGTGCCCGGTTCCGGCAAGCTGATCCTCACCGGTCAGCTCGGCGAAGTGATGCGCGAAAGCGTCCAAGCCGCATTGTCGATCGTGAAGAATCGCGCCGCTGCGCTCGGCATCGATGCGAGCCGCTTCGAGAAGAGCGACATCCATGTCCACGTGCCGGCGGGCGCGATCCCCAAAGACGGGCCGAGCGCCGGCGTCGCCATGTTCATGGCGCTGGTTTCGCTGATGACGGAGCGTACCGTGCGCAGCGATACTGCGATGACCGGCGAGATCAGCTTGCGCGGCCTGGTGCTGCCGGTCGGCGGGATCAAAGAAAAAGTCGTTGGCGCCCACCGCGCCGGGATCAAGCGCATCATGCTGCCGGCGCGCAACCGCAAGGACTACGACGACATTCCCGAGATGGCGCGTAAAGAGGTCGAGTTCATCTGGCTCGAGCGCGTCGAGGAAGCAGTCGCGGCAGCCTTGGAGCCAGGCAAGACCGAGAAAGCACCCGGCGCGGTGCCGCAACTCGCCGGCGCGCAGGCTTAAATCGACCGCACGGCGCGGTTGCGTCGGAGCTTGACTATTCCCGCCTTGTTTATTTTCTGATCAGCGGCGGCGGTGCGGCGCTGGTGTGGACGTCCAGTTGGAGTGATAATTCAGGCCAACGCGCTTTCCGTTACGGATTCGATTGCACGATGGCAACGATCCAATAACATCGGCTTACGTGCCGGGCGGAATGGCAGAGAGCAAAAGAGCCCCCTTCATCGATGACGCGACACACGTTCCAATCGTTCTGGTGGGGCAACGCGCTTTCGCCTTACGAGATACTGTGCCTGAAATCGTTCATCGCATGTGGCCACGGTTTTGATCTATACACTTTCGATCAAAATATTATCGTGCCCGCAGGAGTACAGGTTTGCGACGCGTCGCAACTGATCACGAAAGATCAGTTCTTCGTCTACCAGAGCGGATTTGGACAAGGCTCTCCGGCGGCATTTGCGAATCTCTTCAGATACAGATTGCTAGCCGAGCGCGGAGGTTGGTGGACCGATACCGATGTCGTTTGTTTATCCGAGCACGTTCCCGTTTTTGCCGAGTTTTTTGCTCGCCAGGACGCCGACGTGATCAACGTGGCGCTGCTGTATTTCGAGGCGCACGATCCAGTGATGGTACATTGTCTCGATCAGACTATGAAGTTGGGCCGGAATGTCCAATGGGGTGAAACTGGTCCGCACTTGCTGACCCGCGTGTTGCAGCAGTTCGGTCGCAGCGACCGCGTGGTTTCCCCTGACATTTGCTATCCGGTTCACTGGACGCGCGCCTTGGACGCGCTGCGGCCCTCGCAAGCGTCTGCGCTTGTCGAACAGACGCGATCATCTCTGTTCCTGCACCTTTGGAACGAAGTGCTTCGTTACGTCGGGGTCCAGAAGACTCATATTCCCCCGAAAAATTCTTTCTTGCGTGGATTGATCGACCTGTATCAGGTTGGCGGATGGATGGCGGAATACAATGAACGAGACATCGAGGACATTGTCATACGGGAAACCGCAAGCGCCTCTGGAATTCAACGCAACAGTCCCTGCCCGTGCGGTTCGGGCAAAAGATGGAAGCATTGCCACGGTCGCTTCATTGCGGCGGCCGGCTAGGACGCCCTGTCTCGTCGCTGGCGCGACACGACGAAGCCTTTGCTTGGCTCAATCGTGGAGATCGTTCCTAGCCACAGTGTGTGAGCATTGATGCTCGATCGATCTACCAATTAATTTCGCCGCGAAGCGATGGAGTTCGCGATGATGGCAACGGCAGATCGGCGCGATTTTATTTGCTGATCGGGCGCGCCTTGGTGACAACTGGCGGCGGCGCCGACGGTGGTGTCCAGTTGAAATGATAGTTCAAGCCGATGCGCACGATGTCTAGTCGTGTGGACACATGCTCCGGGACGGATGGAATGGCCGTGAAGACCGCCGGATTGCCGAGATCGACATGCAGATATTCAAGCTTAACCGACCAGTTGGCATTCAACATGGCCTCTAGACCGGCACCGACGGTCCAGCCGGCGACCGTCTTGTCACCCGAAGCTCCAAATAGAGAATCCCAGGCATGAACGTCGCCGACGGCCAGCCCGCCGGTGGCGTAAGCGAGAACACCTCCGCCCCAAGGCGATAGGTTGCCAAGGTCATAGCCCAACCGGGCGCGCACCGTACCAAGCGCGCGGACGGAACCACCGCACGCGTGAGGCAAAGCAGGAGCGCCACAGGTTCCGCTGCCGCTGATATCGGCCCATGAACCGTCGCCCTCCAAGCCGAAAACGTAGCGCCCGTTCTGCCAATCGTAACCGACAGTGCCGCCGACGAGACCGCCAGAAAGGTTGTAACTACCGTCAGCAGGGCCGCAACCGCTAGTACAAATTATTATTATCGTTGAAGTCGTGCCGCTGGGCAGATGCAGGTTATCCTGCTGGTGCTGTTGGCCCAAACCGATACCGCCTTCAGCACCGGCATGGAAACCGTCCCAGCGCATAGGAGGAGCCGCAACCCCTGCAAGCGCCGGGCTGCTCATGCCTGCGACTGCCATCGCCAGCGCCAGTGATTTACGAATAGCCATCGTGCGCGTCCCCACACCCCGTTTCGAGCCAGCTTAGTACGGAGAGTGAGCAACGAACCAGCCAAACGGTGAGTCTAGATCACCTATCCCGGCAGATTCGCGCGTCCTGTTGCAATCCAGCCACATCAATAGGCGGGGTGCGCTTTGATTTCCCTTATGGCCGACCCGCTGACTTCATTGATGCGGCGCTTGGCGGCCGCTCGCCGGTCATTGGTCTGATAAACGGCGCGCGCGAGGGCAACGAATCGAGGCCCGAAGTCCTGGTCCCGCTCGCAATCGCGAATCCGGTCTTCGATGTCCCAAAGCGCCTCGTTGATCTGCCGCAGCTCGCTCTTGAGCGCATTGATCTCCTGCCGGGACTCTGCCGTGCCGTACTCAATCTGATTCAACAATTTCAATTCCTTGGAAACCTCCATAAGCTTGCACGGATCGGCTATCCGAGCGGCCTTGATTTCCAAGATCACAATTTTGTCGATCAGCTCGCCGATCGAAACCGGCGCCAAAACCGGACCTGACGATTTCATTGTTGCGCTCGTTCGAGTTCCCTGGTGATTTCTTCCATCACTGGCGTCCATTCACCCTTTTGCCGCTGCCGAAATAGGCGCGCCGTCGGATACCAGGGCGAATCATCCCTTTCCAGCAGCCAGCGCCAATCCGGATGATATTTGAGCGCGATCCACACCGGGAGGCCGAGCGCGCCGGCGAGGTGCGCGATCCCGGTATCGATCGAAACGATCAAATCGAGGTTCATCATCACCGCCGCGGTATCGAGAAATGCGTCGGGGCCGGCATCGAAATCCGGCCCGAGCGTTTCGACCGTCATGCCGGCCGGCAGATCGGTGAGTTGATCGAGACCATCGGTCTTCTGCAAACTGATCAGGGTGACGCCGGGTACTCGGCTCAGTGGCGCGAACTTTTTAAGGGGCACCCAGCGCTCGCGATCGGAGGCGCTTCCTTGCCAGGCGATCCCGACGCGGAGCGTAGACTGCGGCAGTCTTTCCTTCCATGCGGCGATCCGTGCCGCATCGGCGCGCAGATACGGCACATCCGCTGGAATTTGTTTCTCGTCGAGCCCTAAGATGAGGGGCATGCTCATGATAGGCGCGTGATAGTCGCAATCGGGCGCCAACTCGCCGTGGCGAACAATAATCGGCTTCTCGTCCATCATTCGTAAGAGTTCAGCAAGCGGGCTATAGACGCCGAGGATAACTTTCGCGCCCAGCCGTGCGGCAACGCGCACGAATCGAACAAATTGCAGGGCGTCGCCAAATCCTTGTTCCATGTAGAGTAGCAGGCGCTTACCTTCTAAGGGCTCGCCTTGCCACTCCGGTCCTTTGAGTCTGGTCCATGTTGTTCCCTTCTGTATTCGACGCGATTCATAGTGGCGCCATCCCTCGATAAAATTGCCGTAGAGCAACAACAAATAACCTAAATTCCAAGCCGCTTCGGGATAGTCGCTGCGCAATTCAACCGCCCTGCGGAAGCTTGTGATCGCTTCGGGCAATCGCCCCAACTGTATGAAGAACATTCCCCGGGTGTTGTGACCCTCGGGGTAATTCGGCCGCGCTTCAATTAATTGATCGATCGTGTCAAAGGCTTTGTTGGTTTCACCCATTTCCATCAGCGTCATGGCCCGATGAATTAGAATTTGGGCGGCATCGCCGTTATGCCTGAACGCCTCGTCATAGTTTTTGAAGGCTTGTTCGAAACGCCCCAATTTCGTCAGGGCGACCCCCCGATTGAGGTAAACGTCAGACCGCTTGGGAGATAATGCCAACAAACGGTCATAGGCCTCCGCCGCTTCGGCAAAGCGTTTCAACCCGAACAAAGCATTGCCGCGATTGAGTAGCGCGTCGAGGTGATCTGGAGAATTCGCGAGTGCCTTGTCGAAACAGGTGAGCGCATCGGCAAACTGCTTGAGCTCATTAAGGGTCACGCCGCGATTTATCAGCGCTTCGGCGTAATCCGGCCGCAGCGCCAGTGCATCGTCATAACAATCCAGCGCCTCTGGATAGCGTCTCAGGCTGGTCAGCGCTCTGCCGAGATTGTTGATGAATTCCGCGTTATCCGGATCGAGGATGAGCGCCTTGCTATAACTCGTCAGCGCTTCTTCGTAACGCTGCATCTCCATCAAAGCGCAGCCGCGATTATTGTGCGCGTCGACATAATTCGGGCGAATTGCAAGCGCGCTGTCATAGCCGGCGAGCGCTTCTTCGTAGCGCTTCGCTTCGGTCAAAGCGCTGGCGCGATTATTGATAAGCTCAGCGTTGTAGGGTTGCAGCCGAAGCGCCTTATCGAAATTGTCCAACGCCGCGCTGTGCCTACCGCTTCGGCTTTGCACGATGGCGACCAAATGCAGCGCATCAAAAAAATCGGATTTTGCACTCAGCGTAGAGAGACAGTGCGCCTCGGCCTTGGCCAAGTCGCCGCGTTGATAGGCTGCCAGTGCTTTCTTGAATGGCTTCGGTGTAACCAAAGGAGCCCCAGCGGGATTTCGCCTCACATCCAGATATGAGCGTCATCTTAGCCTATGAGTTTAGGTTGATAGCAATCTCTTGTTGGTTCCAAGCCCGCGCACGCCGACTTGTCCCGCCCGGTACGAGTCTTCGGATATTGGATTACTTTGAATGTGGCGAAACTGCCTGCCGAGCTGTTCTGCTTAACGTTGGACCGTTGAGCGGCTGTGATCGTTCCTGGTCACAACCAGTGGCGGAACACACACGAAACAGTTCATGTGGCTGTAGACGCCATTAAGCGCAACGTCCATGCCGTTATTCACTACGGCGGCTTGCAATCCAGGAACATGCACGGTCGTATTTCGCAGCGGCAGGCAGTTTTGCCGCAATAACCGCGCGCCGGTCGATGAGACCGAATAGCAGATAGTGCCGAAGGCTTGCAAAAGCCGATATGTGCGTGGGCACAGCTTCGCCGACTGAAACGCATCGATCCCCTTTCTCAACGACTCCTGTTCAAACGAGCCGATACAACGTGAGACCCCGGGGATCATATCGAACCAAAGTATAGAGTCGAAATTCCATCCCCAGGTAATCAAATGCCAATCCGGCGAAAGTTCCTGCAATATAGATTCACTCGCTGCGCAAAACGCGTGATTGAAAATTGCGTCATCCTCGCAGATCGTCAATGATCGGTTCGCGCGGATTGCCATATCCCAAAGAGCAAGATGCGAAAGCGCGTTGCCGAGGGCGCCGTCTGTGTAACCGAGATCGGGCGCAATGATGCCCTGCTCTACGAAGGCTGTTCGCGTCACCGTTTTTCCGTCGATCGCTGGAAAGCGTGTGACGTGCGGCATCACGTGGCCATTCATCGCCTGGAACGTCGCCAGCCGATCGGTACTGCGGTCGAGATTAACGAGATGGATGTTCAGCGCGGGCTCTTTCGGGATCATGCCTTAGCTGCCCTCGATCGGCGGCAAGTTCAGTGCGCGGTCGACCAGCGCAGCCGCGCGCTTGAAATCGAAATTGCGGTAAAGGTTCTGCTTCGCCGCGAATGACGGCCCACCGTAGAATTTTTCGTATTGTTGGTGACGGCTGCCGAGTTCCGAGCCGAGAAAGTCCCAAATCAACCGCATCAGCTTGATCCGGCTCTTCGCGTCGGAGGTCCCCGAGCGCATGTAGCGTTCGAGGTCGGCTGCGATTTCCGGATTGGTAAAATCGGCTTCCGAGGAGGGTAGGGTGATGAAGGCCGATCCGGCCATTTCGCGAATAATTTCCAGCATGCGGCCATTGAATTCCGATTGCATCGCGCTTGCCGCATAATATGCCGTCGCCGACGGCCACAGCACGCCATCTTTGATCGTCCCCATGGTTTCGTGCGCGAGCAGCATGGCTTCGTAGATCGAAACCAGCGCCACCAGTTCGCCCATCATGATGGTCACCGCTGGATTGGCGGCATTGCCGGTCATTTCGTTCATGCGCTGCGCCAGTCCGGCCATAAAGCGCAATTTCGTCACATAGCGGGTTTGCGCCTGATGATTGCCGAAGAGGTGCGAGGGTGTTTTGCGCCACTGATCGCGCGATAATTCGACGTTGCGGTAGATGAAAACGCGCTCCCACGGCACAAACACATTGTCGAAGATGACGTAGCTGTCCGACTCGTCGAACCAGCTCGACAGCGGATAATCGAATACGCTACCGGTGCGGGCGAATGGGCGGCGCGGATAGAGCTTGAGCCCCTCGCTGTCGACCGGCACAGCGAGGCAATTGGCGTAGTTCTCGTCGCCCGGCTGCAACGGCTGAATGCAGCTCAGCTGAATGTAGTCCGACAGCGCGCCGCCGGTGGCGAGCTGCTGCGCGCCCTTGATGATGATGCCGTCGTCGCGCTCCTTCACCACGCCGGCATAAAGCGTCGGATCGCTTTGCTGGTGCGCCGGTTTCGAGCGATCGATTTGCGGCGGCACGATCGCGTAGGTGCAATAGATATGGTTGTCGCGCATGAATTCGTAGAACGCGATGAGGTTGTCGGCGAATTGCTGGCCCGCCGCGGCAAAGAATTGCGGCGTCGACGCATAGCCGCAAAAGAAACCGGCGACATGATCGGGCGCGCGGCCCATCAAGCCGAACGTCGCCTCCGCCCAGGTTTCGGAGAACAGGCGGCGCGCCCTTAAGTCGGCATGGCTGCGCGGAATCTGCCAGGCGCGCTGCACCGGCTGACCGGTCTTGGGCGAGGGGAAGGTCATACGCTCGCGCAGTTCCGGCGCCGCGGCAATGTCATAGAGGTTGGCGATGGAGCGTGCGGCGCCGCGGAATGCCGGATGCGCCGTGACATCCTCGACGCGTTCGCCGTCGACAAAGATCCGCCTGCCATCTCTGAGCGAGCGAAGATATTCGACACCCGTGCGCATCGGCAATTCTCCCGGCTCGATTTATTTAGCCCGAGCACGGCAAGTGTGTCACCGGAGAATGCTAAAGCAAAATGCGTCGGCGAGCGGGTTTCAGTATACGTCGGTCTGGTAACGGCCGGATTTCTTGAGCCCGTCAAGAAATGCGGCGGCCTGGTCGGCCGGACGCGCGCCGTGCTCAGAGATTATCTCAAGCAAGGCACGCTCGACATCGCGGCCCATAGTGATGGCGCCGCAGACATAGATGTGCGCGCCTTCGGCAAGCCAACCCCAGAGGTCGCGGCCGGCTTCGCGCATGCGGTCTTGCACATAGCATTTGCGGATGCCGTCGCGCGACCACGCCAGCGAAAGCCGGCTGAGGAAACCGGTGGCCTCCATGCCGACAAGCTCATCCTCGTAAAAAAAATCGTAGTCGCGGCGTTGGTGGCCAAAGAACAGCCAGTTGCGGCCCGGCGCTTTCGTTACCATGCGTTCTTGCAGAAAAGCCCGAAACGGCGCGATACCGGTGCCCGGACCGATCATGATGATCGGAACCGACGGGTCAGTGGGCAGGCCGAAGCCTTGCGCCTTCTGCACGTAGGCCTTGATCTTTGTTCCCGGCACGATGCGTTCGGCTAGGAAAGTCGATGCCACGCCGAGGCGGCGGCGCTCGCCAAGCGTGTAACGCACCGCATCGATCGTAAGCGCGACATGGCGCGGTTCGATTTTCGGCGAACATGCAATCGAATAAAGCCGCGGCTGCAGCGGATCTAGCGCTTCAACGAAAGCTTCCGGGTCAGGGCGGATGCTGGGAAACTTTTGTAGCGCGGCCAGGACATCGAGCATCGCCGCGTCTCCATCCGGATCGGCCCCGCGCGCGAGATCCTTGGCCTTCTGCCGGCGCTCGCCGCCGGTAATGTAGGACATCAGCTC
>Ga0073928_10007399_pt1 | contig 14279 bp, 10 predicted proteins | sample PaiPotPPA55metaG_FD_76969 | JGI IMG/M metagenome (GOLD analysis project Ga0073928, IMG submission 76969) | Iron sulfur acid spring bacterial and archeal communities from Banff, Canada, to study Microbial Dark Matter (Phase II) - Paint Pots PPA... ... | reverse complement strand
GCTGCCGTGAATTCCGGCAGCAGATAGTAGAGCTGCCATACGAAACCGGTTACCCGGTTGCGAAAGTTCGCGGCTTCGTAGTGCGATAACGAGTTCAATCGCTAGTGGGCGCAGTATACGTCACCAGCGGAAGCGCGATCAAGAGCGCTCAGGATGTGCAACAAGGTACTCTTTCCCGCGCCCGATTCGCCTACAATAGCGAGCATTTCGCCCCGCTTCACCTCAAACGATAGATTCTCAAAGAGCACCAGATCCGATTCGCCGGACCGGAAAACCTTCTTCAGGCCTTCCACCCGAAGCATCACAGCTTGTTCCGTTAGATGCACGGCAGCTCTCTTTCGTTCCAGGGGCTAAAGTTTGCGGGATGAAAACCTACGGTCGAGCCTGTATTCGCAGGCACATAGGGTAGTGCGCGGCAGTGCGACATCGTTTCGCCGCGGCCCAATTCCAGCCCTACGAGAGAACGAGGGCGAAAACGGCGCCAAGGCGGCCGTCACCGGGACAAGCTTCGGCTTGACGCTCTTCCGCCCCTCCGGGGCTTGTTCGTTTTCGCGGTCTGACCCACGGCTTACGCCGTGGGCTGCGTTCTTCCGCCACTTCGCGGCTGGAGTCTCGTCTCCAATAAGGGGCGGAGTTTTTGTAATCCGTGAAAATCCACCCGGGTCTGTGGCAAGGGATTTCTCATTCATAGCGCAGGGCCTCAGCTGGAAGGATTCGCGATGCCGACCATGAAGGATACAAGGTTGCAACGAATGAGATTCCTATCGCGACCATAGCAACCAGCACGCCGTCGATGGCGCGGGGAGCGAAGGGGACGTAGTCGATCGAGTAGACCTCAGGCGACAGCGAAATGACATGGTAGTGTCCTCCCGCGTAAGAGATGACATAGCCCAGCACCAGACCGATCACGGTACCGATGGCGCCAACTAATACACCCTGCGCAATAAAAAGATTGCGTATCTGTGCCCGGCGCGTGCCCATGGACATGAGCACGGCAATATCTTTCGTCTTCTCCATCACCATCATGATGAGGGAAATCAAGATGTTCAGGGCCGCGACGAAGACGATCAGGCCGATTGTGATGAAGGTCACCAGACGCTCCAGGCGGAGAGCGTGGAATAGTGCTTTGTTCTGCTCTTCCCAGTTCGTGGCCATGAACCCTTTGCCGGCGGCCTCTTCGAGTTGGCGGGAGATCGGTCCGGCCTGGTAGATGTCATCCACTTTGAACTCGATGACCGAGATCAGGTCTCCGAGGCCGAACAGCTTTTGAGCATCGGACAAGCGAATGAAGGCCCAATTGGCGTCGTAGTCGAAGAATCCGGAGTTGAAAATCCCTGCTACGTGAAAACGGTTGTATTTTGGGACCGTGCCGAAGGGAGTTAGCTCGCCCTGCGGGCTGACCACCATGACGATAGAGCCGACTGTGGCGCCGAGGTTGTCGGCCATATCCTTGCCCAAAACGATGGGAGGCATGGCGGAAATGCGCTCGTGCACTGCGGCTAAGGAGTCCGGGGAATCTTTTTGAACGGAGTTTCCGGGCTGCGTGGGCGAGTCGCCCGGGATCACACGCGTACTTCCCTCGGCGGAAGGTTCTTCCAAAGCATGTGCTGAGCCTTCTTTTACTGTTGATAGCAGGTCTCCCACCTTGCGCTCGTAGCGTGGGATCATGCCTTTGAGCACAGCACCTCGCGCCCGCGGTCCGCGCGCGATCAGAACTTGTTCGAAAATTGCCGGTGCGGCAGCGACGACATGCGGTTGCCTCGAGAGGCGATCCATCAGCGCGGGCCAGTCTTTGATGCCGTCGTCGGCGATACGCTGCAGGCCGATATGCGAAGTGGAACCCAGCAGGCGCTGTTGCAAGTCCTGGCGAAAGCCGTTGGTGATGGCCATGGCGACCACCAAGGAAGCCACGCCGGCTGCGACTCCGGCGATAGAGATGCCGGTAATGATGCCGATAAAGGCCTGCCTTCTTTTTGCTCGCAAGTATCTTGATGCGATGAACAGCTCGAATCTCATCGAGAGGTCCCTCGCTTGGCTCGGGATTTCGGCCGCCGGCTTCCGCTCCTCTCACGCCGGCAAAACGCCTCAACCTGGCGGCGGTTGGCGCGCAGGTAGCGGCTCGCGATGAAGAGTTCGAAGCGCATCACATCCTTCGTAGAGACGTTGCTCGCAACGTCTTGCGTGGCCACAAGCACCTCAGTAGGTGGCGAGAGAGACGTAGCGAGCTACGTCTCTACAACTGCATTGTTCCCGGCCAAGCTGGATTATATCGACAGCATCGAGGTGTGATCGATCATATATGCGCAATTGAGAGCCCGGCCGGTGGGAAGGCCGACGCCAAACAGTCGAGCTTCGCTCGACGGACAGCCGGAGACGGCTGTCCCCACATGTTCTTATTCTCTAGACTGTCATGTTCTTGGTCATCGTTTCTTCTACACTGTTTGTGAGGGCTGCTCACCTCCGATGATCGTCAACTTCGCAGAACGCGCGCATAACCATAACTGGGAGCTCGATCCGGTTATCCGGTCCTTGCTCGACACGGACTTTTACAAACTGCTGATGCTGCAGTTTATCTGGAAGCATTTTCCCAAGACGCACGTCGAGTTCTCGCTCTTCAACCGGCACTCCGCGGTACGCATGGCCGACATCATCAATATCGAAGAGTTGAAGGTCCAGTTGCAGCACGTGCGGGGAGAGCGTTTTCGAAAGTCCGAACTGGTATGGCTGGCCGGCAACACGTTCTATGGACGCCGCGGAATTTTCGAGCCGGCTTTCCTGGAGTGGCTGGATCGCGACTTTCATTTATCGGACTATCGCCTGCGAGTGCGGGACGGACAGATCCATCTGACTTTCGAAGGCACATGGGCCGAAACCACGATGTGGGAACTTTACGCACTGGCCATTCTCGATGAGCTGAAAACGCGGGCGAATCTAAAAATGTTAAGTGAGTTCGGGCTCGACATTCTGTATGCCCGGGCGAAAACAAAGCTGTGGAGCAAGATTGAGCGGCTGCGCGGCGTTCCCGAACTGAGTGTTGGCGACTTTGGCACGCGGAGGCGGCACAGCTTTTTGTGGCAGGAATACGTGGTCGAAGCTATGGCCGCCAATCTGGGAAGCAATTTCATCGGGACCTCGAATGCGTTCCTGGCGCACAAGCACGATCTCGAGGCGATTGGAACCAATGCTCACGAGATTCCGATGGCAATGGCCGCGGTGGCGCCCGATGATGCCGCCCTGAAGGAATCGCAGTACCACGTCCTGGAGTTATGGCAGCAGACCTATGAAGGTGCGCTGCGAGTGCTGCTGCCGGACACGTTTGGCACGACGCAATTTCTGACGCACGCGCCCGACTGGGTGGCCGATTGGACCGGGCAGCGTGTGGACAGCAAAGATCCCTACATCGCGGGGGACGAATATATTGCATGGCTTGAGGCGAAGGGGAAAGATCCTACCGAAAAGCTTCTGATCGCGTCGGACACTCTGGACGTGGATCAGATTCTCGGACTGCACGCTTATTTCGGCGGCCATGTTGCGAAGGGCGTTAGCCCGAGGGATTTCTTCAGTGCCGCGGATTTTGACGATCGGAAAAAGTGGACGCCGGGCCGCCGCATTCGGTTCAGCGCCGGCTGGGGCACGCTGCTGACCAATGACTTCCGCGGATGCAATCCCAACGCCGGGGCGGGCTTTGATCCCATCAGCCTGATCTGCAAGGTTTCCAGTGTCGAAGGGCGACCCGCGGTGAAACTCTCCGACAACTATTCCAAGGCGCTGGGGCCGCCATCGGAGATCGAGCGATACCGGCGAGTGTTTGGAACTGCAGGAATCGCCAACGCGCCAGTCGTGGCTTGAGCCTCTCTTCTACTGCACATGTTTCATTTTCTATGGCACAGTAAATAGTTCATGTCTGCTACTGCTGACGCCAGGGCCGGACGCGCCGCCTTCACACATCCCGGATTCGTGTTGTTCCAGGTGGCGAGATTCTTAATCGTGGCGGCGGTTGAGATGCAGGCGGTGGCCGTGGGATGGCAGGTCTACGAGATTACCAAGCGTCCTCTCGATCTGGGCTATGTAGGACTGGCACAGTTTCTGCCGGCGATTTTGCTCTTTCCTATTTCCGGCCACGCGTCCGACCGATTCGAACGCCGACACGTGCTCTCGGCCTGTTATGCCGGTTACGCGTTCTGCTTTGCCTTGCTGCTGGCCCTCGCACAGCGCGGTGGTCAACCAATTCATTCCATCTACGTTGTATTGATCTTGATTGGAGTGGTGCGATCGTTTAACAGCACTGCGAGCCGGGCCATTCTGCCGCAGCTTGTTCCCGAGGAACATTTTCCGAATGCCGTGGCATGGAACGCGAGCATCTTTCAGGCAGCGACGATTCTGGGGCCGTCGTTCGGCGGGATCCTGTATGCGGCGTTCCACGGGCCATCCGTGGTTTACGTGGTCGCAATGCTGACAGCGATCGGCGCGACGGTGTCGTCGTTCCGCATCAAGCCGGAGGTGAAGGCACGTGCTCGGGAGTCTTCTTCGTCCGGTCCTGCGGCGTCAAGGAGCATGACCTTCAAAACCGTATTCGCAGGCCTGCATTACATCTGGAACAAGAAATTGATCCTGGGCGCGATTTCTCTGGATTTATTTGCCGTTCTGCTGGGCGGAGCGGTTGCATTGCTGCCGGTATATGCGCGGGAAATCCTGCATACCGGGCCGTGGGGACTCGGGCTTCTTCGTACCGCTCCCGGCATCGGGGCGGCGATCATGGCGGTGTTGCTGGCGCACTGGCCTTTGCGGGGACGGTCCGGGCCGACGTTGCTTTGGTCGGTTGCTGGATTCGGAATCTTCACGATTATTTTTGGCGTCTCGCGCAGTCTTACGGTCTCGCTGATCGCGCTGCTGCTGTTGGGGGCGAGCGACATGGTCAGCGTGATCATTCGCGCCACGTTGACGCAGCTGGCCACGCCCGACGAAATGCGCGGACGCGTGACCGCGGTGGACATGATTTTTATTGGAACCTCCAACGAGTTTGGGCAATTCGAATCGGGCGTGACGGCCCAGTGGTTTGGGACTGTTCCGGCGGTGGTATTGGGAGGGTTGGGGACGCTGGTGGTGATTGGGGTGTGGGCGTGGTTGTTCCCGGAACTGCGGCATGCGGGGGAGTTGAGCGGGATTCGAAGCGAAGAGGTGCCGGCAGCCTCCGAAGAAACCTCGGCTCGTCCTTGAACGCATCGTGAGAATGGCCGGACTTCGTCCTTTCGACTCGCTTCACTCGCTTCGCTCGCTCAGGGCAGGCTCAGGCCTTACAGCCGAAGCGACTGTAGCGACGTGTTTCGTGATTTTCCCCGGCGGGAATGAACGAATACCGTAGAATGTCGCTTTTATTTCACACTGCTTATTCAGCGCTACTAAGGAACTGGATTGATCGAACGCTATTTTCGTCTTGCGGAACACCAGACTACGGTGCGCCGGGAATTTCTCGGCGGACTGACTACGTTCATCACGATGGCGTACATCGTCGTGGTGAATCCGCAGATTCTGGGGCAGGCGGGCATGCCGGTCGATGGCGTGTTATTTGCGACGTGCGTGTCCGCTGCAGCAGCGACGCTCGTAATGGGACTTTACGCGAATTATCCCATCGCGCTCGCGCCAGGGATGTCGCTCAATGCATATTTCACCTATGTGGTTTGCCTGGGCATGCATGTTCCGTGGCGCACGGCATTGGGCGTGATCTTTTTTTCGGGCGTCTTCTTTCTGATTCTTACGGTCACGCGGGTACGAGAGCAGATCGTCAACGGAATCCCAGAGTGCCTGAAATATTCCACGGCCGGCGGCATTGGGATGTTCATCGCATTTGTCGGGTTGCGTAATGCCAAGCTAGTGGTGGCAAACGCGGCAACGTTCGTCGGCCTGGGCAGCTTTGCCAACCGCGAAACGCAACTGGCGTGCGTGGGGCTTGCGATCATGCTCATTCTGATGACGCGCAAGATGAATGGCGCAATTCTGATCGGCATTTTCGCCACTACAGTGCTGGGAATCCTGCGCGGGATGGCAAGTTGGCCGACCGCAATCTTTTCCTGGCCGCATCCTGCTTCGACCTGGCTGCAACTGGATTTGCGCGGCGCGCTTCATCTGGGATTGCTGGAAATTGTTTTCGTCTTTCTGTTTGTCGATCTATTCGACAACGTGGGGACGCTGGTGGGAGTGTGCGAGCAGGGCGGATTCGTCAAGGACGGCAAGATTCCGCGTGTGGGGCGCGCGCTGGTGTCGGATGCGGTCGGAACTGTCTTCGGGGCGTTGACTGGAACCTCTACCGTGACCAGCTACATCGAAAGTGCGGCAGGGGTGGCTGCGGGGGCGCGGACCGGACTCAGCAACATATTCGTCGCGGGACTTTTTCTGCTGGCCGCGTTCTGCTCGCCGCTGGCGGCGGCGATTCCGGGCTACGCGACGGCGCCGGCGCTGATCCTGGTGGGAGCTCTGATGACGGAATCGATTGCCCGGATCGAGTGGAAGGAGTTTACGGAGGCGCTCCCGGCGTTCGTAACTCTGGTGGCGACGCCGCTGACCTTCAGCATCGCCACCGGCCTTAGCTTTGGGCTGATTTCGTACACGCTGGTGAAGGTGGCGGCGGGGAAGTATCGGGAAATCAGCGCGGTGATCTGGATTCTTACGGTGTTGTTTATTCTTCGGTACGTTTATCTCGCGGCGGGGTGAGAGGGGCCGGACTGGCAGTTTGTCTTTCGATCAAGCGTGTATTGTAGTTTCTTTCGCCCCTCCGGGCTCGCTCTCGTCTGAAAGCTGCACCCACGGCTTGCGCCGTGGGCTGCAATCTTTCGCCGCTCTGCGGCTAAAGTTAGACGAACGAATTAACTCGATCCTGGTTCCTTCCCTTTCAACAATGTCTTGGCGGCGCCCATGTTTTCGTATTTGTCGTAGACGCGCACCACGACCACGTGCTCGGACTCGGCATCTTTCGCCGCATCCAGTGGGACCATGAAGTCATAGTCTTCGATTTTCGCGTCGGAAAGCTGGCCAGTGGGCTCGACGTACTTCCAGTCTCCCGCGTCAATGGAATATTCGGCGCGCTTGATGTTGGAGAATCCGTCTTCGGCACGGAAGTGTACGTGAATTTGATTGGCTTCGACGGCTGCGGTTAAGCTCTCGACTCGGGGTGGTGTACTGTCCACCTCGAAGCGCCGGCTCTCCCTGGTCGCGGTCAGGGCCTCGCCGGGTGAGTGCGAGGGAGCGTCCGAAGCAATCACTTTGATGGTGTAGCCTCCGTCTGGCAGCAGGCTGGCGTCGAACGAATAGGCTTTGTCGGTTAGATTATCTTTCAACAGAAGCCAGCGAGTCTCTCCGTCGCCGCGGTAATAGACGGAATAGACAAGCTGATCGTCGTTGTCGTCATGCGCACTCCACTTGACGCCGACCGAATCGCGATCATGAGAGCTGGGGACCGGAGATTCGAAATGGCTGCCTGTAGATCCGCTTACGTCCGTACCCAGGCCGAGCGTGGTTGATTTCGAGAGCGGCTGATAACGCACGCCCGTCTGCACAGACACGTCGTCGATTTCTGGCGCTACATTCTTTGGCAGGTAATTCAGAGTGACGGTATCGAGCGCGGGCTTGGTGTTTCCGGCGTGCAGCACGGCTTTCCACTGGGCGTACCGCGCTGCTGGAACTCCCATTTCAGAATCCTGGGCAAGAGCGACTTGCCTCCAGGGACTCCAGTTGCGATCGGGATTGTCGACGTTGCCGCTGCGTGCCAGCAGTTCGACATTGCCGGCCCCGCGGAGCTCGGCCCGTCCCCAACGCGAGAAGACCTTGGCGTCGAAAACATCGCTCTCGTAGGTGCCTTCCCGCTCCGGGCCCGGACCGAGGAGAAAAATCTTCCCCAGATTACTGCTGGCGGCGTAGAGTCCGCCGCCCGGAGCTTTGGCAAAACCGGTGACCTGCGAGACCGGCGCCTTCAGCAGATCGGAGAATTCATCCTGCCCTTCAATCGAAAAAACATGTCCGCGGTTCCCGGTGCCGGCAAGCAGGCGGTCACGAGAGTCGAATGCGAGGGCGTACACGATATCTTCGCGCGAAGTCCAGATTCGCGACGGGGACCCGTCGGTCGCGATGCGGTACACATCCGAGCCACCATTCGAAGTCCCTCCAGGAAATGGGAAGGAGCCCACGTGCGACGTACTGGGCGTCGGAGTGAGAGTCATTCCGGGGGTTGGGCCTGAGGATTCTGCTGAGCCTGATCCCAACGACAGACTCGACGAAGAGCTAGTCGACCCCGAACTTGTAGCTCCTGCGCGCCGCTCGCCCACGGCTGCCGCGTAAATGTTGCCCTCGTGATCGAGAGCGAGCGCCGTGATTTCTTTTTTCGGAGCGCTGTACAGTACGAATCCGTCGCCAGCGGGAGAAATGCGGTACACGAGTCCGCTGCCGTCAGTGCCGGCGATCAAGTTTCCCTTGGCATCCAGCGCGAGCACGCGGATGTGAGTGTCGTCGCTTTTGAAGAAGATTGAGTGCTCTCCCTTGGGCGTGACCTTGTAAATCTCGCCGTGATCTCCGGTGGCGACATAGAGATTGCCGGCCTTATCGAGAACGAGATCCCAGATATATTTGGTGCCCGGCGCAAAATATTCGGAGGAAGTCCACGAGGGATCCAGAGCAGGCTTGCTGGTATCCTTCGGTGTATTTTGCGGCGAATCTTCCGGCGCTTCTTTCTCGGAACCTTTCTTGCCTTTAGACGTTTTGCTTTTCTCTTGAGGCTTGGGCTCGATTTTGTAGACTTTCCCGTCGGGTGCCGTCGCCGCGTAGATTACGCCTTTGGGAGCCACCTCCAGGGTCTGTACCTGAAGCTCCTGCGGCTCAAAAATGATGGTGGCGGTACCGTCGGGGGTGATGCGATAGACGCGTGCCGGGGATCCGGTCGCGGCATAGACATTGCCCGATTCGTCGGCGGCCACCGCCCACACGTAGGTGGATGGCGTCGCATAAAGCAGCTTGAATGACGGAGCGAGTTCCAGTCCTCCGGAACTGCGAATTGCCACTCCCGTGGCCGAGCCTTTGGTGAGGTCCTCGAATTTCGACTGCTCCCAGGTGCGTGTTCCTTCGGCGAACCCAGGGCCGCTGGTCGTGAATAGGGAAAGAAGAAAGGTGAAAACAATAAAGGGGGAAAACCGGAACGAACTCTGCAATGTTACACCTCGATTCAGGAACCTACGGTCGACGCGGCGCCGCGCTTCAGCATTCTTCGGAAGTTTCAGGTTACCACGCAGGGAGGCTCGTTGCGCGGTTGTTCGGCGACATGCTCTGCTGACAGCGGGCCGAGATTCTTCCTCTGCCGGAAAAACGGCTCCGTGAGGATGACGCCCCTGATGGCATGTTATCGTAGATTTTGATGCATTCTTCGCGTCAGAAACTGCTTAGCACGTTGGCTCAGAAGTCGTTTCGGCTGGGACAGTTCAAACTTTCCTCCGGCGGGACTAGCGATTACTACATCGACTGCCGCACGACTACGCTCGATGCGAAAGGGTCGCGCCTGACCGGCGAAGTATTTCTCGAAGAGATTCAGCAGCGCGGATGGAAGCCGCGGGCCATTGGCGGGTTGACGATGGGTGCGGATCCGATTGTGGTTGCCGTCGCTGTATTGAGCGGCGAAGTGGACGGCTTCCTGGTTCGCAAGGCTGAGAAGCAGCATGGCACGGGACAGCGCATTGAAGGGTTTCGCGAGAAGGGCGCACGAGTCGTGATTGTGGACGATGTTTGCACCACCGGGGCATCGACAGTGCAGGCGATTGAAGCGGCGCGCGAATTTGGATTCGAAATTGTCGGTGTGATGTGCCTGGTGGAGCGGGAAGAGGCCAAAGGACGTCCGAATGTGGAGAAGGCGGCGGGAGCGGTACCGTTCGTTTCCATCTTTACGGCGAACGACGTAAGGGAAGACCACGTTCGACCGACCTCTTCGTAGAGACGTAGATTGCTACGTCTCCGCCTGCAGCGCCGCGAGACGGTATGATCGCGAGAGAGACGTTGCGAGCAACGTCTCTACGACATTTTTCGATGATTTAGACCCTATGATTCAAACTCTGGAATGGACTAATCAAGGCGTACGCTTCATCGACCAGACGAAGCTGCCGACAGAAGAAGTTTATGTAACCTGCACCACGCATGAGCAGGTTGCCGATGTGATTCGCAACATGGTGGTGCGCGGGGCACCGGCGATCGGCGTTGCGGCCGCCATGGGCATCGCGCTCGGCGTAAACAATTCCAAAGCCGACTCTACGGGCGAACTGAAGCGCGAACTCGATCAGATCTGTGACCTCATCGGCAAGACCCGGCCCACGGCCGTGAATCTGTTCTGGGCGATTCGGCGGATGCAGGAGAAGTTTGAACGCATCCGCATTCGGCCCATTCCGCAAATCAAGCAAGAACTGATTCAAGAAGCGCAGCGCATGCACGCGGAAGACATCGCGGCCAACCAGGCCATGGGACGCCACGGCGCTACGCTGATGCCGAGCGCGGGCGGAGTGCTGACACACTGCAATGCCGGAGCGCTAGCCACCGCGGGGTACGGAACCGCGTTGGGAGTGATCCGAGCGGCGGTGGAGCAGGGCAAAAAGATTCATGTGTATGCGGACGAGACCCGGCCGTTTCTGCAAGGCTCGCGGCTGACTGCGTGGGAACTGATGAAGGATGGCATTCCGACCACCGTCATCTCCGACAATATGGCGGGCGCGATGATGAAGCAGGGGAAGATCGGGGCTATCGTGGTCGGAGCCGATCGCATTGCGGCAAATGGCGACGTGGCCAACAAGATTGGAACTTATACAGTCGCCATCCTGGCTAAGGAGCACAGCATTCCGTTTTATGTGGCTGCGCCAATTTCGACGGTCGATCTGGATTGCCCCGACGGCAGCAAGATTCCCATTGAGCAACGGAATGCGAAGGAAGTCACACATATCGCGGGAAGACAAATGGTTCCTGACGGCGTGGGAGTAGAGAACCCTGCGTTTGACGTAACGCCTGCGAAGTATGTGTCTGCGATCATCACGGAAAAAGGCATTGCGCGCGCGCCTTACGAAGACTCGTTGCGCAGCTTGGCGGGGCAGAAAGTTGTGGTCCATCCGTAGACATAAAATCTGCTTGCCAACTGCATTTAGCTTAAACGTAAAGAGATGTAAAAGTCCTCAATTTTGCTCCTTCCGCGCGCTACTTTTTGTTCCAGTCCGGGTTGAATCTAGCGGTCACTCAATCGTGCTAAATATAGGTGTCAGACGGCACAACCGTGTCTCAAGACCTCAGGGGGATGTTATGTCGTTACGCAATCGTCTGGTTCTTGCCATTATTCTTGCCACATTTGCAGTCCTGGCGGGCTGCAGTAACAACAACGGTGTTACCAATCCTGTAGCCCCGCCTAGCGGTAGCTTTAGCAACAGCAATCTCAACGGTACGTATGTCTTTTCCGTTTCGGGCATCGACGCAGTTAATAGTGCTCCTTATGCGGTCGTGGGCACCTTTACGGCCAACGGCAGCGGGGGGATTACCGGCGGAACGCTGGACATGAACGACGCGGAATTCGCATCGGTTTCCCCCGCAATTGCGCCGTTAGCCAATGCCGCGATCAGCGGCAACAGTTCCTACCACGTTGGCGTGGACGGACGTGGGCAGGCGACACTCACCGTTTCGACTCCCTTCGGCAGCAAAATTCTTCTTGATTTTGTTCTCGAGGACGCGTCCCACGGACTCGTCACCGAGTTCGACGGCAACGTCACTGGCACCGGCAGCGGTACGCTCGACTTGCAGTCCGCTGGCACTACGCCCACCGGTTCCTATGCGTTCATATTCTCGGGAGCCATTGGCACGAGTTCATCTGCCGCGGTCGGAAATTTTACACTTGGTTCCGGAGGAATCATAACGAGCGGCCTCGAAGACTTTAACGAGGGCGGCATTGCCAACAACACCAACCAGACACTTTCAGGTCAGGTGGTTCTGGGACCATCATCGACTCCGTCGACGCAGCTCAATACCACAAATATCTCGGGTAAATATGACGTGTTTGCCATTAACGCCGCGCACTTGAAGTTTATCGAGATGGACGCGAACGGAACTCTGTCGGGAGACGCGTTGTCTCAATCTACCCCTACCATACCGACCGGCACCATGGCGTTCACGCTGCAAGGAGGGACCGCAACACCGATTGCGGCCGGGGGCTTCATGGTCACTAACGGCGCGGGTAACATCACCACCGCTTCCACCGAAGATGTCAACAATGGTGGAAACGTCCCTGCGACCGCATCCTTCTCCGCGCAGTACTCGTCCGCCGGTGCCGGCCGATTTATTCTGAACAACTTCTCTAACTTTGTCGGCGGGACGGAGTATGCCGCTTATCCTTCCAGCGGCGGTTTGCTTCTGCTGGAAATAGACGGTACTGGATTCATGGTCGGGATAGCGTACCCGCAGACTTCCGGAGCCACATTTGCCGCCTCGCAAGGCTATGGGCTCAACCTTTCGGGGACGAGTGGAGCTACGGGCACTGATGTCGAAGTGGATGACATCGCCGAATTCGCCGCCAAAAGCAGCGGAAACACTGTAACCGGCGTGATTGACGAGAACTCCGACCCCGGCGCGCTGGGGAGCTTTGGCGTGGCGTTGAGCGGTACATTTGGTGCACCGGATTCCAACGGCCGGGGTCAGATCGCAGCCAATGCCGGCAACAGCACGAACAGCACTCTAAACGGCGGATTTAGCCTCACCTTCTATACCGTGGACGGTACCACCTTCCCCTTCATAGAAACTGACAATAGCCAGGTATCGGCGGGCATATTCGTAGCGCAAAATCCTGCCGCCACCGCTGCTGCCATTGCAAAGCCGCACCTGTTGACCGCGCCGCCAGTAGTCCGGCTCCATGCATCTCAACAGAAGCAGAAATAGCTGCTGGGTCGCGATGAGCAAAAAGGGCGCGGCCTTTGAATTTTTGACGGCCGCGCCCTGTTAGTTTGGGAGAATTACGGGTTCGTTCTGGCGCCAGAGCGGGCGGGGACGCCCGCTCGACAGCCGGCGGGTCGCCGGCGCTACGTGACTCGGCTTTCTGAAGTATTTATTTTTGCCGGTGCCGGGGTGCGAGATCCGATCCACGCTATCAGCCGATAGAGCAGTAATAGTGCGAGCACAGCGGCGTATTCCAGAGGCTTCTTCAAGTCGGCTTTTACCAGCCATATGTAGTGAATCACTCCGGCGGCGGCGCTGAAATAGATCAGGCGGTGCAGCGCCTGCCAGCGCTTGCCGCCGAGTTTTCGAATCGACCATTTGGTCGAAGTGAGTGCCAGCGGAATCATCAGGGCGAAAGCGGTCATTCCCGCTGTGATGAACCTGCGCTTGGCGATGTCGGCGAGCATCTCGTGGACATTGAAAAACTTGTCAAGCCAGACGTAGGTCATCAGGTGCAGGGTGCCGTAAAAAAAGGCGAAGAGGCCGAGCATGCGGCGAAATCCGATCAGCCAGTACTGGCGCGTTAGTTTCCGCAGAGGCGTCACGGAGAGCGTGATCAGCAGAAAAGTTAGAGTGCAGTCGCCCGTGCTGTGCGTGATGGCTTCAATGGGATTGGCTCCGAGCTGCGCGTGCAGGCCTCGCCAGACGAGGTTCGCCATCGGCGTGAGGCACGCCAGGAAGATCACGGGTGTGAGCCAGCGGGGCATCGGGATTCGGGCGTCGGACCTGGGGACTTCCGCCTTCAAACCTCCGGCTTAGGATCTCCAGTTTAAGATCTCGGGGACCAAACCACCTCTCGTAATTAAAACTGAGGTCCTAGGTCCGATGTCTGGACGTCCAAGGTCTGAGGTCCGCTCTAAAAATTCTTCTTCAGATCCATTCCGCTGTACAGGCTGGCGACTTGATCTCCGTAGCCGTTGAACATCAGCGTGGGGCGCTTGAAGAATTCGCCGAGGCGGCGTTCTTTGGCCTGGCTCCAGCGGGGATGGTCCACGGTCGGATTCACGTTGGAATAGAAGCCGTACTCCGTTGGCGCGGAGATGTTCCAGGTGTTCAGCGGCTGCTTGTCGGTGAAACGGATACGCACGATCGCCTTCGCACTTTTGAAGCCGTACTTCCAGGGCACGACGATGCGGATTGGCGCCCCGTCCTGATTGGGAAGTTCTTCGCCATACATGCCGAAACAAAGCAGGGTTAGCGGATGCATGGCTTCGTCCATGCGCAGGCCCTCGACGTAAGGCCAATCGAGCACTTGGCGGCGCTGGCCTGGCATCTGGCCGGGATCGAGAAGCGTG
>Ga0073928_10007398_pt1 | contig 14282 bp, 15 predicted proteins | sample PaiPotPPA55metaG_FD_76969 | JGI IMG/M metagenome (GOLD analysis project Ga0073928, IMG submission 76969) | Iron sulfur acid spring bacterial and archeal communities from Banff, Canada, to study Microbial Dark Matter (Phase II) - Paint Pots PPA... ... | reverse complement strand
TGTGCCCGGCGGGTTCTCTTATGTCGACCGCCCCCCGGGGAAATACGCCGTAACAACGGCAACCGAGGTCGAAAATGCGGTTACGTTCCAATTGGCAGCGGGCGAGACGAAGTACATCAAGACATCAGTGACAACCGGCATACTCGTCGGCCATATCACGCCGACGCTCGAATTCCCTGAGCAGGGGCAATCCGACATAAGCCGCCTCAGGTACGTCGGCCCCCAATTCTGATCCCTTGCGCGGGACATAATGTAAAGCGTCGCTGGATGTCCGCTGTTGGGCACTTTTCGGACCCCCCGCGATGTCCGCTTGATGTCTGCTTTCAGGGTGCGTAAATCGGAAGTCGCGACTGCGTCGCCCGACTTCCGAGTCTGACCCTAAGCGATGTTGCCCCATAGAGAACGGCCTCGGCAACTATTTGTCGATGTGCCACGCCCCGTCCCAATCTCGGGGTGGTGGATTTGCTTTAAAACTTTCGACGCGCTTGAAGAGAGCCATTGACGGCCCGTCGTCGGGTATGGCCCCAAGTGAATCGTTAAGCGCACCAAGGGCCTCGTCCCATCGTTGCTCGCGGTAGGCTGCCAGCCCTTCCAGGTATTTATCCCGTGATATAAATTGTTGTGGCGCGAGCTCACCCTTGCGTCCAAGAATCTCAAAAATGATTTCTGAATGGGTATGCCCCGCCACCACGACCCGATCGATCTCTCGAACCTCAAGTGCGGCGCCCGCCGCGGCGATCGTTCTCTCGGAGACGAGATTGCGGGTGCCATAGGTCTTGTTCACGCCCTCCAGGCGTGAGGCAAGATTCACCACGTCGCCCATCACGGTATAGCTCATCATGACATCAGAGCCGATGCTGCCGACCAGCGCTTCGCCGGTCGCAACGCCGATCCTCAAGTCGCATTTCTCCATGGGAGTGCCGCGCACACCAAGCAATTCGGGAATTTCCTGACGCAACGTCGCGATGCGCTCGATCATTTCCATGACGGCGAGACTTGCAAAGCGGGCATGATCAGCCTCGTCAACGAACGGTGGCCCCCAATAGGCCATGATGCCATCGCCGATATACTTGTCGATGATCCCCCGGTTGGTCCGGATCGGTTCGGACATGATTGAAAGATAACGGTTCATGACCTTGACCAGCCCCTGCGGCGTCATGCCTTCGCTCAAGCTGGTAAATCCTTTGAGGTCGCAGAACAGCACCGTCATGATCCGGCGCTGACCTTCGGCTGCGGTTAAGGTCGGGCGGTCGATCAGCCCTTCCACGACGCGCGGATCGATATATTTTCCAAAAGTCTCCCTGACGCGCTGGTTGTCACGCAATTGCACGACCATCCGGTTGAACGCGGCAGCCAGTTGTCCAATTTCATCGCCCGTCGTTACCTCGATGGATTGGTCGAGCTGGCCCGCCTCGACTGCCCGCGTACCCTCCAACAATTGCCGGACGGAGCGAATGATGCCGCCGCTGACAAGGTTGGCGAAAATCAATCCGACAATCGCGGCCAGCAGCGTCGCGATCGCTGAGATCAAGACCGCCTGAGTCTGCTCCGATCTGATCGTTGCGACGGCGCCATAGCTCACCTTAAGCATCTCGGCTCGAACGGCGTCGATTTTTTCGCTGAGCTGGTCGCGGAGTGAGTCGACCCGTGCAAGGCTGCGTCTCACTGCTGGGAACTCTCGCGCATCAAGTTCTGAAAGCAGATCTTCGGACTCCTGCTCAAGATGCTGGCGGGATTCGCTCATCAAGCTGTCGATCCGGCTGTCGATGCGCGCCAGCGCCGCATTATCCGAGGGCGTACTCGTGTCGTCGATGATCGCGTTGATGAGCTTGCGCGCAGCTTGCGCCTCGCTGTCGATTTCGGCAGCCTTCGCATCGTAGAGCTGCTTTTGAAACTTATATCCGGTCTCATCGGGCGGCTCCTGCATTTTTGCGATCACCATACGGCGAAGCGCGAGAGCCCGTTCAAGCGACAGGATATTGGCTCTCGTCAAATGCACGTTTGCCGGAATGTACCTTACCGTCAGTTCATCGAGCAGATGGCCTACCCGTCCAACCATCACCATTGACAAGACAGACGTCGCCACCATCAGGACGATCAGCCCGACAGCAATGGCGACGATCCGCCGCCTGATCGATCGCTTGATCATCGATCCCGAGACATTCTTCAAGTTTTTAAGAGTAAGAGTGCTGGAAATGGCTCTTCCTCCATAGAAAGGTCAGTTGGTTCGGTGCGCGATTCTTCGAAAACTCGCGCGAATGATTTATCTCAGTTGCTACGCAAGCAATGGCCGAGGTTAAGCGGGGTGCCGGCGAGAGTCCAATTCCCCTTTTTAGCCATCCAACTCTTCATTTCAGCAAGGTTGATGGCGTGCGGCGGCGCACTCGCCAGCACATCAGGCCCTCCGGTCCAAGCTGGAAAGCTGCGAATCGCAGATCACGTTGGCTCACGGCTCGCGGCTCACGCCCGCGCTGGAATCACAAATGAGCGCTTCGACGCGCCAGAGCCACGAAATTGCGGACAGCCATGGAGTGCTCTTCCTTCCGATATGCGAGACCAATCGGTGCTCGGGGTTCGTCCCCGTCGATGCGCAAATAGGTGACACCCTCAGCGTGGATTTGCTCTATCGATTGCGGCACGATCGACACGCCGAACCCCGCCGCCACCAGGTAGACAATCGACGAAATTTGCGGCGCGTCCTGACCAAGTGCCGGACTGAAGCCCGCCCGCTGGCAACTGGCTATGATCGAGTCGTGCAAGCCAGGCCCGATCGTGCGGGGAAACAGGATCAACGTCTCCTGTGCAAGCGCTGAGAGCGGCATAGAACGGCTATCGGCCCGAGGATGCGCCGCCGGGAGCACGATCCTCATGTGTTCCTCTACCAGAGGCTGAACCGCGAGTCCTTCACCATCGCTGAGTGGCGGCCGAACGAAGGCGACGTCGATCGCGCCGCTCAGCAGCCCGGCGATCAGGTGTGGCGTGTTGCTCTGCTCGGGTGACAAGACGACACCGGGATAGGTCTCGCGATAGGACCGGATGATGTCGGGCACCAGCGGCTGGAAATAGGTGGCACCGGCGAAGCCGACATGGATACGTCCGGTCTCACCACGTGCCCGGGTCTGGATGCTTGTCTTGGTCCGCTCCACCTGATCGAGGATTCGGTGTGCGTCGTCGAGCAGAAGAGTGCCTGCCTCGGTGAGCTCAACGCCCCGCGTCAGGCGATGGAAGAGGGCCGTTCCTATTTCCTGTTCGAGCTGGCGGATCTGCAGGCTGAGCGGCGGCTGTTTGATACCAAGCCGCTCGGCCGCCCGCGTGAAGTGCAGCTCTTCCGCGACTGCAACAAAATACCGGAGATGGCGGAGTTCCATGCCCTGACGATACCGCAAAGATATCGAAATTGGCTAGGGCACAGTCATGCCGGCGTCATGCCGAGCAGATGGGCTGGAACATCTTCGAGAATACAGTGAACTAAGGCATCTAAGGTATCGAGGTTCTTTCTGGCGGTTGCGGAGGAACGGCACTTCACCAGAGCTGCCGAACGATTTGGCATCACGCAGCCGCCGCTGAGCGTGGCGTCGAGCTCCAACTGGCACGTGCGAACAGCGCGGATTGAACGGCTTTGTCCTGATATCGAGCACATCGGAGATGGCTCTGGTGCCAAACCTGCATGTCGGGCTTTTTCCTCGTTGATGATACCGCAAAGGTATCAAAGAGCATTAAGCCAAATATTGGCGCCTCGAAGGCGTCACTTCTATCTCTACCTAAGCAGACGACACCAAGAACATCCCTCGCGATGGGGATGATTGCTAGTAGGCTACGACTCATGAGCCGGGCTGGACTTTGGACCATCGATCCCCCTCAGGTCTACCAATCGGTGGCAGCCGAGTTGCGCTCCGCGAGTCCGGCGCTGGTCTTCGGCTTGCGCCTTTGGATCGCGGTCTGCCTCGCACTCTACATCGCGTTCTGGCTGCAACTCGACAGTCCATCCTGGGCTGGCACCACGGCGGCAATCGTGTGTCAGCCGAATCTCGGCGCCTCGCTGCGCAAGGGGTGGTTCCGCTTGGTTGGCACCTTTACCGGTGGTGTCGCCATCATCATGCTGACCGCCTGCTTCCCTCAAGACAGGCCGCTGTTCCTGATGTGTCTGGCGCTTTGGGGGGCGGCGTGTGCGTTCACCTCCACGCTACTGCAAAACTACGCGGCGTACGCGGCCGCCTTGGCCGGGTATACGGCCGTGATCATCGCCAGCGATCAGCTTGGTGCCACCGGTGGCTTGAATGGAGAGGCCTTCACGCTCGCCATCAGCCGCGTCACCGAGATCGGCATCGGCATCGTCTCCGCTGGCGTTGTTCTCGCCGGGACCGATCTTGGCAACGCCCGCCGTCGACTGGCCACGCAGTTCGCAGGCCTTGCCACGGGAATCATGGCCAAGCTCACTGGAACATTGCAGGCAGCAGGGTCCGACCAGCCCGATACGCAGCCCATTCGGCGCGACTTCGTCCGCCGTGTCATTGCCCTCGATCCCATCATCGACCAGGCGATCGGCGAATCCTCGCAGATTCGCTATCACTCGCCGGTGCTGCAGAAAGCGGTGGACGGTTTGTTCGCCGCTCTATCGGGCTGGCGTGCGATCGCCAATCATCTTGTCCGGCTGCCCGATGACCAGGCTAGGGCAGAGGCGGCTACCGTTCTACAAAGCCTTCCGCCAAGGCTGACGTCCCTGCCGGACCAACCAGACCCGGCGGCCTGGATGGCGGCCCCGATCGGTTTGTATAGGATCTGCGAGGCGGGGGTCCACAGGCTGATCGCCTTGGAGGTTGAGACGCCATCGCAACGCCTGCTCGCCGATAAGGCGGCCGAAGGCTTGGCAGGCATGGCGCGCGCGCTCAATGGTCTGGCCTTGCTTGTCGCCGAGCCCGCTCGACCTGTCCTGCGGGACGGTGTCTTTCGCCTGCACGTATCAGATTGGCTGCCCGCCTTGGTCAATGCTGGGCGAACCTTCGTTACGATCCTTGCCGTCGCTTTGTTCTGGATCGTGACCGCCTGGCCGAGCGGCGCCGAGGCCATCACCTGGGCCGCTATTCCCAGCATCCTGTTCGCGCCGCGAGCCGATCAGGCTTACGCCAGTGCCAAAGGCTTCGTGGCAGGCGCCTTCATCGCTGCCGTGGCTGCAGCAGTCGTCGCCTTTGCGATGCTGCCGAACTTGGAGACTTTTGCCGCCTTCAGCCTCGCGATTGGCATTTGGCTCGTTCCCGCCGGTGCCATAGCTCATCGCTGGCGGAAGGTCGCCTTCATTTATATGGCGGCATATTTCGTGCCGGTGCTCGCGCCTACAAACCAGATGAGCTTCGACACCATAGCGTTCTACAACACAGCGATGGCGATCGTTTGCGGCGCCGGTGCCGCCGCACTCTCGTTTTGCCTGATACCGCCACTGTCACCAGCATTCCGGACGCGTCGCTTGCTGGCGCTGACTTTGCGCGACCTACGCCGTCTCGTGATGGAGCGGACGTTCACGGATTGGGCGGGTCATATCCATGGCCGGCTCTCCGCCATGCCGGCGGAGGCGACGCCGCTGCAGCGCGCCCAAGTGTTGGCGGCGCTGTCGCTGGGGACCGAAATTATCCTGCTGCGTCCTCTCGCTCGCCAGTTTGGCCTTGGCCCCGACCTCGAAGACGCGCTGGCCGCCGTATCGGAGGGCAGAAGCGCCATCGCCATCGCGCGCCTGAAGCGCCTTGATGGAACGCTCGCCGATCTTGAGACGACCGAGACTGCGACTCTGCGGGGACGTGGAAGCATTCTCGTCATCTCGGAGGTGCTGACCGAGCACCGCGAATACTTCGACATTGGAGTGAAGGCATGAATTTCGTCGAGGTCGATCTGCTCGGCGTCTATGTTGCGCCGATCTCGGTGATGATGGTGGCGGCGTGGCTTGTCCAGATCGCACTGCGCCGGGTGGCGGACCATTTTGGTCTGCTGCGCCACGTCTGGCATCCGGCGCTGTTCGTATTCGCAGCCTACATGATCTTGCTTTCATCCACCGTCCTTATTTTAGCACGTTGAGGAGGTATGCTGATGTCGATCGTTGAACTGAGACCAGAGCGCGCCAGGAAGAGCGATGCACGCGACGTTCCGCGTCGCTCTGCGCCTGAACGCGTCGATATCAAGTCGCGCATCCGCCTTGCTCCAATACTTATCACGCTGGGTACGGTCGTGGTTGCGGCCTTACTCACTTGGGCAATGTGGCAGGCTTACATGGGGGCGCCCTGGACACGCGACGGCACAGTTCGGGCCTATGTCGTGACGATGGCGCCCGAGGTGGCCGGACGAATCGTCAAGCTGCCGGTCTCGGACAACCAATTCGTGCACAAGGGCGATGTGCTGTTCGAAATCGACCCGTCCGACTATCGCATCGCGCTCGAGCAAGCGCAGGCCAAGGCCCAGCGCGACGGTGCCGCCCTCGACTATGCCCGCGCGAATGAAGGCCGAAAAGCCAGCCTTGCGAAAGAAGGCTGGGCCTCGACGGACATCTACCAGCAAACGAACAGCACGCTGCATCAATCGGAGGGGATCGTTGCCTTGGACATGGCCGCTATCGCCAAGGCGCAGCTCGATCTCAGCCGGACCGTTATTCGCTCGCCGGTGAATGGGTATGTAACTAATTTGCTGGCGCAGTTCGGCGACTACGCCACTGTCGGTCAAAAGCTCATCTCCGTCGTCAACAGCGATTCCTTCTGGATTGATGGCTACTTCGAGGAGACGAGTCTCGGCAAGATCCACGACGGCGACCCGGCGACCGTCAAACTGATGGGCTACAGCCAGCTCGTTCGTGGTCATGTCGACGGCGTCGCCCGTGGCATCAACATCCCGAACGCGCAGCCGAACGCGGCGGGGCTCGCCTCGGTCAATCCGATCTTCACATGGGTGCGCCTTGCGCAGCGTGTGCCGGTGCGTATCCACATCGATCAAGTGCCGGATGGCGTCCGCCTGGTAGCCGGCATGACGGGTACCGTGCAGATATCTCAACCCAAACCGTCCTCCCCTTAGTTGACATCGAAAACCCGATTAGTCCCGACGTCGAATCCAAGGACCGTAGAGCGGTCACTCGTTAGCGCATCACACTCAAGCATGCGACATTGCTATTTCAACGACACAAGAGTTTGTGACGCTATTTGCTGCGCCGCATGAGTCTGCTTGTGGGCACTTTTCGGACCTCACGCGATCTCCGACTCGAGTCCGAGATAGGCTGATACGCGGACATCGCTTATCCGCAGATCCGCTAACCGATAAGAATCTCGACCGCTCGCATGTCCGCTGGGGGTGCCTCACCCGCCGCCAGGCCTTGTACAGGATACCCGGTCAAGTTCGTGCAAGGCGAGTGTGCAGCGAGCGTAGCCCGGATGAGCGAAGACCGATATCCGGGGTCTGGCTATGGTTCCCGCATGTCGCTGCGCTCGTGCGGGCTTCTTGGCTTGCTAAAGAGCGTTGAGTTCATAAGCATGGGCGTGGCACCGCTCACCAGTCAAATTGCATGAAACGCAGGGACGAGATCACCGTGTTTGGTTCATCCGGCACCATCGCATCGAACCCGATTTGGGTCCCTCGGGTTCTCCAGGCCACCAACAAAAATTTCGTCAACGGCGTGGTTCGAACGTCTCAATCGATAGAGAGCGACTCGATGCATTGGCGCTTTTAAGCGCGTTTGGAGTGGCGGCGACATGAAAAGGCTTCTCGCGACCTCAGCCCTGGGGCGCTGGCAGCGCGGGGCGCCGTCGATATGTTGCGACACAGGCGTGCGCAAATATACGGACTGAGATCGCGGGCCCGATGAACCTCCCCCGACGGCTGCTCTCTGGCGTGCTCGTGGTGTTGCTCCTGGCCGAGCCGATCTGTGCGCAGGATGCTTCGACAAAGCCCGCTGGCGATCTTCCCCCGCCGTTGGATTTATCAGATCAGCCTCCTGCAACGCCACGGTCCCCGCAAGCAACTAAACAGGCGCCGAAGTCTCATGGTTCTCAGGCCGATTGGACCGTCCGTTGCAAGCCTGACGACTGGCCCTGCAATGGTCTCATCGGCTTCGGCGCGGGCTGGATGTGGACGAAAATCCGTCGATGCTGGCAGCCGCCCATGCGCTTTCCCAATAGGACCGTGATTTCCACTGCGGTGCGTTTCGGCGAGGATGGCCGCTCGGTGCCTCCGCCGGATCGGACCAAAACCATCATTTCCCTTGTGTTCGAACTCAACCCGAACGGCACCCTCATGGGGCGGCCGCGTGCAAACCCGGCAGAGCCTAGCGCGGCCACTCAGGACATGATCGAGGGCGCAATCGCGGCGGTCGTGCAGTGCCAGCCGTACGACAGCCTACCGAGCAATCGGTACGAGCGCTGGAGGCAGGTGTTCGTGCGCATCGGGATTGAGTACAAGTCTGTCACTCCGGAGCGCGCGAACCCGGATGATCCAAGTCACAAGGACATTGATCCGTCAGCGCCGACCAAGCGCGCGCCTATTCGCGGCGGCCCACGGGCACTCGCGCCTATGGCGCCCCCGGCAGTCCTGTTGTCGAAGTTAGCTTGACAAAAAACGAACTCGGCACAGGTCGTGGGAGGTCGGCTCCTGGCAGATACTGTTGCAAAAGTCCCAAAAGGCGCCGTGGCCAATTTCTCGCCGAAGAACAAAACAAGCGACAATCGCCGGTCGATAGAGCCTCAAACCCGATACCAGAGTCGCCCATGAGTTTAGCGCGTTGCGACGCGGGCCCCCCACGTCGTCATCCAATCGTCGCACCTGGACTTTTGCAACAGTATCGGCACGAACCGGACCAACCGGGTCGGCCTACTGATGTCCGTTGTTCGGGTGCCGGAAGTGGCGTTTTGGGGCTGTCAGGACCGTTTTTGACCCAACTCGGACATCGTGCGGTTGCCGTCAGCGTAGGTAGTCCGGCATTGGCGGTGGACCCCAGAGATTGGGCGAAGGCTTTCGATCCCAGGTCTTTGGTCGCCGCGAAATCACCTTAACAGAGAGGATGGAAATGAGAGTTCAGCTCTTTCGTCTATTCGAAGCGTAATGCCACAATCGGATCAAGCCGCGCGGCCCGATGGGCCGGATAGAGGCCAAACGAAATTCCGATAAACCCTGCAAATCCACAAGCCAAGATGATTGCCCATGGGCTGATCAGGATAGGCCAGCCAGCCCTCCATGCGATTGCGACTGCCGCGGCGGCTCCCAGCACCGCACCCACAAGCCCACCCATCAACGCCAGGATCAAGGCTTCGATCAGGAATTGCCACCGGATATCGCGGCGGCCGGCCCCGACGGCCATGCGCAAACCGATTTCGCGGGTGCGTTCGGTCACCGAAACCAGCATGATGTTCATGATGCTGATGCCGCCAACGACCAACGAAACCGCTGCCACCGCGATTAACAGAACGCCGAGGATCCGCACGGCGGCCCCACGCGCAATCAGGACATCCGCTGGATTTTCGATCCTGAAATCATTGGGGGCATCCCCGCGAATGCGGTGCCGCTGCCGAAGCATCGCCTCGATCTCGCGCTCCACCTCTGACATGGCGGTCGTATCCCACACCTTGATCGAGATGAAATCCAATGCTTCGCGGGTCGTGCCACGCACGGCGCCGAGCACGCGACTTTTCGCAGTCGACAACGGGATGAACACGACATCGTCCTGGCTGCGGCCAGCTGCACCCAAGCCCTTTTTGTCCAGCACACCGATCACGGCGAAAGGGACGTTGCCAATCCGAAACGTCTCTCCGACTCCCGTACGCCCATCGAAGAGCTCCTCGATGATAACCGACCCCACTATCGCAACTTTGGCTCCGGATGCGATCTCGTCGCCCGTAAAGGATCGGCCGTTGGCAACTTGCCATTCGCGAGCCACCAGATAGTCCGGATTAATTCCAGCGACCAGCGTTAGCCAGTTCTTGTTTGCGGCCACGAGGGGCATGGAACGCGACAGCAGCGGGGCTGCGACCTGCGCACCTACCAGTTCGCGCCGGATAGCCGCGGCGTCCTCTTCGGTCAGCGTGGGCTGTGTTCCGGATTGGAGCCTCGCTCCGCCGGAATTCCGGGCTCCGGGCATGACGAGCAGGAGGTTGGCTCCAAGCGTGCGGATCTTCTCCGAAACTTCCGCCTGTGCGCCAGCTCCTACCGATACCATGCAGACCACAGCTGCGACGCCAACGACGATCCCAAGCACGGTCAAGGCGCTGCGCAGTTTGTTCACGCGAAGCGCTCGCGCGGCTATAGGCAAACTCTCCAGAGGACTCATAGGGGAGAATCCAAGGTGGTGGCGTTCTGGAGCGAACTCTTGCCCGATGCCACGACGTCCTCAATGATTCGCCCATCATGCAGGGTGATCTGTCGCCGGGCACGATCGGCGACTTCGGTGGCGTGCGTAACCACGATGATCGTGTGACCATCGCGATGAAGGCCCTCGAACAGCGTTAGAATCTCGTTGCTGGTGCCGCTATCCAGTGAGCCGGTCGGTTCGTCGGCCAGGATGAGAGCGGGGTCGTTCACCGTCGCACGGGCAATGACGACCCGCTGCTGCTCTCCGCCCGAGAGTTGATTCGGCCAATGATGACAGCGGTCGGCCAGACCTACGCGCTCAAGCGCATCTTTGGCTCTATAACGTCGTTCGGAGCGAGGAACGCCGGCGTAAACAAGAGGCAGTTCGACATTTTCCAGCGCGGTTGCCCGCGGCAGAAGGGCCGGCAGTTGGAATACGAAGCCGATGTCGTGGCTCCTGATGGCTGCGCGTCTGTCCTCACTCAGCTTTGCAACTTCTCGCCCCTGGAGCGCATATTCGCCGGAATCCGGCCGATCCAAAAGACCCAAAAGGTGCATCAGGGTCGACTTTCCCGAACCCGATCGGCCGCGAATTGCAACAAACTCGCCGTGCTCGATCGTGAGCGACACGTTTGATACCGCGCGAACGATTGTCCCTCCGGAGGGATAGTGTTTGGAAATTCCAGCGGTTCGGACCAGCGGCTGCATTTTCGAATCCAATCTCAAAATCCAAGGCGCAGGCCGAAATAGCTCCTCTGCCTTTGCGAGTTCGCAATCCCGATGATCACTTGCTGGTCCTCCGCGAGCGTGCCCTCCAGCAGTTCTGCGCTGTTGTCATCGCTCACGCCCAGTCTCACTGCGACGGGTTTTGGTCGCCCGCCGTCACCGACCAGCCATACTGTCGCCGAGGTCTGAAAGGAGGCCGTCTGGTTCGCACCCTCGTGACCAGGCGGAGGACTGGCATCCTTCGGCCGGAAGCGCAGCGCTTGGCTGGGAATTTTGAGGATCCCGCGAGTATCACTCACCACAATCCGAAGCTGGGCGGTCATTCCCGGCAGCAACAAGAGGTCCGGATTTGGCGCTGACACGATTGTCGTATAGGTGACGACGTTTTGCACGACTTCGGGAGCCTTGCGGATCTGTAAAACCTTTCCGCTGAAGGTGCGATCCGGATAAGCGTCCACTGTGAACTGGGCGGTCTGGCCCACTTTCAATTGCCCGACATCGGCCTCGTCGATCTTGCCATGGACCTCCATCTCACGCAGATCGTTCGCGATCTTGAACAATGTTTTGGCTTCGAGGCTCACGGCGACCGTTTGCCCTGGATTGACATCCCGCTTGATGATGATCCCATTGATCGGCGCATGGAGCACGGTATGATCAAGATCAACTTCGGCCTGATCTACGGCCGCCTGCTTCTCTTCGACGACAGCCTGTGCATTATCGAGATTGGCCTCGGCCATGTGCCCTTCTGCCTCCGCAATCGCAATGGCCTCGGTCCTCATCTGGATCTGCTCGAGGGAGGCGCGCAGATCGGCAGCCCCCGCGTCGCGTAGAGCCCGCGCCTGGCTGAGGTCTCGCTCGGTGCCGCTGCCGGTGCGTGCCAACGCGAGCTTTCGCAGAAACTCCCGTTCGGCTTCGTCTTGCCTGGCCTTGTTCGCAGCCGATTGCTCCTTCGCGAATTTTTCGGCAGTCTGCGCATTCGTCATTGCGACATTCGCTCGTTCCAGCGCTGCCCTCTGCACTTGGGCAGTAGCTCTCGACACTCTCAGAGCGGCTCTGGCTTCATTGACGCGGGCGGCATAGATCTCCTGATCGATTTGCGCAATCGGCTGCCCCGCCGTGACGTTGTCGTTGAAGTTAACGAACACCTCCGCAATTCGCCCCGACAGTTGCGAGCTGACATCGACACTGACAACGGCCTCGACTGTGCCGCTGGCCTTCACCAAGGTCGAGATGCCGCCTCGTTCAACCGCGGCGGTGAGGAAGGTCGGGACCGAGCTTTCTTGGCCATAGGTATAGCCCAGCCCGACCATCAAGGCACACAGCAGACCCGCCACAACGACGAAACGCATGGGGTTGTCACCCCCCTCTCGTACCCCTGCACGGGGCTCTTAACTACGCTTTGTAACGCGGCGTCACGCTTGGAGAGCGTAACCGAGCCCCGCGCTCTCCAAGGCTACGGCGCTTGGTTCGCGCAAGCGACGTCGTATTGGGCAACGGCGGCCGTCGAATTAGCGTTCGTTGCCGATGCTGTGCCCGGATTTCCGGCATAGACGGTGCCTGCCTGTCCACTTGGATTGAACGGCGACCCTGGCGCTGCAATAGCATTCCCCGGGGTGTTAATACCTGTACCACTAGTGGTACAGCTAAAACCGTGATTAGAGCCGTGCTGTCCTGTCGTGGGATTTTGGGCAGGTTTGGTGGGCGGACCGGCCCCCAATACTACGCCCGCTGGCGGAAGCAGCAGGCAGGCGCCGATTGTGAGAGAGGCTAACACGTGTTTCATCTCTGCACTCCCTTTCAAGACTATGTTGCGCATTGGAGACAGTTGTTTGGAGACATTACGCAGAGCGTATTGGCCGACGCTCTTACGTGCGCATTGCCCATCGCCGTTCAGGCGGTAGGGGCCCGATCGCTGCCAACAAAACACCGGAAGGGCGCAAAATATCCCGAACTATCCCGATTTTTTTGAGCCACCCTCTGTCGTGCAAGAGCATTCTTTCAGACTGCGGGGCCAAAATCTGCTAGAGGTATCGGAGTAAAGCGTTGCGCTCTTCGTAAATCCGTTGCGGGGCAGGGCAACAGGCGCGAACAAGACCTGCTGAGGCGGCGCGCCTCCGAGGCGGCTAATGCGTGGATGTCGTCATCCTAAATCAGCTTCAGCCCCTTCATGCTGGCATGCCCGTTCTTGCGGACGATGATGTGATCGTGCACGGAGAGGCGATGTCGATGATCGCCTTCGTCATCCGTATCTCCGCCTGCGACAGCGTCGGATCACCCGAGGGGTGATTGTAACGGCAGGAATGCGATGTCGCTTGTTGGCACTTTTCGGACCTTACGCGATCTCCGACTTGAGTCCGAGATACGCTGGGAAGCAGACATAGCTTATCCATAGATCCGCTAACCGATCAGAATTGTGCGACCGCTCGTATGTCTGTCTCTCTTGGCCCCTCACCCGTCGCCAGGCGCCGTAGAGGATACCCAGGTCAAGTTCGTCCAAGGCGGGTGTGCGGAAAAACGACCCGACGGGCAAATCACCTGGGCGATGTCTCGACACCTCTGTCCAGCCCCTTGTGAAAAAATATTCTGATTTTCAGAAATGCCAAATCAGTCCTATATTGTCGCCGTCTCGTGCCCACAAGAGGGGCGCTTCGCGGTCGTCACGGACGTTGGGTGCGGGATGCGGTGGACGTGGAAGTGCCGCTGACGAACGGCACGGATGCGGACGGCGAAGTCGTGTGGTCCTGACGCCTCGACGCTGGCGTTCAAGTCGGCGGGAAATTTTCCCGCCGGTGACGGTGACAAAAAAGCCCGATCACCGGGGGAGCGCGAAGTAAGCCGTAAACCACTGCGCAGGGAAGGCCGGACTGCTTCCGCTGAACCTGTATGCTCGTGTGCGCTTTGCTTTGTGTATTTTGCACGCGAGACCGCGGGTGCAGCGCGCACCCGGCTTTCCCTGCGCCCTCTGACTATCCGGGGGCGGCACGTTTCCTCTCAAAACTCGCGCGAAACGCGCGGCGAGATCGCGAAGCTGCGTCCTGGACCATCGTCATTGCCTGCGACAAACGCGAAGCGTTTGCGCAAGGGAGTGAAGCGACGAAGCAATCCATTTCCGTTCCACATGCGGCTCCATGGATTGCTTCGCTTCGCTCGCAATGATGGGGTGGACGGCCCCCGACGGCATCAATGTGCCAGACTGGTGATGTCGATTCGACCAGACGAGGGAGCCGTCCATGAGCGAGATTAGCATGATT
>Ga0073928_10007397_pt1 | contig 14283 bp, 16 predicted proteins | sample PaiPotPPA55metaG_FD_76969 | JGI IMG/M metagenome (GOLD analysis project Ga0073928, IMG submission 76969) | Iron sulfur acid spring bacterial and archeal communities from Banff, Canada, to study Microbial Dark Matter (Phase II) - Paint Pots PPA... ... | reverse complement strand
GACGAGCCCGGCAATATCTGGGGCATCGATTCGCCACCCAGCGACTGGTTGCCGTTTTGCGGGCCTCGCAGTCCCGACGCCGATGCCAAGCCAAAGACGGTCGCAGTTCTCCGCCCTGAGGCGGCTCCAACCACAACGAAGGAGAAGCATGGCAAAGCGGTGAACGCTCGCGCGGCCGAGTCCGCCCCGCCGCCGTCTTCCGACACGCGGCCCGTGAGCCAGTTAATCGGCGGTTTTCAACAACAGATGGAAAGCATGTTGTCGGAAGCAGCGGAGGCCGTTGTTAGAGATCGGGCAACAGCGCTTCTCGATGAGCTGCGTGCTGGACTCCAGCAAGAGGCGGCGCGCGCCGTCGCTGAAGCCACCTCGTCGCGGGCTGGCTCCTGGATCGACCAGGCCCTCAAACAGATGAACCAGCTCGGCGAGGAAACTGCGCGATCCCGTCACGCCCAGTGGGCGAAAAAGATCGAAACTGACCTTCAGCAGGCGCTCGACCGAATGGAGACGCGCCACCGTGAACTCGAGGAAGTATCGGAGACGCTGACGGCGATGGCGCAGGAACGGCTGCAAGGATTTCTCGAAAAGTCCCGCAAGGACGCGGTAGATCGCATCATCGCTCGTCTGAAGGAACAGTCGGCGCCGGTGATCGACCATGCCCGCAAAGTTGCGGCGGACCTGAAGAAGCGCGAAGAAGACATTGAAAAGATTTGCCAGCAATACGTGGAAAAGTCCGCGGTTCAGATAGAAGAGAGCTGCACCCGGCTCGACAAACAGTTCGAAATGATCCTGCGGGAGCGGCTCGATGGCGCTCGTACCGAATTCGAGCGCGCCGCTAGCGCCGTCGCCAACTCGGCTCTCGAGGGTGTTAAGGCGTCCGCCCGGCAGCAGGAGGCAGGGGCGGAAGCCCGCTTGCGAAGCGCATTGGAGCCTGTCACCGAAGATGCTCTCGGGACTCTGAAGGAAAAGGCGGCAAACATCTCGCGTCAATTCGCCGAGGAGATGTCGCATTACAGCCGCAGCCATCTCGAATTCGTCAGCGGCGCAATTTCTGAACTGGCTAAGGGAATCGGGAAACTGTCCAAGAGCTAGGCGGGCCCGTCAGGGCCGTTCGGGGACGGAGCAATGGAAGGCCAAATCGAATCGGTCGGTTTCCAAGAAGCAGGCGAGAGCAGTCCTTGCAGCGTTGAACTCTGCGCGGGACGCGCCGCTGCCGAAGTCAATACGTGCCCGTTTTGCCTTGAACATTTTCTTTCGGTTTCGTTCCAGGAACTTCAATCCTACCATGGACGCTTGAGAGCCCAGGAGTATGACCCGGCGGCGACCGCCGCTTTCAATGAATTCTTAAGTGCGTGGGCGCGACAAGCTGCGAGCCTTGTCGAGAATGCGCGTTCCACGGATCAGCAGACGAAGGCCAGCCTGCTGGAGGCTCTCCTTTGGGTGTCTCGGGCGGGCAGGTCTCTTCGCCGAAGCCCGCGGTCGACGACCGCGGTTCCGGTCTGGCTGCGCCGAGAAGATTCACACCGGACCTGGGAGGAAGATACCTGGACTTCCACGCTGAGCCGTCACGGCGCCGGTTTCATATGCCGCCATCCGGTCGAGACAGGTAGGACGGTTGTCCTGACGCGGAAGGATAAGGGAGGCCGCGCGGCCGCCCGCGTAGTTTATTCTCGTGTCGATTCAGAGGGCAGCCGTCAGATCGGCGTCGAACTCATCGATCGGGATGACTTCTGGGATTAGATCCGAGTTCGTCTTTCACGAGCGTTTCGAGTTCGATTCCTTGGGAATGATGTTTCGCATCGAGCATGTTCCTCAACCGGAGTTCAGTCTTGGTTCTAAGACTCAGGTCAAGTCGGTTCGTGGGTCCGTTGCCGGCGACCGTCGATGCCCCAGACTTCTCCGGCTCGCGTGGCGAAGAAAATTGCGAAAAGCAGCAGCAGCGGCAGATGATCTAAGTTCGCGCCGATGTATTGCCAGGCAGGCGCGTCATGGCCCGGCGCGAACCACGTCGCCAGCGCCATGTTGATCATCAGCACCGCGCCCGCAATCGACGCCGGCCGCACCAGCAAGCCAAGCACGAGGCTCAGTCCAATCGCCAACTCGCCCCACGCCACCATTCGCGCGCAAAGCACCGGGTGCACGAGAACAAAATTCACTAGAACCGGTTTGTAGAAGCCGGCCGGCATGTTCTGGTCGACGTAGCCTCGAATCCATTTTTCAAAACCGCCGTAAGCCCACGCCGGCCCGGCCACTTTGTATTCCGCGAAGAAAAGAAAAAATATCCCCGTTACGATTCGCGTCACCGCGATCGTCTTCCCAGCGAAATTATCGGCGCGCCGCGGCATCATTTCTCCGGCAGAACCGCGAACACGCGCACCGCGCCGCCCGAGCCTCCTTCAAGCTTGATCGGCGCGGCGATTAGAAATGCTCCCGCTTCCGGCAAGGAGTCTAGGTTCGCAAGATTTTCAAGATTGTAGAGCCCTGCTGGCAGATCCACCCGATGCACCTCGAAATCTTTCGACGCACCGTAGTCGATGCTCAGCGTGTCGATTCCAAGGCCAACTGCTCCACGTTCGATGAGCAGTTTCGCCGCGTTCACCGAATACCCCGGAAAATGCATCACGCCCTTCGCATCCATGTTGCGGTATCTCGTCTGGTCCGGCCACCGCGACGACCAACCCGTCCGCAGCAGCACGATCGAGCCCGGCGTAATGCGTCCATGCTGCGCCTCCCATTTCTCCACGCGCACCACGGTCAACCGGTAGTCGGAATCCTTCACCGTCTCCGGCCGAACGTCGATTACCACCGCCGGCCCGAAGAAGTGTGCTTCGGGAATTTCATTCAAAAAAGCCTTCCCCGGAGGAAAATGCGCCGGCGCGTCCATATGCGTGCCGTAATGTTCGAGCATGCGAAAGCTGCGCGTAAAATATCCGTCTTTCTGCACCGTAGCGTTGATCTTCGCTTCAAACGGGTGCTCGTCTCCCGGCCACGCCGGCAATTTATCGTTAATCGCATAGGTCATGTCCACAACGAGCGTCTTCCCATCCGGAATCCCGCTCAGCCGGTCGCGCGACTTCGAAGCACTCTGCTTCTGCCCGCCCATCGCCAACACCGCGCACATCGCACCAATCACACACACGGTAAAAACAATTCTCCGCATATATCGATTCCTCCTAGCGGCCGCTATACTATTCGACTTTCGGTTTTAGATTTTAGATTTTGAATTTAAGATTTGAAATTTAAAATCTTAAATTTCAAATTTCCGGACTCAAGGCAGAGGAATGCCAGGCGATGCAACAATCCCGGCCATGCGCAGAATTTCCGCGTACTCTTCATCCGCAAGAGGACAAATCGTCAGCCGCGTATTTTTCAAAAATTTAATCTTTCGCAGCAGACGATTCTCGCGCAACTCCACAAGCGTCACCTGACGAGGCAGCCGCTCGATCGCCCGCAAATCCACCACCAGCTTCTTCGAATCCTCGTCATGAGGATCGGGATAAGGATCGCGGCTCACTTCAGCCAGCGCGTACACCGCGTGTTCGGCCTTGCCGTGGTAGCACAGCGCGCGGTCGCCCTTGTGCACCTGCTTCAATTGCCGCAGCGCGTCCGGACGGCTCCCGCCATGCCTCCACATTTCCTTGCCCTTCACGAACAGCGTATCCCAGTGGTACACCCGCGGGTCCACGGCGAGAATCCAGCGTCTTGGTTTGGTGAGAACTTGCGTCGTCATTCGCAAATCTATCGCGCGCACTATACACGCACAGCGCCAAAAATGAACCAATTTGTATGCGGAATTTTAAGCTTCAGCGGACTGCACGGGCCCCGCGGCCAGGAATTCTTAGGCGTTATCGACGAAAATATCGTCCCCGCGAACCTCTACCGGGAACGTTTCCACGCCCACAGCAGGGTTATTGACCAATTTCCCCGTCGTCACGTCGTATTGCCAGCCATGCCACGGGCAGGTGACGACCGTTCCTTTCAACTCGCCTTCACCCAGCGGCCCGCCGCGATGTAGGCATACGTTATTGATAGCACAGAGTTTACCGGCGCAATTTGCCAGCGCCACCACTTTGCCATCCAGCGCGTACTCGCGTATCGTCCCCTCGGGTACCTCTTCCTTCTTCGCCGCTCTCACAAATGCCATCGTCAGTTCCTCTGTCGACTTAGCTCGCGTCTATCGCGGCGCAGGCGTCTGCGCCACCATCACGCCGCCCTTGAAGTCCTCCACCATCTCCGGCAGCAGCCGCACTTCCGTCGGCCGCTTCGCCAGCGTCATCTGGTCGATCTTGTCCTGAAGCTTCAGTAGCGCGTAAAACAGCCCTTCGGGCCGCGGCGGGCACCCAATCACGTAAACGTCTACCGGAACGATCCTGTCCACGCCCTGTAGCACCGAATAAACGTTGAACGGCCCGCCCACGCTCGAGCACGCGCCCATCGAAATGCACCATTTCGGGTCCGGCATCTGGTCCCACACGCGCTTCAGCACCGGCGACATCTTCAGCGTCACGGTTCCGGCCACGATCATCAAATCCGCCTGCCGCGGCGACGGACGAAACACCTCAGCGCCGAACCGCGCGATATCAAATCGCGAAGTCGTCGACGCAATCATCTCGATCGCGCAGCACGCCAGCCCAAACGTCAGCGGCCAGATCGCGCTCTTGCGCGCCCAGTTGAAAACGTAATCCACCGTCGAAAGCACGTAACTGCGTTCAAACCGGTTGTCGATAACGCCCATATCTCTCCCTGGCCCAACGAAACACGCGAGTATAGCAAAACGCGCGAGCACGCCGTTAGCCCTTTGCAAGCCCTCTCCCGGCGATACATGAGTTTATGTACTCGCACTTAGGGCCTTGTCACCGCGCTTCCTAACTTCTTTCGCTTATTGGTATTTCTCTTCCTCTGTTTCATCGTCAACCTCAAGGAAATTGTGGCGTTTTCCGTTCTCGGATTTTTTAGCACTCATGTTTTTAGAACTCAAGTAGTAAGGAGATGCAATATGAACCGGAGAAATGTGTGCGCGCTCCTGGCGGTCGCTGTGCTCCCCTTTTTCCTCGCCCCCCGGATGGCCGGCGGCGATAACGACAAGAACTCGCCCATCATCCCCCAGCTCACTCCGTCGCCCACTTTCTCCGATTCCACGGTTCCCTCCAACGGCGACCTGAATCCCTACGGCGTCGCCTTCGTGCCCAAGGGATTTCCCCACGGCGGTCCGCTTCGCCCCGACGACATCATCGTCTCCAATTTCAATAACAGCGCGAACCTCCAGGGTACCGGCACCACCATCGTGCGCGTCAACGACGGCGGCGCGCCCACTCTTTTCTTCCAGGGCCAGCCCGGCCTTGGCCTCACCACCGCCCTCGGCGTTCTCAGCCGCGGTTTTGTCCTCGTCGGTAATCTCCCCAGCCTCGACGGTTCCGGAAAATGCACGGCCGAGAGCGGCCCCGGACAAAACGTCGGCCAGGGAGGCCTGCTGGTAATCGATAAAAACGGAAACCTCGTGACCACGCTCGCCAGCGCCAGCCTTCTCAACGGTCCCTGGGATTTGACGCTCAAGGATGAAGGCCACCACGCGCGCGTATTCGTCGCCAACGCTCTCAGTGGCACCGTCACGCGGCTCGACCTGCGCATCGCCGAACATCGTGGCGGAGAAGCCGCCAAGAATGGCGACGGGAAAACCGAAGAGCCGGTCGTTATCGAAAAGTCCACGCAGATTGCCTCGGGCTACGTCCACCGCTGCGACCCGGCCGCGTTTGTCGTTGGGCCCACGGGCGTCGCTCTCGATGAGGAGAAAGATATTCTCTACGTCTCCTCCACCGGCGATAACGAAATTTTCGCCATCCACAACGCCAGTGAACGCACCTCCGACGCCGGCACCGGCCATCTCGTTGTCCAGGATTCGGTTCACTTGCACGGTCCGCTCGGTCTTGTTCTTGCCCGCAACGGAGACTTGATCTCGACGCAGAGCGACGCCGTGAACCCGGACCCGGCCCATCTCAGCGAAATCGTCGAATTCACCGCGGCGGGAAAGTTCGTCGCCGAGTTCTCGGTTGATCCCACCGCCGGCTCGGCCTTCGGTATTGCGCTTCGCTCGCACGGCAGCGGCTTCGTTTTCGCCACCGTGGACGACACCACCGCCGTCCTCGATATCTGGGTGGTCCACTAAGTCAACAACCGCAGGAGTTTTGCGTAAGCGCGCAGTCCGCCACGACGGATTGACCCAGGACGGATTGACGAGGCCTGCCTGCCCGACAGGCAAGGCTTGCTTTTTGCCACTCCTTATCGGTGTTCATCTTCGCCCCTGCCCAACTTCAAATCCCCGCTCTTCAATTCCTCATCCTCAAAATCCACTCGCGTAATCTCTTTGTAAAATCTCAGCAGGTCCCCGCGCCGCAGCTTCTCGCACAACCGCTTCAAGCTGAGCAGCTCGCGTCCTTCGAGCGCGCGCATATACGACCTCACCACCTTCGCGTGCCTGATAAAAACTTCTCCGATCCATTCTCGTCCCGCGCGAGTCGGCTTCACGAGGATCACCCGCCGTCCTTCGATCCTTATCCCGCGGCTTCTTGCCCGGCGCGCAATATTTTCCGATTCTTTCGTGCGCGACACCGGCAGCATCGCCGGAACGCGCCGCACCCATCCTTTGCTTTCCAGCTGCCGGACGATGTAGGCGATGCCTTGAACACTGGAGTAGAATCGCCGGCCGATCTCGCTTTGGTGCGCCGGTCCCTCGCGAAGAAGAAATTCCATCACGCGAAACTGCATCGGCGTGAGATCGAACGCCGTCATGCGCTCGGCCATATCGAAGTGCATCCACTCCGCCGTTTCGAGCAGCGCCTCGTAGGCCTCCAGGGCCCTGCGCTTCTTTTCCCTCTGAGGCAGGTATGGGTAGCTCTTCAGATCGCACCTTCTCAAGCATTACTTGAGGTAGTAAGCGCCCCGGAATCCAACGAAGACACCGAATTTGTGTCAAGTACTTGACTATCTTACAGCAGAAATAATGCACATTATATTACCGATTAGTTACCGTAATCAACATGGCTTTGCTCGCGATCGCGTGGCTGTCCTCCGCCCCCCAACGGCACCCGCCCGCCTCTGGAAATTTGACATCCCCGCGGCCGGAACCTACACTAGCCGCAAGAATCCCAGCGGAGGCGATTCTGTGCCTACTCGCCAATGCCCCTACTGCGGAAAACTTGTCTCTGACTACCTGGCGGAATGCCCGCATTGTCACGAGGCCATTCCGGAGATTCGCGTCACGGAGCCTGTCCGCTCGAACGCCGGACGCAGAAAAATTCGCCAGGGGCTCCTCTACATGCTTCTAGCTGCGGTGATCCACTACTTCGCAGGCGGTTACAGCGCGATGGAACTTCCTTACCCCATTCAGCCCGTAGTGACCGTCTATCTCGCGCCCTTGCTGTTCCTGGGTGGGCTCGGTCTAAGTCTTTACGGCTTCTATTTGCAGGGTAAAGATTGAGTCCATGCGATTTGCTTCTCACGACCGGGGCATCTCGAGATTTGCGGAGCCGCCGCACTCCGCACTCGCGACGGGACTGCTAAAATCTCAAAAGAAAATGTCGACCAATAAGAACATCCGGTTTGCTGTTCCAAATGCGGGCGAGGCATCCGCCATTCTTTTGCGGCCTCGGGACGCACAGTGTCTATTGGTGCTGGCGCACGGAGCAGGCGCGGGAATGCATCATCCGTTCATGCGATCTCTCGCGAACGAACTCGCGGCGGCGAACGTAGCCACGCTCCGATTCCAATTTCCTTACATGGAGCAGCGCCGCAAGGTTCCCGACCGTCCGCCCGTGCTCACGGCTGCGATTTTCGCGGCTGTGAACGCTGCGTCGAACGAAGCGCCCGATTTGCCCCTGTTTGCGGCAGGGAAATCGCTCGGCGGGCGAATGACTTCTACTGCCGCCTCGCAGCAGCCGCTCGAAAGCGTTCGCGGGCTGGTTTTCTTCGGCTTCCCGCTGCACGCACCGAATCAGCCGGGAACGAAGCGCGCCGAGCACCTTCGCGAAGTCAGCTTGCCCATGCTTTTCTTCCAGGGCACGCGCGACGCATTCGCCGACCTGAAACTCCTGCGCCCCATCTGCGCCGGCCTCGGCGCGCGCGCGACGTTGCACGTGATCGAATCAGCCGATCACTCGTTTCACGTCCTGAAAAGTTCCGGCAGAACCGATGAGGATGTTCTCCAGGAATTGGCTCGAACGGTAGGCATGTGGACACAGAAGGTTAGGCTCTGAGGGCTTTTACGTGCGCCAGTGATTGCGAGCGCCTATTCGCTGTGTCAGGTTCTGTGATATATACTGTCCGCGTCTATGGCAATTACCTTCGCTAACGCCCCGCTTGTTGAACTTATTGCCGAATTCAAGTGGACTCCGAGTGATACGTTGAGCGCACCCGCTGGCCTGCAGGGTATTCCACAAGTGATTCCATTTCTGGGTGGTACGAAGCTTGAGGAATTCTTGATGCGCCTTGGGGGCGAGCTGTATCAGGTAGGTTTTCAAAAGTCCGAACGCTTGGTTCCTCCCGGTTTTCCGGCTTTACCTAATCAAGCTATTGTCCGTTTTCGGAGCAATGACGCTCCCAAGTCTTCCGTTCTCTATCAGGCAGGCTCTGGAATGCTCTCTGCACATGCGACGCCTCCGTATCTCACCTGGAAGGAGTTTTTACCCCATGTCGAGAACGGCCTGAAAGTACTTTTGAAATGTCGAAATGATTCGGAGAAGGACCAGCCGTTTAGCGAAGTGAACTTACGTTACATAGACCTCTTTGGAGAAGATCTAACTCAGGGTCGGAGCGTTGCATCCTTCATGTCGCAAGTGCTGGGAATTTCTGTTTCGTTGCCGGAAGCCCTTCGGAGCCTAGGTCAATCCGGTGGGGTGAGCAGTCTGAATCTCTTGTTCGTATTGCCTACTCCACATGGCAACTTGACGGTGAACGTGGCAGATGGAAAGGCTGGTAATCGTTCGGGGGTAGTTCTCATTACAAGCCTGGCGTCTAAAAGTCCCGTTCAGGCAAATGCGGATGTTATAATGAGATCGTTAGCAAACGCTCATAGTACCATTCATGATACCTTCATGAAGATGACGCGGCCAATTCACGAATTGATGAAACCAAATTCTGAGGTTATCCAATGAGCATCCCGTGCGCGACAGCGAACGTCTCGCTCGATCAGTTCGGGCAAGACAAGTATTTGCCTGTGCCCGTATGGACCGTGCCGAGTTCAGGTCAAGTAGGTTCAAGGCTCGCGGATTTCGCTGCTTCTAGAGAGATGCTGAATCGAGCGTTTTTCAGAGAGCCCAATTGGGATGGCGACGGCGCTTTGGCCATCAGCAACGAGACTAGGACGAACGCGTTAGCAGCGCTCGGCATTCTTGAGACGGTTGTATCTGCGCCAGAAATCACACCCAATCCAAATGGAACATTGTCCTTCGAATGGGAGACAGACGCAGGCGTTAGCTGTCTAGAAATTGGCCGCACGCGATACAGTTTCTATGTTAGGCCGAGTTCGGGCTCCGCCATTTTGCACGATGGCAGCACCGAGAACGTCTCTTCGGCCCTGGGCATGCTTGTCGACGATTTGTTGTTCGAAAAGCCGCAATCCGCCCAAATAGTGACAGACATCACTTACTCCGCTTCTAATGTGTGACATCCCGGTCGCCATCGCAGATGACGAAACCATCGTCCGAGGGATTCTCGATATCCATCTTAGTAACAAGGGAAAGCTGAAAAATAACGCCTTTCGCCCGAAGGCCGGAACGGACGAAGTGTCAGTCATGCGACACGGGTATCTTGGATCCCAAGCCTGCAAAGCAAAAGCCGTCGAACTCTCAAACAACCAGGTAAGTTACAAAGGACTAGCCGTTCTTCTGGCTCGAGAAATTCAAGAAGTTGGATCTCAAGTTTCTGATTCACGCGAAGGAAACTACTGCGGTCATGCCCACATTTCTCACGGCTTCATTGTTCCCCCGGACGAACCGCCGGAATCTCCGATAAGCTTTGCTCTTGGAGAAAGACTTCGGGCATTGCGAACTGTTGCAAGATATTACCGGGACCCGGAACCACCGAATCCAGCTTGGACGGGTCAGGCATTGGTCTGAATACTGCTGGTGTCCACCGAACTATAATTCGGAGTCTAGGTCTCGTGCTTTGTTCCGTAAACCAGCAACGCGCCAATGGCGCGGAAGGCGCGCCACTGCGCGGCATCGCGGAACCAGCGGTCGGAGTAAACGTCGGGAGTGGGCGTGGGATCGGGAATCAGGCGATGCGCCACGTCGGCAAATCCTGCCCCGCGGAACAGCCCTTCCCACTCGGCGGCTGATAGAAGATGCGTGGAAACCTTTAGTTCCGCGCCCCACTGATGGCAGTAGGGATTATCGCGGTAGTAGTTGATGAGGATCCACGCCGAGCCGCCTTCGCATAGGACGCGGAAAATTTCGCGAAGGCCTTTTGCGGGGTCGGGCCAGTAATACGACGACTCGACCGAAATGGCCCGCGAAAAGAAATTAGCTTCCCACGGAATTTCGTTTACTTCGCCGACAATAAAAACCAGGTTGCCGATGTCCACGCCCGCGCGCCGCGCGTGATGGATCATCTCATCGGAAATGTCCATGCCGACCACGCGGCCTTCCGGGACGCCTTTCGCCAGAATGCGCGAGAGCCAGCCGGCGCCGCAGCCGACGTCGAGGACGTTTTCGTCGTTCTCGATGCGCATCAGCTCGAGCGCGGGCTTGGTGATGGGCCAGTGTTCGCGCTCCATCGCTTCGCCTTTACCGGCGTCGGCCCAGCGGTTGAATTCTTCGCGGAGTTGTTCGTGCGGCTGCGAGGTGGACATTCCAGAATTTTACTTGAACGGAGAGATGAAAGCGAAATGCGAAGCACGCTGGCGCGGTGACACCAAGTGCGCCTGCGGCAGCAAGGTAGCGATTCGCGCTACGGTTTTGTGATGTCGGAGCTGAAGCTCCGACCCCCTAAACGGAGCCCGATTTGGGAGCCCAGCCCGAGGTTTGGCAAAGTTCTGCGGAACCGCTCAAACGGTTCTGCCGCACGCCGCGCAGAAGCGCGCTCCCGCGACATTCAACGTTCCACAGCGGCAGCAGTAACGCGCCGCGCCCGAACCTGGACCGGCGATCACCAGAACTTGCTGCGGCGCGTCGGCCGAGCACGCCCAGACCATGGCGATGACCCAGCCGATCACCGTCCAGCCAAAGAAAAAATTAACCAGGAAGATGCTCAGCACGTTGCGATGTTTGTGCCCGACGATCGTGGGCATGAAATACAGCAGCGTCAGAAAAAGAAGGAAAGTCATGTGGGCACCATTCTCGGCGTGGAGTCGCGCCGGCCTTCAGCGCTCGCGGCTCCTACATGAAATACATACATGTAAATACATATACGAAAATACGCGCGCACGCGCAAATTTGTTCCGCGTCAAGTAGTGTCCATATCTTCGCCGCCGTCAGGGCATGCCTTCAGCCATTCCGCACCGTGATGCCAATCGAAGGGGTTTTAACCCCTGAGGCCTCAGCGGCAAAAGCCGCCACCTCGCGCTCGCAAACGGCACGCTTGAAAGCGTGCCCTGACGCGCACCCCTTCCGTTGAGGCTAGGAACTACATCGTGGCGTCGTCGCGGCGGCAGATCGCGCCGCTTCCGCCGTGCCTATTTCGCCGACGCAGTCATCGTGCCTTCATCGGCCGATGGCCCGTAAAGCGCGGGCACCGGAACGTCGTTGAGGCGCAAGTAAACGCAGAGCTGCGCGCGGTGATGGATCAAGTGGTTCATGATCATCCCGCGAAGCACGGCGACGCGCGGCATGGTGAACATCGGTTGTCCGTTGTTGAGCAGCGACCACGTCTTCATGAGCTGCTCGTCGGACGCCTTCGCCAGCGCGGCACGCGCCGAGACCACACCTTTGTCGAAGATCGCGAGCGCTTCCTTGGTGTTGCGCGCCGAGGGCATTTCCACCTGCTTGCCGCCGGGCGCGAAATCGAAGGACTCGGACGTGAACATATCACCCGCCCAGCCGGGAAAGTTCACGATGTGGTTGGCGAGCCAGCCCATCGTTCCGGATTTCGGATGTGGTTTCCAGTCCCACTTGGCGTCGGGGACGCGCTCGACGGCCTTGCGGGTGTTGGTCATTTCGTGATCGAACTCACCGAGAAGTGCTTGATTCATGGGCATGATGGATCTCCTTTCGCTGAATAAGCGCCTTAATGAGCGCTCCTGAGATTGACGAAATCCCCGAGGGTTCGTTATCTTTGCTTTTTGTTCGCCTATTGTCAAGGGCCGCTTTTTCGCCGGACGACGCGCGCTAGCGATCGTGTTTGTAGTTCAACTCGCCGGCTTCGATGCGCGCTCGCAGGCGATTCTGAGGCGGCGGCAGCGGGCACGTGGTGTAAGGATTGTAGGCGCACGGCGGGTTGTAGGCTTTGTTGAAATCGAGGACCACTTCGCCGTGGTGCGGCGCATCGGTATCGAGAAAGCGCGAGGCGCCGTAGGTTTCCTTGCCGCTGGTTAAATCGCGAAACACGAATGACAGCTCGCCCGTTTTGTCGTCCGCCTGCGCGTCGAGGCGAAGCTCCTGGCCGCGCAGCGTGAAAGTGACGTAGCCCGCGATGGGTAGTTGTAGCGTGTCGCCCGCCTCATTTTGAATGGAGATCTGCTTCGGCTCGTCGTAGGACTGGAAATGCGCCGTCACACGATAGGCATCATCCACCGGAAACCATTGCAGCTTTGTGAACGCCTTGCGTACTTTGCTGTTTTTGTCTTGCAGGCGTACCGTGTAGCGCTCGCCGCTGGCGTGAATCCACAGCGAAATATCGCCAAGCACGAGGCGGTCGGCAGAATCGGGACGAAGCTCGGCAGTGTCGACCGGCTTGCCGCCGAGCGTGACGGGCACGCCCGCCTTCACATGCACGGTCGTCTTGCCGCGATGAAATTCAAAGTAACCGGCGTCGGGCGGCGCGGCGCCTTCCGGCAGAACGATGTCGCTAAGCGGATCGGAACCGAATCTGTTCTCGCCCTCGTGCAGCCAGAACAGTCCGGAAATGGTCAGCCAGCCGTGATCGGATTTTAGGTCGCTCTCGTAGTCCGCGCGCCACTTGGCGATTGACGCGCGGTAGTCAGGTTCCTGCGCGCCTGTCGCGATAGACGTAGCAGCGCAAAGCGCGCACGCCAGCGCGAGCATCAAGGCCGCGCGCAGAGAGTTTTGCAGGAATGTCGGGTTAGACGCGAACATAGCCGCCGCGCGATCGCCTAGGATGACGCCGCCGTCTTCACCGCCGGCTGCGCCTCGACAGGTTGCACCTTTTCAGGCTGCACCTTCGCCAGCAGCTGGACGAATTTCGCTTCGCGGTCCTCCTGCGTCTGCCCGGTGTACGCTTCCGCAATCTGCGTCGTGTTCATCGAGCAAAACTTGGGTCCGCACATCGAACAAAATTTCGCCTCTTTGTAAAAATCATCCGGCAAAGTTTCGTCGTGCATGGCGCGCGCGGTTTCGGGGTCCAGGGAAAGCTCGAATTGCTTGTTCCAATCGAAGAGGAAGCGCGCGTAGCTGAGCGCGTCGTCGCGATCGCGCGCGCCGGGACGATGCCGCGCGATGTCGGCGGCGTGCGCCGCGATTTTGTAGGCGATTACGCCCTGGCGCACATCGTCGGCATTGGGCAAGCCGAGATGCTCTTTCGGCGTGACGTAGCAAAGCATCGACGCGCCGTGCCAGCCGATCATCGCGGCGCCGATAGCGCTGGTGATGTGGTCGTAGCCGGGAGCGATGTCGGTGACCAGCGGGCCGAGCGTGTAAAACGGCGCTTCGTAGCACAGCTCGTTTTCTTTTTTCACCTGCATTTCGATTTGGTCGAGCGGGATGTGGCCCGGGCCTTCGATCATCACTTGCACGTCGTGTTCCCACGCTTTTTTCGTCAGCTCGCCGAGAACCTTCAGCTCGGCGAATTGCGCTTCGTCGCTGGCGTCGGCCAGGCAGCCGGGACGCAGGCCGTCGCCGAGAGAAAAGCTGACGTCGTGCTTCTGGAAAATCTTGCAGATGGCCTCGAAATTCTCGTACAGGAAATTTTCTTTTTTGTGATAACTCATCCACAGCGCCAGAAGCGCGCCGCCGCGGCTGACGATTCCGGTGATGCGGTTGCGCACCAGCGGCAGAAATTCGCGCAGCACGCCGGCGTGAATGGTCATGTAGTCGACGCCCTGCCCGGCCTGCTCTTCGATCACTTCGAGCATCAGCCCGATGCTCAAATCCTCGGGCCGGCGGACGCGCGAGAGCGCTT
>Ga0073928_10007395_pt1 | contig 14284 bp, 11 predicted proteins | sample PaiPotPPA55metaG_FD_76969 | JGI IMG/M metagenome (GOLD analysis project Ga0073928, IMG submission 76969) | Iron sulfur acid spring bacterial and archeal communities from Banff, Canada, to study Microbial Dark Matter (Phase II) - Paint Pots PPA... ... | reverse complement strand
GCTAGCCAGCTTGCGTTCGAGATTCAAGCGCTTGCGATGGGAGCAAATTGGAGTTCGCGTTTGTTCCGCGACGCGAGCATTTTTCGCTCGGTGCGCAGCGCTATTCTGCGCCGGATTGAACAAGTTACGGAAGCGACACCAACGAGGTAGTGATGCACATTCGCCGCAGCCTGCTGGCCTGCGCCCGCGTGGGACTGATCTTCCCGCTCGCCGCGCTGAGTAGCGCGGCACAGGCCCCAACCGCTGCGACTGAAATTCCTATGCAGCGCTGCGATCGGCTGCCGGTCGTGATTTTGCAAGTGGATAAGGAGGAAATGCGCTTTCTTGTTGATACGGCCGCGACCTCCTTCCTAAACGCGAAGTCATTCATTGGAGGGCACGCCAAGGAGGTGCAGATCCACTCCTGGAATGAGACGACGATACTTCACGCCAGCGATATTTCTATCGGGGAGCTCTCCTTGGGTAGTCATGTCATCCGGAACGTCGAACTGCCGGCGATTGACCTAACCGCCATCTCGAAAGCCTGCGGCGGGCAGCTTGATGGGATTCTGGGAGTGGATCTCCTCGAGCAGTTGGAGGTGACAATCGACCTGGAACGCAGCGTGGCTCGGCTGAGTGTGGCGCCCCGGAACTTCTCGGAACCGCCGCTCATCGCGGAGATGGAGAAGGCGATCGTCTTCTGTTCCACAGCCTTCAACAACGCAGACGCAGAAAGGCTCGCTGCCTGTTTCGCTCCGGAGTTCGCGCTGAGTTCGCCGCGCGGAGAGCTTCGCGGCAGAGATCAGGCCCTGAACTACTTTCAGCAGTACTTCAGCCTGACTCCGCGCGCGCATCTCTCGATGAAGATGAGTGATCAGCGTGCCGTCGGTGAGTTGGTGTGGAGTCTCTACGACTACACGATTGAAACGCCGTCCAAGCACAGCTCCGGTCGAGGGATGATGCTATGCCGCAAATCGGAAAATCGCTGGCACATCCTAAGCATGCACGAATCACCGATCGTCACGGCAGTCATCCCGAAACCCTAAACTGCCCTCTACATCAACGCAGTGGACCTTGGGCAAAGGCGGTTTTATCCATTTTTGTTGCGTCTATCGACCATAGACGCAACTTAATGTATATAGACGCAATTAAAACATACTAGACGCAATATTCAACTATAGACGCAGCATCGTAATTGCGCCTTGGCGGGGTCCACACGGGTCCTGCGGCAATAGCGCAGAAAAATACCCATCATCCTTCTTATTATCCTTATTTATCCGCCTAGCAGCCCGGGGTGGAAGTAACTAATTTTCGGCACGACCAGCCGCGCCGAGCCGCGAGCGAGCTTCGTGATTCGATGACCGATTTCGTACAAGATATTGAGATTCGGGTTCCTGAGAGCCGATTTCGATTTTCCCTGCGAGTAAGTAGTCAATAAACAGCAAGAAAGGCGTCCCCTCGATCGCATCCAAGACTCTTCAATGCTTCAATCGTCAATCCGCAAGCGACTCAAGCCATCGAACAAGACTTTCCTTCTCGCCTGCGAGAACTCTGGGGGGTGGCAACGACGTCAGGGACAGCAGATGGCCATACTGTCGAGACATGAATCTCAACGTTAGTCTTCTAATCGCAGATCCTGTCACCTTCTGCACCCACTCCCTCCGCGTGCAGCAAACGAAGCATCCTTGTCCATAATTCGAAACAGGAACGCACCCCCACCAATCCTATGCCTATGAACATGTACTTCAGTGACTTTCATTCTTCCTAAACGTGGTTAGTATCGGGGAAAGGTGACGGTACGTCGCCTAAGAAGATCCCCAGATTCCATTGGATGGTTTGCCGCGCCACGGTTCCCGTCTGAATTCAAAATCAGGGAGGCTTTGTGCGCTTACATTTCTCCGCTTCTAGCGCATTACGGTGGATCACACTCGTCGCCGTAACAGTCGCAACGCCAATCTCTTTCACCGGATGCGGGTCCTCAGCGTTCTCAAATCCGGCGACAACCACGGCTACTACGGCATCGATGCTGATGGAGACTGAAAATGCCAGCTCGCCAACGGTGCTTCTATTCAACGGCACTGGCACAATCTCTTCGGATGTCTCGGCAGTGGAAGCGATCCTCAAGAATCTCAACTTGAGCTACGCAACGGCCAACTCAAGCGAGATGGATTCCATGAGCGAGACGGAGCTGAAAAGCTACAAGCTGCTGATTGTGCCCGGGGGGAACTCGATCACGATCGGAAAAAACCTCAGCCAGACTGCCACGACTAACATTCACAACGCAGTTGAGGCAGGTTTGCATTACTTGGGAATTTGCGCGGGCGGTTTCTTTGGTGGTTACTCGATCTATAACGGACTGAACCTGACTTCGGGTGTGTGGTTCAACGTCTATGAAAACTATGGCAAGGGCACACAGAAGACGGCAGTTGAAATCTCCAGCCCCAACAGCGGCAAGCTTGATCAATTTTGGGAGGACGGCCCGCAGTTTTCCGGATGGGGAAGCATAGTAGGCGAATATCCAGATGGCACTCCGGCGATCGTGGAGGGTAAGTTCGGTGCCGGATGGGTCATACTTTCCGGTTTTCATCCGGAGGCGCCTGAGAGCTGGAGATACGGAATGACGTTTACGACCTCAGCTGCGGTGGATAACGCCTATGCAGGCACGCTTGTGAGCGCTGCGCTCAACGGCACATCCTTGCCGCACTACTGAGTCTTGAGTATTTTTGAGTTCGGGTCGCAACTCAGAAAGCCGGAAGCCTCTTCCGTCTTTTTGATCCGTCCAATCCTTGCTGCTCCAGCCACTTAGCCGTTCGAAGTTAAGGGTAGACTTCCAGTCGCTCAAAGTCGTTAGTCTCTAGTTATTGCTCCTAAAACGGTGTACTCTGGTGGCCTACACGCATGCGTGGGCTGGCGATTCCGGGTGAATGAATGTTGGAGCGATGCCGGACATTTATGAGACAATGAGCCGGTTTTCTCAACGTGCAACTAGATCAACCTACCAAAACCGAACAAGGGATTAAGAAGAGATGAGTCGAGCAGTTTTCCCAGCCTCCTTCGCGCAGGAAAGACTATGGTTTCTCGACCAGTTTGAGCCCGGGACCGCCGCTTACAACCTGCCTCGCATCTTCCGGATCATCGGTCCGCTCAATGCCGATGTTCTGACCCGGGCGATCCATGCAGTTGTACAACGCCATGCCTCACTGCGTACGGTCTTTGACTCAGTCGATGGCGAGGCCAGACAGGTGGTTTTATCAAACGTAGATGTTCAAGTGCCCATCGTCGATCTGACCGACACTCCGGAGGAAGTGCGCGAATCCAAGGCGCTTCGGATTGCGAGCGAGGAAGGCAAGAGGCCCTTTGACTTGTGTGAAGGGCCACTGCTTCGCGCGAGTCTGATCCGTTTGGGCCCGGAAGCATGGATCCTAGTGCTGGTCATGCACCATATCGTCACTGACGGCTGGTCGATTTCGCGTCTCTTCCGCGATTTGACGAAGTACTATGCGGCATTTCTGGAGAATACGGATCTAGAGCTTCCAGAACTTCCGATTCAATACACGGACTACGCCCAGTGGCAGCGGGACTACATGACCGGAGAGCTGCTCAGCAACGAGATCGAACACTGGAAGAACACGCTAGCGGGAGCGCAAACCCTGCTTGATCTGCCCACTGACCATCCTCGCCCAGCAACCCAAACTTGGAATGGTGCTAGTAAGGAAATTACCTTTGATGGCGCCACTTTGGCCAAACTGAAATCGCTTGGGCAGAAAGAAAGCTCCACACTGTTCATGGTGTCGATGGCCGCATTTCAGGCCTTACTCTGGCGCTACACCCATCAGGAAAGCATTCTGGTCGGGACACCGGTTGCGGCGCGAGACCGTGTCGAAGTTGAAAACATGGTCGGATTGTTAGTTAATACTCTGATCTTCCGGACCGATTTCACGGGCAACCTGAGCTTTCGCGATTTGATTCGACGAGTGCGATCGTTTGCCCTGGAAGCGTATATGCATCAGGACGTGCCCTTCGAGAAATTGGTCGAGGAGTTGGTCCCGCAGCGTTCGCTCAATACGCCTCCGCTGTTCCAGGTGATGTTCATATTCCAGAACATTCCTAAACAAGTGTTCGAGATTGCCGGACTCAAGATCAAGGAATTGAATTTTGAGACCGGCATCGCCAAGTTCGACCTATCTGTCGAACTGTGGGAGGACACTGAGTTCCACGTCCAGTTTGAATACAACACCGATCTTTTCGAGCAACCTACCGTTTTGCGGATGATCGGACATTTTGAAAGGCTGATCAGAGCCGGCCTACAGAACCCGGACCTTCCTTTGGCCCAACTGGCGATGATGGACGCTCAGGAACGGGAACTGGTTCTGGTGAAGTGGAATCAGACGGCAACGGACTATTCCCGAGATCACCCGCAGCCGTGTGTTCACGAGCTGTTCGAATTGCAAGCTGAGAGTTCGCCTGATGCCGTGGCCGTGGTCGCAGGAAACTTGGAAATGAGCTATCGCGAACTGAACCAGCGTGCCAATCAGCTGGCCCGGTATCTGCTAAAGCGAGGCGTCGGACCTGGCGTCACCATCGGTTTGTCCATCAACCGTGGGATGCGGATGGTGATTGCTTTACTGGGCATTCTCAAGGCGGGGGGAACCTATGTGCCGCTCGATTCGAGGCTGCCCGACGACCGGCTGAGCTTCATGCTGGCTGACGCCAAGCCGCTCATCGTGATCACGGAAAGGGACCTGCAGCGTGCTATTTTTGGAGCAGACCCAGTTCATCTGGATTCAGATTGGAAAGTCATCGCACAAGAGAACAAAGAGAACCCCAACAAAAAGTTCGGTCCAGAGACGCTGGCATACGTGATGTACACCTCTGGCTCAACCGGAAAACCCAAAGGAGTGCCGATCGAGCACGGGAGCGTAGTCAACCTGCTTCGTTCGATGCAGAGCGAACCCGGCCTGAATCGTGACGACGTGCTGCTCGCGGTGACTACGCTTTCATTCGATATCGCCGGCCTGGAGATCTATCTCCCACTGATTTCGGGAGCGCGCTTGGTGATTGCGAGCCAGGAAGATGTGATCGACGGGAACCGGCTCACGGGTTTACTAAGCGAAAACTGCGTTACATTTATGCAAGCCACCCCTGCCACGTGGCGACTGATGTTAGGGGCCGGATGGCAGAGCTCACCGCGTCTCAAGATTCTTTGTGGGGGCGAGGCGTTGCCGCCGGAACTTGCTAAAGAACTGACCGCTCGTGCCAGTTCCGTGTGGAACGTTTATGGACCAACCGAGACCACAATTTGGTCAACGACGTATCGCTTGAGTGGCCGGGAGGAGGGCGCGATTCCGATCGGCCGACCAATCGCGAACACCACGATTTACATCTTGGATTCTTATCAGAACCCAGTGCCCGTAAATGTCACTGGAGAAATGTATATCGGGGGCGACGGCCTCGCGCGCGGCTATCTGAACCGCCCAGAGCTAACTGCGGAGCGGTTCGTTGTCAACCCACTGGTCCAGAACCAGTCTTCCAGGTTGTATCGCACAGGCGACTTGGGTCGCTTCCGTTCGAATGGCGAGATTGAGTTTCTGGGCCGCGTGGACAGCCAAGTCAAGCTACGTGGTTTTCGCGTTGAGTTGGGAGAAATTGAGTCCGTGCTGGCTTCACACGCAAGCTTGAGAGAAGCCGTTGTGATCGCCACTGGGGAGGGCGAACAGCAGAAGTTATCCGCCTATGTAGTACTGGCTGATGAAAAGGCGGTGCCTGATGTGGGGGAACTCCGCCGTTATCTGCGAACGAAGCTACCGGAGCAAATGGTGCCGGCTGGCTACTGGCGAGTGGAAAGATTGCCGCTATTGCCCAGCGGCAAAGTAAATCGCGGGGTGCTTCCTGCCGCAGCGATTGCTCTGCGGGAAGTAGCAGAGTTGGTTGATCCGCGGAATGAGACAGAAGCGAAGCTAGCGGATATCTGGAAAGAGCTGTTAAAGATTGAACAAGTGGGAATCGAGCAAAACTTCTTCGAACTGGGTGGGCATTCGCTGCTGGCTATGCAGATGACAGCACGGATTCGACGCAGTTTTGAAGTGGAATTACCGGTGCGGAGCGTATTCGAAGCGCCGACAATTGCGGCGCTAGGAGTGGAGTTACAAAAGGGCCGAGCCACTGGATCGAAAGCGCGCACTCCCATCTTCCCTCGTCCTTCCATCCATGGAGATGTGCAAAAGGAAGCGCTCGTCACTGAGCTGCAAAATCTTTCAGTAGAAGCAGCCCTGAAAATTATCGAAAGCGCTCTTGAACGAAAAACACAACTATAATTTCAAGCTTTTCCGCCTCGCGAAAACTGCCGTCTGGGACTATTCGAGTGGTTACTGTTTGCCTTCCAGCGATTGTTCTACGCTTGCCGCTAACCAAGAATTTTCTGTTGGCCTCGCTTCGTCAACGCGACTCAACAGATTCCGGAGGCTGGTCGTAAGCGTCGGAGCAACGCACCTGTTCGATAAGTAGAGTCTATGTTTAAGTTGGATGGAGGAACGGAGAACAGCAGGTACCGGTACGGAGCCGACGGATGCGAGCTGATGTTCGGCGGTTAGTAGCAGAGTCTGTGAACAGCGGTATGCGGAGGAGCGAGTTTTTGCCAGAGTCGCTTCAGCACGCTGGATCGCCATCTGAAGAAGCGGCGGTGGAAGAGGCAGACGAGGTGCGCTCTCGCCGATGGCAAGTTTGGGGGCGGTGGAGTTGGCCATAGGGAAACCGCCGCTTGAACAGCAAGGGAGTTGCGGACTGGCCGTGGTGTTGTCCGGCGGGCGCCGAATCGAAGTGCATCGCGATTTTGCTGTGCACACATTCGAGCGGTTGGTCGGAGTGCTGGAGCGGGGCGCGCTCGTTTGCGCCTGGGCTTCAGCTAGATGTGGATTTGATGGTTCGAGATGATATCGCCAACGAAGCTCTCCGGCACCTCGGGCATTGCCCAAGTTTTTTCAAGGAGTTCTCCGGTCGGCGACTTGCTTTTCGACGGCAGGTTTTAATGCGGTTGACACGGTTGAGAATCGCGCCAAGCATTGCTTCGGCGGCGGACATGCAGTCGTCGCTGAGGCATGGGGGTAAAACTGCAGCGTCAACCTGACACACGGTGGCGAAGCAGTGTCTGCACAGTTTTGGGATCGGGTCTTGATGCGGACGCAATTTCCGGGCATTCCTGAAGATGATCACGAGACCCTGCTGTTGCGGATCGGGGGAAGGACGGACACTTCGGACTGCAAGGGACGCGGGACTGTGCCGCTCGCATCGGAGGCAAGGCAACAGGCCGGGCGCAAAGGTTTCGGAAGACCACCTAGGGTTCGAACTGTGGCCACAGATGGCTGAGCCTCGCCGGATCCGATACCCACTGAATGGATTCAGGATCTTGACGCAAGTATTCGTAGATTGGCATCGCCGATGAAAGCCCGAGTTCGGGATACGCTCTCGCCTTTCGGCGCTGAAGTTTGGACAAGGAGTAGTTTGCGTTAGCCTCCCAGCCAATCTCTCCGCCTGCAGACATCAAGGGAAACCAGGCAAGCCCGTGATGGGCGCGCATTTGGGTGTAATCGAAGCCGTATTGGCGGTCACACCAGGCGCCAAAGATCAACTTTGAATTCGGGTCGGAGTTGGCCACGTAGTGTGCCCACCCCGGCGGCATTACAACCTGTTCACCAGGTCCAGCTTCAATGGCAATGCATCGGCCAGGATCAGCTCCCGATTTTTCCTGGGCGTAGATGATTGCGCGCCCTTCCCAGATCTCGAACAATTCCGGCGTCGACCATCCACAATGAGGAGAGACGGCATGAACATGCCCTTGACTCCGGACGGGTCCGTCCCCCAATTTGCCGCTGGCGTACATGACCATCCCAAAGAGCAACATCCGTTTCTTAAGCTCTTCGATATCTTCCCTTCGGCCGACATCCATAGCGATCGCATAAACGGGATCGGGACCTTCGCATTGCGGATTCCTAAGACTAGGCCGAATTGCATCAAGCGAGCGATACTCTGGCGTCGGCCCGAACACGTCAGCTCCATAGCGGAAGCCCATTGCGGCTTTCAGGAATTCGATATCGAGCCCGGTATCGGATGCTCTAGAACGAGCTGAAGCGTCGATCCCGGGGCGAGTCACTCGTTGTTCCTCACCAGTGTGGCTCCGTTTATGCCCTTCAGCAGCCTGGCACTGAAGCCCAGGCTGCGAATAGGTTCATACTCGTGTCCTGCATCGCTCGGCCAGCAGGCAACAGATCGGAGCGGAGTCGCCCCCACATTTGCCAGGCGGTGGGCTGTATTGGGAGGGACAAAATGCAGGCTGCCGGCGGACATCAGTTCCATCCGTGTTTGGCGATTTTCATCCATTAAGATGAGCGCACCGTGGCCTTCAATGGTTCCGTAGTACTCAGTGCGATCTCGTTTCAGATGAAAATGCCCGTGCGTCATGAAGTACTCAGAATCTACCTGGCCCGGCTCCACTACCGTGGTTCCCCAAAACAGTCCACCTTCAGTTCCCTCGGCTAGTGGATACCACGCTCGAACTCGATAGACGACCGTATTTGGATCCATTGTGAGCCGCGCCTGTTCGTTTGCAAAGATTCCTTGCAACTGCCCAAGGGTCTTTACGCTTTCGCGGACCTGCGCATCGGGTAATAAATGCCCCTTCGCCCAATCCATTTGCATCATGCTTTTGGCTCCAAGTCGCGCCTACCTCGACTGCTGTCGTTATTCGTCTCCCCTTAGGTAGTTGGTTGCGACTGGATCACAACAACGGGACGAGACAGGCTCATGTTGTCGATTACATTGCTCATCTGAGCTGAGTTGCAGGCGTACGCCATAAACAATTGGCCAGCAATCTCAAGTTAAGTTTGCTCCTGCGCCACACAAACAAAGACGTTGGGAGTCGAAAACACGCGGCGACAGCCGGAGGCGAGGGCGGAAGACTTTTGGATTTCGATCCTCCGCCGCCACCACAGGGGAGGGGACTCGACGCGAACCATTATATTCAGAAGGAAGATTAACCTTCTCCCCCACAAGCTGAATCTTCTCGATCCTGTAGCGATAAACACAGCAGATGCCCATAGCTTCTCGACTTCAGAAGATGACTTTCAGCGAAAATTGCTCTTGGCGGGCCGTGCCAGTACCAACCAGACTTGAATTCGCGCTGGCGATGGTTTGGCCAACTCGCCCAAAATTGACGTTGGGAGCGGGGGTGATCACGCCAGTAAAAGGGTTTTGCGAAGCGCACATAGCCGGTCGGCTCGTCGTCGGATCCGCGGCAAGGACCGACGTACAAATCCCAACGTCGGGGTTCGCGAAATTGGGGTGATTCAAGATATTGAAAATGTCGGCCCGAAATTGCACTGTGACTTTTTCTCGTACCGGGAAATTCTTCATTAGCGAAAAATCCCATTGAAAGAAACCAGGCGCGCGAAGGCTGTTGCGCCCAACGTCTCCCAGGGCTTTGCCCGGGGTGCCGTCGAAATTCGGGTCAATCTGAAACGCGTTTACGTTATAGCTGGAAGTCGGCCAGGAAAAATTGGAAAGCCGCACCGGTTGACCCGTATAGTCGGGACGCACGGGGATGCCGAAGAACCCACTTTCCAACTGCGGGTTCACCGGCCCTCCGGTTCGAGTCTGGACGATGGTGGAGGTCTGCCATCCACCCAGGACGCCGTGGACGAGCGAATTGGAGCCTCTTAAATCCGGCAGGTTGTAAACTACGCTCCCCGTAAGATTGTGCCGTATATCCCAATCGCCCGGTCCCCGATCGAAATTAGGATTGAAGGGATTGGAGAATCCCGCAAAAACGTTGACCATATCGTCGATTTCGTGTGACCAGGTGTAGTTCGCTTCGAAATTGAGACGCCCAGCGCTGTGGCGTAGCTGCACTTGTAAGGCGTGATAACTCGAATTGAGTTCGGCTGCATCCAGGTTTTCATTTGCAAAGCCAGAGAAGGGACGACTGGACTGCGTCAGTAGATTGGCAGGATTCAGGTTCAATGCGGCAAAATCCACTCCCGCTTGCATATGGTGGTCCTCATTGCCGGTGTAATTCAACGTCAGGACAGTCTTGGGCGCCACTTCCTGCTGGATACCGAATAACCAGTTGGTGGAATACGGGTCCTTGGGATGTTGAGGAAATACGTATACGTTCTGCGTACCTGGGATCAGCGGAGGATTGGGCGAAGGATAGGCTATCGAGAAGGGTGGGTTCCCGAAAATGGCTTGGAAGACGTTAACGTTGTAACTCTCGTACGAAGGCAGGTTCGTGACCAGGTTGAATCCGAAGTGCATCGGATTGTAAAACATTCCGCCGTAAGCGTGGATAACGGTCTTTCCCTTGCCAAATGGGTCGTAGGACAAGCCGACACGGGGCGCAAAATCCTTGCCCGGCGCATGGTAGGGAGCCTGGCTGGCGGGCAGAAACGACTGGGTAGCGGCGTCGAAGTTTTGCATGCGGTTTTGCCCCTCACGCCACACGGTATTAAAGTCATACCGTAAACCGAGGTTGAGGGTGAGTCTGCGATTCACTCGCCAATCATCCTGTCCATAAAAATCCCAGTTGGAATCTCTGACGCCGACAAATGACGGGAATCCGTTTTTGGCGAGAACAAACGGATTATCTTTTTCCAAGTCGGAGAAGCTGCCGAAGGAGTAGGTCTGTTCCGGTCGCAGCCACTCATTGAGACGGTTGGCACGAATCTGCGTGCCGAAGCGTAGCGTATGGCTTCTCACCACTTTGGTCACGTTATCAAATACCTCGAAGACCGTGAAGGGAGTGATCTGGTTGAAGGTGTTCGGTCCGGGTAACGCGCCCAAGTTAGTAAAGAAGCCCTGAAACCCCGTCAGCGGTCTAGGAGTATCAGAGTTTGTATCGGAGTAGAAGCGGTTTATTGCCACACTAAATTCGTTGAGCAGCGTCGCGCTGAAAGTATGGGTTTCGTCGATCTTGCCAAGTTGTGTTCGCAGGTATAGAGGTGTCACCTGACCTTCGTTGAGTCCAATTGTCTGGTCAGTGAGCGAATCGTCGATGTTGTAGCGGAAGAACACGCGATCTTTGTCCGAAATGTTGTAGTCGAGTCTGAAAGATCCGCTATCCTCGCGCAGAGTTGTTGGCAGGGCGGCGGGATCGTAAACGAGATCCGAACCAGCGGCTGGATTGCCTGTGTCTGTGAAGCCCGGAACCGCGCATGAAGCGGGAGCTGGAATGGCTGTGCAGCCCGCAGGCAAAGGCGCCATCTGCGCCAATACCGGCTGCATGGCCGGCACGAATTGCGATCGCACATATGCGCTCGGAATCTCGTACAGAGCATTAATGGCCGTCGTGCGCTGGCGAATGCCTTCGTAATTCGTAAAGAAGAAAAGCTTGTTCTTAATGAGGGGACCTCCGAGGTTCCCACCGAACTGGTTCATCCTTAGGGGTACTTTCGGATTGGTCAGGGTATTGGCGAAGTAATCGTTTGCGTCCAGAGCATCATTGCGGAAAAATTCAAACAGGGTGCCATGGTAGGTATTGGTCCCAGGTTTCGTAATGATATTCATTTGGGGACCGAGCGAGTGTCCTACTTCGGCGCTGTAGCCACTGTTAGCGAAGTCGATCTCTTGAATGCTATCTACGCTCGCTCGCGTGAGGCGAGCCTGTTCGTTTCCTTCTGTTTCATCGAATCCATTGATATCGCCCCGCGAAGCATTTTGCCCGTCGACCGTGACATTCAATCCAGTGAAGAAGTTCTCTTGGCCATTCACGCTGCCCTGGAAGAATCCGATGGAATTCACAGAGCCGGGGGCGATTTCGAGGAAGTCCATCACGTCCCTACCATTGATCGGAAGGTTGCCAATCTGGGCGGAGTTCAGAGTGGTGCCTGCTGTACTCGAGCCGGTATCGACTGTCGTGGTCGTACCCGTGACCTCCACCGTCTCTTGCACGGCCTCAACGGTCAGAGTGAGATTCAAATGAACCGTCGCACCTACGTTCAAAACAATCGTTTGGCTCTTGGCCTCTGCGAAGTTGCTCGCGGCCACGGAGACAACGTAGTTCCCGAAAGGGAGCGCGGAAGCAGTGAAATTTCCCCCAGTGTCGGTCTGCAATACTTTGTTGAATTGAGTTCCGACATTCGTGACGGTAACAGTAGCGTGAGGAACGGCCGCACCTGTTGTGTCGGTGACGGAACCGGCTATCGTACCAGTGTCGAATTGTGCGCTCGCGATCAGAGAGCCCATCAATACGAGGCCGACAGCTGTAATCAAACTCCGCAACATGGCGGCTGAAGACCAAAGCTCGACCATTTCTCGCCTCTTTTCTGCCCATCTGCCGAGTGCCTAGAACGCACATTGTTCCGCCGGCACCTGCACTGCGCGGATGTTAACTCCGATTTTCGGCATTAGTCAACCTTTTTGTTTCTTTTATGCCTAAAACAATCGTCTATTTGTGCTTTACACGGGCAAAGCACACTTCATTTCACGGTGGCGCAGATGATATTCCTGACCGCCAGAGAGCAGCCAGCGCCTAGCGGACAGAAGCTCACAAGTGGAAAATGGATTGATTCCTGTTGATTAAGGAGCGGGCCAGAATGAGGTCGTCTTGCTCATCGCCAAAAAGCAGTCCACTTTGTTGCCTTAGGATCGATCAGAATTCTTGAACCTCGTATCTGGAATTTTACGTCCTGCATGCGATCGAACTGTCGACCGAAGATTGAGACAGGAAGTTCCACTGTCTCTGCCCGCTGTGCCGGATCGAGAGTAACGTCTAACCTCCAACCTGCATTGTTGAGCGATTCGAGTTCTAGCGTCACCCGGCCGAATCGCGTCGGAGTGCGCTCCAGGGCAAGAGGCTGGTCCTGATTAGAATGAGCTGCAATCAACCCTTCAAGAAGTCGCATGCGCTGCCCGTCTTCGAGCAAGAGCATATGCCGCAAATAGCGAACGCATTCGGCGCTGGCCCAATTGTGCGGCATATCGCCCCAGTCCTGGCCGACCAGGGCGTGTTGCAGGGGTTGCTCCTCGCGCCAGCAGTAAAGTGGCGAAGCGTGATTCAGGAATCCGCGAAATGTGCGATCAGCCCAATCCGACAAGCCGGCCCAGAGATAAACGTGTGCTGCAAAGGACGCATTGTAATTCCAAACGCTCTCATGCCACAGCCAGCCCGTTTCGGCAGGAACATCTTCTTGAGTACAAGCCTGCATCAGCGCGATATGGCCGCGCACGACGGGATCGTCTTTTTCAAAAACCACTCCGGGAAAGATCGCGTGGGAAAGCGCCCACTGCGCAGTCTGCGGCCGCGGGCGGTTCCAGAGATCGGAATCATGCCACGCGGGGTCATCCTGAGCGAGCATCGGAAGATAGTCGAAACCACGAGGGTCGTGAACCATTTCCGCTTTCGCTGCGGCGAGGAATGAAAGGCGGAGTTCGTCGTGGAATGTGCGCGCGGTCAAGAGCGAGTTCATGCCCCAGCGCTCAGCTGCATGAGCGACCGCCTTTAATGCGGCGAGAGTCCAGACCGTGTTCGTGAACTCCGAACGCACACCTCCAATCCCACCGTCGGCGAAGCCCGGGGCGAGTAGACCATAATGTCCATTCACGGTGTTGCCGACGCGTGCTTTGTCGCGCAATTGCTGAAGGAATTCGATGGCGCGCCGAACATTGGGCTCCAGATCTTTCAAGAATTGCCAATCCTGTTTCAGCTCACACTGCCGGACCAGCGTGAACATCGCGATGGCCGTGTCTTTCCAGTGTTCGCCGCCGCCGCCAGCTACGATCTGTCCCGATGGCAATTGTTTCGCCCACTCCGACAGTAATCCCTCATCAGCTTCTTTGTCGTATCCGAGGTAGCGTGCCGCCTCAAGTATGAAATTGCCATCCACAATCCAGAGATTGCGGTATACCGTCGGTCCAACCTCAAATACGAGCTTGCCGTTTTTTACTTCTCGCGCCTGTTGGATATTGCGCGCACAGGCGGTGAGAAACTCGCCGCATTTGCCGGGATAACTCCAGGCAACAGATCCGAAGGGCTTCCACTGTCTCCAGAACTCGCGCACTTCTTCGGCCAGAACATCCGGTTGTCGCAACATTTCCTGCAGAGCTTCGACTGACTGCTTCTCCTGCGGAAAACGAATAAAGTATTGCAAGGGATTGCTCTTCGAGGCCTCGCCATGAGGCAAGTACAGGGTGTAGCCCGCTTCTTCCCAAAATGTCGCGAAATCCAGAGCGGGGGCCAATTTCGCAGCCAATAAAAAAGGCATGTTTGTGCCTTTTTCGCTTACCGCAATCGTGGGCGGCCCGGAGGTCTGCTTCAGGG
>Ga0073928_10007394_pt1 | contig 14286 bp, 12 predicted proteins | sample PaiPotPPA55metaG_FD_76969 | JGI IMG/M metagenome (GOLD analysis project Ga0073928, IMG submission 76969) | Iron sulfur acid spring bacterial and archeal communities from Banff, Canada, to study Microbial Dark Matter (Phase II) - Paint Pots PPA... ... | reverse complement strand
TCCCACGCCATCGGCCGTGCTGACGTACCCCGAAAGCGACCGCGCTCGATCCACGTAACCTGTCTTGGCCCGCGCGTTTCCAGCCGCCGGCGTACCTCGCATGCGGTCGCCCAGCGTGCCATCCACGCCTGCCACGGGGAGCGCGTTGTAGAACGCCGCATAGGCGGTGTCGCGCTCGATCGCGGTAAGCACGCGTACGAGCGTCGCGGGCGACAGGTAGTCATGCCGCGAAAGGCCGCTGCCATCGCGGATCACGTAGCCGTCCGGGTCCGCACCCCACGCCGCGAGCTGCGACTCGATGACTCGCCGCCCGCTGTCCGCGGATCCGACGCCCGTCTTCTCGAGGCCCAGAGTCTTGAGCAGCACCTCGGCGATCTGGTTTTGCGACGGCTTCTCGAGCGCCGGCAGAATCTCGCGCAGCGGGGGAGACTGCAGAGCGAAGAGCGTATCAAACCGCGAGGTCGCCGCAGGCCCGGCCGCTCGTGGCGCGAGGTCGGGAGTCGACGATCCGGCCGGCTCGCCAAGGATGGCGTCATGTCGCAGCCGGATGCCTCGGGCCCCGAGCGCGGCCGCGAGTCCGTGCAAATAGGCGCTCGCGGGGTCACGGTACGACACGATCAGCGTAGTGCTGTCGGCCGGTGCGATCGCGCCAGAAACCACAAGGTCGCCGCTGGACGCGTCGTAGGTTGCCGTGAGCGGTTGTGGGATCGCCCCGCCAGTTGCCTCTGACGTCGTCACGTGTGCGCGCACCCGCGGGTAGTCGCTGAGCGGTGTCGTGATCACGCGAGCGGGCAGCCCCGGACGCGCCTCGCCGCGCACAACGACGGTCGTCATCCCCTCGTTGAACATCAACTCGTCGATGCCGGCGGCATACGGCTCGTTCAGATCGTCCCATTTCCACCCCACACCCCAGTTGGCGTCAGGGAATGCATCGCCAGCGCTCACGATCTGACCCGTGATTCTCCTGATTCCCCTGGCCGCGAGCGACTCCGCCGCCGCTCGAAGCGGCAGCGTCGCATCCTGCATCATGTGGTCGCTGACAGTGGGATCGCCTCGGCCTATGACAATGAGGTCGCCGTGCAGGACCCCTTCCCGAACGACGCCGCGCGCCGCGAACACGGTGCGAAAGCGGAAGTCCGGGCCCAACTGCGCGAGCGCGACCGCACCAGTCACGATCTTCATGTTCGACGCCGGCAGGAACAGCCGATGCTCGTTGAGGACGTACAGCGTGTCATGCCGAGCTGGATCGACGACGACTACACCCCAGATCGCGTTCCGAAAGTGCGGATCATTGACTTGCGAGTCGATCGCGGCACGCAATACGGCGTGTTGATCCTCCGGCGTGATGATCGCGGCCGACACGGGAGTGACGTCGGGCGATGCGAGAGGCCCATGGGCGTGCGCGCATGCGGTCGCGGCCCAAGCCGAGATCCCATACAGGACCGCGCGGCACCCCTGACGTATCATGCCGGCTGCCCCCGCGTTGTCGGCTGGATGCCCATCACTTGCTGCTCCACAATGTCCGCCAGCTGCGTAAGCCACTCGGGATCGTCGAACCGGAGCACCCGCGTTGGCGCAGCTGCCGTAAACTCCGGATCATCGGTGATCACCGCGACGTACTGACCCGCCTGAGGACTTGCCGGGTCGTACAACGGCCGATCGTGCGCCGCACGACGGAACACCTCCACCCGCGGCAGCGCATACGCCTTGAACCCCTCGCACACCACCACGTCGGCGTCGCTGAGATACCGCTCCGCGATGGTTTCGGGCCCGAGCTCCGCCTGACCTTCCCACCGCATCACGAGCGCAAACTTGTCCGGACTTACCATCGCCACACGCTCGGCCTGGCCTTCATGATAGTGCCGATAAGTGTCGGTGGTCGAAGGATCGAGATTGAACGTGTGTGATCCATGCTTGATGGTCATCACGCGCCGGCCGCGCCGGTGCAGCTCAGCCGTGAGCTGAACAACCGTCGTCGTCTTGCCGCTATGCTTCTTGCCGACTACGGTCACTAGTGGCGGCATCGCGCGATGAGCCATCAAGTCGCTCCGCGACTACGAGATCATCTGGCGTGTTGACGTTGTGAAAAAGTATGTCGGGGTCGCCAATGCGTCGTATTGCCTCCACAGGGACACGTACGACGCGCACCGACTCGTAGAAGCCTATCACTCGCAAGTCTCCGGCGTCCAATTGCCGCCCGATCGGGCCGACGCACGCAGGTCCATAGTACGCGCACAGTGGCTCTACTCCGCGGTGCGAAGAGCTTTCCGGAACTACGACGTCAGGTGGTGGTTGGCCGGACGCCGCTTGCCGCGCCAGTTCGAGCAGCAACTCCCTTGAGACGAACGGCATGTCCCAAGCAACGACAAGCGCAGGCCCTTGGGCTTGCACCAAGGCCGAGTATATGCCGCCTAGGCTGCCAAACCCCGGGCGAACGTCCGCCACGGTCGGCACTCCTGGCAGCCAAGTTTGAGCGGTCGGGTCATTGGCGATCAGCAAGAGCTCGGTAGTTACCCCCCTGAGCGAGGCTGCCACGCGGTCGATAATGCGCTCGCCCCCGACCCTCAGGAGCCCTTTCGCCTGTTCACCGTACCGCGACGCCCGGCCCCCGGCCAAGACCACGCCAGCGAGCCCCGATTGCACCCCGGAAGGCATAACGCTGAATATACCAAACAGGGGTTAGGGGGCCGCGTGGGCACTCGATATCATCCTTTAATGCACCGCGACGAAAGCCGCCTTCCATGACTGTGACGCCAGCTGGCAATACTGGGGTCTTCGGTGAGGTGGAACTGACCGACTCGGCGTTGGTCGGTCGCGTGATCGCCGGGGACGTCGAGGCGTTTACCGGGCTGGTGGCGCGATACCGGGACCGGGCTGCGCGATACGCCATGCGAATGCTCGGCGACCCCGATGACGCCGACGAGGCGCTGCAGGACGCATTTGTACGGGCGTACCGGTCGCTCGCGCGGTGTGAAGACCGGGACCGGTTCGGCGCCTGGCTGCTGAGCATCGTGATCAACCGGTGCCGAACGATCGGCGCGCGAACCGGGCGACGCGAGCGGACGTTCGTCCGGGACGAGGCGGCCCTTCTCGACGCTGCGGGAAACGGGGGGTTAGGGGGAGCCGGAGGTGGATTTGGCGGAAAGACAGGCGGGCTGGACGTGGGCGAGAGAGTGGCATGGCGGGACGAGATCGCGCGCGCGCTGGCGCAGCTCGATGCCGTCTACCGTGAGGCGTTTTTGCTGAAGCATGTTGAAGAGTTGAGCTACGAAGAAATGTCGGCCATGACGGGCGTCGGCGTGTCTGCGCTCAAGATGAGAGTGAAGCGTGCGTGCGATCAAATGCGCGTCCTGCTAGAGGCGGCGTATAGTCCATGAGACCTGACCCAAGATGGCGTAGGGGAACGAGGTGGATGAGCTGATCGACCGCGTCGCGCGTGAGTTGCGCGAGCCAGTCTCTCTGCCTCCTGGCTTCGACGCACGGGTGATGGCCGCGGTGCGGGCCATAGGGCCGCATGTACCCGATGAGATCCGTGACAGAACTATGCGGATCCGCGTAGGGTCATGGCTCACGCGACCACGCACATTGCGCGTGCGTCCCATCACGGCGATTGCGGTGGGCGCCGCCGCGGCGGCGGTCTTCGTGGGCGCCGTCATTATCGGGGCGCGGTCTGGGCGCCAGACGCCGCTGAACGCGGTGCCAGTAACGATCGCGGCGCAGCCCGCAACGACTGTGTCGCCCGCCGCGGGCTCTCTGGTTCGCTTTATCCTGGTGGCGCCCAAGGCGCGTCGGGTCGCTTTGCTCGGCGATTTCAATCATTGGGACCCCAACGCCACGCCCCTATCGCCCGCGGCCAGCTCGTCGGCCGGCGTGTGGGTGGCAGCGGTGCGTTTGCCGCCCGGCCGGCACGCCTATGGGTTCGTCGTTGACGGATCGCGCTGGGTGGCGGATCCAGCGGCTCCGCGTTCGTTGGATGATGACTATGGGACTCCGACATCGACAATCACGGTCGCCAGTGGCGGCGGAAATGAGCTGACGGCTGGGGGCAAATCGTGATCGCGCGACGACGGATGCGACAGCGGCCGCGCGGGGGGTGTTGGCGCGTCACTCGGGGTGCCACATTGCTAGGCATGTTGCTCGCCCTCCGCCCCCCCCTGGCTCGCGCGCAGGAGCAATCGCAGGGCGCATCGCAACAGCTTTTGCTTGACGCACGGCTCGATCCTTCTTTGCGCGAGGCCCTCACGCCGGTGTTCGATTCGGCGCGGGCCAGCGGCCTTCCGACAGACCCATTGATCGACAAGGCCCTAGAGGGAGTAAGCAAGCACGCTGACCAGTCGCGAATAGTTTCGGTTGTGCGTGCGCTCGCGGCCGATCTTGGGAGCGCTCAGACGGCTCTCGGTAATGGCGCGTCGACGGCGGAGCTGGTCGCCGGTGCGAGCGCGCTCAAAGCGGGCGTGCAGCCTACGGCACTCGCCGAGATCGGCCACGCGATCCGCGGTGATCGGGGCCGGTCTCTCGTTGTGCCGCTGGCCGTGCTATCCGAGCTCGTCGCTCGCGGCGTGCCCGCTGACACCGCGGCATCCACTGTGCTCGCGCTGGCAAAGCGCGGTGCGGCGGACGGCGAGCTGGTAGCCTTCCGGCAAGGCGTCGAGCGTGACGTCGCGGCCGGTGTATTCCCTGCAGTCGCGGCGTCGGTCGGGGCGGCCGACGTCCTCGCTGACGAGGCAGCACCAACCTCGTCGCTCTCGCGCCACCCACCTCCCGCCCCGCCTGGCGCGCCCCCTCCGAAGCCGCCGCAGCGCCCGTAGCGGAGCCTCGACCTGCCCCGCGAGCCGGGTGCGCCGTTTACTACGGCGCGCGCTGGCGTGCACCATACTGCGGCACTTATCCTGCGCCCTCGGCGCGCTGGCACCGGCAGCCCGCGTCGTCCAGTCTCAGGTCTCCGCCTCGGTCGACGGCGGCGCGGCCGAGGTCTCGTATCAGGGATACCTTCGCGCCGCTGTAACGACGCTCGCCCCGAACGTCGGCTATCTCGCGCGACACGCTTCTGTCGACGCGCGTGGGCTCGTGTCCCTGTACCAGACTGGAGACGTGAGCGCTGACGCCCAGGTGCGCGCATCGGCCTTCACGTCGCTCATGCAGAATCTTCTGGGCGAGTTGTACACTACGGTCGGCGTATCACAGTATCGCACGATGCCGTCGGCCGAGAACGGGCGCGCGGGCGCACGCGCCTACGTGGGACGCGGCGATGTCGGCGGATGGGTTGGCGCAAACGCCGGCTTCTCGCGTGACCTCGGCAACACGATCGCGGTGCAACAAGGGGAAGGCGGGGCGTGGATTGCATGGCCCTACACTCGGCTGTCCGCGTCGCTCGTCCCCACGCGGGTGGGACCGGTGTCGTACGTTGACGCGCAAGCGACGGCGCAGTTGGTGCTCAACGAGCTCACGTTCTCCGCAACCGGCGGCACGCGTCCAGTAGGCGCTGGAAGTCCCAGCGAGGCCGGCCTAGGTACCCGCGTCGCAGGGGCCACATGGGGTCAGTTCGAAGCCTCGGTACGAGTCGCGCCCTGGCTGGCCGTCGTGGCAGACGTGGGCTCATCGCCAACGGATTACGTACGGCACATCCCCGCCGTGCATTACGCGGGACTCGCGCTTCGCGTCACCATGCTCGGCCCATCGACCGAACCTATAGCCCGCGACATTCTGCCCAGCGCAGCCCCTGGCGATCCTCCACCTGAAGTTACCGGGGCGCCGGTTGTCACCTCAGTGCGCCAGAATGGCCGGCTGTACACACTCCGAATTCGCGCGCCGCGAGCATTCGCGGTTGAAGTAATGGGCGACTTCACCGGCTGGCGCCCAGTTGTGGCGCATACCACCGGGGACGGCACCTGGCTGCTAACGGTCCCCCTGCCCCGGGGAACCCACCGCTTCAACGTCCGTACGGATGGCGGCCCCTGGACAACGCCGGGAGGCATTACGACAGCGGCAGACGACTTTGGCGGCTTGAACGCGCTGCTCGTCGTCCCGTAGGACGTTGCCGCCGCGGAGCTGAGCGGCGTTGCAGCTGCAGCGCTAGACGGTGGCCGCCCCGGCGAGCCGCGAGGCCACCACTTCGGCAATGTCGTACACAGGGGTCGCCGCGTTCTGGGCGGCGACGCCGTCCGTCAGCATGGTCATGCAGAACGGGCACGCCGACGCGATCACATTGGCTCCGGTACGAAGCAGCTCCTCCGTGCGCTCGACGTTGATGCGCTTGCCCTCTCGTTCCTCCATCCACATACGCCCGCCGCCCGCACCACAGCAGAGGCCACGGTCTCGAGAGCGCGGAGGCTCGACAAGACTCACCATGGGAAGGGCGCGCCGGATCGCCTCGCGTGGCTGATCGTATACGTCGTTGTACCGCCCGAGATAGCAGCTATCGTGGTACGTCACCGTGGTCCGCCGACCGGGAGGCTCCGCTAGCGGCACCCGCCCTTCGGCCAACAGCCGCTCTATGTACTGCGAATGATGAATGACCTCGTATGTCCCGCCGAGCTCGGGGTATTCGTTGCCGAGCTGGTGGAAACAATGCGGGCAGGTGGTGACGATGGTTGTCACGTTGTAGCCGTTTAGTCGCTCGACGACCCCTTTCGCGAGCATCTGGTACAGGTATTCATTACCGAGCCTGCGCGCGGGATCGCCGTTGCATGTCTCTTCCTGACCAAGAATAGCGAAGTCGATCTGGGCCGCACGCATGATCCTCGCGAACGCGGCGGTGATCTTCTTCGCACGGTCGTCGAATGATCCCATACAACCGACCCAGAAGAGAACCTCCGGCCGACGTCCTTGCGAGACGCATTCCGCCATGGTCGGAACGTCTAGGCCCCGCGCCCACTCCCCGCGATCCGCCGCGCTGAACGCCCACGGACTGCCATTCCGCTCGAGCGATTGAAAGACCGGCTGGACTTCGGGCGGGAACCGCGACTCCATGAGCACGAGATCGCGACGAAGCTCCATGATCACGTCCAGCTGGTCTATTGAGACAGGGCACTCCTGCACGCACGCTCCGCAGGACGTGCACGCCCAGAGCTCTTCTTCAGTTATGTAGTTGTCGAGCAGGCGGCGATCGAGGACATCGCTGCCAGTTTCGGTCGGGGGAGGACTCCCTTCCCCGTGCACTAGCGCCGTGTGTCGCTTTCCGTCTGTATCGCCGGCCACCAACGGCGCTTTCTCCATCAAGCGGCGGCGCATGTCGATCACGATCTTGCGCGGGCTCAGCGCCTTGCCCGTGATATTGGCCGGGCAAGCAGCCGTGCAACGCCCGCATTCGGTACACGAATATCCATCGAGAAGGCTCTTCCAAGACAGATCCTCGACATCGGCAGCGCCGAACTGCTCTACACCCTCGGCCTCGAGGTCCATTGCCCGCATGACGCCGCGCCGGCCTGGCCCGCTGGTGTTCGACAGATAGGTGTTGGGGAGCGACGTGATCACGTGCAGGTGCTTGGAATACGGCAGATAATTCAAGAATCCCAATACCAACAGCACGTGCGCCCACCACGTCGCGGCGTACCCGCTTTCCGCGCGCCGCTGGGACAGGCCAGCGAGCATGGCTGCCAGTCCGCGTGAGACGACTCGTGCCGGATCGGCCGGAGTCAACGGGCGCGACACGATGGCAAACCCGTTGAGCAGAAACAGCGTCAGCATGAGCGCGGCGATCAGCGACAGGATGATGAGCGCGTCGAGCTGCTCCAGGTTATCGCCTTGAAGGCGGGCCGGTTTGACGACTAGGCGTCGATACATCAACCAAGCCACCGCGCCAAGTACAGCGAGGCCGAACAATTCCTGCGAAAGCAGATAAAGCGTGTGCAAAGGCGACGGCAAAAACGCGTACGAGAACGCCGGGTAGACGCCCTGCATCGCGATCTCGATAGTGCCGGCGGTGAGGACCAGGAAACCCCAGAACACGGCGGCGTGCATGGCACCCGCTACCGGATCACGCAGAATCTTCGATTGGCCGATGCCTATCGTTAGGAGATTGCGCAGGCGCACACCCGGGTGGTCGGTTCGGTCCTCCGCGCGCCCGAGCTGGAGATAGCTGACCAGGCGGCGGGCATTGTAATAGAAGAAACCGATGGCCAACACGGCGACCAGCACAAACGCGAGGCCGCCAACCGGAGGCAGGGGGGACGCAGTGGCGGCGCTGGGTGGCACGGCTAGTGAGAACCTCGGGCGGCCCGAACGGCTGCGGTCAGAGCGGGAACGATCTCGAGCGCGTCACCGACGATGCCGTAGTCGGCAACCTTGAAGATGGGCGCGTCTCTGTCCCGGTTGATCGCCACGATCGTTTTCGACGTGCGCATTCCGGCGAGATGTTGGATGGCGCCAGAGATTCCTACCGCTATGTACAGGTCCGGACTTACGACGCGTCCGGTTTGGCCGATCTGGTCGCTGTGCGGCCGCCAGCCATCGTCGGTCACGGCTCGCGTCGCGCCGACTGCGGCGTTGCCGAATGCCGACGCGAGCTCTTCGACGAGGCGGAAGTTGTCCGCGGCCTTGAGTCCGCGCCCCCCACTCACGATGACCGGCGCCTCGCCGAGGTCCAGCTGGGTTCTGCTTCCCTGCTTGAGCTCCGCGACGACTACGCGTGCCGCGCTGGGGTCCCCGACCGGCTCGATGTGCTGCATCTGGACAGGCCGCGGCTGCTCGCGCGGGGGAACCGCGCCTGGGCGCAGCGCGACGACAGCCGGCGTGCCTTCGAGAGCTAGCGTCGCAATGATCTTCCCCGTGTTGATTGGATGAGACACGATGATTGCGTCGCTTTCCAGCGTGACGCTCGTGGCGTCGGTTGCAATGGCACAGGCGAGCTTTGCGGCAACGCGCGGCGCCAGATCACGTCCTTGCGCGCTGGAGCTGACGAGCAGTACGCGGTATCCACCCGCTCGCGTGCGATCCGCGACCAGTGCCGCCGTCGCTTCGGGATTGTACTGCGCGAAGGCTGCGTGCTCGGCGACGAGCACCATATCTGCGCCGTGGTCAGCCAAGCGAGACGCGTGCGAAGAGATCCCCGGAGCGCCAACGAGCAACGCGTGCACATCGCCCCCGCCGCCAGCGCCACCGCCCGAGTCCAATAGTTTGCGCGCTGCCGTCAAAGCCTCGAGGGCCACTTTTCGGAGAGCCCCTTCGCGCGTTTCGCAGAAGACGAGCGCGTTGGCCATGTTGGCCATCAGAGGACCTTCGCCTCGGTTTGCAGCAGCCGCACCAGCTCGGGCACGGCCGCCACTCCTTCACCAACGATTCGTCCGCCGACGCGATCAGGCGGCAGCTCTAGGCGTCGCACGCTCACCAGCGAGCTGCCCAGCGACGCCGGCTTGACGACGAGCGGCTTTTTCTTCGCGGCCATGATTCCTTTGAGCGTGGGAAGCCGCTCCTTATTGAGGCCCTCGTCGATCGTCAGCACTGCGGGAAGGGGAAATTGCACGATTTCCTGCGCGCCTTCGAGCTCCCGCTGCGCGGTTCCGCGATCGCCCTTGATATCGAGCTTCGACACCGCGGTGACGCACGGTAGATCCAGCAACCCCGCGACGACGGGGCCGACCACGCCGTTCGAAGAGTCGACCGCAACTCGGCCGAAAAGAATCAGATCGTAGCCGCCACCGCGCAGCTCTTCCGCCAATGCCCGCGCGATGGCGACGCCGTCAGGCGGCACCCGCGCCGCGTCGAGCCGGATTGCGCGGTCAGCGCCCATGCTGAGCGCCTTGCGAATCTGCTCCTCCGCGGCTGGCGGTCCCAACGCCACGATGACGACCTCACCCTCCCCGGCCTTCTCCTTCAGTTGCAGCGCCGCTTCCACGGCCCATAAGTCGAAGTCGTTCACGTCGAACTTGAGACCGGCTTCGTTGATCGTGGTGCCGTCGGGCGCGATCGTAAATCGCACGTCCATCACGGGGACGCGCTTTATGCACACCGCGATTTTCACGGCGTCGGATTCCCCGGGTTCGTGTCGAACAGAAGATAACCAGCGTCAAACGCCCGCGGCGCGACGGCGACTCGCACGGCGCTGGGCAATGCCGGCTGTGGTGTGAGTGCCCGAAAGTCGTGCGCGAGGTAGACGCCGACGTCAAATTCGTGATGCCCGAATCGGTAGATCGGGATACGCCCGACGTCTTCCACGCGGTCGAAATATGGTCCGTAGCGCGTCACCACACCGCGGCTATCCGGCAGTCGCGTGATGATGAGCGCGTCGCGGCCGATGTATCGCCGCTCGTCTTCCAGAAATCCGAAATGCCGGGGATCGGCGGTCAAGCAGAGCACGTGGACGCCCGGCCCCAGCGCGTAGGCCACCTTCGACGCCTGAATCCAGCTCGTGCCGGCCACGAACGTGTTAGGCCGGTGCAGTACGTGCAATGAGTCGAGCCCGCGAGGTAGCTCCGACCAATCCAGCAATTCGACGGTGGGGTCGTGACGTCTGACCAATGCCGGGACTAGTCGCGCGGGCCACCCAGTTGCCGCTGCGCTCATCAATACCGCAACAAGGCCAACGAACGCGACCGCGGACCCTGCAAGCCATCGGCGCAGCGCACGTGCGTCTTCCGCGGCGGCGGCGGCGGCGGCGCCGACGAGTGGAAATGCCATCAGGTATCCGGGGGCCGCCCAGTGGGGCAGCGCTGGGAGTCCGCCCAGCGCCACTACGGTGAAGATGATGATGGGGCCTGCGGCAAGACAAAGCAGCAGCCAGTCGCGATCGTCTCTGGGCCGCTTGGCGATCGTTCGCCCGAGCGCGACGGCGAGAGGCACCCAGATCCATGGCAGCACCCATGTGGCCTGCCCCGCGATCGTCTGCCCGAGCGCCCTGAGACGCGTTGCGAGCGGAATGGCGCTGGAGACACCACTGCGACCAAGCTGAAAAGCGAAGGAGGCCCAGCCATGGCGGGCGTTCCAAAGCACGTCGGGCAGGAAGATCAATAGAGCGATCGATGCGAACAGGTAAGGCTCGGGACGCCGAAGCCAGTGGCGTTGCGCGGGTTGAATCACGAGAAAGGCCATCACGCCCAGCATGAACAGCGCCGCATGGTACTTCGATAGCAGCGCCAGCCCAGTGCAGGCGCCAGCCGCGATCCACCACGCGATTGGGTAGCGACCATGTTCTTCAAGCGTCGCGCGCACGAGGCAGTACGCGGCCGCGACCAGTCCAAAATCCAACGGGCCGTCCGGAAGCACCCACCCTCCGGCGCTCACGGCGAATACGGCCGAGGTGTTGAGAGCCAGCGCGGCCCACACGCCCGCACGCTCTCCGTACAGTCGTGCCGTGAGCCGGTACATCAGCCACGTCGTACCGATGAACAGCGCGATAAACGGTAGCCGCACGATCACGCGATGCTCTCCGCCTATTGCCGCGGCGGCTCGAGCGATCCAGAATGCCACAGGAGGGTGGTCGAAATACCCGGCGCTCATCTGCCGGCTCGCGACGACCATGTAAGTCTCATCCACTCCGAGCCCCACCGTCGCCGCGCTCACCAGACGCAAGAGCGTGCCCGCCGCGATTATTGCGAGCACATAGCGTTTCGCCTCCCCGCCCCCCAACCCCCACCCCGCTTGCGGTGAGGGGAAACTCTCTGTTTTCAAGCTTCGCTTAGGTGACAAGGGGGCTTCGCCCCCTCGACCACTTCTCGCACTCGTGCCTCGCCGGGCATGGCCCCTCCCCCTAACCCCCTCCCCGCAAGGCGGGGAGGGGGAACGTCATTTTTTTCTTCGTGGGGGCTTCGTCCCCACACCCCCGATAGCTGCGCGAGAACGATCTCGGTAGCACGGCGCCGAGGGGAAGAGCCTCTCGTCATCCAGGCGAAGCCTGAACGCAAGCAATTCTCCCTCCCCTTTCGGGGAGCTGGCTCGCCGCTGCAAGGAGGGGGTCCAGGGGCGGAGCCCTCTCGTCATCCAAGCGACGCTTGAAAACAAAGAGTTCCCCCTCCCCTTTAGGGGAGGGGGTTAGGGGGTGGGGCGCTTCCAAGATCCCGCTCAATTGAAAGCGTTCAGTCCCGTGACGGCCTGGCCGAGTATGAGCGTGTGGATGTCGTGCGTGCCCTCGTAGGTGTACACGCTCTCGAGATTCGCCATGTGCCGCATGGACGCGTACTCCGCGAGAATCCCGTTACCACCCAATAGCCGCCGCGCTTCGCGCGCGATATTGGTGGCGACATTGACGTTGTTCCGCTTGGCCAACGAGACCTGCTGAGGCGTGAACGTGCCGGCGTCTTTGAGGCGGCCGAGATGCAGCGCGAGCAACTGCCCCTTGACGATCTCCGTGAGCATATCCGCGAGGCGAGCCTGCTGAAGCTGGAAGCCGCCGATGGGCCTGTCGAACATCACCCGGTTCTTGGCATAGGAAAGAGCCTCCTCGTAGCACGCCAGCGCGGCGCCCATCGCACCCCAGGCGATCCCATAGCGCGCTTGCGTAAGGCACATGAGCGGGCTCTTGAGACCCCCAGACTTGGGGAGTAGGGCGCTTGCTGGCACGCGCACATCTTGCAGAACCAGCTCACTCGTGTCGGAAGCGCGCAGTGAGAGCTTGCCCTTCTGATTCTTGGCCGTAAAGCCCGGGAGATCCGTCGGCACGACGAATCCACGGATCGATGCTTCGTCGCCGCCGCCGCCCGTCTTGGCCCACACGATGGCTACCTGTGCCGTCGAGCCGTTCGTGATCCACATCTTCGCCCCGTTGATCACATACGAGCCATCTTCCGCTTCGCGCGCGGTCGTGATCATGCCACCCGGGTTTGATCCATAGTCGGGCTCCGTGAGCCCAAAGCAGCCGATGATCTCGCCTGTCGCCATCTTCGGCAGATATCGCCGTTTCTGCTCCTCGCTGCCGAACGCGTAGATCGGATACATCACGAGCGCGCCCTGCACCGACGCGAACGACCGCACTCCAGAGTCGCCGCGCTCCAATTCCTGCATGATGAGTCCGTACGCCACGTTGTTCAGTCCCGCGCAGCCATATTCCTCAGGCAAATTCGCGCCGAACACACCCAGCTCGGCCAGCGGACGAACGATATCAGTCGGGAACGTGCCCTCTACATAGCAATCGCCTATTATCGGCAGTACTCGCTCGTCTACGAATCGCCTGATGCTGTCGCGAACCGCGCGCTCGTCTTCGGACAGGGCGGTGTCGATCTGATAAAAGTCGTCACTCATCGCGGGGGAAAGTTACACCCTAGCGTGCTATACCGGACGCCGCGCGCGCGGGAGCACGCCGACCTCGCGTGCCTTGGCGCGGAATTGCCCGCCGTGATCAACCGTCAGCCCGGTCTGGTCTTGCCATTGATGAATCATTTCGTGTAGCAGCGTCTCGAATACTTCGTGCCAGCCATGGCGCCGCAGATGGCGATAGCTGACCACGATCTCGCGAGTGCCACCTTTCGAGCCTGGGAGCCGGTAGTAGCCCAGCCGCCTGCGGAGGCGCCGCGAGAATCGCACAGGGATCGGGCGCAGCGCGCCGTCGAAGTGACGAAGGTTGTAGTAGGCGTAGCGCTCCATTAGCCGGCGCAAGTTCACTTCCTCCGAGGGTCGCTCGTGTCGCCGCGCGCTACGCTTGACCGGTCTCGGAGCCTCCGTAGATGCTCCGAACCCACCCAACTCCAGTATCAGTTGGAGCGCGCGAAGCACCGCCGCATCCCCCCCGCCTGGTCAAACGCGCTCGCCGAAGACGACCACGTCAGCACATCGACCTCGATCGCTGAATCAGTCAGCGTGATCGAGTTGATCGACCCCGGTCGCCCGCCGCGCGAACGGCTGGACACCGTGCCCGCGGTCGATATGACCATGCCGTGCGAAGCACGCTCGACGCTCGCGACTGATTCCTGATGATCGTGTCCGCACAGCAACAAGTCGACGCGCATCGCCGCTAACGCGGCCAACACCGGCTTTGGCCTCGACAGCCCGCTGCGGCGCGAGAGTTGGCCAGGCAACGGGTTGTGATGCATTACCACCACGCGCGCGTCGCCGGCCGGTGCCCGATGAAACTGCTCGGCCGCACGCACGAGCTGCCTCGGCCGCACGTCGCCGACGATCCCGATGTCACGCGGATTCCACGTAAGCGTGCCCCACGTGACTCCGTGCGCACTGTTCAGTCCAACAAACGTTGCACCGCTCAGATGCAGCGTGGGTTCAAGCGTCGGGGAGATGTACCGCCGGTACTTGGCGAAGATGGCCGACCGGGCGCCCAGCCCCAGGGGCGCGAACCACCATGCCGCGTCGTGATTACCGGGGACAATCATCGTGCGGCTCACTTTGGCCGCGTCGCGGAGGAAT
>Ga0073928_10007393_pt1 | contig 14288 bp, 9 predicted proteins | sample PaiPotPPA55metaG_FD_76969 | JGI IMG/M metagenome (GOLD analysis project Ga0073928, IMG submission 76969) | Iron sulfur acid spring bacterial and archeal communities from Banff, Canada, to study Microbial Dark Matter (Phase II) - Paint Pots PPA... ... | reverse complement strand
TCGACCCGCAGGCGGGTGCGACCGGGGTCACGGGTGCGACCGAGGTCACGGGGCTGGCGGTGGACAGCCGCGCGGTGAAGCCGGGCGACCTGTTCTTCGCGCTCTCAGGCCTCAGGACCGATGGCGCGCGCTTCATCGATGCGGCGATCGCCTCCGGCGCGGTTGCGATCGCCGGCGACCATCCGCCCTCGGGCGAGCGCCGCGTGCCGTTCGTCATGACGCCCAATCCGCGGCGCGCGCTGGCGCTGGCCGCGGCGAAATTCTTTTCCCGGCAGCCATCGACCATCGCAGCCGTCACCGGCACTAGCGGCAAGACCTCGGTTGCGGCGTTCACGCGCCAGATCTGGCAGCGGCTCGGTCATGCCGCGGCCAGCATCGGGACCATCGGGCTGGTCTCGCCGAAGCGCACCCTTTACGGATCGCTGACGACGCCGGATCCGATCGCGCTGCACCGCCAGCTCGACGAAATCGCGCGCGACGGCGTTACCCATCTCGCGTTCGAGGCGTCATCGCACGGGCTCGATCAGTATCGGCTGGATGGCGTGCGCATCAGTGCCGGCGGATTCACCAACCTGTCGCGCGACCACATGGATTACCATCCCGACGTCGCGCATTATCTGGCCGCCAAGCTCCGGCTGTTCCGCGATCTCGTCGCCGCCGACGGTGCGGCGGTGATTTCCGCCGATCATGACTGCTCGCAAGCGGTGATCGATGCCGCGCGCGCGAAGAACTTGCGGCTCATCACCGTCGGCAGCAAGGGCGATGGCGCCGGCGGCATTCGTGTCGTCGCCGCCGATATCGACGGCTTTGCGCAGCGGCTGGAGCTTCAGCATCGCGGACGGAATTATCCGATCCGCCTGCCGCTGGTCGGCGAATTCCAGATCGAGAATGCGCTGGTCGCCGCTGGCCTTGCGATCGGCACCGGCAGTGAGCCGGACCAGGTATTTTCAGCGCTCGAACATCTCGAGGGCGCCAAGGGCAGGCTCGAGCGGGTCGGCGAGCACAACGGTGCGCCGATCTTCGTCGACTACGCGCACAAGCCCGATGCGCTGGCGAAGGCCCTGCAGGCGTTGCGGCCTTATGCGAAACGCCGCCTCGTCGTGGTGTTCGGCGCCGGCGGCGACCGCGATGCCGGCAAGCGCCCCTTGATGGGCGCGATCGCCGCCGGGTATGCCGATCATGTCATTGTCACCGACGACAATCCGCGCAGTGAAAACCCCGCGCTGATCCGCTCGGCGATCCTGGGCGCGGCGCGGGGCGCCAGCGAAATCGGCGACCGCGCCGAGGCGATCCGGACCGCGATTGCCGGCCTGCAGGCCGGCGACGCGCTGTTGATTGCCGGCAAGGGCCATGAGACCGGGCAGATTGTCGGCGACCGCGTGCTGCCGTTCAGCGATCATGAGGCGGTTGCCTCCGCGCTTGCGCCGAGGGTCGCATGAACGCGATGCCGTTATGGACTTCGGCTGCGATGGCGGCGGCGATGCGCGCAGAGGTCAACGGCGCGTTGCCGGAAGCGGTGACAGGGATTTCCATCGACAGCCGCACCATCGTGCCGGGCGCCGCCTATTTCGCGATCAGGGGCGCGGTCCATGACGGCCATGATTTCGTCGCCGCCGCCTTGAAGGCGGGGGCTGGGCTCGCGGTCGTCGAAGCCGCCCAACGCGACAAGTTCGCCGCCGACGCGCCGCTGCTGGTGGTGGATGATGTGCTCGCCGGCCTGGTCGATCTCGCGCACGCCGCGCGCGCGCGTCTCGATGCACAGGTGATCGCGGTCACCGGCTCGGTCGGCAAGACCTCGACCAAGGAAGCGCTGCGACGCGTGCTCGGCGCGCAAGGCGAAACCCACGCCTCGCCGGCGTCGTTCAACAATCACTGGGGTGTGCCGCTGTCGCTGGCGCGCTGTCCGGCGTCGGTGCGTTTTGCAATCTTTGAAATCGGAATGAATCACGCCGGTGAAATCGAACCTTTGGTGAAAATGGTGCGGCCGCAGGTCGCGATCATCACCACGGTCGAGCCGGTGCATCTGGAATTCTTTGCCGGCATCGAGGCGATCGCCGACGCCAAGGCGGAAATTTTCGAAGGATTGCAACCGGGCGGCGCCGTGGTGCTCAACCGCGACAATTCGCAATTCGCCAGGCTGCGGCGCCGCGCGAAGAAACTCGGCATCTCGCGCATCGTCTCGTTCGGCGCCGACAGGAAATCGGATGCGCGGCTGCTCGAGCTATCGCTGCATGCGGCCTGTTCGGCGGTGCACGCCGATATCCTCGGACACGAAGTGACCTACAAACTCGGCATGCCGGGTCGTCACATGGCGATCAACTCGCTCGCGGTGCTGGCTGCCGCGTCGCTTGCGGGCGCCGATCTGGCGCTCGCCTCGCTGTCGCTGTCGCAGATCGAGCCGGCGGCGGGACGCGGGGTCCGGCGCACCCTCGAAGTTGCCAGCGGCGAGGCCACCTTGATCGACGAGAGCTATAACGCCAACCCGGCGTCGATGGCGGCGGCGCTGAGCGTGCTCGGCGCCGCCGCGGTCGGTCCCCATGGCCGGCGCATCGCGGTGCTCGGCGATATGCTCGAACTGGGCCCGACCGGCGCCCAGATGCATCGCGGCCTGAACGAGGCCATCAAGGCCAACCATATCGATTTGGTGTATTGTTGCGGTCCGCTGATGCGCAACCTGTGGGAGGCCCTTTCCACGGGCAAGCGGGGCGGCTATGCCGATAATGCGGCGAATCTAGAAGCGCAGGCCGTCGCCGCGATTCGCGCCGGCGACGCGATCATGGTCAAGGGCTCACTCGGCTCGAAGATGAAAACGATAGTCAACGCGCTCGAAAAGCGCTTTCCCGGCAACGCCGCGCTCGACGAAGCCGCGGTATAGGGCGGATTGAATGTTTTACTGGCTGATCGACCTTTCCAATAGCGTTCCCGGTCTGGGCTGGTTGCATGGTTTTCTGAACGTATTTCGCTACATCACGTTTCGCACCGGCGGAGCGATGGTGACCGGCGCCTTGTTCGTTTTCCTGTTCGGGCCCTGGATCATCGATCACTTGCGGCTTCGCCAGGGCAAGGGTCAGCCGATCCGCACCGACGGCCCGCAATCGCATCTTCTCACCAAGAAGGGCACGCCGACCATGGGCGGGCTGATGATCCTGTCCGGACTGGTGGTCTCGACGCTGCTGTGGGCCAATACGCTCAATCCCTATGTCTGGATCGTGCTCGCGGTGACCCTGGGTTTCGGCTTCGTCGGCTTCTACGACGATTATCTGAAAGTGACCAAGCAGAGCAACACCGGCTTCGCCGGCCGCATTCGGCTCGGGATCGAAGCGGTGATCGCGCTCGCCGCGTGCTACGCGCTGGTCCGGCTCGGACGCGAACCGTTCTCGTCCGCGCTGGTGATTCCGTTTTTCAAGGACGTGGTGCTGAATTTCGGCTGGTTCTTCCTGATCTTCGGCGCCTTCATCATCGTCGGCGCCGGCAACGCGGTCAACCTGACCGACGGTCTCGACGGGCTTGCCATCGTGCCGGTCATGATCGCGGCCGCGAGCTTCGGGCTGATCGCCTATCTGGTCGGCAACGCCGTGTTCTCGGACTATCTGCAGATCAACTATGTCGCCGGCACCGGCGAACTTGCGGTGCTGTGCGGCGCGGTGCTCGGGGCGGGGCTTGGATTTCTCTGGTTCAACGCGCCGCCGGCTTCGATTTTCATGGGCGACACCGGCTCGCTCGCGCTCGGCGGCATGCTCGGCTCGATCGCGGTCGCGGTCAAACACGAGATCGTGCTGGCCGTGATCGGCGGATTGTTCGTGCTGGAAGCGGTCTCGGTGATCGTGCAGGTGGCATCGTTCAAGCTCACCGGCAAGCGGATCTTCAGGATGGCGCCGATCCACCACCATTTCGAGCAACTGGGCTGGACCGAACCGCAAATCGTGATCCGGTTCTGGATCATCTCGGTGATGCTGGCGCTGGCCGGCCTCTCCACGCTGAAGCTGCGGTGATGATGCTATTTCCTCTCCGACGTCATTCCGGGGCGGCAATCCGGAATCCCGAGATTCTCCGATGTGCAATTGCACATCGTAGTTCGTGCTTTGCACGCCCCGCAATGACGAGCTAGATCATGATCCCCGTCACTTCCTTCGCCGGCAAGACGGTCGCGGTGTTCGGCCTCGGCGGTTCGGGGCTGGCGAGCTGCCATGCCTTGAAGGCGGGTGGGGCCGAAGTGGTCGCCGGCGACGATGGCGCGGAAAAACTGGCCGAGGCAGCAAAAGCGGGTTTTGTCACCGCGGATTTGCGAAAGGTGTCGTGGGCGCGTTTCGCCGCTTTGGTGCTGACGCCCGGCGCGCCGCTCACCCATCCCGCCCCGCACTGGACGGTGCTCGCGGCACGACAGGCCGGCGTCGAGGTGATCGGCGATATCGAGCTGTTTTGCCGCGAGCGCCGCCGCCATGCGCCGGATGCGCCGTTCGTCGCCATCACCGGCACCAACGGCAAGTCGACCACCACCGCGCTGATCGCGCATCTGATGCGGGTGGCCGGTTACGACACCCAGATGGGCGGCAATATCGGCACCGCGATCCTGTCGCTGGAGCCGCCGCGGATGGGGCGGGTCCACGTCATCGAGATGTCGTCGTATCAGATCGATCTGACCCCGAGCCTCGATCCGACGGTCGGCATCCTGCTCAATGTCAGCGAAGACCACATCGATCGCCACGGCACGCTCGAACATTATGCCGCCGTGAAGGAGCGCCTGGTCGCCGGCGTGCAGAAGCAGGGCACCGCGATCGTCGGCGTCGATGACGGCTGGAGCCGCAACATCGCCGACCGGATCGAGCAGGCCGGCCGGCGTGTCGTTCGCGTTTCGGTGAAAAATCCGCTGCCGGACGGCCTCTATGTCGACCACGAAACCATCTGGCGCGCCTCGGGTGGCGCGCGCAGCCAGATCGCGGGGATCGGCGGCATCGGTTCGCTGCGCGGCCAACACAACGCGCAGAATGCGGCGTGCGCGTCGGCCTGCGCGCTCGCGCTCGGGGTTTCCGGCGAAACCCTGCAGGGCGCCTTGCGCAGTTTTCCCGGTCTCGCGCACCGCATGGAACAGGTCGGCCGCCGCGGCCACGTGCTGTTCGTCAACGACTCCAAGGGCACCAATGCGGACGCGGCCGCGCATGCGCTGTCGTCCTTTGCCGATATTTTCTGGATCGCCGGGGGAAAACCGAAGCTCGGCGGCATCACGAGTCTCGCCGAATATTTCCCGCGCATCCGCAAGGCCTATCTGATCGGGGAAGCGGCCCACGAATTCGCCGCGACGCTCGGGACCCAGGCGCCGCACGAGATCTCGGAAACGCTCGATGTCGCGGTGGCGAACGCCGCGCGCGACGCGGAGGCCTCAGGGCTGGCGGATTCCGTGGTGCTGCTGTCGCCGGCCTGCGCCTCCTTCGACCAGTACCGCAATTTCGAAATCCGCGGCGCGGCGTTCCGCGACCTCGTCACCGCGCTGCCCGGCGTCAAGCCGGTGGTGTGAGTAAAGCCGTCCTCCTGCATTCACGGTCGTCATCGCCCGCGAAAGCGGGCGATCCAGTATTCCACAGCCATCACGGTTCAAACATCAAGGCCGCGGCGTACTGGATACCCGCTTTCGCGGGTATGACGTCCTTCTGTGAAGAGCTGCCTCCAATCTAAAAAGTTACCCATTCCGTTAACCCCTTGGAAACCATCCTGGGCGACCAATGGGCTGAGCCTTGGCCCTTGGAATGCCCATGATCTCCCGTGAAGAACGCAACCCCTTGAGCGATTGGTGGTGGACGGTCGACCGCCTGCAACTGGCGGCGGTGATCGCGCTGATCCTGGGCGGCATCATCCTGTCGCTGGCGGCCAGTCCGCCGGTGGCGACCCGCATCGGGCTCGACCCGTTCCACTTCTTCAATCGCCACGTCCTGTTCCTGCTGCCTTCCTTTATCGTGCTGATCGGCGTGTCGTTCCTGTCGCCGCGGCAGATCAGGCGCACCGCGCTCATCGTGTTCGTGGTCAGCATGGGGCTGATCGTGGCGACGCTGCTGCTTGGCCCCGAGGTCAAGGGCTCGCGGCGCTGGATCACCCTGATCGGAGTCAATATCCAGGCTTCCGAATCCGCCAAGCCCGCCTTCGTGGTGCTGGCGGCCTGGCTGTTTGCGGAATCGACGCGGCGGCCGGAAATGCCCGCGACCTCGATGGCGCTGGTGTTGTTGCTGATGCTGGTCTCGCTTCTGGTGATGGAGCCTGATTTCGGCCAGACCATGCTGATCCTGATGGTATGGGGCGCCCTGTTCTTCATCGCCGGCATGCGGATGATCTGGGTGCTCGGGCTCGCGGGCGCCGCAAGTGCCGGACTGTTCGGCGCCTATCTGCTGGTGCCGCACGTCGCCGGCCGCATCAAGCGCTTCATGAATCCGGCTTCCGGCGACACCTTCCAGGTCGATACCGCGATGGAGGCTTTCTCCAACGGCGGCTGGTTTGGGCTGGGGCCCGGCGAAGGCATCGCCAAGCGCAGCCTGCCGGACAGCCACACCGATTTCGTGTTTGCGGTCGCGGCGGAGGAATTCGGCATCATCCTGTGCCTGGCGCTGCTCGCGCTGTTCGCCTTCGTGGTGATTCGCGCGCTGTTGCGCGCCTACGCGACCGAGGACATTTTCGCGCGGTTTGCCGCTTCGGGACTGGCGATTTTGTTCGGCGTGCAGGCCGCGATCAACATGTCGGTCAATCTGCAGCTGATCCCGGCCAAGGGCATGACGTTGCCGTTCATCTCCTATGGCGGCTCGTCGATGATCTCGCTGGCTTACGGTGTCGGCATGATGCTGGCGCTGACGCGGCAGCGGCCGCGCACCGAGCAGGAATCGATGAACGCCAGCGCGGCGCGCAGCTACGCTTGATCTTGCGCTGAAGACACGCTTTTTGTCGTTGCGGGGAACGAAGTGACGGAGCAATCCATGCTTGCCTGTTGTCCCATGGATTGCTTGGCTTGCGCTCGTAATGACGGTGGCTAACTTGCAAAGATTGCCCCAATGACCACTGCGCCTTTGATTCTGCTGGCCGCTGGCGGCACCGGCGGCCATCTGTTTCCCGCCGAGGCGCTGGGCGTCGAACTGATGCGGCGCGGTTTGCGGGTGCGCCTTGCCACCGACTCCCGCGCGTTGCGCTACGGCGGATTGTTCTCCGGCGACATGATCGATGTGGTGCCGAGCGAGACCCTGCGCAGCCGCGCGCCGTGGTCGCTGGCCCATACCGGCATCATGCTCGCCGCCGGCACCGCCGTGGCGCTCACTCTGATGCGCAAGCTGAGACCCGCGGCCGTCGTCGGCTTCGGCGGTTACCCGACGTTGCCGCCGCTGCTGGCGGCCAGAATGTTCGGCATTCCCGGCATCATCCACGACGCCAATGCGGTGCTTGGCCGCGCCAACCGCTTCCTGTCAAGCCGCGTCAATGCGATCGCGACCTCGCTTCCGGGCGTGCTCGATCGCGACCCGGCGCTGGCGGCAAAGACAACCACCGTCGGCACGCCGATGCGCCCGGCCATTCTCGCCGCAGCGGTGGTGAAATATGCCGCTCCCGAACCGGCCGGGCCGTTTCGGTTGCTGGTGGTCGGCGGCAGCCAGGGCGCGCGCATCATGGCCGATATCGTGCCCGGCGCGATCGAGCGGCTGGAGCCGTCATTATGGGGCCGGCTGATCCTTACCCAGCAGGTACGCGAAGAAGACATGGCGCGCGTGCGCGCGGTCTATGACCGGCTCAAGATCAACGCCGAACTGGCGCCGTTCTTCAGTGACCTGCCGGCGAAGCTGGCGTCACACCATCTCGTGGTATCGCGCTCCGGCGCCGGCACCGTCGCCGAACTCGGCGCCATCGGCCGCCCGTCGATTTTGGTGCCGTTGCCGGGTGCAATCGATCAGGACCAGTTTGCCAATGCCGGCGTGCTGTCGCAGGCGGGCGGCGCGCTGCGGATCCCGCAAGCCGAATTCAGCTCCGACCGTTTGGCGGCCGAAATCTCCGCGTTGGCGGCCGAGCCCGCAAGGCTGGCCGCGCTGGCCGCCGCCGCCCGCACCGTGGGCCGGCTGGATGCCGCGCAGCGGCTGGCCGATCTAGTGATGAAAGTGGCGGGAATTTAGGCCAAAGAGCCCGAATTCGGATATTGTTGCGTCATGGCAGGGCTTGTCACGTCAAGTCGGATATATCCGACTTGCCGCTTTAAAAGGAACGCCAGCCGGTATACCGAGTGCCGACGCATCCACGTCTTGCATGAAGTGAGACAGATTCGTGGATGCCCGGGAGCGCAGACAAGTGTACGTGGTCTGCGCCAAGCTGACTTCTATGCCCGGGCATGACGGAAACAAACGAGACGCCCCATGAGACTGCCGCGCGAGATCGGACCCATTCACTTCGTCGGGATCGGCGGCATCGGCATGAGCGGCATTGCCGAGGTCCTGTGCAATCTCGGCTACACCGTGCAGGGCTCGGATTCTTCCGAAAGCGCCAACGTCTATCGCCTGCGCGACAAGGGCATCAAGATCATCGTCGGCCACAACGCCGATAACGTCGCCGGCGCCGACGTGCTGGTGGTGTCGACCGCGATCAGGCGCGACAACCCCGAACTGATGGCAGCGCGCGCCCAGCGCATTCCGGTGGTGCGCCGCGCCGAAATGCTGGCCGAACTGATGCGGCTGAAAAGCTGCGTCGCGATCGCCGGCACCCATGGCAAAACCACCACGACCTCGATGGTCGCAGCCCTGCTCGACGCCGGCGATCTCGATCCGACCGTGATCAATGGCGGCATCATCAATGCCTATGGCACCAACGCTCGTCTGGGGGCCGGCGAATGGATGGTGGTGGAAGCCGACGAAAGCGACGGCACGTTCCTGAAGCTGCCGGCCGATGTCGCCATCGTCACCAATGTCGACCCCGAGCATCTCGATCATTTCAAGACCTTTGAGGCCGTGCAGGACGCATTCCGCCATTTCGTCGAGAACGTGCCGTTTTATGGTTTCGCCGTGATGTGCATCGACCATCCCGTGGTGCAGAGCCTTGTCGGCAAGATCGAGGATCGCCGCATCATCACCTATGGCGAAAATCCGCAGGCCGACGCGCGGCTGATCGATCTCACACCGATGAGCGGCGGCTCGAATTTCAAGGTCGCGTTCCGCGATCGCAAGACCGACGCCGTGCACGAGATCAAAGAGATTCACCTGCCGATGCCGGGACGGCACAACGCACTCAACGCCACCTCGGCGATCGCGGTCGCGCACGAACTTGGACTCTCCGACGACACCATCCGCAAGGCGATCGCGGGCTTCGGCGGCGTGAAGCGGCGCTTCACCAGGACCGGCGAGTGGAACGGCGTCACCGTGATCGACGACTACGGCCATCACCCCGTCGAGATCGCGGCGGTGCTGAGGGCGGCGCGCGAGTCCACGACCGGAAAAGTCATCGCCGTGGTGCAGCCGCATCGCTTTACCCGCCTGCAGTCGCTGTTCGAGGAGTTCTGCACCTGCTTCAACGATGCCGACGCCGTCGTCGTGGCCGAGGTCTATCCGGCCGGCGAGGCGCCGATTGCGGGCATCGATCGCGACCATTTCGTGCTGGGCCTGCGCGCGCACGGCCATCGCGAGGTGATTCCGCTGCAGGCTTCGGCCGATCTCGCCAAAGTGATTCACGGCATCGCCGGCCGCGGCGATTTTGTGGTTTGCCTCGGCGCCGGCAATATCACCCAATGGGCCTACGCGCTGCCCGGCGAATTGAAGGCGCTGGGGTAAAGGTGACGACCTTCCCGGACATCACGCCCGAGCTCAAAGCCGCGATACCGCAGCTGCGCGGGCGGTTGCTGGCGAACCAGTCGCTGGCGGAACTGACCTGGTTTCGGGTCGGCGGGCCGGCGCAGGTGCTGTTCACGCCGGCGGATGAAGATGACCTGGCCTGTTTCCTCAAGGCTCTTCCCGCCGCGATGCCGGTCTACGTCGTCGGCGTCGGCTCCAACCTGATCGTGCGTGACGGCGGTATATCGGGCGTGGTGGTCAGGCTCAGCCCGCGCGGTTTCGGCGACACCGGCACGGACGGCGATACGGTCTTCGCCGGCGCCGCGGCGCTCGACAAGCGCGTGGCCGAGACGGCGGCGGCGGCCAATATCGGCGGGCTCGAATTTTTCTACGGCATTCCCGGCACCGTCGGCGGCGCGCTGCGCATGAATGCCGGCGCCAACGGCAGCGAGACCGGCGATGTCCTGATCGAGGCGTCAGGCGTGGGCCGCGACGGCACCAGACACACGTTCGCCAATGCGGAAATGAAATTCGTCTACCGCAATTCCGGCGTCGATCCTTCCATCATCTTCACCTCCGCGCGTTTTCGCGGTCGCACCGCCGCACCCGAGGCGATCCGCGCGCGGATGAACGAGGTGCAAACCCATCGCGAGACCGCGCAGCCGATTCGCGAAAAGACCGGCGGCTCGACCTTCCAGAACCCGCCGGGCCACAGTGCCTGGAAGCTGATCGACGCCGCGGGCTGCCGGGGCCTGCGCGTCGGCGGCGCCCAGGTGTCGGAAATGCACTGCAATTTCCTGATCAACACCGGCCAGGCGACCGGCGATGATATCGAAACCCTCGGCGAAACCGTCCGCGCCCGGGTAAAGGAAAATTGCGGAATTGAGCTACACTGGGAAATCAAGCGGATCGGGGTAGCCCCATAATTGTCATTCCGGGGCGATGCGAAGCATCGAACTACGATGTGCTATTGCACATCCGAGAATCTCGAGATTCCGGGTCTGGTCCTTCGGACCATCCCGGAATGACGAAAGAGCGGAAGCAAGGTGGATGCGGATCACCATTCTTTTCGGCGGCACGAACAAGGAGCGCCTGGTGTCGGTGGCGACCGCCCAGGCGCTGCATTCGGCGCTGCCCGACGCTGATTTGTGGTTCTGGGATGTCGACGACAGCGTGCATGAAACGCCGTCGGAGGTGCTTGCGCTGCATTCACGGCCATTCGAGGAGCCGTTCAGGGCCGACACACCAGGTATCGGCAACATCGAACAGGCGCTTGACAAGGCCGGGGCCGAGAACCGCCTGCTGGTGCTCGGCCTGCACGGCGGCACCGCGGAGAACGGCGAGCTTCAGGCGATGTGCGAGATGCGCGGAATTGCCTTCACCGGCTCCGGCTCGGCCTCGTCCAATCTGGCCTTCGACAAGATCGCGGCCAAGCGTTTTGCGGCGATTGCGGGGGTAAGGGCTGCGGCCGACGTGGCGCTGGAAGACGCCGAAGCGGCGCTGGCCAAATACGGCAGGCTGATTGCCAAGCCGGCGCGGGATGGCTCGAGCTACGGCCTGATCTTCGTCAATGCGATGCAGGATCTTGTCGCGGTCCGCGCTGCCGCCAAGACGGAAGAATATGTGATCGAACCGTTTATCGCAGGCAGCGAGGCGACCTGCGGCGTGCTGGAGCAGTCGGACGGTTCGGTTTTTTCGCTGCCGCCGATCGAGATCGTTCCGGCGCAGGGTGGGTTCGACTACGCGGCCAAATATCTGCTCAAATCGACCCAGGAGATCTGTCCGGGCCGCTTTTCACCTGAAATCAGTGCTGAGATCATGGAGTTGGCGCTGCGGGCCCATCAGGCGCTGTCATGCGCGGGCTACTCCCGCACCGATTTCATCGTCTCGGCGCAGGGACCGATCTATCTGGAAACCAACACCTTGCCGGGCCTGACCAAGGCCTCGCTTTATCCGAAGGCGCTCAAGGCGCAGGGGATCGATTTTGCCGACTTCCTGCGGGATCAGATTGTGCTGGCCGAGCGGCGTGCGCAAAAGTAGCAACGGCCAAAGTCCTGCCTCAGCAGGCGAGCGAATCAATTTATTACCGAATTGCTAACGTTACCGGGCAAAGCCTTCAGCGGGCACATCAAAACGCACTGTGTCCCGACCTAATTTACCCTTTGTTTACCAGGAAGTCCGAAGGTTAACGCTGGCGGCGCATGGAGCGCTTGGCTGCCGGGGCGTGAGCTGTTGCGGATTTCCGCTTTCCGCGACCGCATCGAGGGAACAGGTGGCCTCTTCTGCCTTGAGGTCGACACCCAGCCCGGCACGACCAAGACGTCACCTGCGTCGGACTCGCAATGTTTGCGGGGACAACATTTGACGAGCTCGTGCAATGGATGGTGGAGGACGCCTCGCCCGGTCGAACAGATCGCCGAGGCCCCAAACTGACCTGAAAGCTGCCGCCGCAGGCGCGGTCGTGCTGCTGCGCGAGTGGCTGGGCGCGAAGCGCTCGCCTGCGAAAGCGCGACTTGACCGCGCCGAAGAGCCGCCCCGCCTGATTGGGCTTCTGGAGCGTCATTTGCCGCGCCGCGCCGGCACTGCCGCGACCGTGCTGTTGCTCCTGGGCAGCGCCGGTTTCGGCATCGTGAAGGGGGGCCATCTTGCTGAATTCACCGCAGGCGTGAGCGACGCCCGCAACGCGCTGGCCAATTCGGCCGGGTTTCGGATCACGACGGTTGCGATCAACGGCCGCCGGCAACTGTCGCAGGACGAGGTGCTCGGGATCGGCGGCGTCAATGGTCGCTCCTCGCTGTTGTTCCTCGACGCCGCGGTGGTGCGCGACAAGTTGAAAGCCAATCCCTGGATCTCGGAAGCGACGGTGCTGAAGCTCTATCCCGGCCAGCTCCGGATCGACATCGTCGAACGCTCCGCATTCGCGCTATGGCAGCGGGACGGCCGCCTGTCGGTGATCGCGGATGACGGCGCGGTGCTGGAGCCCTATGTGTCGCGCCGCTTCCTGTCGCTGCCGCTGGTGGTGGGCAAGGGTGCGGAAACCCAGGCCCGGGACTTTCTGGCGCTGCTGGCGCGCTATCCGCGGGTCAATTCGGTGACCAAAGCCGCGGTCTTCGTCGGCGAACGGCGCTGGAACCTGAGGCTCAAGGACGGTCTCGATATCCGCCTGCCGGAAAACGAGGTTGGCAACGCGCTGGCCATGCTGAGCACGCTCGACAAGGAAGACCGGCTGTTCTCCCGCGATATCGTCGCCGTCGACATGCGGCTGCCGGATCGATTGACCGTGCAATTGTCGGAAGATGCGGCCAAGGCCCGCGAAGAATTGTTCAAGGACAAGAAACCGAAAAAGAAGGTCGGCGACGCATGACCGGCCTCGATCGCAACCAGACGCCGAAGACACGTCCGATGGCGCAGAAGCGCACCGCGCTCGTGGCCTCCCTCGATATTGGCACCAGCAAGATCGCCTGCATGATCGCGCGCTTGAGGCCGTGCCCGCCGAGCGACGCCTTGCGCGGGCGCAGCCATGCGGTCGAGCTGATCGGGTACAGCCAGATTCAGTCGCGCGGCGTCAAGGCCGGCGCGGTGGTCGATCTCGCCGAATGCGAGCAGGCGGTGCGCCAGACGGTTGCGCTCGCCGAGCGCATGGCCAAGGTCCGGGTTGAATCGGTCCTGCTGTCGATCTCGGCCGGGCGGTTGCAGGGCCAATTGATCGAGGCGGCGGCCGACATTCGGGGCGGCGCCGTCACGGCTGCCGACGTCACGCGCATCACCTCCGCCGGCATGCACCACGCCACCGGCGAGGGCCGCACCGTGCTGCATGCGCTGCCGGTCGGCTATGCGCTGGACGGCGTCAAGGGCATTCGCGATCCCAAGGGCATGGTGGCACGGCAATTCGGCGTCGACATGAACGTCGTCACGGCGGACGCGACGGCTGCCAGGAATCTGATGCTGGTGGTCGAGCGCTGCCATCTCAATGTCGAAGCCATGGCGGCGAGCCCCTATGTGGCCGGCCTTTCGGTATTGACCGACGATGAAGCCGATATCGGCGCTGCGGTGGTGGAAATGGGCGCCGGTACCACCACGATCGCGACCTATTCCGGAGGCCGCTTCGTGCATGCGAGCGGATTTGCGCTCGGCGGGCAACACATCACCATGGACCTTGCACGCGGCCTGAGCGCATGCATTGCGGATGCCGAGCGAATCAAGACGTTATATGGCACCGTGCTGACCGGCGGGTCCGACACGCGTGAGTTGATGTCCGTGCCGTCCGCCGGGGACAACGATCAGGATGTTCCGCAGGTCGTGTCCCGCGCCACGATCGCGAACATTGTCCGGCACCGTGCCGAGGAGATTTTTGAAATGGTCAGGGATCGGCTCGCGGATTCTCCCTTTGCGGCAGAGCCGAAGGCGCGGGTGGTGTTGAGCGGCGGCGCTTCGCAGCTCAGCGGCACCCTCGAACTTGCAACCCAGATTCTCGGCCGGCCGGTGCGGATCGGCCGTCCGCTCGGCTTTGGCCGGCTC
>Ga0073928_10007392_pt1 | contig 14291 bp, 15 predicted proteins | sample PaiPotPPA55metaG_FD_76969 | JGI IMG/M metagenome (GOLD analysis project Ga0073928, IMG submission 76969) | Iron sulfur acid spring bacterial and archeal communities from Banff, Canada, to study Microbial Dark Matter (Phase II) - Paint Pots PPA... ... | reverse complement strand
TCGTGATCGTCACCGAGCGATGGTATTCGCCGGAGCTGCAAACTTACGTGATGACCAAGAAAACCGATCCGGTGATGGGCGACACTATCACTCAGTTGACGCACATTGAACGCCAGGAGCCGGACGCTTCGTTGTTCCGGGTTCCGTCTGACTACGCCGTCAGCCAGGGAGCCGGGCCTCGAGGAGAGGGCCGATTCCGCGGCGCGCCTCCTTCGGTGCAGTAGTCGGCGAGGTCCCACAATCGCTGTGGTAGCTGTGCTTGCGGGCGGAATCCCCACCACGCTCCGCCCGCAAGTCCCCCTCGTTTTCGAATCATCGTTAAAATAAATTTGGGAAGGTGACTGATCGGCTAGGGACGGTCACGAATGATTGATCGTGGCCCTGTCGAGAAGTTCCACCACGTGCAGAACTTCCTGCCCGGTGCGATGAATCGCGGCGCCCGCGCGAAGCTGCAAGATGCAGCCCGGATTCGCCGTGACAATTGCCTGCGCCTTCGTCTGCTGCGAGAATTGCATCTTCTGCGCGAGCAGTTCGAGCGACGTCTTCGTTTGCGTGACGTTGTAGACGCCAGCTGAGCCGCAGCACTGATCCGCAAGCGGCATCTCGACGAGCTCGACGCCGGGAACGGCGCGAATCAGTTTGCGCGGCGCCTCGCGAATCTTCTGCCCGTGAAGCAGATGGCAAGAATCCTGGTACGTCACGCGAAGCGGCAACGGGCGCAGTTCGGCCGACAAGCCCAAGTCAGCCAGAAACTCAGTTACATCTCGAACGCGACTCGAGAAGGTGCGAACCTGTTCGTATGCCGGCTCTCCGGATGGGAACAGGTCCGCATATTCCTTGAGCGTCGAACCGCAGCCCGCCGCGTTCGTAAGGAGCGCGTCAAAGTCGCCAGTACGGAAGGCCTCGAAGTTCGCATGCGCCAGATTGCGGGCAACGTCGCGAATGCCTGCGTGAGCCGCAAGCGCCCCGCAGCAAACTTGCGCCGCGGGCACCACCACCTCGCAGCCATTCGCCTGGAGGACGCGAATCGTCGCACGATTGAGTTCGCTGAACGTCACCTGCGCAATGCACCCCGCGAAGAAGGCGACGCGGGCGCGGCGCGTGCCGTGCTCGGGGAACGTCTTGCCGAGATCGTCGAAGAAGAACTCGGAATCGATTTGCGGCAGAAGCTTTTCGCGGTCCTGCAATCCCAGCAGGCGCAAGATGCCGGTCGCGCGAGCGACCGTCGAAAGCCCGGAACGTTGATACAGCTTCATCAGCCGGCCCGCGGTGGCGATTCGATTCGGGAACGGCAGCAACCGTCGATAGACGATGTCCCGCACGACTCTCGAGACGAATGGGCGTTTGTGCTTCTGCTCGATCTGCGCCCGCGCCAGTTCGACGAGCTTTCCGTACTCGACGCCCGAAGGGCACGCGGTCTCGCATGCGCGGCAGTCGAGGCACCGGTCAATGTGCGTGGTGAACGTTTCGCCGACTTCGAGCCGGCCCTGATCGACGAGCAGCATTTGCCGGATTCGACCGCGCGGCGAGTCCGCCTCCTGGCCCCACAGACGGTAGGTGGGGCAGTGATTCAGGCAGAGGCCGCAGTGAACGCAATGCGCGTAGTCGTTGTACTCAGGCTTGTCCACCGCGCTGAATCCGCTCAGTGTGAGCGCAAATTCCCGCTGCGCGTCTTCGTGGGACTGAGGAGTGCTCGGTGACATGAGCTCAAAGCCCTCCCACGAATCGGCCCGGGCTCAGAATTCCGTGGGGATCAAAAACTGTTTTGAGCTTTCGCATCTGCGGCAGGTCGCTGCGCTCGGCCCCCCATGTCTGCAAATGCGACTTCCATTCGGTTGGACACCAGGGGATTGTCGCGTGGCCTTCGAAGCGCGCGCACGCGGCCTGAATCCGGTCGACGGCACGCACTACCCGCGCGCGCGACGAATCGGTTTTCGACTCCGGCAGCAGCGCGGCATAGACGATTCCGATGCCTCGTGCGATCGCGGCCCAGGGCAGAGAATCGCTTTCGGCTGCCGCACCGATCTCAGCCAGCACCTCTTTCAGTCTCGAAGGCAGCATGCTTATCTTCAGGATTGTCGTCGCTGGGGAGGAGTCAAGGGCAATAGGAATGAACTCGCGTTTGCGTCCGAACGCACCCGGGATCCGATCGGCGGAAAGAGCCGTGAGGCCGGCAGCGGCGCATTGCTCGGCGATTGTGCGCAGTTCCGCTTCGCAACGGTCGAGAACCTTTTCCGTGCCGGCGAAGCCTGCGCTGAAGGCCCAGGTTCTGTTCGTGATGATGCCCGGTGCGAACGCATCCACCTCGATTCGGGCGGCGGCGTCGCTGTAAAACAGGTCTGCAACTCCTGGGCTAAGTACTTCTGTAGTGATTGGCGTAAGTGGAGAATGCGCGACGCGTGCCCGCATCTCTAGCGCGCGTTCCGCGGTCTCGAAGGTAGCCACAAACGCGCGGCTTCCGACCGGCAACGGGAACGTGCGGAAATTCACCTTGGTCATCACGCCGAGCGTGCCCAGCGCTCCGATCATCAGCTTGTGGATGTCGTACCCAGTCACATTTTTCACGACGCGGCCGCCACTCTTCGCCAGCGTCCCCTCACCAGTGATGAATTCCATGCCGAGAATGTAATCTCGCGCCGTTCCGTAGAATTGCCGGAGAGGGGAATCAACGCCGGAAGCAACGGTGCCGCCGATTGTCGCGCGGCCGAAGAAGGGAACTGCCAGCGGAAGGAATTGCCCGCGCTCCGACAGGACGCCGGCGAGCTTGCGCAGCGAAATGCCAGCTTCGACGCTGAGCGTGAGGTCGCCGGGATCGTACGAAATCACGCGGTCGAGGCGCGTCAAATCCAGCGCGAGATCGTAGCTTCGAGGGGGAAGACCGATTCCGAGTTTCGTCCGAGCGCCCGACGGAATGACCGCCAGTTTTTCTGCGGCCGCGAACTTTAGGACTTCCGCTACCTCTTCGCTCGAACCCGGACGAACCGCAGCCGACGGCCGGACGCCATCGATTTCATAGTCCGCAAGCCGCGCCGGGTCCGCAAAGAAATTGGACCCGCCGACGATCTCGGCGAGTCGCGCCGTAGCCAATTTCGTGCCCGTGGTCATGCGGACGGCACACCAGCCACCGGCAGCGGCCGCACATGGATTTCGCCGCAGCTCTTTGCCGACGGAATCACTTTCCCAGGATTCAGCAGCCCGTTGGGATTGAAAGCGTCGCGGACTCGTCGCATCAAATCGAGCTCCGGCGGGCTGAACAGCAGCGGCATCAATCGGTCCTTCTCCATGCCGATGCCGTGCTCGCCAGTGATTGAGCCGCCCATCTGGATGCAGAATTGAATGATTTCATCCGAAGTGGCTATAGCGCGCTCCAACTGCTTTTCGTCGCGCGCGTCAAAGAGAATGATCGGGTGCAGGTTGCCGTCTCCCGCGTGGAAGATGTTTCCAATCTCGAATCCGTACTTTTTTCCGATCTCGTTGATGCGACGCAGAGTCACCGGCAGCTTCGTGCGCGGGATCACGCCATCCTGCACGTAGTACGTGGGCGAAAGACGGCCGACCGCACCGAACGCATTCTTTCGGCCCTTCCAGAGCAAATCGCGCTCGACTGAATCACGCGCGACGCGAACCTCGCGGGCGTGATGCAAACGGCAAACGTCCGCCACATTTTCGGCCTGTGATTCCACGGCCTCGCGCAGCCCATCCACATCGATCAGCAGCACAGCGGCGCTGTCGAGCGGAAATCCAGCGTGAACGTACGCTTCGATGGCTCGCAGCGTCCACCCATCGAGCATTTCGCATGCCGCCGGCGTGATTCCGCGCGCCGTGATATCGGCAACGGTTTCTGTGGCATCGTCCACCGAATCGAAGATAGCTAGTAGCGTCTTCACCGCTTCCGGCAAGCGCGTCAACTTCACCGTAATCGTCGTCACAAGCCCGATAGTTCCTTCCGAGCCTACGAAGAGGCCCGTCAAGTCGTAACCGGGGGTATCCGCTGCCGCGCTCCCGATGTGGATGAGTTCGCCGGAAGGCAGCACGATTTCGAGCCCGAGAACGTGATTCGTGGTTACGCCGTATGCAAGCGTGTGCGGCCCGCCGGAATTTTCCGCGACATTGCCGCCGATGGTGCACGCCTTCTGACTCGAAGGATCCGGCGCAAAGTGCAGGCCGGCATGAGCCACCGCCGCGCTCAAGTCCGAGTTCACCACGCCCGGCTGAACCGTCGCGCGCTGATTTTCAAGATCGACGGCGAGAATCCGGTTCATCCGCGAGAACCCGATGATAATGCCGCCATGCCGTGCGAGCGCGCCGCCGGAAAGCCCGGTCCCGGCTCCGCGGCCGACGATGGGCGTCTCAAAGCGATTCGCGAGCTGCATGATTCCCACCACGTCCTCGGTCGTCCGCGGAAACACCACGCAATTCGGCCGTGCGACGTCGATCGAGCCGTCGTACTCGTACAGCAGCAAGTCCTCTTTTTCATGGAGAACGGCCTCGGCGCTGAGAAGTTTCTTCAGTTCGCGAAGGAGTCGTGGATCCATGTCGTGAGTCGATGAGGTCGCGCGAGCGCTCGCTCGCAGGCTGAGAGCCACTATAGTGGTCGTAGCAAAGGGCGTCAACGCGGCATGTGCTAAGGACGCAATTACAACACAACGATTCGGCTTCGCATGAACGGCGGTATCGTGTTAACCTCGCCCGCTTCGTATGCGCCGAGCCCACGGTGGCGCGATAGGCTACGCGCGATTCATTTCCGGAGGTTCTGATGGCTGACGTGCCCACAATTCCGCCGGGAGGTTCCAGTGAGTTTGGCCCCGAGCGACGACGCAATCACCGAGTGCAAATCGCCATTCCGGTTATCCTCAAGGGGCAAGCCAAAGGGAAATTGATCGAAGAGCACACCAAGACGATCGTCGTGAATCTGAATGGGTGCCTCGTCCGTATGAGAGCGTCGGTGATACGAAATCAGGAGTTCACAGTAACCAACGCAGCCACGGAAGAATCGGCGCAGGTTCGCGTCAGCTACATCGGACGAAACGACGGAGAGGGCACCGAAATCGGCCTGGGATTCCTGCAGCCCACGCCAAAATTCTGGCGAATCAGTTTCCCGCCGGAAGTTCAGGATCCCACCGAGCGCAAACGCTTCGTGCCCTCGGCCCCGCCCGCCGACCCGCAAAAGAAATAGCCGAGCCTTTCAGACAATTGACGGGTGTTCGTCCGGGCAGCTCGCGAGCCGCCAAGGCGTACTTAGATTTGAGGCAAACGAAGCGAGCCGTTCGCGAGCTTGTCGATCAGCTCGCGGTCGGCGGGCAGGAAGTTCAAGGCCGGAAGAGAAGCAGGCTCGCGCCAGACGATTTGCTCGAAATCGAGATTCTTTACCTCGGCTGGATTGACGCTCACCGCGAAGAAAACAAGCTCAATTCCTTCCCTCATCTCCGGATACCTGTGCCGCACGCGATAGATTTCGGGGCCGATGCGCGCCGCGACGCCAAGCTCCTCGCGGAGTTCGCGCGCTAGAGCCTGTTCGAGCGCTTCGCCGGGTTCGGTCTTGCCGCCGGGAAACTCCCACATGAGTTCGAACCTCGACCCGCGCCGCCGTTGGCACACGAGCAGCTTGCCGTCGGACTCAATCAGGGCCGCCACCACTATGATCATCGAGTCACATTTTGAATGAGAAGCAACTAGGCGAACCTATGACATGGTCCAGTCTTCGAGCTCCAGGCCTTTGACTCTTCGGAACACGGTGTCGTGTGTGACCAGGACCGCCTCGGCGGCGAGCGCGTGCGCGGCAATCATCATGTCAAGGTTTCCCATTGGCCGCCCAACGCGCTCGACGGTGGCCCTGATAGCTGCGTACTTCTTCGCCGCCTCAGAGTCCCAGGGGAGAATCTCGACGCGCAAGAGGAACTGTTCAACGGCGGTCGCTAAACCCTTAGCCTCGGGTTTCCTGGCTACCCCGAACCGCAATTCTCCTTCGGTAACCGTCGACACCATGACCTGAGCCATGGGCACCCTCAAGAGTCGCTCGCGGACGCGGGGAACGTTGCCCTTGATGATGTAGCTCGCCGTATTTGTATCCAGAAGGTAGCGACCATGCATCAAAGAGCCTTTCGTTTTTGTGGCGGCTCATCGCCGCGATCGGCGAGAAAGTCCTCTGGGACCTCGATGTTTTTCAATAACTGAAAGTACTCGTCCCAAGATTCTGGCCGCCGAGAGAGAATGACATCGCCGGTGCGCGGGTCGCGGCGAACGTATACTTCGGACCCTTCGAAACGGTAGTCGGCGGGTAACCGAACGGCCTGGCTGCGTCCATTGCGAAACAGTTTGGCAGTTCGAGCCATGGATACCTCCCAATGGGATTAGTATAGGATGCCTCGTGGCATATATCAAGGTATATACCACAATCGGGCTACGCGTGAATCGCCCGGAAGAGGTCTCGGGCGCCTTGCATCAGCGGCGGCCCAGGTGTGTTCAGCAATTCGTCGCGGATGACGATCACGCGGCGGTTCTTCACTGCGGTTATATTGCGAAACACAGGATTGGCAAGCATGCGTCCCGGATTGGCGCGATCGCCAGCAGCCGTCCACGCGAGAATGATGACGTCCGGCTTCACGCGCGCAACTTCGTCGTCGGTCACTCGCGTTCCCGGTGGCACCACGAATCGCCCGCCCGCGAGCGCCACGATCTCAGCCACCCAGGGAGGGGAACTGATCCGCGGATTGGGCCACGCCTCGCAATAGACGCGCGGCTTTCGTTGCCGCGGAAGTTTCGTCCCTGCGCGGTGGATTTCATCGAACGTGCGCCGCATGCGCGCAATCAGCTTTTCGCCCGCTGCCGCGCGATTCACAAGACGAGCGAGCGTGCGAACGTCGTTCTGTATGTCGGCTAACGATCGCGGATTGATCGCCAGAAATGCGACGGGCTGCGCGAGGAGTTTTTCGACCGTCTTCGGCGCGAACGGAACTGAGCCGATCAGCAGCGTCGGCCGGAGCCGCATGACCTCGGCAACATCGAGCTTCCAGCAATCGCCCACCTGGGGCAGTCGTCCCACGGGCGCGACTTCCTTGCACCACTTGCTCACTCCTGCAAGCTCGCGCCGCGCGCCGAGCTCGATCAGAATCGAAGTAACACTTGGCGCGAGCGAAACGATTCGTTGGCGTGTATTGTTAGCGCTCGGAGTCATGGCGGTTCGATTCTACGTCTGTCCGGCTTGGTCCTCTAGGGTGTAACCATGAAGCTGATCTCAGTGAACACGGGACTTCCCACTGAAGTGACTTGGCACGGGCAAAGCGTAACTACGGGGATCTATAAACAGGCGGTGGAGGGTCGCGTCGGGTTGCGCAAGCTCAATTTGGATGGCGACGGTCAGGCGGACCTCACCGTCCACGGCGGCGCGCACAAAGCCGTGTACTGCTACCAGATCGCGCACTACGGCTACTGGAAACGAGAGCTGCATGGGCGCGACTTGCCCATGGCGATGTTCGGAGAAAACTTCACCGTCGAAGGTCCGCTGGAAGATGCCGTTTATCTCGGCGACCGTCTGTCCGTTGGCTCGGCAGAGGTGATCGTGACGCAGCCTCGCCTCCCTTGCTACAAGCTGGGCATAAGGTTCGGGTCGGACGACATGGTGAGGCGGTTCCTCACCAGCGGCCGAACAGGCTTCTACCTTGCGGTTATTCGCGAGGGAGACGTGGGCGCGGGTGACGAGATCAAAGTGATTGCTCGAGACACGAATGCCGTGCCAGTGTCCGAAGTCACCCGGCTCTATGTGGCGAAGAGGTACGGCGACGAGGATATTGCTTCGGTACGGCGCGTCTTGCGCGTGATGGCGTTGCCCGAGAGTTGGAAAGAATATTTCACAGAACGCCTCGAGAGAACGCGCGCGTGAATGGGGCCGACCAACTTCGTGCTAGCCGTAGGCTTGATAGCCAACCCAGAATTCGGGCCAAGGTTCCTTCGGCGCGCCGCACACGAAAATGTCGGGATGGTATGAGCTCTCCTCGTTCTTGATTCCGTAGGGGTTTCCGTTATGGCCGGCGAGCCTGCACGATTCGAAATCGCGTTCCACCTGTTCGCGCGAGCGGCCAATCACGATCAGAACTTGCGGTGGGGGATTGCCGTAGCCGCGATACCAGGCCGTATTCGTTCCGCTGATTGCTTGCGGCAGGCCGTAAGCCGGACCGAAAAAATTGATGGCGCCGGTTTCTCCATAGTTGCCGGTGAGGATCCCCATGTGGGTGCGTTCTTCGGGAGGCAAAGAGTCGCGGATTTGTGCCACGGCCGCAACCAGGTCGGTCCAACCGATTTCCTCTCTGAAATCGCCGTTGTTTCTGAGCGCGAAATTGTTCGGCGAGATTACCGGATTAAGGGGAATGATGAACGCGCTCGCAAATACTCCGCCAGAGGCTAGCGCGGTGAACGTCACGCCGCGCACCACGCGCAACCACACCGTTGACATCGACGCGATCCACCGTCCCCAAAGGACGCTGCCACCCGCGAACAACATCGGGTAGGCGGGCGCCAAGTAGTAGCCGCGGCCCTTGCCGAAGAAATAGAGCGCGAACGCGATTACGTACAGCCAGCTCAGCAATCGGTATCGCTTTCCGTCAGGCGTCGCAAAGAAATAGTAGAGTCCGGCGAGCCATAGGGGTGCCACAAACAAATTCGCGCTGATCAGGAATTGGTCGCGCACGAAGCCGTCGGCGCGGCCTTCGCCGACGTCGCGCGTGTGAATGTGCTGCAGGAAATGGAGCGAGACGAGGTCGTGCCGCACCTGCCAGATCAGGTTCGGGAGGAAGATCAGCAGAGACAGGGCGACTCCACCCCAGAGCCACGAGCTTTTCAAATAGCGGCGCGCGGGCGTGAGCAGAACGCCTCCGACGATGCCAGCCACGAAAAAGCCCATCGTGTACTTCGTCATCATGCCCAGGCCGATCATGGCGCCAATCGCGAGCCACCAGCGTGGTTCTTCTGATTTGACAAACGGTGATTTGAGCAAGCGAATCAGAAAGTACGCGATCAGCACGCACCAAAGATAGTCGAACGAGGAATACTGGAATTCAGTTCCTTCGAAGAGCGGCAGAGGCGAGACTGCCACCGCCAGCGCAGCCACGATCTGCGCCAAGCGTTTGCCACCGAGTTCGCGTGCCATCAGCCCCGTGATGACAATCGCGGCCGCCTGCGCAAGCACCGAGAACATGCGGAGGCCGATCAGCGACATGCCGAACAACCCGAGCGCGACGCGCTCGATGAACGGCGTCACCGGCGGATAAGCCACGAAACCCCAATCCATATGGCGCGCGTCATCGAGCACCTGCAATTCGTCGCGATGAATGCCGTACCTCCCGTTCGTGGCCACGTGCAGCACCACGACGCCCAGCGCGATCGCGCCGAGCGCTAGAAAATCACCACGCGCAGAACTTTGCGAGTCGGGCGACGACTCCATATTTGAACGCTCCTTAGACGCGATTTGCGGGGCACAACACTATCACACCGACGGCGCTATCGTGGAACGCGTGACACCCGGAAAAGGTTCAGCCTGCGGGGAACGAGAAGGCAATGTGCGGTGCTTTCGGTGACGCCGGGCCTCGCGGGCGGCTGACCGGTTACATCGGTACCAAAAACAAAAACGCGCCGAGGAGCGAAACTCCTCGACGCGTTTCGTTTTCAAATACTGGTTTACTGGTCTGCTTCCACTTTCTTGAGCGGCGGTTTCGGGATCTGCCAGATCAGGCCGGAGTCGTCCGCATTGTGCGGGAAGAATTGCGCCGACTTCTTGCCCGACGGCAGAAGCACGATATCCGCGCGACGGTTATAGGCGTACCAATCTCCCATTTTGTTGCGGAGACGCGCCTTGGGAGGAGCTTGCGTGTTGGAGGTCTCGAGCTGCTGTACCTGGTCTTTCGGCATCGGACGGTCTTTGCCGTACGCGGCGGTCTGAACCTTGTCCGCCGAAATGCCCTGATCGACCAGATACTGCTTGATCCGCTCAACGCGGCGTTCGCTCAAGTCCTGGTTGAACTCCTTCGAGCCGCGAGTATCGGCATAGGCTTCCACCGAGAGCTTCGCGTCCGGATCGTATTCGAGATACTTCTTGAATCCCGCCGCGAGGTCCGCCAACGAAAGCTGCTGGCTCTTCACGAGTCCCACTTGCGGATGCGTCTTGTCGGGATAATCCGTCGGATAGAAGACGCTCTGCAATGTGACAGCCGGGATTGGCTCGACCGTGCCGGTGATGTGAAGCGCAGCGGTTTGCGTCGCACTGCCGCCGCAAACGTTGGTTGCGTTCAACGTGTAGTTGTTTGTTTCATCGATCGTGCGAGCCGGTTGGCCATCCGGAACCTGCGAGCTGTCCTTGGGTTCAGCCTTCAGTGTCTGGCTGCCGCTTGGATCAACTTTGCCGATCGGGTCGATGGAGACGCTGTCCGCGTTCGAACTCTGCCAGGTCAGCGTTGAGGAGTCCTGCGTCAGGACTTTGTCGCCGATCTTGCGGTAGTGCACTTCCGCCGGGTTTACCGAGAGGCTCGCGTCGACCTTCGTGTTGACGTTTACCGTCCCTGCACCTTTCACGATCCCGCCGGGACCATCCGCTTCATAGTTGTAAGTCGTGGTCTGATGGGGCGTGACGCTCTGTGTACCGCCCGCGGCCACGGTCCCAATGCCGCTGATGCTGACATCGGCGGCTTCAGTTGATTGCCATGTCAGCGTCGAAGATTGGCCGCAGTTGATGTCGGTAGGGGCCGCTGAAAAGCTTCCGGTGACGCCCGCAACGGCGATGTGGTCGCTGATCCAGCCACCCTTGTAGCGAGGAACGCTTGTGAGCTTCGCGAGATCTTTCTTGTCCTTGGTCTTCTGAGCGCCGCTCTTCGAGAGGTCGATTGTGACCTTCTGATTTGCGACGACCGTAACGTCGCCGGTCCAGGAATCGGTCCCGTTCCGCGTCACGTCGACATGGTAGGTTCCCGGTGGAACGTACAGGTTTCGGTGCCACCACCAGTCGTGGTTGGTAGCGCCCACATGTCCCGGGAAGTACGAAGGCGTCTTACCATTCAACAGAACCGCCGAATGGCTATCTCCGCCCTTGAATTCGATCTGTCCAAATGGCCCATTCACCGGACCGCCGTACGCATCAAGCGTGACGGCGAGATTCGTAGTCTTGCCCGAGTCGATGTTCACATCCTGGGTCGAAATCTTGTACCCGTAGTTGACTACCACCACGGTGTGTTTCCCGGCAGGCAGCGGAATTGTTTCGCTTCCCTCGCGAATCGCTTTGCCGTCGACAAATACGTATGCCTTCTTGGGGATCACCTTGATCTTCAGCTTTCCATCCTGGGCAAAAACGGTCGTCGCGCTGAGCGCGAGAGTGACCAAGAGGGTGAAGAGGAATCCGAATCGTCGCATTTCTATCTCCTGAGTTTTTTGCTGTAGGCAGGTTAAGGGGTCGGCCCGACCGCGCCCTGACGGAAGAGCCGAAGGCTAGGACACGAGTAAGGTATCGTCCTAAACGCCTTTCTGTCAACAAGATTGCAAGAAAAGGCGAAAGGTCGAAAGGCGCATGCGCGTGGCCGCCACGGAGGTGCTGCTGCGCGGACTATCAGGACTTATACTTAGTCCGATGTACACCGATGCCGTTTTGAAACACTTCCGCAGTCCACATAACGCCGGCGACTTGTTGGATGCGACCGCGACCGTGGAGGTGACAAATCCCGTCTGTGGAGACGTCCTTCGATTGGCCGTGCGGATTAGCGCGGGGCGTGTCGCCGAGGCCAGGTTTAAGGCCCAGGGGTGCGTCGCGGCGATCGCGTCGAGTTCAGTACTCACAGATCTGCTGGTGGGCAAGTCGCTCGACGAGGCGCGCACGGTGACGCCTCAGCAAATTTCGGATGCGCTCGGCGGCCTGCCGCCGGCGACGTTTCATGCGGCACAACTTTGCTGCGACGCCGTTGCCACTTTGCTTCGCAAGCTCCCTTAAACAAGAGTGAAGCTCGAGTGGGGCGGGGAAGAACAGGCTCACGTTCAGAGAGTTCCTCCACCCATCGCCTTCTTGAGCGTCTCGGGATCATTCAGGTTGAGTACGACGCCTTCCTCTTCGGTGGCCACTTCGGCGATTTCCTGTTCGTGCGCCCAAACCACTTGCCGCGCGCCAACTTCCGGCGACGCCTCGAGCAATTCGTCGTAAAGCGAAGCACGAAAAATCACGGGATGCCCGCGGCGGCTGTGGAACGTGGGGAGCACGATTGGTTTGTCGCTCGAGTCGAAGTGCTTGATGAGCCGCAAAACAAGGTTCGTCGATATGAGGGGATGATCCACCGGCGCAAGAATCAGTCCCTCGGTTCCCGGCGGCAAGCTGCGGATCGCGATGTGAATCGAGGAGAGCTGCCCCTTCTCCCAATCCGGATTCACCACGATCATGGCGGAGTCGACGTCGAGCTTGGCGCGGATTTCTTCGGCGCCGGCACCCAGAACGATTCGCGTGACGCCCACGCGCGGCAGGCGCGTCGCATCCACAAGATGCTGGACAAAAGTGATGCCGCGCATCGGGATCAGCGCCTTGGGCGAGCCCATCCGCCGGGATTCGCCTGCTGCGAGAATCACGGCGGCGAGCATGGCGTTAATCGCCCAGCAGATGAGCTGCTTCGGAAAGTTTTATGGATTTGTGCGGCAGGTTAGGCGCGTTGCGCCGCACGGCAATCAGTTCGGCAACGATACTTACGGCGATCTCTTCGGGCGTGAGCGCGCCGATGTCGAGTCCGACGGGCGCATGCACGCGGTCAAACTTCTCCGCTGCGAATCCTTCCTTTTCGAGCGCCCTATAAACCGACAGCACTTTCCGCTTGCTGCCGATCATGCCGATGTAGCGCGCGTCCGTGCCCACCGCCCAGGCGAGCACGCGCATGTCTTCTTTGTGGCCTCGCGTAACGATCACCAGGAAGCTGGACGAATTCGGCTGGATTTTGTCGTACGCTTCCGCGAACGAAGTGTGGACCTCCGACGCCATCGGGAAGCGCTCCGCGTTGGCGAACGAACCGCGATCGTCAATGACGCCGATTGCGAAGCCCGCCTGGTGCGCCACGCGCGCGACGGCCGTCGACACGTGCCCGCCGCCAAAAAGATACAGCATCGGCTGCGGCAGGATCGGCTCGACAAAAATCTCGAGCGTGCCTCCACAGATCAAGCCGGCATCGTACGCCGCGTCATGATTTAGGTTGAATGTCATCTTCCGCGGCTGTTCTGTCTCGATCACTTCTTTCGCCGCGGCCCAGACTTCCGCTTCAACGCAGCCGCCGCCAACGGTGCCGGCGATGGAACCGTCGTCGCGGACGAGCATGCGGGAGCTCTCGAAGCTCGGGATCGAGCCGTTCGTGTGCACAATCGTCGCAAGCGCGCCGCGCCGGCCCGCTCGCCGCATCCTGACGACTTCTTCGAAGATGTCCATGGATGTCGAAGTCTCTGAGGTTAGGTTACGGCGCGTATCCGCCGGTGTCAATCGAAGTACGACGCGGTTGCTGGGCCGCTTTCTCAGCACGTAGTAAGTGTGCACTCCCTGGTGAGTGCCGAGTGCTAATATGGCGGGCCGCGGCACCGCCGCCCGTTTCGGAGGTTTGCATGAACATCCAGGACGCTCAGCGCGAAGTTCGATCTGTCTACATTGGCGGCTTTTGGGGACAGTTTGTGAGTTCCGTAGTTTGGCTGGTGTCCGCGGCGTTGGGCACCTGGGTCACTCCAAAAGCGTCTATTCTGGCAGTGGTTATCGGGGGATTTTTCATCTTTCCGCTCACCCAAATGATGCTGCGTTTGTCGGGCCGTCGCGCGTCCGTGAGCCGAGAGAATGCGTTCAACAGCCTGGGGATGCAGGTCGCGTTTGTGCTGCCGTTTTCCATGCTGCTTCTTGTGCCCGTGGGCCTCTACAACTTGAACTGGTTTTTTCCGGCTCTGATGGTCCTTTTGGGCGCGCACTATTTGCCGTTCGCTACTCTTTACGGGATGCGCATTTTCCTAGTACTCGCGGGAATTCTGATCGCTATGGGCGTCGTGATCGCACATTATTTTTCGGGAACGTTCAGCCTTGGCGCGTGGGTGGCCGGACTGGCCCTCTTCGTTTTCGCCTGGATTGGGCGCGCCATCGCGGTCGGTGAAGTTTCCGAGCCTTTCGCTTACTAGTTCGCTTGATGGCTCCCTCGGAGCTTGCTCGAGGCTTGACTCCTGGACTGCTCGCCTGCTAAGTCTCCCTGTCGAACATCGTCGAGGTGCCAATGAAGGCTGTAGTCTTTTCCGAGCACGGCGGGCCGGAAGTGCTGCGC
>Ga0073928_10007391_pt1 | contig 14291 bp, 10 predicted proteins | sample PaiPotPPA55metaG_FD_76969 | JGI IMG/M metagenome (GOLD analysis project Ga0073928, IMG submission 76969) | Iron sulfur acid spring bacterial and archeal communities from Banff, Canada, to study Microbial Dark Matter (Phase II) - Paint Pots PPA... ... | reverse complement strand
ACTCGCGAACATGGACGGGGAATGGTTGTGCTCCAAGCAAGGCGCGTTTGAGCACGGCGAGGCTGTTTTGCAGCACACGCTGAAGAGCGATCCAAAATACTTTCCGGCTCTTAACAACCTGGCATACTGCTACGCGCTTAGCGGCCAGCCAAAATTGGCTGCTCCATTGATGGAGCAGTACGTGATGTTGCTACCGAACCAGCCGAACCCGCAGGATTCGTACGGCGAAATAATGCGTATGCTGGGCGACTACCCGGCAGCGCTGGAGCATTACAGCAAGGCTTTGCAGATCGATCCCGAGTTCAACACCTCGCAGGCGGGTCTTGCAACCACCTACGCGCTGATGGGCGACCAGGAAAAAGCCCGCGCACAATACCTGGTGGCAATTGCGGGAACACAGGAAAGGGCCACGAAGTTTGATTACCGCATTCTGTGGGCCATGACCTATTACCGCGAAAATCAACCCGAGCAAGCGCGGCAAGAGCTGATGAAAATCTCCCTGGAAGCGGAGCGCGGCGGGCTGGCTATCGAACATGCAGAAGCGCATCGGGACATGGCGCTTTTCAATCCGGAGCCGCAGGGCGCTCTGAAGGACATCGATCACGCCCGTGCAGCACTGCTGACACATGATTTCGCGTGGGGTGACCGCGACGACGAGTTGGCTACGATCCTGTTTACACGGGCATTTATTGGCGCTCGCGCCGGGCTGCAGAAGGAAGTCCAGAAATCGGTGGAACTGCTTAGCCCGATAGCGCGAACGAGCCGCAGCGATATCGTGCAACGCGCGTATCACTCGGCGAACGGAGCCCTATTGTCGCTGCAAGGCAAATATGATGCGGCTGTTAAGGAACTAGAAGACGACGGACAGAATCCGCTGTCATTGCAACTGCTTGCGGATGCGCAGGAAAAAGCGGGGCAAGCTGCCGACGCGCAGAAAACTTTGGCTACTCTGGCTGCGATCAGTGACGACAGAGTGGAGACGGCGGTGGCCGTACCGCCAGCCCGGGCCGCGTTGAAGGCCAACCGTCCGACTACGGCGGAGGCTACGCCGTTTCACGTTCGCCCATAGATTCGTTCGGGAGCGCTGCTGCCACTGATCTCGGTAGCTGGTAGCGGCGTTCTTTTCCCGCAGAATAGCGAAAGCGACCTCGGAATCCTGCCTAAGTAAATTTCCCTTCCTTGATTTCAGTAAAACTTTCTGCTGTGCTAGACTTCGCTAGCGGTGCTCGGGAAATTTTTCTGCAGCGCCGATCGGTGGAACTTCGGGCTCTGTGCGACGATTCCCCGCAAACCCCGCCAGGCCCGGAAGGGAGCAACGGTAGCGGGTCAGCTTCGTGCGCCGCGGAGTACCCGAAGTTCCTCTTATCGCCGGCGCGAGCACCGGAGGCGAGACCAACCTTCTGATGAGCTATAAAGTCATAGCGCGAAAGTATCGTCCCCAAACATTCAGTGAAATTGTCGGCCAGCAACATGTGACGCGAACGCTGGCTAATGCGATTGGATCGAACCGCGTGGCGCACGCATATATATTTTCGGGCGTGCGCGGAGTGGGAAAAACGACGACGGCGCGCATTTTAGCCAAGGCGCTGAATTGCGCGAGCGGGCCAACGGCCAATCCGGACAACACTTGCGATTCCTGCCGCGAGATTTCCGCCGGGACATCTTTGGACGTGCTCGAAATTGACGCGGCATCCAACCGTGGCATCGACCAGATTCGCGAGCTTCGCGAGATGGTGCGTTACGCGCCGGCTTCGAGCCGCTACAAAGTGGTGATTCTGGACGAAGCGCATCAGCTGACAGGCGAAGCGTCGAATGCATTGCTGAAGACGTTGGAAGAACCGCCGGAGCGAGTCGTCTTTATTCTGGCGACGACGCAGGCCGAAGATTTGGCGGAGACGATTAAATCGCGGGCGCAGCTTTTCCAGTTTCGCTCGCTGACGTTCAAAGAGATTACAGAAGAGATCGAGCGCATCGTGCGCGCGGAAAATCTTGAAATCGAGGCAGGCGCGGTGGCGGTGCTGGCGCGCGCTGCGGAAGGCAGTTTGCGGGACGGCCTTTCACTGCTGGAGCAGGCGATTTCGTATAGCGGCGAGACGGTCACGGATGCGCAGGTGCGCGAACTGCTCGGAGTGGTAGCTGAAAGCGTGCTGGATGAACTGGTGGAAGCGATTGCGACGCAATCGGCTGAGCGCGCGCTGGGGCTGGTCCATCGACTGATCGGCGAGGGGCAGAATCTGCAGCACTTCTGCCGAGAAGCGATTCGGCACTTTCGGAATCTTTTGGTTTCGCTCGTTTGCGGCGCGGACTCTGACCTGGTTGCCGCACGCGTCGATGAACGAGCGCGCCTAGCAGAACAAGCGGCGAGATTTAGCGAAGAAGACCTCACGAGATTTTTCAACATACTGCTGATTACAGATGAAGATCTGCGGCGAAAACCCGATCCGCGGTTGCATCTGGAGTTGGGCCTGCTGAAACTGGTGAACGCGCAACGGCTCGCGCCGCTGGAGGAAATTTTGGCGGACTTGCGCGGCGGCAATGCTGGGCCGAAAACGCCAGCGATGCCGTCGGGAACGCCGCCGCGCGCGATGTCGGCGGCGCAGTCGGCGGCTGGATCGTTGACTGGATCGGGGATCGCCGCTGTCGCACCGGCACGCGAGCCGGTTAAAGCCAGCGCTCCTGCAACGGCAGCTACAGGCGCTTCGCCTGCGAGCGAGAAGCTTAACGTCAGTGCACCTTCGGCGCCCGCCGCAAGTGCTCCGAACGTTCGTGCAATTTCTCCATTCTCTACGGGGTCCGTTTCTGCAGGGCCTGTACCGGCGTCGCCGCCGCGAATCGTTGCGCGCGCTGCGGGAGACGCGACGGGGGGATTGGCCTCGGCGCAAGTGGAAGCTATCAAAGCGGCGTTGCAAGGGCAGAAATTTTTGTGGTCCATGGTGGAGCACGCCACGCGTTGGGAAATCGACGGCAGCGAATTGCATCTTTTTTTTCCGAGCGAGAGCCGTTCGCTGGCGGAAATGCTGCAAGCGCGCGACCCGATGGAACGATTGCGCACAGTGCTGAACCAAGTGGTGGGCCGGCCACTGCGCGTCTGTGTTAAGCTTGAGAGTGGCCGTGCAAGCGCGGTTCGCGGCTCTGAATTGCGCGCGCGGTTTGAAGAGGATCCGATCGTTAGGGCCATGCTTGAAAAGTTCGGCGGCCAGATTTCCAAGGTCAAGCGCCCGGGCGAGGAATAAAAATGGAAGTGAAAGCTCTGCAGCAGATGCTGTCGCAGTTCCGTCAAGTCCAGGAAAAGCTCGAGAAGCAGCTGGACGAGATTGCCGTGGAAGCTTCGGCGGGCGGCGGCATGGTTATTGTGAAAATGAACGGCCAAAAACAATTGACCGAAGTGCGCGTGGAGCCGGACATCTTCAAGAGCAAGGATCAGGAAATGCTGCAGGAGCTGATACTGGCGGCGGTGAATGACGCTGCGCGGCGGGTGGACGAAGAATTGTCCAAGCAGGTGAAGGATCTTACGGGCGGACTGCCTGGAATCGCGGGATTAAAAATTCCGGGGATGTTCTGAGCAAGTTTCAACGGGCTCGTTCTGAAGTGCGATAGCGATTCCCTTCTCTTTTGAAATCCACGCAACAGGAAGTGATGCATGCCTGATTTTGCGCCTTCAGTGACGCGATTGATTGACGAATTGAAAAGGTTGCCGGGCATCGGGCAGAAGACCGCGCAACGTCTGGCGTTCTTTTTATTGCGCGTGGACAAGGATCAGGCGTTCGCTTTGTCTGATGCGATTCGCGATGCGAAGGAAAAAGTGCGCGAGTGCTCGATCTGCAACAATATTACGGATGCGGACCCGTGCATATTCTGCGCCAGCGCATCGCGAAATAGAGCGATCATTTGCGTGGTGGAAGAAGCTACGAACATCCAAGCAGTGGAAAAGACGCGGCAATTCAGCGGGCTCTACCATGTGTTGGGCGGGTCGCTATCGCCGCTGCAAGGGATTGGGCCCGATCAAATAAAGATTAAGAGTTTGATCGAGCGATTGAAAGGCGGGACGGTGGAGGAAATTATCGTGGCGACGAATCCTACGGCAGAAGGCGAAGCTACCGCCGTTTATCTTTCAAAGCTGATTAAGCCGCTGGGCGTTCACGTCACGCGGATTGCGATGGGTATTCCGGTGGGCTCGGACCTGGAGTATGCGGACGAAGTCACCATGTCGAAGGCGATGGAAGGACGGCGCGATCTTTAGGGCTAGCGCTGTTGGGCTGGATTTTCGTGGTGACGATCCAGGCCGAATACCGGGTGATCTTTTGTTCCAGTGATTTTAATCGGTATGTCTGTTCCTCCATTCTTTCCTTTGAAAAACGGATCGACCGCCTTCAGGAAAAATGATTTTACTCCGGTAGTGGTCTGCGAAAGTTTTGCGTCCATGTGCAATTTCCCGTGGAAATCCATTTCGCCGGTGGTCATCTGATAGGTTCCGGCGAACTGCACCAACGCGCCCGCAACGGAAAAAGACAGTTCTGAAAAGGTGATGAGGCCTTTGTCCTGAACGAATTTTCCTTTCAGTTCTGACACGGCGGTTCCCAAGTCAGTGGCTTTCGGCTTACCTTGGGCCCTTTTGCTGAGTGAATCAATTTTTCCCTGCACGCTTTCGCTTGTAAATTCCGCATTGTCCACACCGAATTGTCCGTGAATAGCCATGCGTTGGAGGATATCGGTGTCGGCTTCTCCGATTTCGATCTGCGCTTTGAGCGTGGCGGAGCCGGTCATCACCGGGGGATCAGCTTTTACCGTAAGCCAAAGCAAATCTTCTATGCGCGCGTCATTGGAGACGACGTCGAGTTTGATGGTGCGGCCTCGGACGCCGGGCTTCATGTCCACTACTTCGCCTTTCACGTGCAGGGTGCTGTTGCGCAGCTTGGCGAGTACCGTGTTGAGGATGACGTTGCCGTTGGTGCCGTCGACGATGGCGTCGTAATCGGTGTGGAGCGATTCGGGATGGCCGGCAATATTCAAGGCGAAGTTAGGGGTGTCGGTGTGACCTTGTACCGATAGATAGTTCAGCGGGCCTTTGAATGCGCCGGTGGAATTCATGGTTCCGGAGATGCCTTTAATGGTGCTGAAATCGGCGTTTTCGAAATCGTATTTCGCATCGATGGGAAGGGTGCTGGGGTCTTCCGGCTGCCAGGGACCGAACAGGCCTACAGAATCAATCTCTCCCTTGGGAGTCGGATTGGTGAGAATGGCATGAAAATTGGCTGGGCGATCGAAACTAAAATTATTGATCTCCAAATGATGAATCTCAAAGTCTTCGGGCTTTTTGTCCGAATGGACGCGAAGAATTAAGAGAACAGCATCGTCAGCGTGAATGTCGTCAATTACGACGGGGTATTTCTTGGAGAAGTCTTGGTCGGTTTTCTTCAGCAGAGGCGGGTCACCGCGACGATGCGGCGGCGTATTAATCTGCAAACCAATCAGGCGGACGCTCGCAATATGCATACGCGGGAGCAAGAGCTCGCGCAGACTGGCGTCAACGATGACCTCTTTTGCTTGAATCAAGGGAGGAATGTCGGTGCGGCCATTATGGCGCAAGACTAGGCCCTCAATTGTCACCCGCGTGCGCGGGAATAGCGAGACACGAAAGTCGGCGATCTGGACATCACTTTTAAAATGCGTGCTGAGAATCTGGATGGCCCGATTGTGCAGGTAGGCCGGCAAACGGCCGGACGCAATGTAAAGGCCCAGCAGGAGCAGGACAATCAGAATTCCTGCGACCAGGACGAGTACGCGAATTATGGATTTTGGCGGTTTTTCAGACAGGTCGTTGGGCACGCCAGCATCATAGCCAAGCCGACAACCGTTTGCCAGAAATGCTGAACCAAGGCGCGTAAACCTGCGCGCCAGGTATGCGCTATTGTTTCTTGATTCTTACTGCTTGGCGGCGTATATGCGGGGGCCAGTTATCAAGGAGCCGCGTTTGTCCTCCCTTCAGAAGTACATGTCGCAATATGACCACGAGCATACGAACCGGTGGAATAAATTGCTCCACGGAGTGGGCATTCCAATCATTTTCGTGGGGATTATTCTGGCGATTTTTACGCTGTGGCGCGTGGGACTCGCGTTTTTTGTATTGGGATGGATCATGCTGTTCGTGGGGCATTTCATCGAGGGCAACAAGCCGGCGTTCTTTCAAGGATTGATCTATTTTCTGGTAGGACCGGTTTGGATCGCCAAGGAAATTAAAGACGCGCTCTTTGGACATTCCCACCGTTCTACTGTTTCGCGTTAAACAAGTAACCCTTTCGCACAGCCTCTTGATGCGACTCGACCCGTCCTACCTGCGGTGCTACCCTTAACAGACACCCCTCTTGGAGGAATGCGTGACGGATTCAGCAGCATCGTTCGACCCCGACGCACAGAAGCGCCGCAGCACGCGCATCGTGCAGGCCGTTCCTATTACGGTCACGGGTGTGGACGCGCTGGGTCAACCGTTCAAGGAACGAACCACAACCGTGATGGTGAATTGTCACGGGTGTAAGTACCAGTCGAAACATTACGTTCCGAAGAATTCGATGGTCACGCTGGAGGTTCCTCGTCCGGAGGCCGGGCAGAAGCGAACCACGCAGGGACGGGTGGTCTGGGTGCAACGTCCCCGGACGGTTCGCGAGCTATTTCAGATAGGGCTGGAATTTGAGGTTCCGGGAAACGTCTGGGGCATAGCGTTTCCACCTGAAGATTGGTTTTCTTCGCCGTACGACGCTGGGATTGAGGGCTCAGCGCCTGCTGGCGCTCAGGCAAAATTATCAGTGGCGCCGACGAGCGCCGTCCCGGGACTTGTCGCACCGCGGGACCCGCATAAGGCGGACGCGCATCCTTCAGCCGCTAAGACTCCGGGGGCAAGCGCTCCTACAAAACCGGCAGCGCCGGAACATCCGGCGGCGACGCATCCCGGGGCGGTAGGCTCGGGAACGTCGGCAACACCGAAAACACCGCAGGAGTTTTTCGTACAGAAGCCTGCTGCCCAGACGGTAGTTTCGCCGCCAGCTTCGACGCCGACTTCCCTAAGCACGCCGACTCCTTCAGCAGATGACGCCAAGATTCATGTAGTGCCGCCGACGTCCGCGGAGCTGCAAGGGCCGCTAGCGCGCCAAATGGCGCAGATGGTGGACGAAGTTAAAGAAAAGCTGGACAAGTCATTACGTCGAGGAGCGGAAGCAGCGATCACGGAAGAAATGGCGATCGCGCGACAGCAACTTGACGCGCAGCTTCACGAAGCGATCGAGCGAGCCATTAAGGTTTCGATGGAGCGCGTGTCTGAGTCTTCGGTGAAAAGAGTGATCCAGCAGGCCACCGAGCGCACAGCGGCCATTGTGGAAGAGGCGCGCAAGGCCACTGAGGCGTCGGCGATTCACATCGACGAGAAAATTCGGGAAGCCGTGCAACAAGCGGTAAGCGGCGCGGCGGAACAAGCGGCACAACAAGCAGCCGAACGGGCAGCTCAACAAGCCGCGGAGCATACGGCGGCGCATAGCCTGAAGCAGGCTGTGGACGAAGCTGTGGACCGCGCTTTGGTGGAGCGCGCCGCATCCACGCCATCACTGGAAATTCTTTCTTCACCTGAGGCGGCCCAGCAACATCTGGATCAATGGCGTAGGAGCCTGGAAGAGACTGCGCAAGGTGTTCGAAACTCGACGGTGGAGCAATCGCAAGCGGAGTTGGCGGCTGCGAACGAGCGCTGGAAGCATCAATTCGAAACGGGCCTGGCGAGTGCGGCCCAGCAGTTTGACGAGAAGTTTATCCAGGCATCGCACAAAATCGACGAGAAAATTTCCGAAGTGTCGCAGCACACGATCGCTCAAGCGGAACAGAACATTCGCGAGCGTAGCGAAAGCCTGCGACATTCCCTGGATGAAGCGATCGACGGCGCAGCCAGCACCATCGAGTCACTGGGAAACAGCCTGAAGCAAGAACGCGACCGGGCGGAAGAGGCGAAATCCCAGCTTCAAGGTGCGGCAAAAGTCACGCTGGAACAGACGCGGCAGCACCTTGATGAGCTTCTGGTGAAGCAGCAGCAGGAGATTGGACAGAGGGCGGACAAGGTTATCGCCGAGCGGGTGCAGCAGATCGAGCCGGCGCTGGATGCGTCAGCGCAGAAGGTTCTGGCGCGCGTTTCCGCGGAACTCGATCAGAGAATTACTCCGAAGCTCGAAGCGGTGGAGGGTTTAGCTTCCAGGCTCGACAATGTGGAGAATCAGGCCGCTAATCTGCAGAATCATATTCGCGAACAAATGCGCCAGGCTACGGAACAGGCGGCGCAACTGCAACATTCAATTCGCGAGCAGGCACAGCAGTCTTCGCAGCAGGTGATTCAGGAAACTATTCAGCAGCTTCGCACTGAGTCTTCGAAAGTCCCTACGGAAGTGGAGGAAGCTTGCCGCGCTTCCCTTTCAAAGATTCAAGAAGACTTGCAGCTCAAGAGCACGGAGACTCAGCACGAAACGTACGAAGCGCTTTCGAAGGCTTCCGAGTGGTACCAGAAAAAAGCGCAGACCACGATGCAGAGTTCGCTGGAGAAGGCGGTGGAGCAATCCACAACGACGCTGCGAGATCGGGCGGCGGAAGTTTCCAGCATGCTCGCTTCCGAGCTGGATCACTACCGGCGCACGTATGTGGAGCACAGCACGGCGCAAATTGAAGATGCGGCGAGCGAAGTGCTGTCCCGTGAGAGAGAGAAGCTCAACGAGAGTTCACAGATCGCCACGGCTACGTTTTCGGATCAAGTGCAGCGTGTCACGACCGAATCGCTGAGGCGGTTTGAAGTGAGTTCGCGGCTGGCGCTGGAAAAAGCACGCTCCGATATGGAGTTTAACCGCGAAGGGTCACTGGCTGAGTTCCAACAGAAAATGGACGAGCGCATGATGGAAGGAGTGGAACAGGCGCGGACGTTCCTGCAATCGCAGCTCGCGCCGCTGATCGAAAGCTGGGAAGAGAAGCGCGAAGTTGAGAAAGAAGAGTGGAAGCTGCAATTGAAAAAGTCCACAGAGGAATCGATCGAAGAATACAAAGCGCGTTTGGAGAATGCTTCAAACTCGTGGTTGCTGGCGTCTGCGACCACGCTGGGGCAGCATTCGCAAGCGATGCTCGATACCATCGGCAAGGCCGCGGAAAAGCGGCTGCGCGAGACTTGTTCGCAGGTTCTGGCGGGCATGGGCGACACGTTGAAGGAAAGGCTCCTCGGGATTTCCACGGACTTCAACACCGACGAAGATCAGCAGGAACCTCCCAAACATAAGAAGTAGTTTTTAGTTCCTCACTTTTTAACTCAGTTGCGACATATGGTGCGATTTTGCGCGATTTCGGTCTCGCGCCGCCTCCCGGTATAATGCTTTGCATGTCGAATCAGGCTTACTTGAGTATTTGGTGCAAGGATTTTCCGGAAGAGTTGATATTGGAGAGGTTTGAGAAATTTCTTTCCACTGTTCCCTTCTCCGCCAAGAAGCCCGGCTTCAATTATCTGGAAATTCGCGCGGTGGATTGGACGGAGTCCCCGGTTTACGAGCAAGACTTGAGATCGGTTCCGTTGGATACCGCGAGCATCATTGAATTGTGCAAACCGTATGTGCACAACGATTGTTCGATCTCGGTGCGTTCACAATGGGATTTGTGGGTGTACGAAGGAGATCCGGCGCGGTGGCAATCTGAGCCACAAGCGCTCGAGCTCCTGTGTTACGGAGAGGATTTCGACGAGGGGATTTGGCGGGACGACGGCCATTTGGAAGTAAATTTTGGATTCGAGCATCTATTTACCGGACATGCGGGGCTGCTCGGCATCCGGCAGATCGCGCGTCCCAAAGCGGAAAGCCCGGAGGAAGAACGTTTCCTGGAAGCCATGGCGCGTCCTGAAAACCTGCACAATTATTACGAGAAGACGCGCGAAAACATAAAAAAGCTATTTGACTGGGTGCGGCGCGTTGAAAAAGCTTTGCCGGTGGAGAAACTGCGGTTGTGGTCCGAGGGGGAGGAAAACTTTGAAGCTCGGCTCGAAGAAATTCTGGCGGTTCGCTAGCTTGGTTGCGATTCTGGCGGCGCTGGCGACGCATGGCGCGACCGGCTTGATGAACTCAAAGCGTCCGAACGAACTAACGCTGGCCGGAATGCGTCCAGGGCACGATAAGATTGCTGCGCCGCAGAAGAAGTTTCGCGAACTGGATCGAGACGAATCCGTGACGGACGAGCTGGTGTGGGGCGATATTTGCACGCATCGCGAGCTTCGCGTTGAACTGAACGCAAGTAAAGTGGTGCAAGTTGTGACGGTGGACGACAATTACAAACCTGAAATTGCGGCTAAATGCCTTCCAATCGTGATGGCTCCCAGCCGTCAGAAGCTGCTGGCGACAGGCCACGAGTTGCAATTAGGCGATCCGTGCGATCGCGTTGGCGAAATATACGGCAAGCCTGAATCCGAGAGCCCTTCCGTGAGAGGAAGCGAACAGCTAGAATTGTGGTTGTACTCATTCGACTGGGCTGGTGCGGGCGTGCCGCAGGTGATGGAAGTATCCTGCAACGCTGCGTCGAAAAAAGTTGTAGCTATCACGCTCGCGGCGTCAACGCTTTGATCTCGCTGCGCAGGGAAATCATGAAAACATTCGGAATCATAGCGGTTACCATCGCGGCTCTCACGATGCTTTCTTGTGGAAGCTCGGCTCCTGCACCTGCGGCCACTAAGCTGGAAGCAAGCGCCCAGTCGCCGCCGGCTGTGCCAGCCATTCCGCCAGACGTGCAAAAAACGGCGGAATCGTCGTTGGGCTCGGAGACGGAAGTCTTAGCGTTCGGCGATCTTTCAAAGAGCGGCCCACAGCAAATTTTCGCTATAAACCGCCTGAAGGCGGCTCCGCCAGGAATTTCTGCGGAAGGCACGCTGGTTACTCGCGCGGTCATACTTGAAAATGAAGGCACCTCTTGGAAACAGATTTTTCTTTGCGATGAACATCTGAAAAATACGAAGGGATTTTTGGGAGGGACGCCGCTGGCTCCGGTGAACGGCTGGCGGTTGCAATTCGAACAACACGAAAAGGGTTTGGAAATGTATTTCACGCCGATCATGTCGCCCAAAGGCGAAGGCGGGCACGTATTGCCGGTGGGAATTCGTTGGAATCCGAAAGTGAAGCGTTACCAATCGCTGGACAGAACGTTTGAAAATTTCCTGGGCGAGCTGCCCGCATTGGAGACTCCGGAGTCGCAGATTCGATAATGAGCGCGATCGCACAACCCGTGGTTGCTACGAAACTTCGTCCGCAACAGAAGGTTTCCGGATGGAAGGAGATGAAATCGCTCGTTCCCTATGTGCTGCGCTACAAGGGGATGACGGCGCTGGGGCTTCTGACGCTAGCGCTGATGGGACTAGTTGGAGCGCTGCCGCAACTGATTATCGGCATGATCACGGATCTTCTACAAGGATCGCCACAGACTCTTTCCACATTGGGCGGATTTTCACGTCGGCTGCTTGCGCCGCTGTTTTCATTTTACGCGCCGTTCAGCCGGCACGCTTTGGGGATTTATTGCGTAATTCTGATTGTGGTGATGCTGGCCAAGGGATTCTTCTCGTTTTGGACGAGATGGATATTGATCGGAGTTTCTCGCGAGATTGAATACGACTTGCGCAACGATTTGCTTGCGCGGCTGGTATTGATGGAGCCGGAATTTTACGTGCGGAATCGCACCGGTGACTTGATGTCGCGAGCAACAAACGACCTGAACGCGGTGCGCATGGTCCTGGGGCCCGGGATCATGTACAGCGCGACGACGATTTCCACTATGGTGCTGGCGATTTTCTTCATGCTGAAACTTTCGCCGGCGCTGACGGCGTGGGTCTTGATTCCGGTGCCAATCGTGGCCATCGTCACGCGATATTTCGGACAGATTATTCACAGGCTTTCGGAGCAGATACAGGCTGCGCTAGGAGTGCTATCCACGCGCGCGCAGGAAAACCTGACTGGTGTGCGCGTGATTCGGGCGTACGCACAAGAAAAACAGGAAGTGGCAAAGTTCGATGAAGCGAATCGCGACTATGTGAACCGCAATATCAAGCTGATCAGCACATGGAGCCTGTTTTTCCCCGGACTTTCGACGCTGATCGGCATGACGGTTTTGATTTTGCTTTGGCTAGGCGGCAAGCAAGTAATCGATCATCGCGTGTCGCTCGGGACGTTCAATGCGTTTTACATGTTTTTGATTCAGCTGGTGTGGCCGATGATTGCGCTCGGTTGGGTCACGAACATTTTTCAGCGCGGCGCTGCGTCGATGGGGCGGTTGAATTACATCATGAACGCTGAACCGGGGATTCGCGATGCGTCGGCTCCGGCGCATAATCCGTCAGATGCTTACAACATGAGGCCAAATGGGGATGCTCCGCCGGCGCAGGAAAAATCTAAAATTCAGGGTGAGGTTGAATTTCGAGACCTTACGTTCACTTACCCGACATCGGGTTCGGAAACGCAACCCGGAGAACCGGTGCTTCGCGACATCGACTTGCACGTTCCAGCAGGTTCGACGCTGGCGATTGTGGGGCCAACTGGAAGCGGCAAGTCCACGCTGGCGGCATTGATCGCTCGTTTGTGGGAGGCGCCGCCGGGGACGCTGTTCATTGATGGACGCTCGATTCGCGAATATCCGCTGACGGAACTTCGCAGCGCGATCGGGTACGTTCCGCAGGATACGTTTTTATTCAGCGAGACGATCAGCGAGAACATTTCGTTCGGCGTTACCGATGCGGTAGAGGAACAAGTCTTCGAAGCGGCGGAAATCGCGAGCATATCGGACGAAATCGAGAGTTTTCCGCAGCGGTTCGGCACCATGGTGGGCGAGCGCGGAATCACTCTTTCCGGCGGCCAAAAGCAGCGGACCTCTTTGGCGCGCGCCGTTCTGCGCCAGCCCAGAATATTGATACTGGATGATTCGCTGGCAAGCGTTGACACCGATACGGAAGAACGAATCCTGCGGCGGTTGCGCGAAGTGATGCGCCAGCGAACGACGATTTTGATTTCTCACCGCGTTTCGACGGTCAAGAACGCGGATATGATAATCGTTTTGCGCGACGGGTACATTATCGAGCGCGGCACACACGACGAGTTGCTCGCGCATAATGGCTATTACGCGGATTTGTACCAAAAACAACTTCTCGAAGAAGAGCTTGCACGCGAATGAGCGATTTCCGCGAAGAAGAGAAGTTAGGCAAGCTTTACGACTCGGCGCTGACGCGGCGGCTGATGAAATATTTGCGCCCGTATCGCTGGCAGGTGGTTGCGGCTGTGTCGATCACACTGGGCGTAACGGCGATGGAAATCGTGTCGCCGTACCTGTTCCACGTGGCGGTGGATAAATACATAGTCCCTGGTTTCAATTCTTCGATTAATCCTCATACAGCGCTGATGGGGCTGCTGTGGGTGGTGGCAGCGTCGGCGGGGGCGCTGTTGGGAAGTTTTGGACTGCAATACGCCCAGGTGCGGATCATGCAATGGGTTGGGCAGGAAACCATGTACGACCTGCGCAAGGAAATTTTCGAACACTTGCAGCGACTGCCGATGAGTTTTTTTGACCGAACCCCGGTGGGGCGATTAGTAACGCGGGCGACGACCGATGTGGATGCGTTAAACGATCTTTTCGCTTCCGGCGTGGTGGCCATGCTGAACGATTTTGTTCTGCTCTTTGCGATGGCCGCTATTTTGTTCAAGTGGCATCCATTTCTTGCGCTTGCCACATTGTCGCCTTTGCCGTTCATGATTTTGCTGACCTATTTCTTCCGGAATAAAGTGCGCAACGCGAACCGGCGTATCCGCACTGCTATTGCGCGTATCAACGCGTTTTTGCAGGAACATATCAGCGGCATGGCCATCGTGCAGCTTTTCAACCGCGAATGGAAATCGCGCAGACAATTCGAGGAATTGAATCGGACGCACATGGAAGCCTACAAGGAAGCCATTGACGCGTTTTCGTTCTTCTATCCCGCGGTGGAATTTCTCAGCATGGCTGGGCTTGCATTGCTTTATTGGGTGGGCGGGCTCAGAGCGATAGCAGGCGCGATCCCGATTGGCGTACTACTTGCGTTCATGTTGTACGCTCAACGTTTTTTCCGGCCGATTCAGGACTTGAGCGAAAAATTCAACATTTTGCAGACGGCTATGGCCGCTTCCGAGCGCATCTTCAGGTTGCTCGATGAGCCTTTCACGATTGTGTCTCCGGCTGAAGTGCATTCGCTACCATCTGCGCTCGGGGAGATCGAGTTTCGGAATGTTTGGTTT
>Ga0073928_10007390_pt1 | contig 14291 bp, 18 predicted proteins | sample PaiPotPPA55metaG_FD_76969 | JGI IMG/M metagenome (GOLD analysis project Ga0073928, IMG submission 76969) | Iron sulfur acid spring bacterial and archeal communities from Banff, Canada, to study Microbial Dark Matter (Phase II) - Paint Pots PPA... ... | reverse complement strand
CCGGAGCCGGTCATCTCGCAGGCGATCGAACCGAAGACCAAAGGCGATCAGGATCAACTCGGTAAGGGCCTGCAGCGCTTGGCTCAAGAGGATCCGACGTTCAAGATGCGGACCGACGAAGAGACGCAGCAGACGATCATCGCCGGCATGGGCGAGCTGCACTTGGAGATCATCCTCGATCGTCTGCGCCGTGAATTCAAGGTCGAAGCCAACGTCGGCAAACCGCAGGTCGCGTACAAAGAAGCGATCACCAAGACTGTTGAGAAGGAAGGCAAGTTCATCCGGCAGTCCGGCGGCAAGGGACAATTCGGCGATATCTGGCTCAAAGTTGAGCCGCTCGAACCGGGCAACGGATTCCAGTTCGAGTGGAAAATCGTTGGCGGCGCCGTGCCCAAAGAGTACGCGAAAGCGGTCGAAGAAGGCGTGCGAGAAGCCTCGCAGAGCGGAGTGCTTGCCGGTTATCCCGTTATGGACTTCAAAGTGACGGCTTTCGACGGCAAGTACCACGACGTCGACTCCTCGGAAATGGCGTTCAAAATCGCCGCATCGATGGGCTTTAAAGAAGCGAATCGAGCAGCCGGTCCGATCTTGCTCGAACCAATTATGAAAGTCGAAGTGACCACGCCTAAAGACTACATGGGCGCGATCACGGGCGACCTCAACCGCCGGCGCGGCATGATCCAGGCGACGGAAGAGGCTCCGGGCGGTGCGCAAGTCATCACGGCGAACGTCCCGCTCTCGGAAATGTTCGGCTACGCGACCGATATGCGCTCGGCGACGCAAGGCCGCGCAACGTACACCATGGAGTTCTCTCACTACGAGAAAGCTCCGAAGTCGGTTGAAGAGGAAATCGTGGCGAAAGCCGCGGGCAAAAAAACTTCCGCCGCCTAAGCAGTAACACCAAACCAACAGAAAAGGAAATAGCGAAAGCGAATCATGGCGAAGGCTAAATTCGAACGTAGCAAACCGCACGTAAACATCGGAACGACGGGGCACGTCGACCACGGTAAGACTACGCTTACCGCGGCAATCATCAATTGCCTCGCCACCGAGAACGCGAACATCGCAAGGCGCAACGTCGACGACATCGACAACGCGCCCGAAGAGAAAGAGCGCGGCATTACGATCGCGATCTCGCACCAAGAGTACGAGACCGCGAAGCGCCACTACGCGCACGTCGACTGCCCCGGTCACGCCGACTACATCAAAAACATGATTACCGGCGCGGCGCAGATGGACGGCGCGATTCTGGTCGTGTCCGCAACGGACGGCCCGATGCCGCAGACCCGCGAGCACATTCTGCTCATGAAGCAGGTCGGCGTTCCGTACATCGTCGTGTTCCTGAACAAGTGCGACATGGTCGACGATGAGGAATTGCTGGAACTGGTCGAGATGGAAGTGCGCGAACTGCTTACGCAGTACGAGTTTCCGGGCGACGACACCCCGATTATTCGCGGTTCGGCGCTCAAGGCGCTCAACAGCTCCGGCAAGCGCGGCGAACCGGATGCCGATCCGATCTTCAAACTCATGGATACGGTCGATGAGTATATTCCGAATCCGGTGCGCGAGACGGACAAGCCGTTCCTTATGCCGGTCGAAGACGTGTTCACGATCACCGGCCGCGGCACGGTCGGCACCGGCCGCGTTGAGCGCGGTCAGGTGAAGGTCGGCGAGGAAATCGAGATCGTCGGTCTGACGGAAGCGACCCGCAAGTCCGTCGTCACCGGCATCGAAATGTTCCGCAAGCTGCTCGACATCGGCATTGCCGGCGACAACATCGGCGTGCTGCTGCGCGGCATCGATCGCAACGACATCGAGCGCGGCCAAGTGCTTGCGAAGCCGGGCTCGATCAAGCCGCATAAAAAGTTCAAAGCCGAAGTGTACGTTCTCTCCAAAGAAGAAGGTGGACGCCACACGCCGTTCTTTGCGAACTATCGTCCGCAGTTCTACTTCCGCACGACCGACGTGACGGGCACCATTCAGTTGCCGGAAGGCGTTGAGATGGTCATGCCCGGCGACAACGTCGCGATGCAGGTCGAACTCATCACGCCGATTGCCTGCGAAGAGGGTCTTCGTTTCGCAATCCGCGAGGGTGGCCGCACGGTGGGTGCCGGCGTCGTCACCGCGGTTCAGGACTAAGGAGCGTCATGGCCAAGCAGAAGATTCGCATCCGTCTCAAGGCGTACGATCACAAAGTGCTCGACCAATCGGCGGAGCGTATCGTCGAGACCGCAAAGCGCACCGGCGCGTTCGTCAGTGGACCCGTTCCGCTGCCGACCGAGATAAACCGGTTCTGCGTGAACCGTTCGCCGCACGTCGACAAGAAGTCGCGCGAACATTTCGAGATGCGCACGCACAAACGGTTAATCGATATTCTGCAAGCCTCGCCGAAGACGATGGACGCACTCATGCACCTCGATCTCCCAGCCGGCGTAGACATCGAACTCAAGGCGTAACTTCCTTGTCATCCTGAACCTGTCGAGGGGAGCAAGCAAAAAAGAGCGCGGAGCAATCCGCGCTCTTTCCGTATTTTGTCACTTATCCACAACATACTCGCAACAAACTGCGGTTATCCTCAGCTGGTCACAAGTTGTGCGCAAGGCGGACGGCGTGCCCCATGCAACTCCGCTGCTGGACGCACCACATAATCAGCACCCACATAGGCACCCTCACTCCTGGAGCCGAGAACAGGGCATGCATATTTTGGAGATGGTCTTGATCGCTTTTGCGAAGGCGGAAACGCTGAAGATCGTGCGGGATAAATCCGGCGTTTGGTTAAGCAACGGCGACGGTTTTCCGCTCAATCTGCAGACGGGGCAGATCGAGCGCGTAGAGCGGGACGCGTGCCCGCCGCTCAAACCCAACGGTTGGATGTAGATTTTAGACCAGCGCGGTTCCGATTAAGCCGTTCCGCGTGACTAGCGAAGCCAGCTCGGATTCGCTGAAATTAACCGGACCGGCCGGCCGCGCCGGAAGCACCATGTAGCGCGCATCGGCGGTGCTGTCCCAAACCGTGATTTTCGTTCGCTCGGGCAGCGTAACGCCGAATTCGGCGAGGACCCCTCGAGGATCGCGTACGGCGCGAGCGCGATATGCATCGCTCTTGTACCATGCCGGCGATGGGCCTAGCAGCGCGATTGGATAGCACGAACAGAGCGTGCATACGATGAGATTGTGCCGTTCGGTTGTGTTTTCCACGACTCGTAATTTGACCGGCGACCAGTGGCTCAAGTCGACGCCGGCCTGCGCAACCGCGGCATTCGCATCGTCCAGAAGGCGCTCTTTGAACTCCGGGTCGATCCACGCGCGTGCGACGACGCGGTACCCGTTCTCCGGCCGTGCATCGAGCAAAAATCGCTCCACGAGCGTATCCAGCTTCGCTTCCGTCGTTATTCCTTTGCGTTCGAGCTCGCGGATAAGCGCCTTCACGCTCTGCGAGACGGCCGCGCTATGCTCGTGATCGTGAACCGGCTCGCTCACGGCGCACTCTCCAGGTATTCCTCGAATAAATCTGCGCAGATCGTTCCTTCGTCCGGGCGCTCCCAGACATCGCGTGCGTCGAATTGAACGGTGTAGAGCTCGCTCAGCCGCGGATGTTCCGGATCGCGGGCGCGTTCGTCCGGCAGCGGAAATTCGCCGAGCGCGCGCACGACGACACCTGATCTGCATTGCAAATATGAAGGCAGCCGTGTGTGGCCGGAACGTACCTGTAAGCGCGTGCGAACGCGCGTCCCCGCGTCAAACATCGTGTGTCAGCACGCCCTTTTCTGCAAGGAGTGTTTTTATCGCGTGCAGCCAGCGCTCATAGTATGACGTCGCGTGATATTCGCCCTCGTCCATACGCTCGATAGCATAGCGGAATTCGTCCAGCGTGTAGAAGCCGCTCCGGAGCAGCGTGCTGTTGATTGCGAAGACGCGCGCTTCCCACTCATGGTGGAACGGTGCGTAGTCGTCTTGCGTGTCGACAGCTCCGAATTCGAGGGAGCCGCCTAAGTCGTATGGACGGCTCATGGTACAATTTACGATAACGGAGGGAACTATGGAAGTCAAACCGACCTACCTCGGCACCATGATCGCCTTGGCAACCGTCGCATTCGGGCTGATCGCTGCGCTTGCATGGAACAAGTTCATTACCGATTTGATCGCGCTGTTTCTAAAACCCGGAGCGGGTATTTGGGCCGAACTGCTCTACGCCGTGATCGTCACCGTCATCGCGATGCTCGTCATCCAAAACCTCGGCAAGATCGCCGAGAGAGAAACGCATACCGGATCCTAAAACCTGCTAGCGCCGCAGCTCGACCGCCAAGTGATTCCCATAACCGGGAATGCGTTCGATTCGCGCGCCACGCGTAAGTTGTGAGATGATGTAGAGGCCGCGCCCCGATTCACTGAGTGGATCCGCTGGAAGCATCGCGTCGCGAATGAACCCTTTCCCGCGATCGGTCACGTGCAGCACGGGGCCCGAAGGGGACCAATCCAGCTGCACGTCGATTGGACCGGGTGCATGACGCACAACATTGCCGATCAGTTCGCCGAAAACCAGTTCGGCCGCATCGAAGTCGAAATCCGGTTCGGCGTTCTCGCGCAGCGCGGCGATGAACTGCGCGCGGGCATCGTGTGCGGCTTGGGCGTTCTCGGCGTCGAACGACCATTGCGTGCGTTCTCCGAAGAGCACGGTCAAGACGGCCGTGTCGTCCTGCGCTTCAAACGGGATGCACCCATCGCACAGAAATCGCGCCGGATTACGCACGTACAGAATGGCTTGAGAAGAAGCAACCTGCCGTAAGCGCCGCTCGCCGAACGCGAGATCGCGCGTGCCTTCGACCAGACCGTCCGTGTAGAGCGCGAGGAGCTCCGCGTTCTCGAGCGATACGCTTTGCGTTACCTCCTCAGCCACGCGGTCACGCAATCCAAGCGGTAATCCGCCGTTCGAGCGAAGCTCGAACAATTCGCGTTCACGCCGGAGCAGCGGCGGGGGATGACCGGCGTTGGCGTACCGCAGCGTTTTATGCTCGGGGTCGATGAAGCCGACGAACGCGGTAACGATTGCCTGCGAGCGGCGCGAGCGCAGCTGAAAGTCGACGTCGTCGAGAATGCGCCTTGGGTCTCGCTCGTACATGGCTGCCATATTGATCGCTTGCCGAAGCGTTCCCATTAGGCCGGCAGCCTCGAGGCCCCGCCCCGTGACGTCGCCCACGCTCACCATGATCGTTCCGTCGGGAAGCGTCACGGCATCGTACCAATCACCGCCGACCTCCGATTCGTTGGAGCTTGGCCGGTACTCGGCGTTGAAGGTCAAGTCTGAATGCTCCGGCAGCATATCACCCGACGGTAACAGCGCTTGCTGAAGCGCTTCGGCTATGCGGCGCTCACGCTGCAGCGCTTTAACGTGGTCGACCGCGATAGAGAGCCGCCGGCCGAGATCGCTGAATACGGGCAGGTCGTCCTCGACGTAATCGCGCGGCGTATCGCACCAGTAGGCGACGAGTGCGCCCAGCGTTTCCCCGCGCGAATACAGCGGCACCGTAATCGCCGAATGAACGTTCAGTGAGCGGACATCGGGCGCCAAATATTCCCACATATTCGGGAGCACCTGTTCGAGGGTTACTCCGGAATGGATGGATGCGCGATGCTGTGCGAGCATCCGAACGGCATCCTCTTCCGCGTCCGGTCGCAGCGTGCGCTGACCGCGCAGGTGCGCGGCAATTGCGGCTTTATCCGGATCGCGATGCGCGAAAGCGACGGTTCGCAATGCAGCGCCGTCCTCGATCTGCATGATGTAAGCGAGATCGGCCATCTCGGCGACGATGAACGCGCACACGTTTTCGAAGGTTGCCTGCAAATCGAACGACTCGAATATCAGCTCGCTGGCGCGCGCGATCAAATGCAGCCGCTGCGAGCGGCGCCGCTCTTCGTCGAACGCTTTCGCCGTATGAATCGCAGCTGCAGCGCGCTGGGCCACCATCCGACAAACTGCCAAATCCTCAGGAGTAAACGCCCGCCCAGACTCGGACGAAACCATGGACAGAGCGCCGTACACGAATCCCTTCTCTGTTGCAAGCGGAACGATCATGACCGAGCGCATCTCTAAGCTTTTCAGAAGCGAAAGATGCTCTGCATCCTCTGCCGCGTCACGTATCTGCGCGGGGTCAACTCGGGCAAGGAGCAGAGGAGCGTTGTTGCGCACACATCGGTCGAGCGTACCGCCGGCGCGTACGGGATACCGTTCACCTACGCGCTGGACGTACTGCAGGCGTTCGGGATCGCGATGCGCCATTGCCGTCGTCGTGTACGTATCACGTTCGTCGAGCAGGGTGACGAAACACCAGTCCGCGACGCGATCGATCGCGAGATTTGCCAAGTTCCTGCAGATCGCTTCCACGTCGTAGGATTCAGAGAGCTGTGCAGACGCGTCGATGACGAACCGCAGGTTTGCATTGGCGCGCTCCTGAGCGTCGATATCGGTTGCGGTGCCGATCCAGCGCGCGACGCGGCCGTCCGGATCGCGCACCGGCGTCGCTCGCGCGATGAACCAGCGGTACGTGCCGTCGCTCCTGCGTCGCAAACGATACTCGACCTCGTACGGCTCGCCGGTAGCAAGCGCGGTATTCCACCGCTCCCATGTGCGGCCGACGTCGTCGGGATGCACAACGCCTTTCTCGCCCACTCGATCCATGTCTGCGAGCGTGAGCCCCGTGTAGTCAAGCCACGGTTTGTTGAAATACTCGATCGCTCCGTCGGCCGCGGCAATCCAAGCCAGCTGCGGCATCGCTTCGGCCATCACGCGGAAATGCGCGATGCTTTGCTCCAGGGTTTTCGCGTTGTCGACGAAGTCCGAGATGTTCGTAACTGCCGCTGAAAAGCTCAAGGGCATTCCGGCTGTATCGAGGATGGGGGCGAACAGCAACCGCGCGTCAATCTTGTCGCGTTCACGCACGAAACGAAACCGCAGTTCCGCTGCCTTGCCGTTCGTAACGGCATCGCTCCAAGCGCGCTCCACCAATGCGCGATCCTGCGGGTCGATCGCATCCATCCAGCCGCGGCCGTATGCATCCGCTTCGGTCATTCCCGCCATGTCGCAGAAGCGCGGCGTCGCCCACATCAAATTGCCTTGGGGGTCCGCCTCGAAAAAACCGACCGGCACCGTAGAGGTAATGCGCCGCAGCCGCTCCTGTTCAAGCGACTTCAGCGATTCGGCCGACTCCCCAAGGGCCATCGTCCTCCTCTACCCAGTTGTCTGCATGGATACGCCTGGTCGCCCGGCGAAAGGAGAAACTCGATGCCGATACCACTGCACGACGTTCGCGAACGCACCTTCTCGGGCACCCGCCGTCGCATTTTTCAATTGTTGGTCGACATGGGGACGTCGAACGATATCGTTTGGCCGTTCGCAGCGCAGCCGTTCATGCGTTCACCCGGACCACTGGTTCCCGGCAAGACGGAAGAGTGGCACAACGGCTTTCACGCCATTCTCGAGCAAGTCGTGCCCGAGGAGCAGATCGTGTGGCGCATTCAAAATGATGGATTTGAAGGGACGCACGGATTCTACTTGAGCGGCGACGCAAAGAAAACCACGCTGCAGCATCGCGTCGAAGCGACGTTGAGCGACACCGAAGGCCGGCTGGTATGGCGTCGCCTGGAAGACGCCAACGAACGCTCGATCGAGGCGCTTTTCGATAAGATCGCGCGCATTTTGAAACGGTAGCGATGGCCACTATGCACGAGCGCATCGCCGCTCCAAATCCGGTCGATTTCTTGAATATCGACGCGCTGCTCAGCGACGAAGAGCGGATGATCCGCGATACGGTTCGCGCGTTCGTTCGCGACCGTATATTGCCCAATATCGCACAGTGGTTCGAAGAGGGCACGCTGCCGCGCGATCTCGCAAGGCAGCTTGGAGCCCTGGGTTTACTGGGCATGCATCTTCGCGGGTATGGATGCCCCGGTGCAAGCGCGGTAGCGTACGGCATCGCATGCATGGAGCTGGAAGCCGGCGATTCCGGCGTGCGCAGCTTCGCATCGGTGCAAGGTTCGCTCGCAATGTTCGCCATTCACCGCTGGGCGAGTGAAGAACAAAAACAGCAGTGGCTCCCACGCATGGCCAAAGGCGAAGCCTTGGGGTGCTTCGGCCTGACCGAACCCGACTTCGGCAGCAATCCCGCCGGCATGCGGACGTATGCGCGGCGCGACGGCGGCGACTGGGTCATTAACGGCACGAAGATGTGGATCACCAACGGCGGCATCGCCGATGTCGCAGTCGTGTGGGCGCAGACCGAAGAGGGTATTTGCGGGTTTGCGGTGCCCACCGATACAAAGGGTTTCTCCGCACATCCGATCGAGCGCAAACTCTCACTGCGCGCCTCGGTGACTTCGGAACTGGTGCTCGAGAATTGCCGGGTTCCGGATGAAACGGCGTTCCCGGAGGTGCGTGGCCTTCGCGGTCCGCTCGCATGCCTGAACGAAGCCCGTTTTGGAATTATCTGGGGCTCGATGGGCGCGGCGCGCACGTGCTATGAAACCGCCCTCGGCTACGCGAAGAGCCGCGTGCAATTCGACCGGCCTATTGCCGCCTTTCAGATCACGCAGGAAAAACTCGTCAATATGCTGCTGGAGCTGAACAAGGGCACGCTGCTGGCATTGCATATCGGCCGTATGAAAGACGAGGGACGCGCCCATCCTTCGCACGTCAGCTTCGGAAAGCTCAACAACGTGCGCGAGGCGCTAGCGATTGCACGGGAAGCCCGCACGATCTTGGGAGCAAGCGGGGTCACGCTCGAGTACCCGGTCATAAGGCATATGAATAATCTCGAGTCCGTTCTCACCTACGAAGGCACGAGCGAAATACACACCCTGATTCTCGGCCAAGAAATAACCGGGGAGAGCGCTTTCACGTAAGGTGTCATCCTGAGGTACTGGCTGGGGCGCCCACGGCGCACCAGTCCTGAGTGAGTCGACAAGGACCCCGAGCCAGTCGAGGGGCTGGCGCTTTTCGGAACCACTAGCCCGGTAAATACGTTCCTCACTTGGCGACACGGATAAAAAGAGCAAGCGAGGACACGATGCATTACTCTCAATTACTTAAAGGAATCGTGGTGAGCGGGGTCTCGGCCGCCATCTTGCTATGCGGCACGCTGCCCGCCGTGGCACGCGACGCTCAACCTTCACGAAAGGCTTCAGCCGCACCACGCGCAGAGGCCCGCACCTACAGCGCGCCGCGCGCCGAAGTTCGCACTTACAGCGCGCCGCGCGCCGAAGTTCGCACGTACAGCGCGCCGCGCGCCGAAGTTCGCACGTACAGCGCACCACGTGCAGAAGTGCGCACCTACAGCGCACCGCGCGCCGAAGTTCGCACCTACAGCGCACCGCGCGCAGAAGTTCGCACGCACAGCGCACCGCGCGCCGAAGTTCGCACCTAGAGCGCACCGCGCGCAGCGGTTCGCACGTATAGAGCTCCCAGATATGAGCAGGCCGCTCCCGCGCCCTATGCCCGCACCATAGCGCCGGTACGCTACCAACGCACCCGCATCCAAACCGCTCCGCGCGAACGCTTCGTGCAGACCGCTCCGCGCCAGCGCTTCGTTCGGACTGCTCCGCGCGAACGCTTCGTGCAAACCGCTCCGCGACAGCGCTTCGTTCGGACCGCACCGTTCGTTCAATACGTGCGCGTAGCTCCGCGCGCGCAGCGCCGCTTGACCGAAGTCCGTGAAGTGGTGGGCTCACCGCTCATGCGTGCCGTATACGAGCCGCGCCGGCGAGCGAGCATCGCCTACCATCCGGCTTACCTAACGGGCCGCATCGTCGAGATCCGTCGCGACGTTGTGATCCTGCAGCCTATTACCGGACGCGAAGTCACCATTCGGCGGTACGTCCCGTATCCCACGCGCTATCGCGTTAACCAATACGTCACGATACCGGCCGTGTACAACAGCGGAGGATCGTACGCCTACGCGTGCTCGCCGCAGTATTACCCGCAGGTAGCCGACTACTACTCGAATTACTACGGGACCCAGGTCGCGTATGTAAACGGCTGCTACGTGCCGCAGAATTCGTATAGCTACTATCCCAGCGGCTCGTACAATGGCTATGCGCCGTACTACGGCAACAACGGCTACTACAACTATCCGCAGCAACCGTACGCCTACAACAATACGTACGGCACGCCGTACGACAACTGCGTGTGGAGCGATACGGATAATGACGGCGATAACAACTACTGCGCCGCGCAGAACAGTGGCTACAATACGTATCCGTACGGCGGCTACAACAACTACCCGTACAATGGCGGCTATGGCAACTATCCGTACAATGGCGGTTACGGCAACGACCCGTACGGCGGCAATTACAACAACTACCCCTACAACGGCGGCTACGGTGGCAACGGAGCATACGCGCCTCAGCAAATCCAGGGCGTAGTCGTAGCCAAGACGGGTACGACGCTGATGGTACTTGGCGCCAACGGGCTCAAACCGATCTTCGTCAACGAAGCACCGGCACTGCAAAGCGGCTACGCAGTTAATGGTCCCGTCACAGTAGGACAGGTCATCGATGCATACGGCTTCTGGAACGGCAATATGTTCCTGGCTACGGCGTTGATGTAAGCATCAGCTCACTCTCGTAGGAGAAAAGGCCCGCATACTGCAGCGGGCCTTTTTACATTGCCCCGGAAAGTCCAGGCAACCCCGTTTGCGCCAATAAGGAGCCCTGAATGTTCCGAACGCTTACCGTACTTTCTTTTGCCTTGGCTTTAAGCGCTGCAAATGCGTTTGCTGCGCCGCCTATGATGGCATTCCCACCTCAGCCGAAGGTGCATCCAGCCGGCATTCCAACGAATTTTACGATGGTGTCTCCTTGCGTCCAAGGCATGGGCGAGCACTGGGCCAACTTGAAGTCAAAGACCGCCTTGACGGGTCCGCTGTATGGCACCTACGATGGCAAACCCGTGTTTTCGGAGATTATGGTCACGCGGAAGCAGCTGCAAGACGGCTTTAACTATCGGAACCTGACGGCGCTTCCCGGTTACACGATTAACCACGTTGATTTCAACTTCGAGCCGCACGGGCACCCCGGCATGCCTTTCCCACACTACGACGTTCATGCGTACTACGTGTCGGCCGCGGAGCAAGAGAAGATCTGTCCCGGCGGTATACCGGATCCATCGATGAAATCGAAAATGTAACCTCTTCCCCGTTTTTTTCTGTGGCTTGCCGTTCCATGGGAAAAGCAAGCAAAGGGCGTTTCGACTCTACTCTTTTTGGGTCGTGCTTGACGAGGCTGGGCGTTCCTGGTAATATGCCCCAGTTGTGGTCCAGGCCGGCCGCGGTGTTTTTGCGCGCGCCGGTGAAGAGATTACAGCAGTACGCCTGGGTCCGTGTCCTTTTGGATAGACTCAGGGCGGCAGTCACGGACTGTCGGCACTTAACTCTTAGGACGAGGATAGAAATGAAGAACATCCTTGGCCGCAAGGTTGGGATGACGAGCGTCTTCACCGATGACGGGCGATACGTGCCGGTCACGGTGATCGAAGCCGGTCCCTGCACGGTGGTCGAGCGCAGAACGAAGGACAAGCACGGCTATGAAGCCGTTGCGCTGGCTTTCGGCGACATCAAGAAGTCGCGCGTCTCGCGTGCCCTTGCCGGACATTATAAGAAGAACGGCTCCGAGCCCAGGAAATTCGTACGCGAATTCCGCGACGACATCGAGGGTATCGAGGCCGGTCAGACCATCACGGTTGCCGAGTTCGCTCCGGGCGATCGCGTCGACGTCGTCGGCGTCTCGAAAGGCCACGGCTTCTCGGGCGGTATCAAGCGACATAACTTCAGGGGCGGTGGAGCGAGCCACGGCTCGATGATTCATCGCCAGCCCGCATCCAACGGCGACACCAACGCCGGCCGCACCGTAAAGGGAAGCCGACGTCCGGGCCACTTCGGCGTCGATCGCACGACGCATCAAAATTTGGAAGTGATAAAAGCCGACGCCGAGCGCAACCTTCTGCTGGTACGCGGCCCGATTCCCGGTGCGAAGAATTCGCTGATCGTCGTGCGCAAGAGCGTGAAGGCGGTGGCTAATGCCTAACGTCATCGACGTGACCGGCAAGGTCGTTCGCGAAGAGCAGACGCCGGAAATCTTCAATCAAGAATACACCGATAAAGCGCACGCGATTTTCCGCGCCGTCTATCGCGAGCTGGCCAGTCCGCGCGCCGGAACCGCTTCGACCAAGAAGCGGGACGAAGTCAGCGGTGGCGGCCGCAAGCCGTGGCGCCAAAAAGGCACAGGCCGTGCGCGTCAAGGTTCGATCCGCTCGCCGCAATGGACGCACGGCGGCGTAGTGTTCGGACCGCAGCCGCGCAAGTACACCAGCGATCTGAATAAAAAAGAACGCCGCGCAGCTTTCGTTGCCGCGCTTTCGGACCGTTTCCGTAACGACGCCGTGACTGTGCTCGACGCCGCAAACTTCGCGATCGACAAAACGGCCGATTTTGCGACCCTGCTTTTCGGCAGCGCGAAAGACGCGAAGAAGGGTCCGACCACACTGGTCGTTTTCGGACGCGACGAACAAGTCGGCGAGCAGCTTCACCGCGTCGGCCGTAACCTGAAGAAGGTCGGCGTGACCCACACCGGAGCGCTCGACGTCAAAGACGTGCTGCGCTACAACCGCATCGTGTTTACCGCCGATGCGTACACTCAGCTGGTGAGTACGGTGTCCGGCAAGAACGGAGAGACCCACTAATGGATGCACGCGACGTCATCGTTTCGCCGCGCATCACCGAGAAATCGATGAGCAGCGCGCTCGCGCAGCAGTACAGCTTCGTGGTTCACCCGGATGCGACCAAGACGCAGATACGTCACGCAATTGAAGAGATCTTCAAAGTGAACGTCGTCAAGGTCAACACGGTCAACATCGGCGGAAAGCGCAAGAGCTTTGCGCGCGGCGGCGTTCGCACGGAAGGCCGTACGAAGGACTATAAGAAGGCAATCGTCACTCTGAAGCCGGGCCAGAAAATCGAGCTGGGCGGCGTCAACTATTTTGAGCAGTAATCATGCCTGTTAAAAAATATAAACCGACTAGCGCCGGCAAGCGGTTCATGACGACGATGGACTTCTCCGAGCTCAGCAAAGTTGAGCCCGAGCGCTCGCTCATCGAAGTCCGTCAGAAGCATTCCGGGCGCAACTTCAACGGCCACATTACTGTTCGTCATAAAGGCGGCGGCACGCGCAAGCAGTACCGGATCATCGACTTCAAACGTATGAAAGACGCGATTCCCGCGAAGGTCGCTACGGTCGAATACGATCCCAACCGCTCGGCTCGCATCGCGCTGCTCAACTATCGCGACGGCGAGAAACGCTACATCCTCGCGCCGCTCGGCCTCAAAGTCGGCGATGTTGTGGAGTCGGGCCCCGCAGCGGACATCAAGACCGGCAACTGTTTGCCGATCAAAAACATTCCGGTCGGCAGCGTCATCCACAATATCGAGCTGCGCCCCGGTCAAGGCGGTAAGCTCGTGCGCAGCGCAGGCGGCGCAGCGCAGCTCATGGCGAAGGAAACCGAGTACGCGCAGGTGCGCATGCCCTCAGGCGAAGTGCGTAAGATTCTGGTCGTGTGCCGCGCAACGATCGGTCAGCTCGGCAACGTCGAGCACGAAAATGAAGTCGTCGGCAAAGCAGGCCGCCAGCGCCACCGTGGGAAGCGCCCGAGCGTTCGCGGCATCGCGATGAACCCGGTCGATCACCCGCATGGCGGCGGTGAAGCGCGCTCGACCTCCGGTCGTCCGCCGACCACGCCATGGGGCCAAATGACGATGGGCAAGAAAACGCGCCGCAACAAGCGCACGCAAAACATGATCGTTCGTAAGAGAGGCTCTAAGTAATGGGGCGCAGTCTTAAAAAAGGTCCGTATGTCGCGGATCATTTGATCAAGAAAATCGATGCGCTCAACGAGCGCCGCGAGAAACGTGTCGTCAAGACTTGGAGTCGAGCTACCACGATCGTTCCGGCAATGGTCGGGCACACGATCGGCGTGCATAACGGCAAAGCGCACGTTCCGGTTTTCGTCACCGAAAACATGGTTGGCCACAAGCTCGGCGAGTTCGCCCCCACGCGGTTATTCCGCGGACACGGCGGCGATAAGGCGGTGGTGAAATAATGGAAGCTGTTGCACATTTGAAATTCGCGCGCATGGCGCCCCGCAAGCTGCGCCGTGTCGCAGACGCAATTCGCGGCAAGAGCGTGAAAGAAGCGCTCGTAATGCTGCAATTTGCGGGTGTTTTTGCGGCCGAACCTATCGAGAAGCTGTT
>Ga0073928_10007388_pt1 | contig 14294 bp, 8 predicted proteins | sample PaiPotPPA55metaG_FD_76969 | JGI IMG/M metagenome (GOLD analysis project Ga0073928, IMG submission 76969) | Iron sulfur acid spring bacterial and archeal communities from Banff, Canada, to study Microbial Dark Matter (Phase II) - Paint Pots PPA... ... | reverse complement strand
GCGCCGGTCGTATATCCCTGGTACCTTCTGTGGGTGTTGCCGTTCGTGCGGTCGGTCTCCACTGTGCCGCTCATCATTTGGACGGTCAGCATCATTCCCACGTACTACGTCTGGCATTTGCGCACGCTTGGTCGTCAGTGGGCGGTTCCTGGCTGGATCATGCTGCTGGAATACGGATCCGTGGCAACGGCTGGCGCAATCATCGTGTTTCACCGGTTCAGACGATCCGCAGTGCCCCAATGTTCAACGGAATAGGTGCCCTCGCGAACGAGGTCTGCAAACTTGTGTGACGTAACGAGTGTGGCTCCAGAGAGCATGCGAGAACACGGTCACCGGAGGTCCGCTGTATAATCTCCGCACCCACTGAAGGCTCGCGCGCATCCAACGCAGCGTCCGTTCAAATTCACCGAGGAGCGAACTCCATGAGAAACGCTAACCGCATAAAGATGATAGGTCTTCTGGCTTTCGGGGCCCTCGTCCTTGTTGGGACCTCGCGCGCGCAAGAGCGCCCGGCAATTGCCGAACAGATCGCCAAGACCTATGGCCTCGATTCGTGGGACAAGATCGAGGCGATCCGCTACACCTGGAACCTGCAATTAGGCGCACTGAACGTCTCCCGCTCATGGGAATGGGAGCCCAAGACCGGCAAGGTCTCGTACGAGGGGAAGGATAAAGACGGCAAGCCGGTGAAGGTTAGCTACATGCGCTCCGAGCTCAGCAGCCAGCCTGACAATGTGAAGAACGAAATCGAGCCCGCTTTCGTCAACGATAACTACACGCTTCTGTTTCCCTTAAGGGCTTACTGGGACACCACCCCCGCGTTCATCGACGCCGGTATGTATAACCTGCCCGTGGGCAACGGCATGGCGGAGTTGGTCGCCGTGAAGTATCCCGCGGAAGTGGGCGGCTACACGCCCGGCGACACCTGGGAACTCTACGTCGGCAAAGATAAACGCGTTGAGTATCTTGTTTACCATCGCGGCGGGTCGAAGAAGCCGAGCCTTCTCTTCATAACGTGGGGAGACCAAAAAAAGGCTGGCCCTCTTCTCATCTCCACCGATCACCGCGGCAAGGCTGATGGCGCGCCGATACGGGTTTGGTATTCGGATGTGGCGGTGAAGGTGACGGGGTCGGATGCCTGGATGAAAGCGCAATAAACAACGCAAGAGTTGGTTCTAGATTGACTACTCGCCCTCGACCATAACTGTTTCCGGCGCACTAATCAGCGGCGTGATCGGAGTCGTTCGTGCCGGGGATAGGTGGAGATCAGACCGGCTTTCCAGCCGATTGAAACAAAGACAGGTAGGGATGGCGGAGAGGGTGGGATTCGAACCCACGGTTGAGTTTCCCCAACACACGCTTTCCAAGCGTGCTCCTTAAACCGCTCGGACACCTCTCCGCATGTGGAAGCGCTTAGAAGCCTAACAAATTGGTCGCGCGCCAGCAAACCGGCGCATCATGCAGCAGTGCCCTCAGTCGGACTGGAAATTCAGATCACTTCTTTTTGAACGAGGCCTTCATCAGAACGGTAGTGCGCGGATCGAGCGTCACGTCGGCGGGCGCGGAGTCCGTGGAGATTGCGAACGATTGCTGCTTCCCGGTCATGTCGACCTTCTCAAATCGCTCCGCGGAATTTCCGTCAGCGGAGATTCCGATCTCGACTGGTAACCGATAAGGGTCACCTGCCTGCGTCTGCGTGAGAACAATTTCGATTTTCTTTGCTGCGGCGTCGTAAGTCCACGTCCCTTCGATGACGGGCGATCCTGGCCGGTTCAGCCACTGATGAAAGAACGCGGAAAGTTCCGCTCCCGAGTTCTCTTCCATCACTTTTCTGAAGTCGTCCGTCGAGGCATTCCGTTCGTGATAGCGCTGATAATAGTCGCGAATTCCCGCCCAGAATTTGTCGTCGCCAATCTGGCACCGGAGCATGTGCAGGAACCAGCCGCCCTTCTCGTACACGATCCGGTTGAGGACCTGGGTCATGTCGGAGAGATTGTCGTGAATGACGGCGACGCCGGAATTCTTGGCCTCGTTCGCGAACACCGCTTCCCTGCTTCGCTTCAGTCCCTCGACGAACGCGTCGCGGCCATCGTAGTGTTCGATAAACATCAACGTGAAGTATGTGGCGAACCCTTCGCTCAGCCAGACGTCGTCCCAATCTTTTTCGGTAACTGAATTTCCGAACCACTGGTGCGCGATCTCGTGCGCTATGCCCGCGCGGATTCGAGTTGTGGTCAGCCAGTCTTCCCCATAGAAAATCTCGCTGGCGTGTTCGGTGCCGCCCTGGATTCCGGCCGCCTCCACATTGGCGAGCTTCTCATACGCAAACGGCGCCACGCGCTCGCTATAAAACTCGATCGCCTGCCGCACGGGCGTTTCGAAGACGCTGATTCCGAGGTCTCTATCCTGGTGGTAGACCCACGTTTCGAGCGGCGTTCCCTTGAAATCCCCGAAATAGCGCGTGGCGAACTGCGCCACTCCGATTGCGTTCAGCCACGATGCGATGGGCACTGACTCGCTCCAGTGCGTGAGCCGCGTTCCGTTGCCGAGGTCCGTCTCCTCCACAAGCGAACCATTCGCGATGGCCCGGTAATGGTCCGGCGCGACGATGATGAATTCGCTGGTGGCTTTGTCGTAAGGATGATCGATCATCGGCAACCACTGGCGAGCCCGGTTCGGCCAGTTTTCGCTGAAGAAACACCGCTCGCCATACTTGTTCTTGATAATGCGCAGTCCGCCCGCAGGAACGCCCCGATAGTGAATCAGGAATTGCCGCCGCTCGCCGGCCTTCGACGGAGCATCGAGCGTGATCACGAGACGGTCCGAAGTGTGCGCACAAGGCACAGCCTTGCCGTCTGAGGTCACATCTGCCACCGTCATTCCCTTCCCGTTCGCGGCGGAGGCAAGATCGAGCGCAAACTGGCTGACGCCGTCCTGCACGAATCGGATGTCTGCCGTGGCCTCTCCCACGATTTCATCGGTGGTGTCGCTCAGCGTCAGGCGAAACGAGTAATGCACCGCCTTAACGCCCGGCTGGCGCGGATATGTATCGCCCGAGGCGCGAGGTACGCTGAAGGCGAAAAGCGCCAGACAAATCACCGCCGATATCGGTCTGTTTGACTCCGTGGCCATGCCGCCTCCTCATGGTGTATCGCAATTCGAGGTGTGAACCCATTCTAGCTGGACGAATGTGTGAAGATGGGTTTGCCGAGCACGTCCAAACGCGGCCGAATTCCAAGCCCCGGCTCTTTCGAAGCGCTCATCCGGCCGTGTTTACGTTGTGGCGCGCCCTCCGCGATGCTGACGGTTACGTAACTATTGAAATCCGTGGAAGAGAAAAGCAACTGCGGCGGCGTGCTGTGCGCCAGAGCCGCGATCGCCGCCGTCACGATGTCGCCACCCCACGTGTCTTCGATCGTCAGCGCAACCCCGAGCGAAACGCAGAGGTCGCGAATCTGGCGCGCCTTCGTGAGCCCGCCCACTTTCGAAATTTTCAGGTTGATCACGTCCATAGCCAGGTCCGCGTGCCCGCGAATCACCATCGCGAGGCTGTCGATCACTTCATCGAGAATGAACGGCCGGTTCGTGTGCCGCCGGACGGCCAGGCACTCCTCATAACTGAAGCACGGCTGCTCGATGTACACGTTCACGTCGCCCACCGCATCCACGACGCGAAGCGCGTCATGCTGCGTCCATCCGGTATTCGCATCGGCGATGAGAACGTCGCTCGGTTCGAGCTTCGCGGCAACGGCCTTGATCCGCGCGATGTCCGTTAAGGGATCGCCGCCGACCTTGAGCTGAAATCTCGTGTAACCCTCGGCACGATACTTCGCGACCTTGCCCGCCATTGCATCGGGTGCTTCCTGCGAAATCGCCCGGTAGAGCGCATAGTCGTCGCCGTAACGGCCGCCGAGCAACACCGCCACCGACTGCCCGCTCGCCTGGCCGAGAATATCCCAGCACGCGATGTCGAGCGCGGACTTCACGTACGGATGCCCGCGCAAAGCCTGGTCCATACGCTGGTTCACCACGCTGAGTTGCGTGGGATCGAGCCCCATGAGGTGCGGCGCGAGTTCTGCAATTCCGGCGCGTGCTCCGGCCGCGTAGGCAGGCAGGTACGCAGGGCCGAGCGGACAAATCTCTCCCCACCCCGTTATCCCGGCATCGGTTTCGACGGCGACGACGGTGGAGTCAAACACGGTGACCGAATTGCCGCCGGACCACCGGTAGGTGGTTTCGTGAAGCGGCAAGTCGACTCGGTAGACGCGAATCCCTGTGATGCGCATAAAAGGTGTTTTTAGGTGCAGAAAAGTCTGCAAGCCGGTAGAAATTGTATATAGTATCCACCGTCAGCGGGCAACTCTTATCTCTAATTTGCTCAAGCTGCGGCACGGTTCCTCTTTGCCAACATGGCGATCGCGAGCGAGCTATGACACAACGCCTGGATCGTAGACAAGTTCTAAAAAGAATGGGCGCGGCCTGCGCCGCGATGGCTGTGCCCTCGTTTCGCCTATCCGCCCAATCCGAAGTGCGCGTGGCAGGACGCAGAGTGGAGATCACACTCGCTTTGGTCAGCCCGCACACTTTCCGTCTGACCGTGGCGCCAATCGTTGAAGACGCGCCCGCGGCAGTACCCGCGAATGGGTCGCTCGCGCTAATCTCCTCGGCCAAGCCCGCAGCACATCTCCGAGGCGAGGCGAGCGCCCAATCCGTTCAATTGGGCCACCTTCGCGTTGAAGTCTCCGCGGACGCGTTGACGTTTGGAATAAAGTCTGCCGGCGGCGACGCGATTCAGCAATTGAAGATCGATTCGCCTACTGGAGTCGTCTCATTTGCCACAGGAGACTCGCCGCTGCTGGGCCTCGGCGAAGGCGGTCCGCAGTTCGACCGGCGCGGCTCGACGGACGCAATGCGCAGCGGACAGGGCGGCTACAAGCTCGCGACGCACGGCGGTCGCGTGCCGATTCCGTGGTTAATCGGAACCGCCGGCTGGGCAATGTTCTTCAACCAACCCTTCGGAACCTTTGACTTCACGGGAGCCGACAGCAAATTCCAGCCATCCAGCGCTGACGCTGCGTTGCCCATCGACATTTTCTTCGTGGCTTCGCGCGAACCGGCAATCATCATGGCAGAGTACGCTCGCCTCACCGGCCATGCCGAAATGCCGCCGCTGTGGAGCCTCGGCTACCAGCAATCGCACCGTACTCTGGGCAGTCCCGAGGAAATTCTCGCCGAAGCGAAAACCTTTCGGGAAAAGAAGCTACCCTGCGACGCGATGATCTATCTTGGCACCGGCTTTTGCCCAAATGGCTGGAACGCGGAGAACGGGTCCTTCGTCTGGAATTCGCGGGCGTTTCCGGACCCGAAGCAGATGATCGATGCATTGCACAATGACCACTTCCGCGTGATTCCCCACGTAGTGATTCTGTCCGATAAGCTGCGCGGCACGGTCCACGACGCTTGCGAGCTGCGCGAATTCGACGAAGCCAGCGCGTCGTGCTATTGGGACACGCATCGCAAAGACTTCGCCCTCGGCGTGGACGGCTGGTGGCCCGATGAGGGTGATCCACTCGATATTCCGTCGCGGCTCGTTCGCAATCGAATGTATTGGGAGGGCCCACAGCTCGACCGCCCGAACGAGCGGCCCTACGCGTTGCATCGCAATGGCTACGCCGGAATGCAGCGATACGCCTCATTCTTGTGGTCGGGTGATGTGTATTCGACCTGGGAGACGCTGAAAACTCACATTCCCATCGCCATCAATACGGGATTGAGCGGTGTTCCCTACTGGGGAACAGACATCGGCGGATTCGTCCCGACGAAGGAGTTCACGGCGGAACTTTACCTGCGGTGGTTTCAGTTCGGCGCGTTCTGCACGCTGTTTCGATGCCACGGGCGCGTTTGGAAGCTGCGCCTGCCGTGGGGATGGAACACGGGCGATCCCGGTCCGATCGAGATTCGCAATTATGATGGCGCTTCGATTCCTGACGCGAGCCAGCTTCACAATGCCCAAGTCGAACCGATCTGCCGGAAATATCTCGAGCTTCGTTACCGGATGCTGCCGTATCTCTATAGCGCTGCCCGCGAGTGCGCAACGACGGGCATGCCGGTCATGCGCGGGCTTTGGCTGCACTATCCCGACGATGGCGTCGCGGCAGCGCGCGCGGACGAATACTTGTGGGGACGCGATGTGCTGGTGACTCCAGTGGTCGAGCAGGGCGCGACATCACGGCAGGTGTATCTTCCTCGCGGCGGCTGGTACGACTTCTGGACTGGCGAGCACATCGACGGCGGCCGAGAGATTGCGCGCGCCGTCGATCTGGAGACTCTGCCGCTCTACGTTCGCGAGGGCGCAATTCTGCCGCTCGGCCCGGTCAAACAATATGTGAACGAGAAAGTGGACGCGCCGCTGTCGCTGACGGTGTACCCGGGCGCCGACGGATCGTTCCGCCTGTACGAGGATGACGGCTCTTCCTTCAACTATCGCAAAGGCGAATGGATGGGGATCGACGTGCGCTGGGACAACGCGGCGCGAAAGCTGTCGCTTCGGCTCGTGGAAGGCTCTCGCATGCTGCCGCCTCTGAAGCGTGAGATCGAGGTCAGGCTGGACCAGACGAAGCGAGCGATGGTTTTCGACGGTCGTCCCGCGAAAGTGAAGCTGTAGAGTCGGGTGCGTTTCAGAGTGGCGGTTCTTCGGGAGGAATGGCGATGCCATTTCCGCAAGGGACATCCCGTTTTTTGTTTCGTGCTGTTAGATTCTCGGTAACGCTTGTAGCGGCTCTGCTGCTGTCCGCCGAGTGCCCGGCTCAGAAAACCGCTGAAGTGAAGGTGGACCCGCAATTGTTCCAGGGCCTGCGCTGGCGAGCCATTGGGCCTGCCGTTTTTGGCGGGCGCGTGACGGATGTGTCGGGAGTTCCCGGCAATCCCAACATCATTTATGTGGCGCACTCCTCGGCCGGGCTCTTCAAGTCGACGAACGCCGGGATTTCATTCGAATCCATCTTCGATCATGCCAGTACCCTTTCGATCGGAGCGATTGCCGTAGCTCCAAGCAATCCCGATCTCGTGTATGTGGGAACGGGCGAAGGAACCAGTCGCAACAGCGCGTCGTTTGGCGACGGAATGTACAAGACGCTGGACGGCGGCCGAACGTGGAAGCACATAGGCCTCGTCAACACGGAGCACTTTTCTCGCGTCGTGGTGAATCCCGAAAATCCGGACATCGTGTTTGCCGCCGCGATGGGCCACGAATGGGCACCGAATTCGGAGCGCGGGCTCTACCGCTCCACAGACGGCGGCGCCACGTGGAAGCAAATTCTCTTCGTGAACGACACGACCGGCGGGGGCGACGTCACGCTCGATCCGACCAACCCCAACGTAGTCTACGCCGGAATGTACGACTATCTGCGCAAGCCGTGGTATTTCCGCAGCGGCGGCCCCGGCAGCGGACTCTACCGTTCAACCGACGGCGGCGACACTTGGGTGAAGCTCACCGATCCCGCCATTCAGAACGGACTGCCAAGTTCCACTCCTCTCGGACGGATCGACGTTCGCGTGAGCCGCAGCAATCCCAGCGTGGTCTACGCAATGATCGAATCGCGTGAAGGATTGCTCTGGCGCTCCGACGATCGCGGCGACCACTGGCGCATGGTGAACAAGGAAAACCGCATCAATAACCGGCCGTTCTATTTTTCGAATATTCGCATCGACCCAAACGACGAGAATCGGATTTACGCTCTCGCAAGCGATCCCTGGATTTCGGAAGATGGCGGGAAGACGTTTCACAACGTCGACTACTGGACCGTGTTCGGCGATTGTCACGCGATGTGGATCGATCCCACGAATCCGTCGCGCCTGCTCTTCGGCAGTGACGGCGGATTATTCATTTCGAACGACCGTGGACGGAACTGGGATTTCATCAACAACGTGCCGATGGCGCAGGCGTATCACGTGAGCGTCGACATGGACGATCCGTACAACGTCCTTGGCGGGTTTCAGGATCACGAGATGTGGCGCGGGCCTAACGAGCGATGGAACGATACCGGAGTGCGCGGAGCCGATTGGCGCCGGCTACGCTCCCACGCCGATGGGATGATGGTCCTAGCCGATCCGCGCGATCCCAACATCATTTATTACGTCGGCCAGGGTGACATGACGCGCTTCGACATGCACACCAAGGAAGAGCGTTACATCCAGCCTTATCCGGTAGCAACAGCGGGGGTGGGTGCGGGCCTGATGAAGTATCGTTTCAACTGGAATCCGCCGATTCTGATGTCGCAATTTAATCCCGACGTGATTTTCCACGCCGCGAACGTCATATTCAAAACCACCGACGGCGGCTACTCGTGGAAGACGGTCAGTCCCGACCTCACGACCAACAATCCCGAGGAACTCAAACTCAGCGGCGGCCCCGTGAGCCCCGACAATTCCACTGCGGAATTTCACTGCACGATTACGGCGCTCGCGGAAGGTCTTGATGCGAACACGCTTTGGGCCGGAACGGACGACGGCAATCTGCAAGTCACTCATGATGGCGGCCAGAATTGGACGAACGTGGCCGGGAACATCAAAGGCCTCACGCAAGAGGCATGGGTCACTTCGATCAGCCCGTCTCGCCGCGATGCGCAAACCGTTTATGCTTCGTTCGACCGGCATCAGCTCGACGATTTCGCGTCATACATTTATGTGACGCACGATTCCGGGAAAACGTGGAGCAAGATCGTCAACGGACTTCGCGGTTACGTTCACGTGGTCGCGGAAGATCCGAAACAGCCAAACCTGCTCTACGCCGGGACCGAGCTTGGGTTCTTCGTCTCGTTCGACGCGGGACAGAATTGGACCGATTTTCGGCTGGGTTTGCCCCCGCTGCCGGTCTACGACCTAACAGTCCACCCGCGCGACAACGATTTGATCATCGCCTCCCACGCGCGCGGCTTCTACGTCCTTGACGACGCAACGCCGTTGCAAAGACTGGCGGAAGCGATGAATCAGAAAGTCGCGCTCTTCCCAGCCACGCGCGCCACTCGCTACAACCGCTGGAGCGATACGAGCACGCTGGGACAGCGCGTTTGGACGGCGGAGAACAAACCTTACGGCTCGATCATTTCGTATTACTTATCCGAAGCCGCTCCCGGCAGTAAGGTGAAGCTCGCGATCCTGGACTCTGCCGGCAAGACCATCCGCACATTCGACGGTCCGGGAGGTCGCGGTGTGAACCGTACCGCATGGGACTTGCGCGAGGACACGCGCCTCGAGAATAGTCAGAACTCGGAGGGGATGTGGCGGGGCTTGCAGGGTGTGCGGGTGCTGCCTGGAGAATATACCGCTCGTCTGACGGCGCTCGATCAAACGCAGGAACAGAAGATCGAAGTGCGCATGGACCCGCGCATCAACGTCAGTGCTGACGATATGGCCGAGTACTACAAAGCGATGAAGCGCCTGACCGGGATGCAACGTTCGATTTCGCAATCGCTCGAGCGCATTCGCCGCATCGATGCGCAACTCAACGAAACGGAAAAGACGTGGCGCGACGCGGAAGCCGTCACGCAAGGCCAAGAAATTCAAAAACAACTCGCGAGCGTGCGCGACGACTTGTTGCCGCCGCGCTACTTCCCCGAGTATTTGAACCTCTTGAATCGCGTCGGGCAGATGACCGAGGAAGTTGGCAACTACTCGGGCAGGCCCACGGTCGCGCAGGAAGAATACATCGGCGTGTATGAGGGCCAGGTCCAGGGAGTGCTGAAGCGCTTGAACGACGTTATTGTGGGCGACCTGAAACAACTGAACGACCGCCTGTCCGCCGCCCACATCCCCAACATTTCACCCCAATCCGAATTGGCTGACGCCAATTGAGAATTGCAGGAGGAAGAACCATGCGCATTCGAAACTACGCAATCGTTCTGCTCGCTTCGCTGTTTTGCTTTCCCGCCTTCGCCGCCGCGCAACAGATGTCGTCCCGTTCGATGGACGACTTGAACTGGATGGAGTTCAAGCAACTCGTGCCCGCAAAAATCAAGACGGTGATCCTCACCGTGGGTACGCTCGAAGCCCACGGCTTCATCAACAATGGAGCGGACAATACCGTTCCCGTGGGAATCGCGAATGCCATCGCCGCCGACGTGAACGCGCTGGTCGCTCCGCACATCCCGTACGGCATTACCGATATCCTCGCGCCGTACCCCGGCAGCCTTTATATTCCGGAGCAGCCGTTTCGCGATTACGTGCGGGCCGTGGTGATTGGACTGGTGAACAACGGGTTCAGGAACATCATCATTCTCAACGGCCACGGGCCGCAAGTGGGAGTGATCCAAAGCGTGGCCCAGGAGATTTCGTTGCAGTATAAGGTGAACACGCTGGTGATCAATTGGTGGATTTTGACCACGGATATCACGAAGCAAGTGTTTGGCGAGGACGGCGGTCACGCGACGAACAACGAAACTGCGATGGTGCAAGCGATCAATCCCAAACTGGTCCATTGGGACCTATTCACCGGCAAGGACATGGCAACAGCGCTGCCTTCCCCCGGAGATGGCTGGGCAGCGGTTCCCTTCCCTTCGACGATCTTGCTGTACACCGAGGGCCAGGGCCTGCCGAAAGATCGCAGCCAGGCAAAGGCGGAGGAGTATTTCCAGAGAGTGGTCGCGCGCGTGAAGGCACTGATACAGGACACGATGCACAAGTGGGAGATTGCCGGCTTCAATTAGCGCGCTGCGGATTGACGCGCGGTGGCCGCGCGAAGCCTGTCGACGGTGCGGATATCATCGTCGAGGCCGAGATATTCCCAGCGCTGCAGCGCGAGGGGCACGTTTCCGTTCTTCCAGAGGTAGTCGTCGAAAGCTCGCAGATTGAACGCGTCTCCCTGTTTCAGTTTGGCGTCCGCAAAAAAGCGCAGTATCTGAATCTTCCCGATTTGATACGTGATAGCCTGTCCGGGACCCGTCGCGAAGGACGCAGCTTCATCCTGCGCCGTCCTCTTGTCCATGGGAACGTGGGTGGCGAGATAGTCAGCCGCCTGATCGAGGGTAAATGAGCCGAGTGCGAGTTTGACGTCCACCTCGACGCGAAGGGCCCGCAGCCGCATAAAGTTGTAAATAATTTCGCGCGATCGCGGACTATCGTCAAACAACCCCGCCTGCAGCATCATTTCCTCGATGTAGAAGCCGAGACCCTCGTTAGGCCCCGAATCATAGTAGTGACGGCGAATCGGATCCTCGTGCAGTCGCGAAAGCGAGAGCTGAAAGTAGTGGCCGGGAGTGCCCTCGTGAACCATGTCGGGCCGAGGGTCTCTCGCGGTGGCCAGCCAAAAATATCCGAGATTCGGTGAAGGCTGATCGACGTAACGCACGCCGGTGGCGTGCAGAAAATCGTCAATCTCCCCGAAATCGGCAAGCGCATCGAGATAGCCCGGCGCGAGCTGGATCGTGTAATGCCCGATTTCCGGTGGAATGGTGAGAATACCTTTGTCTTCGAGAAACTTGCGAATGGCCAGTTCGTCACGCCCGCTGTTGCGAATCTGTTCGTCGACGCTGCCGGCAATCTTCAATTCGGGCAAACCCTGATTTCGTTGCTTCTCGAGCTGCTCGAAGGAAACCGAGCGCTCCCATTCCTGGTGACTCATGCTAAGGAGCTGTTCCGGTGTGTGGGGCAGCAAGGCAACATTCGTGAGAAAGAATTCGTAGTTGGAGCGGCCGACCGCGGCTTTTTCCGGCATCGAACTCAAATGCTGCTCGAGCCACGCACGATAGGACTCCAGAGCTGCGATGGCCTTGTCCGTCGAGGCTTGAAATCGCGCTGCGATAGCACCGCCCTGCGCGTCGGCGCCTTGAAGCATCGCCGCGACTTCCTTCTCGACCTGCGAGAGTTCCGGGCGAATCTGCTTGAGCGAATCAATCGCTAACTGAGCGAACGGCCGCACAGGATGAAGATTTGCTTTCGCCTCGTCGAGAATCGCGGGCATTTCTTCCATGGCGCTCAAAATCGCCTGGCTGCGTTGCGCATCAAATGGCGGCGGCTGAACCAGCGATTCGAGCAATGCGGTGAGCGTCTGATTCAGATAGAAGGTTGGGTCGCGCTCCCAGCGGCGGTTGACGTCGAGTTCCCAACGAACGCGTGCCAGCGCAGAACCGATCAGGCGGTAGTCAACCTGCTGCGGCACGCTCCAATCCGCCCGATTCATTTGCTTCCAGCGCGTTTCGAAACCGCTCAGGTCGGCGCGCTGCTTCCCGATCGCCGCAGCCGACCAATCGCGTTTACCTGCCGAATGCTCGATTCGCGGAATGTCGTCGCTCGAATACGGTTGGTACTGATCGCGCCAAGCCCAGAAATCAGCTGCGAGTTTTTGCTGCGGATCGTTTGGGGTCGGTCTCTGTGGCAGAGCGCCCCAGCCGCGTGCGTTCGCCAAACAAATAACCAGGAATACGATTCCGGCGAGAAAGCCTGGAAACCGGTCCGCGACAAACGCCGCGATCGTGGGGGCGCTGCTTCGTTTCACGTGATGGGCGGACGTTTCTTGTGCCAGTCCGAGTGGCTCTGGTAGAGGCGCGCGGCCGCGATCACCGCGTGATCGTTCTGGGCGCGGCCGATGAACTGAACTCCGAACGGAAGGCTATCCTTGCTGAACCCGCACGGAACCGTAACTGCCGGCAAGCCGCAAAGGCTGGAAATTCCGTCGGGCTCCCGGGTACCGATCGGCCCTTCGGAATCGTCGTCGACGTCTTCGATCAGCGAAGCGGCGCTGGATTCGCCGGCCGTCGCAAGCACGTCGTAGTGGTCGAAAAGTCCGTCGATCTGCTTCTGCAGGAAGGTTCGCACGCGCTGCACGTGCAGGTAGTCCGTAACCGAAAATTCGCTGCCGGCATAGCCGTTGATTTTGCCGAGCGGATCTTCCAGCTCAAAACAGCGTCCCGACTCGATCAAATCCTGAAACGACGAAACGGCTTCCATTTGAATCGTGAGTTCAGCCACCTGCTCGTAGGGACCGTCGGGAATAGCAACGTCGGAGACGCGAGCGCCGTTCTGCTCCAGAATCTTCAGCGCGGCGTTGACGGAATCGTCGAGGCCGGGGTCCAGTTTGTTCCAGGCGTTCGTCAGCCGGCCGATTCGGAGCGGCTTTTTCGGCTCGAGTTCGGGCGCCGGGTAGCGGAAGTCGCCGCGGACCGAATCGATATCCTTCGGATCGTGGCCGCCAATGACGGAGAGTACGAGCCCGCAATCATCCGCAGTGCGCGCCATGGGGCAAAGCTTGTCCATCGACCACGCGATCGCCATCGCGCCGTACCGGCTGACGCGACCGAAACTTGGACGCAATCCCGCGATGCCGCACCACGCGCCGGGGCAGATCGTCGAACCGCGCGTGTCGGAGCCAAGCGCCCACGGTGCGAGCGCAGCCGAAACCACCGCGCCAGACCCGCTCGAAGAGCCGCACGTCCAATATTTCATATTCCACGGATTCTTCGACGCGCCCTGCAGCGAGGCATGCGCGGACGAATAGCCGAGGCCGCCCGCAAGTTCGATCATGGCCACTTTGCCGATCAGAACTGCTCCTGCGCGATTGAGCTTTTCAACGATCGTCGCGTTATAGTCGAACTTCTGGTTCGCGAACGGCTTCGCGCCCCACGTTGTGGGGTATCCTTCCACGGCAATCAGATCCTTAAGGCCGTAAGGAACGCCGTGCAGCGGGCCGCGATAGTGCCCCGCGGCAATTTCGGTTTCCGCGGCGTGCGCTTGCTTTAGCGCAAGCTCGCGCGTGATCGTCGCGTACGCGTTGAGCTTCGGGCCAAGGCTCTCGCTTCGCGCGAGATAACTTTCCGTAAGCTCGACGGGCGAAATTTTGCGAGCGCGCATCTGCTCGCCGAGTTCGCGAACGGAGAGGTAAAGGACGTCTTCGCCGAGCACGGGTTAGTCGCCGCTCCCTTCCTTGTGTTCGCTCTGCCGGTCGAAGGAAACTCGCAGCACGCTGGCCGGCGGATCGCCATTTTGCACAGCGAACTCGCGAACGGGAGCCATCAGGCGTTGATGTTGTGCCAGAATCCTGCGCAGACGCGTTTTCTGGTCGTCCGAGAAACGGTCGCCGTATTTCCGGAGGATGTTCGCGAGCTTCGCGTCAACATCCGCGGTCTGTTGAGGCGTAAGCCCCTTCAGCGGCTCGCTTTTCTGATCTTGAGCGGGCGCCGAAGGCGCGAGAGTGGCTCCGAGCAACGCAGGCGCGGAAATCGTCGCGGCGGCTGCAAGCGCTGCTTTGCGGCTAAACTGTCGTCGCGAGATCGCGGGCGCCGATTGGGGGCTGGTCTTGGAGT
>Ga0073928_10007387_pt1 | contig 14294 bp, 17 predicted proteins | sample PaiPotPPA55metaG_FD_76969 | JGI IMG/M metagenome (GOLD analysis project Ga0073928, IMG submission 76969) | Iron sulfur acid spring bacterial and archeal communities from Banff, Canada, to study Microbial Dark Matter (Phase II) - Paint Pots PPA... ... | reverse complement strand
TCGGTCTTGCCGTAGAGGTGCGGAATGAGCCCCGGCGTCGCCAGGATGGCGGGCCAGAGCGCGGCCTCCTCGGGACCCACAAGGTTCTTCATCACCGCATCGGAATGGCGCGCCGCCAGCGGCAGCGGCAGTCCGGCGACGGCGCGCACCTGCAGCTCGAACTGGCTCGCCGGGCAGGCATCGATGGTCCAATGGCCGGAATTGTGCGGGCGTGGGGCGATTTCGTTCACCAGCACCCGCCCGCTGCGGTCGATGAACATTTCCACCGCCAGGAGCCCGACCAAATCGAGCGCCCCCGCCACGCGCCGGGCGATCGCCTGCGCCGCTTCGGCGATCTCGGGCGCGATCGGCGCCGGGGCAAGGGTGAGATCGAGGATGTGCTCGCGGTGGCGGTTCTCCACCGTGTCGAAGGCCGAAACAGCCCCATCCCTGCCGCGGGCGATCACGACGCTGACCTCGGCGGCGAAATCGACGAAGCCCTCCAAAATGCAGGGCTTGGGCTCCAATCCGGCGAAGGCGGGCGCGAGGTCGGCGGGCGAGCGGAGCAGCGCCTGGCCCTTGCCGTCGTAGCCGAGCCGGGTGGTCTTCAGCACCGCGGGGAAGCCGAGCCGCGCCGCTGCGGACTGCAGGCCGCCTTCGGTCTCCACGGCCAGCCTGGGCGCCGTTGCGACGCCGGCGTGGTTGAGGAAGCCCTTCTCGGCGGCGCGGTCCTGGCTGATGCGGAGGATGGCTGGCGACGGGCGGACGGGTTTCAGCGATGCCAGCAGATCGAGCCCTGCGGCGCTGACGTTCTCGAATTCGAAGGTGATCACGTCCACGGCGGAGGCAAACGCGCTGAGCGCAGCGGGGTCTTCGTACTCGCCATGCGTGACCCGGGCCGCCACCTGCTCGGCCGGCCTGTCGCGCTCCGGCGTCAGGATGTGGCAGCGGTAGCCAAGCCGCGCCGCGGCGATGGCGGTCATCCGGCCAAGCTGCCCGCCGCCCACGATGCCGATCGTGGAGTTGGGCGGCAGCGGAAAGCTCACGCACTCTCCGGATGGTTGGCGGGGGATTGCGGCACCGCTTCCGTCTGCGCGGCGCGAAACGCCTCGAGCCGGGCGCCCAGCGCCGGATCGCGGAGGGCGAGAATGGCGGCGGCCAGCAGCGCGGCGTTCACCGCGCCCGCGCGACCGATGGCGAGCGTGCCGACCGGGACGCCCGCCGGCATCTGAACGATGGAGAGCAGGCTGTCCACGCCCTTCAAGGCATGCGACTCGATCGGCACGCCGAGGACCGGGAGCAGCGTCCAGGCGGCGCACATCCCGGGCAGATGGGCGGCGCCGCCGGCGCCCGCGATGATCACCCTGAGGCCGCGTTCGCGCGCCGACTTCGCATACCCGGCCAACCGGTCGGGCGTGCGGTGGGCGGAGACGATGCGTCGCTCATGTGGCACCTCCAGCCGCTCCAGGAGAGCGGCGGCATGGCGCAAGGTCGGCCAGTCCGACTGGCTCCCCATGATGATGCCGACGAGCGGGGAGGCGGCCACGCTCAGGCGATGCTGTCGGGGATCAGCCGGCTTTCCAGCCGGGCGATCTCGTCCTTGAGCGCGAGCTTGCGCTTCTTCAGCCGCTGCAGCTGCAACTGGTCTATGGCCACATGCTCCGAGAGGCCCTCGATGACCGTGTCGAGGTCGCGGTGCTCGCTGCGCAGTTCATGCAGCCGGCGCAATAGCGAGTCGCGATCGTTCAGCATAGGGGACTCTTAGCATGGGCCGGCCTCGCGGGCAGAGGCAAGACCATCTAGCCTATGCAAAACCCGGCGAGCGGCATGGAACCAGCACCGCTTTTATATTACATTCTCGTGGCGCGCTCCGCCCGCGACCTCCGGCCCGCGGGAACCGAGCCGTCAGCCAGCCTAGGCGACCTGGTCAGTGTCACAAGGAGCCACCATGAACCTCGATCCCCAACTCGCGAGCCTGAGGGAACGCCACGCCGCCCTGGAGATGCGGATTGCCGATGAGGATTCGCGACCACGCCCGGACAGCGACGCGCTGATGCGCCTCAAGCTCGAAAAGCTGCGGGTGAAAGAGGAAATGGAGCGACTGCGCGCTAAAGGCGGGGACTAGCACCCGCCGCGCTGCCGCCCTCGCGCCGGCCCCCCGGCCGCCGCTCCGTCGCTGGACGGGAGCTCACGCGGCCTGATCCGCCTCTTCCGAGGGCGGGGTGGGTGTGGAATTGCCCTCCCGGGGCAGCCGCTCGTTTGCCTGCGTTACCATGGCATTCAGATCGGTCTGCGTGCACAGGCCGAGGATCACCGGGTCGCGGGGCTTGATGTTGGCGCTGTTCCAGTGGCTGCGGTCGCGCACCTTCTGGATCGTCTCCTTCGTGGTGCCCAGGAGCTTGCTGATCTGCGCGTCCGCGAGTTGCGGGAAGTTGCGCAGCAGGAAAACGATCGCGTCGGGGCGGTCGTTGCGCTTCGAAACCGGGGTGTAGCGCGAGCCCTTCGAGCGCTTGGGGAGAGGGATGGTGGAGGCGGCGAGCCGGAGCGTGTGCTCGGGATTCTGTTCGCCCAGGCGGATTTCCGCCGCCGTCAGCTGCCCGTTCGCAACCGGGTCGTAGCCGACGATCCCCTGTGCCACCTCGCCGTCCGCGATCGCCTGCACCTCAAGCGGGTGCATGCCGCAGAACTCGGCAATCTGCTTGAACGTGAGGGCGGTCTTCTCGATCAGCCACACGGCGGTGGCTTTCGGCATCAATGGCATCGTCATGGCGTGTCACCTGATGGTCCCCGGGCAAATTTACATGCACGGGACCGACGCTTCGGGGTGAATCTGCTGTTATAGAGGGGAGCCGGATATGGACATTCGGGGGGTGTCGGGTCAAGGGCGATCGGACCTTCGGTTGCGGAATTTTCGCGCCGGAAGCCGCGCCAAAATCGGGGAGGCCAAGCATGCACGAGGATGAGGAGGCGGCGGCGCGAAAGCCGAAAACGCGATTGCAGGCTCTCCTTCTGGATCCACTGGGGGTTGCCGAGTTGCGGGCGTATATCGAAGAGCTGAAAGGCGAGATCGCCCGCGTCGAGGCCGATATCGCCCGGAAAGAGAGCCATCGCAGCGCCGCCGATGCGTTTTTCAGGCGGGGCTGAGAAATGGGAGGCTGGCGGAACCGTCCCGGCTCCTAACTCCCAACATGGCCAATTCCGCCCCCATCCCGGTCATCATCGACTGCGACCCCGGCGTCGATGATGCGCTCGCCCTGTTTCTCGCGATCGCTTCGCCCGAGTTGGCGGTGCGCGCGGTCAGCGTTTCGGGCGGCAATGTCCCGCTGGCGCGCACGCTCGCCAACGCGCTCGCGGTCACCGGCCTGGCGCGGTCCTCCGCCCCGGTCCATGCGGGCGCCGACCGGCCAATGCTCGGCAGCTTCACCGCGGCACCGAGGGTGCATGGCGCGGACGGGCTCGGCGGCGTCGCCCTGCCGCCCGGCGGCCCGCCCGCCCGGGGCCTGGCCGCGGATGCGATTCGCGGCCTCCTCTGTGCGGCCGAGGCGCCGATCACCCTGGTCGGGATCGCGCCGGCAACCAACCTGGCGCTGGCGCTGATGACCGAGCCACAGCTTGCCGGTCGCGTCGGCGAGATCGTGCTGATGGCCGGCGCCTGGAGCGAGGGCGGCATCAACCCGGCGGCGGAATTCAACGCCTGGAGCGACCCCGAGGCGCTTGCCGTCCTGCTCGCCTGCGGCCGCCCGGTGCGGCTCGCGACCTTGGACCTGACGGCGCAGGCGCTGGTCACGCCCGAGCGCATCGCAGCACTCCGTAACGGAGGGTCCGGAGCATGCCTCGCCGCCGCCTCCGACATGCTCGCGGCACTGCCGGCGTTGCCGCGTTACGGCGGCCGCGGCGCGCCGCTGCACGATCCGTGCGCCGTCGCCTGGTTGATCCGGCCCGCGTTGTTCACGGCGCGTGACTGCGCCGTCACCGTGGAATTGGCGCCCGGCCTGGGGCGTGGGCGCACCTGGTGCGACCGCTGGGGCCGCACCGGCGCGCCGGCCAACGCAACCCTGCTCGAAACGCTCGATGCGGACGGCTTTTTCGATCTGCTCGGTGAGCGACTCGCGCGCCTGCCGTAGAAGGGGAGCCACGATGGACCTGCCGACTATCCTGAGGAGGATGCGACTGCCGCGCTTCGTCGCGGCGCGCCCGCGCCTCTTCATCGGCCTCCTGGTCGGCGTCCTTGCCTTTCCGCTGCTCTCGCACCGGCTGTCCGCGCAGACCCGCGCGATATGCGCCTGGGACGTCGGCGTCATCGTCTTTCTGGCGCTGGCCGCCGAGTTGTTCGTGACCGAGCCGTCCGATGGCATGCGGCGCCACGCGGCGGCACAGCAGGAAGGCGAGTGGACCATCTTCTGGATCACCGTCGCCGTCGTCGTGATCAGCCTCGTCGCCATCATCGGCGAATTCTCCGGCACCAAGGACCTGCCGGCGGGAAAGCGCAGCCTGCACATCGCGCTGGTGGCGCTGACCCTGTTCGTCTCGTGGCTGATGACGCACGTCAGCTTCGGGATGCGCTACGCCCACGAGTTCTATACCACCTCGCCGGGCCGCATCGAGGTGGATGGCGGGTTGATTTTCCCCGGCGAGCCGCGGCCCGACTACCTCGATTTCCTCTATTTCTCGCTCGTGCTCGGGATGACGTTCCAGGTGTCCGACGTGCAGGTCACCGCGCGCACGCTGCGGCGCCTGGCGACGGTGCACGGGCTGCTCAGCTTCCTGTTCAACACGGTGATCATCGCGCTCACCGTGAACATCGCGGCGAGCTTCTTGTAGCCGGCCGCCTCAGCGGGTGTTGGCGGCGGCCAGGCACTGCGTCTGCCCGGAGAGCAGGCAGTCCTCGATCATCGACTTGGCTTGCAGTTCCTTCACCAAGAACAGGCCAACGACGACGAGGAATACCGCAACCGCTAATCCGGCCAGGCTCGCCGTCTGCCGGTCGGCCTCGGCCTGCTCTTCGGGGTCGATCTCCGGCTCCGAGCCGTAGGTCAGTTTGCGTATGTCGCTCATTCGGCGAAGCCTTTCGCCTCTATGCGGCGGGCCGCATTGCAGTCTCCCGCGGCAGGTGCGTCGCCTCGCCGGAAAACCTAGGGCTCGGCACTGGCGTGGGCAAATTCCAGCGAGGCGGCGAATCGCTGCCGCTACCGGCTGATCGACGCCTCACATTGAGCTTACTCCGTCCGACAGAAGTAAAGATGTGATCGCGGCCACAAATCCGTCCGGATTGTCGGCGTGCAGCCAATGCCCCGCATCCTTGAGCGTGACGATCCGCGCCGCCGGGAACAGGCCGCGAATCGCCGGACGGTGCTCCGGGCGCACGTAGTCCGACCGCTCCCCCTTGAGGAACAGCGTCGGCCCCTCGTAGCGCGCGCCCGGCGGGGCCGCCCAGCCCTCGATGTCGGGCAGGCCGGCTTCGAGCTCGGCGAGCCCGATCCGCCACGCCGGCCGCGCTCCGAGCGAAAGATTCTGCAGCAGGAAGGCGCGGACCGCCCGATCCGGCACCGTGGGCGCCAATGCGGCATCCGCCGCCGCGCGGATCAGCCCCGGCGCGAGAGCAAGCCCCGCCATGGCGCGGGCGTACTCGCGAAAATGCGGCGGGTACGCCACCGGCGCGATGTCGCAGACTGCAAGGCGGGGGACCGAAGCCGGCACCTCGAGCGCCAGGCGCATCGCCACCTTACCGCCCATCGAGTGGCCGACGATCGCGGCCGGCAGCGCGGCCTGCCGGCCGAGCGTCTCCAGAACGTCGGCCGCCTGCGCCGCATAGCCCATGCCGGGTGCATGCGGGCTCCCGCCGTGATTGCGCAGGTCGAGCGCCAGCACGCGCCAGTGCACCGCGAGCCGCCGCTGCACGGTGCCGAAGTTGCGCGCCGAGCCGAACAGGCCATGCAGCAGCACGAGCGGCGGCCCCGAGCCGGCCTCGACCACATTCAGTTCCATGAGGTCATTCCAAGCGCCTGATGATCCGATCGTGGCAGCGCGGCAACCGACGCTGCAACCTGGGCTAAGAACCCCCATTTCCCTCTTTGGAGCGCGAGCGTGAGGAGGTCATCATGGCAGCACCGAAGGACAAGCCGGAACATGGGCCCGACAAGCACGAGCAGGCGCGCCGGCTCGCCGAGGCGGCCCTCAGGGCGCAGGCCGACGGCAACGAGGAAGAGGCGCTGCGTCTGTTCGACCAGGCGCAGCGCACCGATCCCGACGCGGTGATCAATGTCCTGCAGGAACGCGATACCCCATTGCGCGCCGACGTGCCCGACGGGCCGGTCAGCGACGAGGAGGTGGCGGCGATCACGGAGACGGTCACGCCGCGCAGCGACGCGCGGCCGCCGGCCGGCATTACGGATTACGGCAGCGGCGCCGACAGCGAGAAGCGATAGGCTCGCGCCCCGTGGCTGTGGACACCGGACGCCCCGTTCAGTTTTCGGCGAGCAGAAATTCCCGCACCACGCGGATGGTTGGTGCGTCCATCAACGCCGGAGCATGCGCCGCCTCGGGCACGATCAGCGTCCGCGCACCCGATTTCTGCATGCGTTCAAGGGTCCGCGGCAGCAGCATATCGCTGTTCTCGCCGCGAATCGCCAGCACCGGGATGGTGATCTTGTCCCAGGCCGGCCAGATGTCGGTGTCGATCGCGAGCGTCGAGCGGATGGGCACGGCGATCCCGGGATCGTAGTGCATCGCCAGCTTGCCGCTCGGCAGCTCTTGGGCCGAGATTTTCGCCAGGTGCTCCCACTGCTTGTCGGTGAGCTTGCCGAAACCGGCATGCACGCGGCGCAGATACGCCTCCAATGCCAGCAGATTTGGAAATTCCGGCAGCACGGTGCCGACGTATTCGCGAATGCGGCGGATGGCCGGGCCGGGCACCAGCGGCCCGACATCGTTCAGCACCAGGCGCCTGATCGGGTTGCCCAAGAGCGCGGCGATCTGCATGCCGCAGATGCCGCCGAGCGAGGTGCCGACCCACATGACCGGCCGGTTGATCGCCGCGAGCAGGTAGGTCAGCGCCTGCACATAGCCCGGCGGCTCGTAGAGGCGCGCATCGGGCAGCCAGTCGGAGGCGCCGCGCCCCGGCAGATCCGGGCAGATCACATGGAGTTGGTCGGCCAGCCCCTCGGCAAGCGCGTCGAAATCGCGCCCGGTGCGTGTCAGCCCATGCACGCACACCACCGGCGGGGCGGCGGGCTTGCCCCACTCGTAATAGGCCATGCGGTAGAAGGCGCCGGACAGCAGGTAGCGCACCTCGCCCGGGTGCGGCACCATCAAACCACGCCTTTCGCCCGCAACTCCGCGATGATGTCCGCGCTCAGCCCCACGAGTTCGCGCAACACCTGCTCGGTATGCTCGCCGAGCAGCGGCGGCGGGAGCCGGTAGTCAACCGGGGTCTCGGATAGCCGCACCGGATTGGCAACGACCTTCACCGTGGCACCCGCCGACCCGGCATGCGGCATTTCGATCACCGTGCCGCGCGCCGCCACCTGCGGATCGGCGAACACTTCCGACAATCGATTGATGGGGCCGCAGCCGATATTGAGCGCCTCCAGCTTTTCCAGCCACCACACCGACGGATGCTGTTGCATCACCGTGGTCAGCGTGTCGGTCACCAGTTGGCGGTTGCCGACGCGCGCCGCGTTGGTCGCGAAGCGCGGGTCGGCGAGCAGGTGCTCCAGGGCGAAGCTCTCGCAGAAGCGCCTGAACGTCGGATCATTGCCGATGGACAGCACGATGTAGCCGTCGGCGGTCGGGAACACCTGATAGGGCACGATGTTCGGATGCTGGTTGCCGAGCCGCGGCGGGTTCTCGCCGGTCGCCAGATAGTTCATCGCCTGGTTGGCGAGCCAGGCCAGATGGCAATCGAGCATGCCGATGTCGATCTGCTGGCCCTTTCCCGTCTGCTCGCGGTGGCGCAGCGCGGCCAATACGCCGATGCAGCCGTAAAGTCCGGCGAACAGGTCGGCGACCGGCACGCCCACCTTCATCGGCATGCCGTCGGGCTCGCCGGTCAGGCTCATGATGCCGCCCATCGCCTGGATTAGGCTGTCGTAGCCCGGGCGCGGCGAATAGGGGCCGCTCTGGCCGAAGCCGGTGATCGAGCAGTAGATCAGGCCGGGGAAGCGGCCCTTGAGCTGCTCGTAGCCGAGCCCGTATTTCGCCAGCGCCCCGGCCTTGAAGTTCTCCACCAGCATGTCGCATCGCGCGATCAGCCGGAGCGCCAGCTCCTGGCCCTTGGGCTTGGCGATGTCGAGCGTGACCGAGCGCTTGTTGCGGTTCACGCCGACGAAATAGGCGCTCTCGCCGGTGCCCGGCATGGTGGGCGGCGCGAAGCCGCGCGTGTCGTCGCCCGCGCCGGGCTTCTCGATCTTGATCACGTCAGCGCCGAGATCCCCCAGCATCTGCACGCAGGTCGGCCCCGCCAGCACGCGGGTGAGGTCGAAGACGCGCAGGCCCTTCAGCGGCCCGGTCGGCGTGCCGTTCATCATGTATGCACCAGATCAGCATGTATGCACCAGATCAGCATGTATGCACCAGATCAGCCCGGCTGCCGCCCGCCAGCGCCGGCTTGCAGGCGGCGGAGGCAGGCTCCATGTTCGCGGAAAGCTTATAAGTGGCACATTACGGGAGGAAAACCCGATGCTCGACTGCCCGCGCGCCATCCCCAAGGAGCCGAGCCTGGACGAGCGGGCGCTCGCCCGTGCCCTCTCCGGCTATCATCTGATCGGCGGGGAGTTCGTCCCCTCGCAAAGCGGCCGCACCTTCGCCGTGCACAACCCGGCCACCGGCGAGGAGGTGGGGCAGGCCGCCGAGGGCGACGCCGCCGACGTTGACGCCGCCGTCGCCAACGCCGCCCAGGCGCAGAAGGAGTGGGCGAAAATGCCCGCCCGGAAACGCGGCGCGCTCGTGGCGAAATGCGGCGAGATCATCAACCAGCATGTCGAGGAGCTGGGGCGGCTGATCGCGCTCGAGACCGGCAAGGCGCTGCGCATCGAGAGCCGCGTCGAGGCCAACGTCGTTGCCGACATCTTCACCTTCTACGGCGGGCTCGGCAGCGAGCTGAAGGGCGAGAGCGTGCCGTTCGCGCCCAACGTGCTGACGGTGACGGTGCGCGAGCCGCTCGGCGTGGTCGGCGCGATCATTCCCTGGAACGTGCCGATGCTGATCATGGCGCTGAAGCTGGCACCGGCGTTGGTGGCGGGCAACACGGTCGTCGTGAAGTCGGCCGAGGAGGCGCCGCTCAGCGTGCTCCGCGTCGCTGAACTGATGAACCGCGTGCTGCCCGCCGGCTGCTTCAACATCCTCTCCGGCTACGGGCCGGAGTGCGGCGGGCCGCTCGTCGCGCACAGGAAGGTGCGCAAGGTCACGTTCACCGGAAGCGTCGAAGTGGGGCGCATCATCGCGAAAACGGCGGCCGAGAAGATCATCCCGGTCACGCTCGAACTCGGCGGCAAGAGCCCGATGCTGGTGTTCGCCGATTGCGACTTCGAGCGCACCGTGCAGGGCGCCGTGACCTCGATGCGCTTCACCCGCCAGGGCCAGAGCTGCACGGCGGCGAGTCGCATCTATGTCGAGCGCCCGCTGTTCGACCGCTTCGTCGATGCGCTGGCGGCCAAGGTGGACGCCATGACGATGGGCGACCCGCTCGACGAAAAGACCGATATCGGCACGATCATAAGCCAGGGCCAGTTCGACAAGGTGCGCGGCTTCATCGAGGAAGGGCGCGCGACCAAGGGGGCCGGCGTGCGCGTGTGCAGCCGGCTGCCGAGCGAGCCGGCGCTCAGGAAGGGCCTGTTTATCCAGCCGCACATCTTCACCGGGCTGCCGAACGGCAGTCGGCTGGTGCAGGAGGAGATCTTCGGGCCGGTGACGTGCGTGTTTCCCTTCGACGACGCGGAGGGCGCACTGCATGCGGCGAACGACAGCGAATACGGCCTTGCCGCCTCCGTCTGGACCAACAACCTGCGCGTCGGGCTCGACCTCGCGCACCGGCTGGAGGCGGGGCTGGTGCAGATTAACCAGAACCTCGTCGTGCAGGCCAACATATCCTACGGCGGCGTGAAGAGCTCCGGGCTCGGCAAGGAAGCGAGCCTGGAGGCGATGCTCGATCACTTCATGCACAAGAAGACCATCATGGTGAATTACGGCTGAGCATCGCGCCGCCAAACGCGAAAAGGGAACCCGGGGAGGCCAATCCATGAACCTTCGTATCTTCAGTGCGGCAATACTGGCTGCGGCCCTGCTCGGCATCGGCCAGGGAAACGCGCAGCAGACCGCCGCCAATCCGCTCGATGCCGTGCCCGAGAAGATGCCGTTCAACACGCCCTATGGCGCGCCGATCTCGTTGCAGCGCGCGCAGGCGGCGGTGCAGGCGGCGCTGGATGAGGCCAACAAGCGCGGCTGGCAACTGAACATCGCCGTCGTCGATTCCGGCGGCAACCTGGTCACGTTCGCGCGCATGGATGGCGCGCAACTGGCCTCCATCGCGATCTCCGAGCACAAGGCGCGCGTCGCGGTGAAATTCCGCCGCCCGACCAAGTATTTCGAGGAGCGCATTCAGCAGTCGGACTACAAATTCATCCTGTCGCTGGATGACGTGATCGCCGCGCGCGGCGGCATCCCCCTGGTCGAGGAGGGCAAGATCGTCGGCGCCATCGGCTGCTCCGGCGCAACCGGCGCGCAGGACGAGGTGGTATGCATGGCCGGCGCCGCCACCATCAACAAATAGTCGAGCCGCATCCTGCCCTGGCCCGTGGCCGGGGCATTGCCGCATCAGTCGCAGGCCATCGTTTGCACGGCGGTGGCGGATACCCCGCCCGTCGCCGTGTACGGCGCGGCGGTCTGCTCGCACTGTTTCAACCCGTCGGCCTTAAGACGCAGGATGCGCGGGGAGCCGCGGTACTGGCAGTCCACGTAATGCGACCAGCGACCCAACGGGCTGGCAGGATAGCACAAGCGCGACGGCCAACGAGGGTGGATTGAAACGCGATGACCGAGTGTGACACGACGGCAGTCGCCGCCTGGCTGATCGACGGCGCGCGCTCGGCCGCAGAATCGCCCAGCGTGCTCGACGAATTATGCGAGCGCCTGACCGAGTGCGGCATTCCGCTGTGGCGGGCCGCCGTGTTTGTGAGCACGCTCCACCCGCAATTGATGGGCCGGAGCTTCATCTGGCGCCTGGGGCTTGGCGTCGAGATCCGAGAAGCTCCGCACGAATTTTCGGACGCCGTCGAGTTTCGCGAAAGCCCGGTCAGGCATGTCCGCGTCACGAGGACAGCGATACGGCGGCGGCTGACGGACGCCGATTGTCCGATCGATTTCCCCATGCTGCGCGATCTCGTCGCGGAGGGGGTGACGGACTATCTGGCAGTCCCGCTCGAGTTCACCAACGGCGAAATTTACGCGGCCACCTGGACCACACGGGAACCGGGCGGGTTTACGGACGCGCAGGTTGCGGGGATCGAAGCGATTGCCGCGCCGCTGGCCCGGGTTGCCGAGGTGCGCGCGCTGCGCCGAACCGCAACCACTCTCCTCAACACCTATGTCGGGAACAATGCCGGCGAGCGTATCCTGGCCGGGCGGATCCGCCGCGGCGACACCGAGGCGATCCATGCGGTCATCTGGCTTTCCGACATGCGCGGCTTCACGCGAGCCGCGGACCGCCTGACGCCGCAGACATTGATCGGCCTGTTGAACCGCTATTTCGACTGCCAGGTCCCGGTGATCCAGGAACAGGGCGGCGAGGTGCTCAAGTTCATGGGCGACGGGCTCTTGGCGATCTTCCGCGTCGCCGCTGACGACAGCGATCTCGCCACGGTCTGCGGCCGCGCACTGGCGGCAGCGCGACAGGCGCGGGCGAACGTGGCCGCCGTCGACGCGACCGACATGGTCGGCAACACTGGGCGCCTGCGCTTCGGGCTCGCCTTGCATGTGGGCGAGGTCTTGTACGGCAACATCGGCGGAGGCAGCCGGCTCGACTTCACCTGCATCGGACCGGCGGTGAACCTCGCGGCGCGCCTGGAGAAGCTGGCGGGCAGCCTCGGTCGTACGGTCGTCGCCTCGGATGAGTTCGCGCGACACTGCGCGGGCGAACTGACGCCGCTCGGGGAATTCACGCTTCCCGGCTTCGCGGCGCCCCGGCAGGTGTTCGGCCTGCTCGACGAGGCGGGGCTGGATGGCGCGGCGGCTCCCGCCGGTTGACCCGCCCGCCCTGACCGGCCACGCTCCCGCCGTCGCAGGGGGAGGACCAGGCCGATGATCATCGAGATGCGCAGCTATACGCTGAAGCCGACCACCGTGCCGGCGTTCGAGGAACGGTACGCCGCGGCGCTGCCGGGCCGCCTCGAACTCTCGCCGCTCGCCGCCTTCTGGCACAGCGAGGTCGGAACGCTGAACCAGGTGATCCACGTCTGGCCGTACGCCGACCTGAACGAGCGCGCCCGCATCCGCGCCGAGGCGATCGCGCGCGGGGTCTGGCCGCCCAAGACGCAGGAATTCGTCGTCGACATGCGGAGCGAGATCTTCCTGCCGGCGCCGTTCTCGCCGCCGCTCACCCCGCGCGCATTGGGCGGCATCTACGAAATCCGCAGCTATACGATCGCGCCCGGCGCCATCCCGGGGATGATCGAGCGCTGGAGCGCCAAGATCGAGGAGCGGGTGAAGCTCTCGCCGCTGGTCGGCGCCTGGTATTCGGAGCTCGGCGAGTTGAACAAGTGGGTGCACATCTGGGCCTACAAGGACGCCCTCGAGCGCCAGCGCATCCGCGCCGAGGCGGTGGCGCGCGGCGTCTGGCCGCCGGGGGGAGGGGCGGCGGGCATCGTGCTCAGGCAGGAGAACATGCTGGTGGTGCCGGCGGCGTTCTCGCCGCTGCATTGACCCCGGGCTCACGCGGCGCCGGCCCCGGGGTTAGCCGCATCGGCGGCGGCGGCAGGAGCGTGCCTCGGCCGGCGACCTCACCGCAGCAACTCGTACGGCCCTCCCCTCTCCAGCGCGCGCTGATAGGCCGGGCGCGCGTGAATGCGCTGGAGGAACCCCCTGAGCCGGACCCACCTTTCGTCCAAGCCGGCTCGCGCTTCGGCAACCTCCAGGGGAAAGCTCATCTGGATGTCGGCGGCGGTGAATTCCTCGCCCGCGAACCAGGCGTTCCGGCCCAATTCGCCCTCCAGATAGCCAAGGTGCTTCGCGATCTCGGGATCGACGAAACCCGATCGCACGCGCTTGGCGATCCCGCGGACAATCGGGCGCATCAGCGCCGGCATCGGCGCCCGCGGCATCCGGTTGAAGATCAGCTTCATCAGCAGGGGCGGCATCGCCGAGCCCTCGGCATAGTGCAGCCAGTACTTGTAGCGCTGCCGCTCGGGCGTATTCTCCGCGGGCGCGAGCCGGCCTCCGCCATACCGCTCGACCAGGTACTCGACGATGGCGCCGGACTCAGCAAGGGTCATCCCGTCATCGGTGATCACCGGCGATTTCCCGAGCGGATGCACCGCTCGCAGCGAGGCTGGCGCGCGCATGGTCGCCGGATCGCGCTCGTAGAGTTTCAGCTCGTATTCGACCCCGATCTCCTCCAACAGCCAGAGCACGCGCTGCGAGCGGGAATTGTTGAGATGATGGACGGTGATCATACCCTCGGCGCTCCGTTCGGATGGCGCATGCTTGGGCGGACACCTCCCCGGTGGCCGCCGATCGGGCTGCATGCTACCATGTCGGCCGTCGCGTGATCGCCTGGTTGGCCGAGCGGGTGCCGCATGCCCTCGATCTGGTTCAAGCGTGTGATTCTCCCGCTCGGCGCGTTGCTCGCGTCGGCGATGCTCCTGACGGCTGCCCTTCCGACGCCGGAGGAGGCGCCACGTGCCAATTCCCTTGCCGGGCAACTCCTGATCGCCTCGCCGGAGATCAGCGATCCGCGCTTCTATCATGCCGTTATCCTGATGGTGCGGCACAACAAGGACGGCGCGCTTGGCATCATCATCAATCGGCCCGTCGAGGAGCGTTCGCTGGCCAGCCTCTTGAAGTCGGTCGGCCAGGACGACACGGGGGTCGAGGGCAAAGTGCTCGTCTTCGCCGGCGGGCCGGTGGAGCCCGCGATCGGCTTCGTCGTGCATAGCGCCGAATACCGGCGCGGCGGTACCATCGACATCGACGGCCGCGTGGCGATCACCTCGAGCCCAGAGATCCTGCGCGACATCGGGCAGCACAAGGGTCCCGAGAAGAGCCTCGTTGCGTTCGGCTATGCCGGCTGGGGCCCTGGCCAGCTCGAGTGCGAGCTGGCGCAGCAG
>Ga0073928_10007386_pt1 | contig 14295 bp, 10 predicted proteins | sample PaiPotPPA55metaG_FD_76969 | JGI IMG/M metagenome (GOLD analysis project Ga0073928, IMG submission 76969) | Iron sulfur acid spring bacterial and archeal communities from Banff, Canada, to study Microbial Dark Matter (Phase II) - Paint Pots PPA... ... | reverse complement strand
GCGGGATTCCAGATAATGGCGCTCGATCCGGCATGATGGATCGGAGCGGACGCACCGGCCACGCAGAACCTGCACGCGTTTTTGTACCTATCGCGCTCGCCTCCCTTTTTTGCCTGATCGCATGGACTTCATTCGCCGGCTGGAGGCAAAAAAGTGGCAAACAGACGTCCTTGCAATGGGCGCCGCCTGACGTGGACGCGGCGATTCCATCGCTTGTCGATACCCCGCCCTGCTTGCAATCCGAAGTGCTGGCGTACGCCGGGCAGCGCTCCACCGAACTTGTGGACCAGCTTCAGAACTTCACCGCGCGCGAAACGATTCGCTATCGCGAAATGGACGAATTCGGCATATCCCTCGATGGAGCAACATCTCTGTTCGACTATGCGGTGGATTTCAAACCGCGATCCGCATCGCTCATCGTGGCTGAAACTCGACAGGCCGTTGGTGGGCCGAGTTTTCTTCCCGAAGACGCAAAAGACGCGGGCTTGCCCGCGCTGGCGCTGATATTTCACCCGTACTATCAAGGTGACTACGATTTTCACTGTGAAGGCCGTGGCTCGTGGAAGGAAGTTCCGGCCTGGGTGATTCATTTCGCGCAGCGAAAAGGCAGGCCGAGCCGCACGCACTCGTTCCGCTCCCCCACAGCGACCTACCCCGCCGCCCTCAAGGGCCGCGCTTGGATTTCAGCGGACTCCTACCAGGTTCTTCACCTTGAAGCAGCGCTGATAAAGGGCATCGGGATGCTCAATCTGAAGAGCTATGCCATTTCGGTGGATTACGCTCCGATTCACTTTCGTTCGTAGGATGTGGTGGCGTGGCTGCCACAAGCAGCCGTCACATATTCCGAGTTTGTGAAGCATCGCGACGTCGTCGAACATACGTTCTCCGACTTTTTGCTTACTTCAGTGCAATCGCAGACTGGGCCGATGAAACCGAACTAGCTGCGATCCGCTTGCTTCGAACGAGCGTTGAGTGTGGTATCGCCGTCCGTAGTCGAAATCTTTCGAGTGTCATCGCCTCCGTGCTCGAGTTGAATACGAATGACGGGCCAATCGGTGCGCAACGTCAGTTTTTCTGCCCACTCAACGATCACGATCGCCGGCTCGGCGAAAAGGTCCTCCAAGCCGAGCGTGTCGAGATCGCGCGAGCCGTCGATGCGGTAGAGATCCACGTGATAGACGCGCGGCTCGCGTCCGTATTTGTGCACCAGAGTGAACGTCGGGCTGGTGACTTCCTCTTCTTCCGCCGCTCCTAATCCGCTCACAATTCCCTTCGTCAGAGTTGTTTTACCCGCACCCAAGTCGCCGGATAGAAGGATTAGGATGGGAGGGACAAGCTGCGACCCGAGTTCCCTGCCGCGCTGAATGGTTTCCTCGGAGGAATGTGTGACGATCTGACGATTACTCACGAAGGAGCTCGGAGTGAAAGCGTTGATAGGCCCTCGGTATGGCGCGAATCAGGTCGGAAGCCATCAGCGGCGCGCGGCCCATTTCCTCGAAGGCTATGTCGCCGGCGAGACCGTGAAGATAAACGCCGAAGGCCAGCATCGAGGTCCAAGCGCCTGCGCCGAATTGCGCCGTGAGGCCGGCGAGCATGCCCGTCAAGACATCCCCTGTTCCGGCCGTGCCCATGCCCGGATTGCCCGTGGAGTTGATATAGACATGGCCATCTGGGGCGGCGACCACGGTGTGATGCCCCTTGAGGACGAGGGTCGCGTTTAATTTCGCCGCGGTATCGATGGCGAGTTTGACGCGCCTTGCCTGAACGTCTTTTGTGGAGCAGCCTAGAAGTCGCGCCATTTCTCCTGGATGCGGCGTCAAGGCGAGATTGCCCCCGGCACTTTTCAAATTGACTGCCTGTCCGGCGAACGCATTCAAGCCATCGGCATCCAGGATCAGAGGAACACTTCGATTCGCGACGGCTTTGCGAATCGCTTGCTGCGTTTCATCATGCGTCGAAAGGCCTGGGCCGATGGCGAGAACACTCTTTCCCTTGGCGATGCTGTCGAAGCGGCCATGCTCAAAGCAGCGAAGCGAGATGGATCCTGCCTCGGCCGCCGCCAGTGGCTCCGTCATCACTTCCGGTGTCTGACTTGCGACCATTGGGATAACCGATTCGGGAGTCGCAACTGTCACCAAACCTGCTCCGGAGCGCAACGCCGCCCACGACGCGAGCACAGCAGCGCCACTCTTGCCAACCGAGCCCGCGACGATCAGCGCATGCCCGTAATCGCCTTTGTATCCTTCCGGTTTGCGCGGCGCCGAGAAACCCTTGAATTCGTCCGGCTCACTCCAGCGAAGGTTCGCTTTTCCTATTTCCTCCACCAGTTCGGGCGGAGTTCCGATTTGTCGGACGGTAATGTCACCGACGTTGCGCGCGGCACTTGAGAAGAACAAACCGGGTTTGGGCGCGGTGAATGTTACCGTGTAGTCCGCGACAACGGCCACTCCTTGAATCTCGCCGGTGTCCGCGTGAAGACCCGACGGGATGTCGATCGACACAACGTTGCACTCGTCGCTGCGAGTATTCAGGATTTCGATCACGCTGCGGAGGAGACCTTCGACCGGGCCGCGCGCGCCGGTGCCCAGAAGCGCGTCCACGACGATGGTTTTATCGGAAAGGCAGAGCTTCGCTGCGCTTAAAGTAGAGGCATCGCGCGCCACAGCGACTTTTCCATGGGCTTGCTTCCAGCGCTTTAAATTCGCGGCTGCGTCGCCCTCCACTGCTCGCGGATCAGCGAAGAGATACACAAGGGGCTTAGCGCCCATTTTCAGGAGATGCCGAGCCGTGACGAAGCCGTCGCCACCATTGTTCCCTTTTCCGCACAGCACAACGATGGGCCGTCGCGCAAAGCCGGGAAATCGCGATCGAATGAATTGCGCGACGCATTTGCCCGCGTCTTCCATGAGGGTCAGGCCGGAGACGCGGAATCGTTCCGTCGTGAGGCGGTCCACTTCTCTCATCTCGGCAGCGGTAAGGATTTTCATCGTTGGAGGCTCATAGAAATTCGCGCATTACCTCTAATGAGTTCGCTACTTACCCCATCCGGGCAATTACGACCGTAATATCGTCGGCCTGGTCGGCTGCTCCAGCCCATTGATCGGCAGACGCGATCAGATTCTCCGCCAGTTTCTCGAGCGGCATGGTTGATTGCTTCATGACTTCATCCTTCAATCGCTGGACACCGAATTCTTCTCCGTAAACGTTTTCCGGCTCAGTCAAGCCGTCGCTAAAAGCTACCAGGAGGCTCCCCGGCGCCACTTTAATCACGCCTTGCGTGTAGGTTGAATCTTCGATCAGTCCTACGACAGTGCCACCCGTTTCCAGCTCCTGCATTTTTCCGTTGCTGATGAAGAACGGAGCAAGATGACCTGCATTCGTGTAGGTCAGCGTGCGTGCATCGGAATCATATACGCCGTAGAAAAAAGTAGCGTAGCGGTCGTCGGAGGTATTCTTGAAAACGTGCTCGTTCAACCGCGCGACGAGCCCCGCCGTGCCTCCGTGTCCGTCGAGAGCAGCCGTGCTGCGGAGCGCCGCCTGTAGGCTGGCCATCAACAGCGCGGCGAAAATTCCCTTTCCGCTGATATCGGCGAGTGCGATCCCGACGCAGGAAGGTCCCAGGCGGATGAAATCGTAATAATCGCCGCTGACGACGCGCGCAGGCCGACAGATAGCCGCAAGTTGCAGGCCTGGCAGCGATGGCAGCGTTTGCGGGAACAATTGCGATTGCACTTCGCGCGCGATGGAGATTTCGTTCTCCAGACGCTGGCGCTGCTTTTGCTCCTCAATGAGTTGTCCGACGGACGCGGTCATCTCATTGAACGACTCGCCCAGCGCGCCGAGCTGGTCGCGCTTGTGCACGCGCACGCGGTGACTGAGATCGCCGCGGCGGACGTTGAGAGTGGCAGCGTAGAGATCCCCCACTGCGCGCGTGATAGTACGTGTAAGCACGACGCCTGTCACCAGGGCCACGAGCTCAATGAGAAGAAAAACCGCGCCTGCTACCAGGAGGGCGAATTTGAGAAGCGGACCAAGAGCTCCGACGGAAGTAAACAGTCGCCGGTTCAGCGCCGACGGGCGCAGCGCAAATGTGGCCAGAATGCCCGCCGGAGAGGTACCCTTTCCGGGCTCGACATCGATCAATTCAAATGTGGAGACTCCGCTGAAAGAAATATCGAACAAATTGGACGCCGGAGCCAGGAGGCGACGGCGACTCGAAATCGTTTCACCCGGAACATACGTGCGGCCCTCAAAATCAATTGTGAGTTTCACTCCCTGTGGTTTCTGAGAGATCGGCTCGAGAATAACCAACTGTATGGGGCCGAGCTCCGAAGGGAAACTGTCGAGAACAGCGGAATTCAATGGTCCACCGACGAAAATAGTAAACGTGCCGCTCGAACCCGCGTGGCGCACGGCGGAAGCGATCCATGGCTGGTCCTGGTATTCAACCAGACCGGCGAAGCGCTGGCCGTCGCCGGCTTTGAGCAGGTTCTGGCCGCGATTCAGAAGTACCCGCAGATCCGAATCCCCCGCGCGCGAGGCGGTGATCAAACTGGAAACAGCTGGACGGCTCAGTATCGATTCATCGGTGGGGGAAGCTCCGTGCTCGATTTCACGCGCGATGGCTCCGGCGATTGCGTCGGCTTCTGCTGCAGTCGTGCTGATTCGCTCGTCGATATCATCGTGAAGGAAGTGGGCGCCAAGCTGAAGATACAGGCCGAGCGCGGCGATGGCCGCCATCGAGAGAAGCAAGACAACCGGTACTACGGCTATCAAAATGTAGGCAACGATCAAGCGGCTTCGAAGCCGCCAGAGCATCTGAGTGCGAAACCAGGGCAGAAAGCGGAAGAAAAAATAGGCGACAGCGACAAAGCACAAGAACGCCAGAAGAATCGAGCCAGGAACCGAGGCGCCGAACGCGCCGACGATTCGGGTAAGAACGTAGAGCAAAATGATCCCTAGCGCGACGCGGTCGAGCGTGGAAGTCCGCCTAAGAAGGGCGGCTATGCGACGAGGAGAGGATGGGTTCACGGCGATTTATCTCGACACCCAGCACCTATCGAATCCTGCGGGGCGGTTAAACAACAAATTTAACACGGAGTTCAGGAGCTAATGCCCCTGATGTTTGGAGAACAGCCGCAGCGGCTCCCGCCCTTATTCCGCGACTCTGAGGTGCGGGCGCGAACTACAAAGCGGACCGGTCGTTCCGCTGCACGCGGCTGTGCTTCCGGCTGTAGCCGAAATAGATGACCAGGCCGATGAGCAGCCAGATAATGAGGCGGGCCCAGTTAATCCATCCGAGTTTGTACATCATGTAGCCGTTGAAAATGATGCCGAGAATCGGAACCACCGGTACCCACGGAGTGCGGAAGGGACGGGCTTGCCCCGGATTCGTCTTACGCAAAACCAAAACGGCGATGCAGACGATTACGAACGCCAGCAGCGTGCCAATATTCACCATTCTGCCGATATCCTCGATGGGAGTAAGGCTACCGACGATCGCAGCGAGCAGCCCCACAAGGATGGTGTTCTTGTACGGAGTGCGAAACTTCGGATGGATTGCGGCAAAGAATTTTCGCGGCAACAAACCGTCGTTCGCCATCGAATAGAGAACCCGCGTCTGGCCAAGTAGCATGACGAGCATTACGCTGGTAAGTCCGGCCAATGCGCCGGCGGTTATCAGGTACGAAGCTTTCGTCAAACCGCGATCGAGAAACGCAACAGAGAGCGGCGCTTCGATATTGATTTCTTTCCAGGGCACCATACCCGTCAGAACGGCGGCGACGAGAATGTACAAAATCGTGCACACGACCAACGACGCGATGATGCCAATCGGAAGATCGCGCTGCGGATTCTTGGCCTCTTGCGCCGTGGTGGAGACTGCGTCAAATCCAATATATGCGAAGAAAATATACGCGGCGCCGGCTCCTATTCCGCCGAAGCCCATCGGCGCAAATGTGGACCAATCGTGTCCCCAGTTCCCAGGATGGATATAACGCATCCCGAGGAGGATGACGAACAACACGACGGCAACTTTGACGACCACAATTGTCGCGTTGAACCTCGCGCTCTCCGAAATTCCGATTACCAGGATTGCGGTGATCACGAGCGCGATAAGGAAAGCAGGAAGATTGAAGCCAATTTCGAACCCGAATACTCTCGGAGCGTTCACCAGGTCATGCGCCCGTTGGAGCAGCACAGGAGATTGGGCACTTAGAATGTCACCTACTTTTGTCAGAAATTCTTGAGTACCTTGAGCCAGCGTGGGATCAGCGGCGTGGGCCATCTCGCGAGCGATAATGTTTTCCGCCGTATGCACGGCCGTCCAGTGGTCATAGGCGAGCCACAGAGGCATCCTCACATGGAAAATGTTCAGGAACTCAATGAAGTGGTTCGACCAGCCCGATGAGACCGTGCTTGCGCCCATGGCGTATTCGAGCGTCAAATCCCAGCCAATGATCCAGGCCATGAGTTCGCCTAGCGCTGCATAGGCATAAGTGTAGGCGCTGCCGGCGAGAGGAATGAGAGCAGCAAATTCGGCGTAGCACAATCCCGCGAAGGCGCATCCCAGGCCGGAGATTACGAACGAAAGCATCAGACCCGGGCCGGCGTAATGCGCCCCGAGGCCCGAAAGCACGAAAATTCCAGCGCCGATGATGGCGCCGACGCCGAGCGCCGTCAGCGACACGGGCCCAAGCGTCCGCTTTAGAGTGTGCACGCCAGTGGCCTTGGCTTCGTTAAGCAACCAGTCCATCGGCTTCTTCTTAAAGAGCGGATTGCCCATTCGCCGTATCCCTCCCACGGAAACCGTGCGTTCGTGCTGCTGTGGATCCAAACTGTCCAAGAAGCCCTTAAGCGAGTAGGTTGCCCTCAATACCGCCGAGAGCGGATGCGTTCCGCAATCGCCAGGTATTCCGCGGCGCGCGCGGATGGATCGGGCGCCGCGACCAAATCCCGAATCACGGCTACCGAATCGGCTCCCGCGCGGAATACTTCCCCGGCGGACTCTACTGTGATACCCCCAATCGCCACAAGGGTTTTCCGCGTGTTCCGGCGGGCTGCGCGCAGAAATTCCAATCCGATTACTGGATCAGGATCCTCTTTTGTAAACGTCGGGAATATTGGCCCCACGGCTATATAATCCACCGAAGTGAGGTCGGCGGCGCGCAATTGCTCGATATTGTGTGTCGAAACTCCTACCCAGCACGACCGGCCACAGATTCTGCGGGCTTCTTCGACCGGCAGGTCATCCTGACCCACGTGAACGCCACCCGCTCCAACAATGGCTGCAATGTCCGGCCGATCGTTGACGATCAGCCGGACGCCTCGCGCCGCGACTCGCTCGATCAGTTGTCGTGAATCGGTGCACGTTTTCCGCGCCGTCGCGTGTTTGTCGCGGAGTTGAAGTAGTTTAACGCCCGCATCCGCCAGCGTTTCGGCCAAGTCTGGCAGGGGTAGGCGTGAAAGGGCGGGATCGAGAATGGCGTAGAGCGCTGGGAACAATCCCAGGCTCCTCTATTTCGCCGCGGCCGCGGAAGGCCGCTCGAGGAAGTGAGTGTCGAATTTCCCTGCGACGAAGTCGGGATCCGTTAGAATTCGCTTATGGAGCGGAATTGTGGTCTTGATGCCTTCTACTATGAATCCCCCGAGCGCGTTGCGCATCCGCGCGATCGCTTCGGGGCGATCGTGGCCGTGCGCGATAATTTTTGCGATCAACGAATCGTAGTATGGTGGAATCACGGCGTCGGCATAACCAGCTGTATCCACGCGAACGCCAGGCCCGCCCGGCACCCGAAACGCAGTGATCCTTCCGGGCGAAGGAGTGAACGTATCGGGATCCTCCGCGTTGATGCGGCACTCGATGGCATGGCCCCGAGACTGAACCGCGCCAACAACTTCTTCTAGCTTTTCACCTGCCGCCATGCGGATCTGAGTTTTCACAAGATCCACTCCGGTAACCATTTCGGTGACGGGATGCTCCACCTGGATTCTTGCGTTCATCTCGATGAAGTACAAGTTGCCGGATTCATCGCGGAGGAATTCCACAGTGCCGGCACTCGAGTATCCGATCTTGCGCAGCGCGTCTACTACTTGCTTGCCAATCTTCTCGCGAGTGGCTTTATTCACGCCCGGAGAGGGCGATTCCTCGAGAAGTTTCTGATGACGCCGCTGAATCGAACACTCTCGCTCGCCAAGGTGCATCACGTTTCCATGTCGATCACCCATCACCTGAAATTCGATGTGCCGCGGCCGCTCGATGAGCTTTTCCATGTAAACGTTGGGGCTGCCGAATGCCTGCTCAGCTTCCGTTCGCGCGGTTTGAAACAACGAAATGAGCTCGCTGCTGTCGCGCACCACACGCATCCCCCGTCCACCGCCGCCTTCGGCGGCCTTTACCATAAGCGGATAGCCAATTTCGGCGGCTGCCTTCTTGGCAGCGTCCTCATCCGGAACAATTCCAGGACTTCCCGGAATTATCGGAAGCCCGGCCTCAGCCATAGCTTGCCGAGCGCGATCCTTTTCGCCCATTAGGCGAATGCATTCGGGTGTTGGGCCTATGAACGTGATGTGCGACGCCTCGCACACATCTGCGAAGTTCGCGTTCTCGGAGAGGAATCCGTAGCCCGGATGAATGGCGTCCACATTGGCGATTTCTGCCGCGCTGATCACGTGGGGGATATTTAAGTAACTATCGCTGCTCCGGGCCGGGCCGATGCAAATGGCTTCATCCGCGAACCGGACGTGCAATGAGTTGCGGTCAGCCTCCGAATAGACCCCTACCGTCCGGATTCCGAGTTCTTTGCAGGCGCAGAGTATCCGGAGTGCGATTTCACCGCGATTAGCGATTAGAATTTTTCGGAACATGATGACAAGTGCAACCCGAGGCGGAAAATGGCTGTTCTCACATTGCTCGCGCAGAACTGGATACGCGGATAGCCATCACTTCTTTCGCGGGTTGATACCGAAAAGCGGTTCCCCGTACTCCACTGGCTGTCCGTTTTCGACGAAAATCTTCACGATCTCACCCGCCATATCCGCTTCTATTTCGTTCATCAACTTCATCGCTTCGATGATGCAAAGAGCCTGCCCGGACTCCACGCTCGAGCCCACCGTTACAAACGGGTCACTTTCGGGGCTCGCAGACGCATAAAATGTTCCCACGATCGGCGACTTCACAACGTGGACGTTTTCGGCAGCCGTTTTCTCGGCAGGATTTTCACGAACGGGTGAAGAAGTTTGCCCAGTGGCCCGCTGAGGTTCTGGTGTGCCATAGGCCGTATCTTCGGTCGTCGTCACCGACCGTGAGCGTCCCTGAACGTGCGCCGAAGGCTTCCTCAGCCGAATGCGAACGCCATCACGTTCATATTCGAATTCTTCAAGTCCGTGTTTCTCCATGAAATCGAGCAGGCGCTCGACCTCCTGGAGATCAACGCCGGAGTTTCCGCCGCTGTTCGGGAGCTGTTTTTGGCTTTTCTTGGCCATTTAGAGTTCGAGGAATTCTCGCGGCGCGTTCGTCAAATCGACGGCGCCCCCCGCCGTGACGACCACTTCATCTTCGATCCGGATGCCCCCAAAACCTTCCAGGTAGACACCCGGTTCAACCGTTACTACCATGCCCTGCTCGAGAACTGTCTTATCGCCCCGCCCGAGTCGAGGCATTTCATGTATCTCGATCCCAAGGCCGTGTCCCGTGCTATGAGTGAAGTGTTGAGCAAGACCGTGGCGTCGTAATACGCCCCGTGCTGCCGCATCCACTCTCCCGGCCGTGACCCCGGGACGAATCGCCGCTTTGGCCGCTTCATGGGCCTCTAGAACAGCGGCGTAAAGCCGTCGAACCTTAACGGGGGGACGTCCCAGAAAGACGGTGCGCGTCATATCGCTGCAGTAGCCGCGAAGTATAGCACCGTGATCTAGGACCACCAACTCGTTTTTCCTGAGTGGCTTGGGAGAGGGACGGGCGTGAGCCCAAGCTGATCTGGGGCCTGAAGCCACGATTGTGTCGAACGACGGGCCAGCGGCGCCCTTACGTTTCATCGAGTACTCAATCTCGGCCGCCAGATCGAGCTCGCTGATTCCAGGCTTAATCGCCCGTAGAACCCCGCGGAAGATGTCGCTATTGAGTCGGGCAGCCTCGCTCATCGTCGCCAACTCGGCCGCGTCCTTGACCGCCCGGAGCTTCTCAATCGCGTTGCCCCCGTCCACCCATCGTACTCTACTCCCTGCGCCGCTCTGAAGTCCGGCTCTCAGGGCCACGGTCACTTGCGTCGACGAGTACGCTACGCGCGTGCGCCCCCTCAGCTTGCGAAAAGCCGCTCCAGCGGCGCGAATCAGGCCATGCCTGGCGATGAAAATGTCGCTATCGTGCACTTCTTCGCGGGCTTGAAACGTGTAACGGCTGTCGGTGAAGAGAGTGCTCCTTGAGGACTCAACCAGGAGCATTCCAGAGCTGCCAGTGAATCCGCAAAGATAATGAATATTGGGAAGATGCGTCACGAAGTATGAATCCGTACCGAGGCCGGAAAAAGAAAGCCGGAGCCGATCGATTCGGCTCCGGCCTAAAACTTCTTTTGCAACTTTTGCTGCCGCGTTTGGCAGCTCGACTTGTCTCCCCACCGCCGGCGGCTAGCTCGGCAGAATGCGCGGCGTCAAGAAGAAGAGGAGCTCCTGAGCGTTTGAGCTGACGGTGGTGTGCCGGAACAGGTTGCCGACGACCGGAAGGCTCCCGAGAAGAGGAACCTGCTGAATGTCAGTCCGTTGCGTCGAAACGATGATTCCGCCAATCACGACCGTTCCGCCGTCGTTGATGAGGACCTTCGTCTCGGCGGCCTGCGTGTCGATGGCAGGGATGCCGTTAACACGTTGAATCGCCTGATCGATTTGGTCGTTCTCAACTTGGACGTCCATGAACACGGTGCCATCGGCGGTAATCTGCGGCGTCACCGAAAGCTGGAGCACCGCGTCGACGAATTGCACCGATACGGTGTTGTTCACGATCGTCTGAATCGGAATTTTCGTTCCCTGCTTCACAGTCGCTTTTTCGTTGTTTTGGGTAATGAGCTTCGGTTTCGACAGCAGTTTGCCCACGCCGCGATCTTCGGCGGCTGTGATGATGAAGTCGAGCGCAAAATTCTTCGCCGAGAAAGCGTAGCTGATTCCGCTGGTCGGCGAACCCACAGCCAAGTTGGTGTTTAGAGGCTGCGAACCGCTGGTCGAAGATGAGCCACCGCTTCCGACGATTACTGGAGGAGCAGGTAGTTGTCCGGGACCGAAATTGCGAATGATCGGGCTCGTGCCGACGCCCGAATCGCCCCCTAAAATGCTGCTTCCTGCATCAAGGGCGGATGAAAATGCAAACTGCGTTCCGATTTCACGCGAAAACGACCGCGTGGCGGCTACGACGCGCGCCTCGATTTCCACCTGCTGCGACTTCCGGTCGAGCTGCCGAAGCAAGTTATCGAGCACCGGCAAAACGCTGGGGATATCGCGGATGATAAGGGTGTTGGAACGGCTGTCTGACAGCACGTCACCCCGTGAAGAAAGGAATTTCTTAAGCGTCGCTACCAGCGTATCGGCCTTCGCGTAGCTGAGTACCCGGGTCGTCGTTATGACGTCCGCGGCCTCAGCCTGAGCCTTCGCCAGATCGCGGCTTTGCTCGGCTTCTTTCTTCACCGTTTCTCGCGTGGCAATGCGAAGAACGTTGCCATCGAGCTGTTTTTCAAGACCGTTGTTGCGGAGAACGATATCGAGCGCCTGGTCCCACGGTACATCGTCGAGAACGATCGTAAGGTTGCCCTTGACGTTGGGGTCGACAACGATGTTCAGTCCGCTGATCTCGTGGATCAGTCGGAAGAAGTCGCGCAAATCCACGTCCTTCAGGTTCACTGAAATCGGCTCACCTGAATACCGTCCCGAAGCCGCGGGCGTGGCAGCCTGCGATTGGGCTATCGCTGCGGGCCGAACTGGATCGGCGGCAGGCGACGGCGTAGCAGCGGTTGGTGCTGACGAATCGGCCGGAGACGCGGTTTGCTGGGCGCTGCTTGGCGCCGGCGGAATCGCGGGAGCCGCTAGCGCTGCTGTGGTCTGGGTCAGAGCAATCGGCAGAACAGCAGCGGGAGCGGGCACATCGCCACTCTTCGCCGACGCAGTGTCCGTTGGTTCTGATTTCGGAGCTTCCGATTTCGTTGTTACCAAGTTGGCCGGCTGTTCGACGGGAGTGGACTTCACGGCTCCCGCAGCCGCTGGCGCAAACGCGATTGTGACGGAGTTTCCTGCTGCGTTGACATCGTACTTCGCCGGCTGCCGCAGATCGATCACGATTCTCGAAACGTCCGGCGTGAACTGGGCCAAGCGAATTTCGCGCACCGGTTCGAGGTTGCTGGCAATTTGTTTTGTGGAAGTCTTCAGATGCGATCCCGCAAAATCCATTACGATGCGATCCGGGTTTCGAAGACGGCTCACATGATACGTAAGCTTCCCGGAACCGAGGACGTTTACTTCCGTTTTGTCGCCATCCTGCGCGAGGTTAACCTGGTTGATGGTTTCGAATGTCGTTCCGGGTGCCTTGCCAGAAGACTTTGCCGCAACCGCGGTTAAGGCCGGCTTCCTCACAGAGGCGGACTTGTTGTCTGTGGCAGTCTTCGACGTTCGAGAAACCAAAAGCGTCAGATCATGAGGATTCGTCCGCTCGAGGCGAGGTTCGACGCCCTGAGTCAGCAAGATCTCGAGCCGCACGATTGGCTTGACTCCCGAGGCGTACGTAATCAGGCGATAGCTCTTCACCAGATCGGAGGCCACCACTCTCGCGCCTGCCGGGTCCGCCGAAGCTACGCCGCTCAGGTCGAGCACGTAAAGGCTCTCGCTGGGGCGATAGGTGGTGTACTCGAACGGAGCATTGGCCTCGGCTTCGAGGCGGACTGTTCCATCCTTCACCACCGCCTTAACATGCACCACCGGCGCATCGCTCGCCGACAGCGCTCCATTCGTCAGAATAAGGCTTGCCGCAACCAACGCGGTCAGACCCCACGCCCGCCAGATCATCCTCATTGCTGCTCTCCTGCACTCGGGTAGATTCGTTTCGTCACCGAACGCTCAACGGATTTCCCGAAGGCATCTTTGGAATTTTCGCGAAACGTGACTCCATCCAAACCAATCTTTTCGACTTCGCCGTCGTACAGCCGATCGCCTTCCCGGATGAAATACACACGTTGGTCCGGGTTGGTGACAACCGCAATCATCCCGCCGGTCATGCGCACTGTGCCGTCCACGCGAACGGTTGCTATCACCAAGCCCGCTTTTCCCGGAGGCAAGTGTTCGCCGGATCCTTCTTTTTTCGTGTTCACCAAGGGAAGAAACGGATCGCGTTTGCTGGCCACCGGCTCGGCCTTCTCGACCGGCGACGCTCCGCCCGGCGCCGGCGCTGATGCGGCTTGAGACGGCGCGGCCGCCTTCTTGGATTTCGCCTTGGTCTTGGCCGTCGGCGATTTCTGAAGCGGCTTGTCTTGCGCCCGCGCAACGGGAACAAGGCAAACCGTTAGTGCCAGCACTGCGAACAGGTTAGCCGTTGTCTTTGCCAGTCTCATTTTTTTGCCTTACCGTTTCGCCGGCGCTGCAGTCGGCGTCGGAGTTGCTTGGCTTTCTGTCGAGTTCGTGAAGAACGTCGTGATTGTGAAAACTCCGGTCACGGATGCTCCAGCTGCCACGCGGAATTTTGTATTTGTATTGCCGCTCATTCCCGAAAGCTTCAAATCCCCCACGTTAATGATTCGCGAAAGGCGTCCCATCCGGGAAAAGAAGTCCAGAACAGAATAGTAGGGACCGTCCGCCTCGATTTCGAAGGGCAGCTCGAAATAGTATGGCTTGGTCGTTACGGGCTTTGCCGTCAACCGCCGGATCGACACGCCCGACGCGACCGCCGCATTCTGAATCATCAAAATGAACTGGTCGGTCTGCTTGTCCTCGGGAACGATCGTTTGCAGTGTGGCCAATTGCTTCTGCAAAGCGTCCATTTCGGATTGCAATTCGGCTCTGCGCTGCTTGTACACCCGGAGGCTTGCGACTTCGGTCTCCAAGGGCTTCATCTGAGCCTGAGCGGCCTCAAGATCCGTCCGAACCGTGCGAACCGGGGAACCAGGCACGTAAAATCCAGCCAGGACGATCGCCACTGCCAGGCCTACATAAAGCAGGGCTTGTACCGGCCAAGGCCAATCTCGGAAATTGGTCGCCATCGCTAGCTCCTCCCCTTGGCCGCGGGTTCCGGGGGCGGTTTCGCTCCCGCAGGCTGGGCCTTTGGAGCGT